>Ga0209671_1000945_pt1 | contig 22286 bp, 9 predicted proteins | sample WorMetHERISLAND2_2_FD_187401 | JGI IMG/M metagenome (GOLD analysis project Ga0209671, IMG submission 187401) | Marine gutless worms symbiont microbial communities from Max Planck institute for Marine Microbiology, Germany - Olavius geniculatus... | ecosystem: Host-associated > Annelida >... | reverse complement strand
TATGTAGTGTTGCAACTCGGCCTTTATATACGATTGCTCTCTGGGCTGCTTGCCAGTGTGAGCTCTGGCAGCGGAGGTGTGTCGTTGTGTGCGTGTACGAACGTGGTTTGATAAGCCGTAGCCTACAAATTTTTGGTCTTTTACTCTCCTAAATGCAGAAATGGAAACGTCGAAAAATGGTTCTTCGAAGCTTATCGCTATGAATGTTTTAGAGTCAAAAGATGAACTCGACGAGGTGAATTTTTCTTTGAAATTTGTTTGATTATGCTCGTATTAAGCTTCACTACATTGTCGTTGCTCCGTTTTCAAGACGTTTTAGAACGGCAATTCTAATTGAGTTTCAAAAAGACCGGTTGAAAAATGTGGGAGCAGTGGGGGGTCGAATCTTTGGCTTTCCCATTGACTTGGCACATCGCTTATACAACAGCTTGTTGCTATCGAAAGAGCCAGGGGGTGAATGAGCCCTGCCAGGGAGCAAAAAAGCAGCTGGCAAAAGAGCCAGAGGGCAAACAAGCCAGGGGGCAAACCGGCAAAGGGGTGAAAAAGCCATAATTCTTCATGCAGTCATGTTGCAAAACTTGCAAGTCGTCAGATCGAATTATGGATTTTTCGCCTCTGCCGTTTCGCCCCCTGGTTGTTCGCCCTCTGGCTCTTTCGCCGTCTGGCTTATTTTGCTCCCTAGTTTTTTCGCCCCCTGGCCGATTTGCCTCCCCCTGCCCCCCCGTTGAATATACCGGTGATTCGTTATTGAGGCTTGTGTTTCAGTTTACAGAAAGGCAACAAGTAAGCGGATCATCACACCACTGATTAATAGTTACTTCAATTAACGTCATATGTGACAAAAAATGCATATATTAAGTGATCACAGTTGATATTCTACGCGAGCTGTGTGTCAGCGTTGGCCTTCCTTTGAAATGAATTCTTACTGGTATACTTGGGTCTAGGCCTAATAACCGTTTGATGAACGCTTAGATCTATAGACAGCGTCAGACATCAGTGCAAACATTCTAAGGTGAGAAAGCGTTTCTGACTCTCTACGTGAGTTCATGTTTCGTCGAGAAGTAGGATTATCGCTTCGGTTGACACTTTCTCTTAGAATAAATACCAAGATAATCGGAATCATGAACTGAAGTTAGAATTTGATGTTATCTTTCTTCTAAGAACCAACATTTCCGATTATCTACCAGATAAGAAGAAAGATAATCAGAAATGGCAGCTAACACCAAAGTTAATCCGAGCATTACCGATTAACACCAGAGAGCTCCAATGCAAAAGAATAGGCATAATTTCTTAATCCCTAGCGATTAGAAACTTTCTAATCGGTTTTCAGTTTACTTTTTTTCTATGGATAAGAAGTAAGTTAATCGGATTCGGTTCTTAGCGGATGTCAGATTAAGCGGATGCCGATTAGAAAAAAGATAATCCTACTTCTCGACAAAACATGAACTCACGTTCTGTATAATAGAATACATGTATAGGCCTAATGATTTTGTTTCAGAATTGAACAAAGCATTAAACATTCACACGATCGTTTATTCTCATCATCATGCATAAACTGTCTAGGCCTAAATTACTTTTATTCAACGGGGACGAATCGTCTAAGATGAGGCGGCAAATCAGCCAAGGACAGGGAAAAGCCAAAGGGCGAATGCGCCAGGGGGCGAAAAAGCCAGGAGGCAAGAGACAGGGGGCGAATGAGTCAGGGGCAAACTGGCAAAGGGGCGAAAAAGCCAGACACCATCAGATCTTGGCTACAGGTAAAAAGCAGATTGCGGATCTGTGGACGTCGCAACGGGTAATGCTGGTTTATTACTTTAACCTCGGACGAATATGACTGCTGTATTTGTACCAGCTTTAACCACTATTCCTAACCCTACCACTACCACTAACCCTAATCATAAGTCTAATCTTAACACACCCTAACCAAATTACAGACACAACATCTGCATATTAGCACGTCCGCTGATCCGCTTTTTTTATCTCTGTTTTCAGATCTGTGTGAATCTCAGTGTAAAAATATTGATGTAAAACTATTGCATTAATAAAGTGCATTTTTAGGTTCTAGGTCGTTCATCGTTAAATCTTCTAAGGTTAGGACTGTATTGTTGCATGCTGGTATAATCTCACATACAGACTATCTGGTTAGGATTTGACTTTGGATTACTTTCCCATAGAAATGCCACTTCTTTTATAAGGTATGTTATGTCAGTTGTCATATATAAAGAATTAAGACAGAAGTTGGTTGTCAGTGGAATGCACTCACGAATGTCACATATGCTCAGAGCTCAGAATTTGACTGTGTGCTTGCTAGTAACGAGATCAGCCTCCATCACACTGCTATGTCTGTTGCTCTCTGTAGAGATTTGAAAGGTGCCACATCTCGGTTACAAACATCACGAGGGATTTATCCGAAAGAGAGGCAAATGATGCGTTGCAAGCTTATGTAAGTCAAACAGCCGACTTCACATATTTTTATATTTTAGCTGCTTTGATATGGCACTGAAGATGATTTTTTAAACCGATTTGTGTTCTGGGAGATTCTTGTGTTACATAGTAATATAAAAGTGAAGTCTCGTATTGTTAGTGAAGCCATGATGGTTATTGAGAGTTGTTCATTTGTACTTTGCTGATCGTTGCCTGTTGTCTTGTTGTTCTCTATTTGCTTCAGACGTCTAAGACTACAGCACATCATGATGAAATTCAGTTGGGTCTTTTCTATACAGTATTAACAGAACCCAAACTCGCATCACGGGTAGGTGGCGTTGTTGATATGTTTGCTTTGCGTAAAGTCGGTTTTGTCTTCCATGACCTGTTATTGGAGTTTGCTAAGCAGATTTCCATGTATTATTTGAAACATTGTTGAGGCGTTGAAATACTTATAATACTATAAACCACTGCTATCACCAGTTGGGTTGTTTTTGATTGAGTTACTGGGTTTTATTTAGTAGCGTTTAGCCTGATCAAAAATGTGTGCAAAATAGGTAATTTGATAAAACTGTTAATCATTTTCTTTCAATTAACTGTTGTGAACACGGCATACTTATTTGATTGTTTCAAACTGTAGTTGCATAGCTCCATTATTTATTTTGGTATGTACAATAAGTGAAGATGATTGTAATGAAAACAGTTATAATTGTTATTTACAATGCATATTTCATTTGACATTCTAAATATACTGTGACCATTGAAATGGTTATATCATATGTGTTGTATTTTAATTAACGTCTGCGAAATTTTAGAGCTATCGAGATATAACTCTACTGAATCAGGATGGAATGAATAAGCTGCTGACTGTTACAAACCAGTTGATATATGAAAAATGGATTAAACTGACCGACATGTGCAGAACACAGGTAACAAACACTTGATTACTTTGTGTTGATTTGCCCATTCACAAATATTTTTGTTAGGCACGTGAATAATTTGTCAATTTTTTTGTTGCATTGTTATGTTTGAAGTTGTCTATTTTATCTAAAACATTGTATGTATTTTAAATAGAGCTGTCGATTTAACGCATTAAAGAATTAATGTGCATTAAAAAAATTAATGCGCATTAAAGAAATCAATGCACATACGTAAATTTGCTTAATTCTGTGAAGCAGGAGTTTCAATATTTCATTAAACTATGTTTATTTGCCACTTGAATAATATTCAAGTAATTAAAAATTGTTTTGTTGCCATTCCATCACTGTAAGGTTATGGTCCTGTGACACAGGCACGACTTTGTGGGCTTCATTCCAGTCACCGTCACGATGAAGTCCACCTACAATATCAGCAGTATTAATGATGCGTTATTAATGTGCTAATGCATGCATTGAAAAATTAATGCAGTGCGTTAAATGTCCAGGGACACCAAAATTAATTTACCATTTTCCTAAAACAGCACAATTTTCTGAGAATTTTGACAGTAATATTGGCACCCAGCATTTTGTCAACTAAGAAACTTACATTTAAAATCGACGATCTAGGAAAATGATGCAGAAAACAGAATGCCATGTTGATAGGCTGATGACATCATGATGTGTACTGGTACCCATAGTCGACGTAAAATATGCTCAGAAACATAAGCATTATAAAATCACATTGTCTACCCATGTACTGCTGCAACTGTCATGCGACACGGTATTTTTTGCCATTAAAAATATTAAAATTAATTGGTAAACACTGACTGGGTACACACGGTGATGTCATTTCCGGCCACTTCCAAGATTAGGATTTTTAGCATATAACGTAACGTAACGCCATTTTTGTTATATTCAGGGAATAATTTCATACATTCATAGAGCTTAAATCATCATATTACATAGGCAAGGTAAAATGTCTAATTGAGGTCTATATAAATTTTACAAGTGAGTTTGATCGTGGTTATGCACCTTTAACGCATTAAAAAAATTAACTCTTTGACAGGTCTAATTTTAAGCATCGGTAACTGCTTTTTGGATGTGATCCATCGACATGCGTTATGTCAACTATTCACCGCCTGTGTGGAATTGTTTGTTTGAAGCAGTGCAAGGCTGTTATTCGCTGGTATTGCAGTTAAAGGTAATATGCCACATTTTATCAATCACAGTGTATGTGGTGTTGGTGTTTAGCTCGTCTGGTTCACAAAAGAACTGGTGCGAAATGCCGTGACTGGTGCAGACAGTGTGTGTCATTCGCTGCTACGACAGATATCTGGTGACTGAATATGTTTTCTGTATTTTGTGGTATAATATTTACACGCTTTTGATTCTCTCAGTCATTAGATATATTTTAGCACTTTGTAGAACTTAAAGCACAAACTGTTTATTCAAGCTTGAGTGACATGAACTTATCTTCTGTACTTTATGTATTATGCTTTTTTGACATGATGTCTGCCTTTGTATTGTGGTACGCTTAGTATTCATATTGTCAAGACCTGCACAAATCAATTGCTTTTATGTTTTGGTTCAATTGGCACTGAATTGTGCAAAAATATGGCAATATTTTGCTTAGTTAGAAATGACATGCTAAATACATATGAATTACATACTAAGTGATGTTTTTTACTTGCTCCTTTGGTGCAGCCAACGTGGCCTAGCTTGACCTTAAGTTCGTCTGTCTGTCTGTTGTGTTAAATACTACGCTAGCTGGTAGCTAGTCAAAACTTGAAAACTTGAAGGTGCAGAAAAACTCACATTAATGTGAGCATTTCCCAGAACAGGGTCTGTTGGTTGCTTATTCTTAGCACAGAAGGTCATAGATCATTGGGATAGCCACAGAATATGTCAGTACTGAGCTGACATAGTTTTTATGCGCAACAGCAGCTACTGCTGTAGCACGTCTTAGCCATCGCAATTCTGTCTGTCTGTCTGTCCGTCCGTCACACGGGTGGATCAGTCAAAAACGGTGCAAGCTAGGATCACTAAATCTTTACCGTCGGCTGCCTGGAAGACTCTGGTTTCAGGAACCATAAAGCTTTTCCATAAATTCGAAAGGAGTCACCCTGAACTAAGGCACTAAATGAGAGGGGGTAGGGAAAATTTGCGATATGCAGCCGATATGGCATTGGCTGAGCGAGACACGTCACGCCCTCTGGTAAGTATGAGTAAAATACTATAGACACTGTAGCCACCGGTAGTCTGGCGCCCTCTGGCGACTGACTTAGACTTTGTTTTACTGGGCTTTCAAACATACAGTGCGCTGTTGCGTGTTCCCGTTTGCGTTAGCAGGCCTTTTCTTGTTTAGCTGAGTGTGGTCTTATTCTGGGCTAGCTGGTTTGTTGTTAACTACAGACAAGTGTGCATATGTTAGCTGTGTCCTGAGCTTGTTGATGATTGTCATGAACAGGTGGAGATCTGAGTCCAAAGAACGTTTGGTTAGCCGAGACAGTGTTGGACATATTCACAGAAAACAGGTATGCTATGTGGACACATGTGCGATCTGTATAGTCTCGAAGAAGCTCGTAGTTATAAAGCTTTTTCTGCATTGTCAGCTCCTTTTGTTCAGTTAATCCATTGCATATGTAACAGTGTAACTGCAACGTTTCGGTATATTTGGAGTGTTTTGCATCATTAATATTATCAGCACCTAACAGTGGCTAGTTATCGGTTGAATAAAAAGTTACAAGCCCTGCCATGAGCAGTTATCTTTGATGATCTCTCCTATGTCTACATCGCTGAACTGACAATAGATTGATGTCGGATCCACTGAAATGGTGGGTTTAGAACGGCATCAAGAAGTTGCCACCCATTGCATCAGACAGTTATCAGTTATACTGATTATTTTCCAATATCCATCTCCAGGTGTGAGTTTGTGTGATGTGGCAGAGCCTGGTTGGAGAAATGTCCCAGTCTACTGGCTCTTACCCTGTACTCGTACCTGCGTGTCATTGTCGACCATGGAGGACCGATATTTGCTCAGCTGAGGCAGCGAGAGGTCGACTTCTGTGTCTCGCTGATGAGACAACAGGTAAATACCAGAGCTTGTTGCTTAGCTCAAATTCATATCTGATGTACTGCCATAAGTTGCATTTTGCACTAAATTTGATGCATTTTTGTCAGGATCTGAGCTAACTGTCGGACATTCGTTTTGCATGTACAGGGTGGGCCAAAAAATGTGCTGCTTTATTTTTGTCCATATCTTCGCCAATTATTGACCGATTTTCAAAATTCTTTCACTGGCACAGTCCGCAGACAATTTGCAATAATGTGATTATTGTAGATCCCATCAGACCATAAATGTGTTTCTACACTACCTTGTAAAATATCAATGAAATATGCATACAGAATGATAATAACAAACAAACATATTGGTAAAATTGAAAAAGACACTTTAGACCAACATTGCAGTGAATGGTCTGAATGACACTAGACTGTGTGGGTATAACACAGTCTAGTGTCATATGAATCATTCATTGCAATGTTGGTCTGAAGCGTTTTTTATTTACCTAAATTGTTATTATCGTTAATTTTTGGTTACATTTATATTTCACAAGGTAGTGTAGAAATGCATTTATCATGTGGTGGGATTTGTAATAATCACATTATCGCAAATTTTCTGCAGAGTGTGCCAGTGAAAAAATTTTGAAAATCAGTCAATAATTGGCGAAGATATGGATTTGGCCCACGATGTACTGCATGCGGATAATGTGGTCTAAGTAATGTGTGGTGTAGTAATGTGTCTATCGAACAGGATGCACATTACGCTGTTGGCAACACATTTCTGTGTTAATATACATGTAAATAACACGATGATGTGTATTTGTTTAATCAGTGGCCTGATTGTCAAGTAATTGGTCGCGATCTAATTCGGCTTCTGCAAAGTGTTGCACGGATTCCAGAGTTTGAGGAGCTATGGAAGGATCTGCTTCAGAATCCGTCTTCTCTTAGTCCTCAGTTTACCGGTAAGTGATGCAGTGATACTGATTGTTACTTACTGGTACAGTATTTTTTTATGTTTTGTGTATTACAGTTGTTGATGATGAATTGATGATACACATTGCATACTTGTTCTCTTTGTTGTTCCTTCAAGAGATGATATTTTGGAATTGTTGCAGCCAAGTGTTAATTTTTTTCGGTATTTTGTCACTGGTGTTTTAAATTGAGGTAACGACAGATAAAGATAGTCGACGTTTAGTCATACTCTTGATGAGTGGACTGCTGGAAGTCGCGTGCAGAAAATTTGCCGTCGTGAGGAGGTAACATTAGTCTCAATGAGTTTCAATAATGTACATGTACAATTGTTCATCCCCAGCTGCAGTGTTACTTCTGTTTAACAGACATTTCTACTGATGAGTATGTTGTCTCAGTTACATTTGCAGAGCTGTCTGCTAACAACAGGTAGTCTGATGCCATCAGCAATTCAGCATCATGCTGTCCGATATTAAGAAACTATTTATTTTATTAATTTGGTTTATAGGATACTGCTGTGAACACAGAGGTGTGTATACTGTGAAAATGTGCTGCAGGCATTAAGCAAATACTGCCAATAAAGACATCTCGTCGATACTTTTCCAGTCGGCTTACACCAGACATGGAAAATAAACTCAATTTCTTGACGTCCCGGGTTCGCTTCGGCCAGCAGAAACGATATCAGGATTGGTTTCAGAGGCAGGTAAGTACTTGCCATGTCATTGTTATGGTCCATCTCACAATAGTTTGGTTCAGAACTTATAGCTTGGATCATTGGTTTTAATACAGAAGTAAGTAAAGCATCACTCAGCTACTTAAGCTTAGTCATAAATTCATCACTGCATAATTGAATTTGCTGCTGAAACTTTATTAAGGATCTTTGTGATGAAGGAACCTTGCTGTTTATTTGTTGTCTGATGGTTTTTGACCCATCTTGTTGTTAACCAGTCCCAGTACATTTGCATTACCACTGGGCTAGGCTGCAACTAGTTGCTGATTTGTGGTGGTTTATTGGGTTGACCGTTAAGCTGGAAGATCTGGCCTTTTGCTACTGTTGTCGTCTGTCTGTCTGTAATGCATGTACTGTGGCCGAATGGTAGAGCGTAGGGGAAAACTTTTTACATGAATAATTAGCCATGGGTTTTAAACTTAGGTGTGCAAAATTTTAGTGATCTACTTCAAGGGGAGCATTTGGGAGTTGAATGAAGGGGGGAGGGGTAGGAGAAATGTGTGTTTTTCAATGAAAAACTGGCCATATCTCAGAAAGAGTAATAGATAGGGCCTAGGTTACTATTAATGTCTAATAGGAAGTGGCATATGCCATTACACCCTGTCACATTAGATGGAAATCATTGACCTTGGATGACCTTGGAGGCTGTTACATTCTATTGCAGTTAAATGGTGCGAGTGAGTGAGTAGGGTTTAACATCCCACCCGACACAGTATAGGTCATCTCGGGTCAGCCTTTCCTAGCAGAATGCACACAAACACATAATAATGGAACAGAAAATTTAACCTTTTCAGAAAAAATCCAATATGGAACACATGAAACACAAATATTAATTCTGTGCTTAAAATTGTTTGAACTGACTATTATGACTGTGCATATGTAGTGTTAATGGCAGTTCTGATAATTTTTCCTGTTATCCTGCAGACAGTCATCAGTCTCAGAATGCTGTTTATTGGAGGGCAGGGGAAAGGCTGAGATTTATGTCGTAGTTGCTATTGATCACTAAAGGGCAATTGCATTATTGGCTTTTAAATTATCTGCAAGTCATCGACCTTGGATGATGTTGAAGGTCAGTGATAAGCAGTACAGTTGGCCTCACTCTAGTGACAGCTGGATTCCTTGTATATGACGTTTCTGTACTGTTTCTTCGTTTGCAGTATCTGTCAACGCCGGAAAGCCAGTCGTTGCGATGTGACTTGATTCGATACATTTGTGCCGTGATTCATCCATCCAATGAGGTGCTATGTTCTGACATCATTCCTCGTTGGGCTGTGATTGGCTGGCTCCTCACGACTTGCACGGTATGAGCATCACATTAAACTCGGTCTTACAGCAGCGGTGGTATTCCTTTGTTTGTTTACTGCTGGTGCACAGCTGTTGCACATACAACTGCCTGATTAACAATTAACGACCGTTTCTGATGGTTGGCGCCACTACAAGTGATTGCCTGGAATGAAGTGTAATATGTCAACCAGGATATACAACGATACTCAGTGATTTTACTTATGAACTCCTGCTTTGAAGTTAAGATGTTTCTGATTACAAACAAGGCATGAACTATTTGATTCATTTGAAGTACAGAAAATAATAAAAGGTTAAAAGTTAAAAAGTGGTGATATAGCTTTTAATGGGAAGCCCATCTCAGAGCTACAGAGCGTCACCTGCCATATGGGATCACACAATGTCAGCTGCCACCTGGCACTGGTGAATGCACCCTGCATTAACCCCAGCCAGATAGGCTGTTACTAGATTTACCTACCCCGAAGGGATGGAAGACTGAGTTGACCTAGGTGGCTGGTTATGTTCCAAAATGGTTTACCTGCCCACAGGCGACCCGTCCAAGTACTAACCCAGCTTAGCGTAGAGTAACTTTGTTGATCGGATGAAACGTGTTACCGCTACGCCACGCCACCAATCCTTAAGCAGTGCTAGCCGTTGACAATTAAAGTGACTCATGTTGAGTAACAGCAGAGACTTTAAGCTTTTTTAGTCGTAGAGTACTTAGTAGTGAGTGTTGCACATGATTTTACTGCTAAACATGACAAAATGCATTTTGTGAACCACTGTGGGTAGATTAATGCAAGGCCGAGCTTACTCAAATAAAAGAAAAACGTTTGCTTTATATGCTGCGCGACGTTTGATATGATATTTTTTGGCAAGATGTAGAACATGGGTTGTATATTGTGTGCCACTGTATATTGCTGTGACGGAGCATTCATGCAAGCTGTGTTCTGTTTTTTTCCTGTGGTTTATAGTCGAACGTTGCTGCTTCTAACGCCAAACTTGCTCTGTTTTACGACTGGTTTTTCTTCGATGCTGAGAAGGACAGCATCATGAATATAGGTAACTGTCTGCGCTAACTTATGACTTTTTACATGACTGCTTCAGACGGACGTAAAACTAGCATTTTTTGTGAAGACATATTTTGTCATACAGCAGCTTGTCATGATTGACATTTTCCGTAGAGTTTTGGTTAAATTTCATCATGAGTAACTGCTTGTTGATACAAACTTTTTGAGTTTTTATCAGGGTTATCTTTAAGGTTTTTAATTGTGTTGGGAGTTACAAAGGTGGATCATGGATTATTGCAGTAGAAGTACTTATCGTGTTGTCACTTAAGAATGTCCAGAGCACTGAAGGAATTGTATTATATGCTTGGTAATGCCTTATATTGTGTTAGTCTGTCAGTCTTTTTTTTGTTTTTTTTACTTCTATTATAATTTGCCATTTATTTTAGCTATTATGTATACATATATTTTTACAAGTTATTGTAAAGACATGTCTGTGGTTATTGTGGAACAGAGCCATGTATATTGGTGATGTTTCATTCGATGCGACCGCATCCAGCAATAACGGCTACACTTCTGGACTTCATGTGTCGAGTAATTTACATTTTGCCATAATTTGTAATTAAAGATCCATGGACATAAAATTAACATTTTCCTAAAAGAGCACAATTTTCTGAGAATTTTGACATTAATATTGGCGCCCAGTGTTTTATCAACGCCGAGAAAGTTACATTTGAAGTCAAAGATCTACGAAAATTACGCATAAAATATGCCGCATGATGGCCCCCTGGTGACGTCACTAGCCTAGCCCAAAGACATCATGAATATTAATGGTCTAGTCTAGATCGATGACATCACTCAGGGAACTGATAAATTAGAATTTTTCTCCTAACGTAACATAATGTCGCATTTTGTTTGAAATCACACAATTATTTCATATATTTATGAAGCTAAATTCAACGTATATACGTGAGGTTAAATGTCTAAATTAAATCTACATAAATTGCGCAAGTGAGTTTGACCATGGCCATGGACCTTTAAATGTAGATTGCACGCACTTTGTTAGTAAGTTGGGGTCAGGCTTTGATCTCCTCATAAATGCATTTGTTTGAATCTTGAAACTTAGTTTGTTTGGGTAATACAGCTTATTGTACGTAATCGACTTGCAGATGTTTATTATGTTATACCTGTGAATACTTTAATGTATATTATTTTAACTTACTGAACTTGTAGTTTTGTAATGTGCTCGTAGCAGTAACTTTACATGATTTGTTTTAATATTTACATTTGAAACATATTGGTGTTTAAATGTTGAATTGTTCTTTTCTTCTAATGTTAACGGGTGATATTTAAAATTATTTTTTCAGAACTATGGCTGACAGTATACGTAATCCATGTGATGTAAGAGCTGTTGGTTTTGTTGGCTGACCATATTTAAGTAACAGTCGAGCTATTGGCATGGTTGTCGTCTGTCCGTCATCTGTTTGTAACAGATGTATCCTGGCTAAAAAGTAGGTCTTTGGGGAAAAATTTTTTTACACAGATAATTAGCCATGTGTTTTAAACTTGGGCATGCAAAATTTCAGCAATCTAGTGCAAGGGGAACGTTTTCAGACTGGGGGTTGAATGGATAGGGGGGTAGGAAATTCGATGAAAAACCGGTTGTATCTCGGAAATGGTGAGAGATATGGCCTAGGTTGCTATTGATCATTAACTGACTATTGATCACATGTTGGCTTTCAAATGACATACAAATTATTGACCTTGGTTGACCTTGAAGGTCAGTATGCAGTACGCACTGTTGTGGTATCTCGGAAATGATTGCCATTGATGAATATTAATAAGAAGTCTCTATAGCTTGTGGTGTTACTTATTTACATCGATTTCAGCCAACAGTCGACTTACGTACTTCTGGTTTTTTTTGTTTTCATAGCATGTTCGAGTGTATTCATTTCTGTTTGACAGATAATTTGTTTATTAATACTAATTCTCACACATGATCACACTTTAGCACTACTTGCCTAGTACAGTCGGCTATCACAGCGACAGCTGAGCTTCTTGTTGCTGTAGCTGTATTTTGTCGTGTGTTGCAGATTACTCCCAACTTCCATCCTCCACTGACAACGGTCGTCAGAAGTGGCATTCGAGCGTCACTGCGTGCTATCTTGGACAAGCGAGTTTTGCAGTAAGTCTTATAGAGCAGTAGTAATAATACTAGTAAAAGGAGGCAGTTTAATTTGGCACTAGGCGGAATTACTAGTAGCTAATGTGTTGTTTTTCAGAAGGTGAAAGGAAAGTTGTGTGGAAGATTAGTGGATCACTCCGCTACTGTTAGCAGTTTGGCCGTAATTTGTAATGCAAATTTTGACCGTGGGTTCTAGCCCGCAGATTTTCACTTTCCATAAGTGACCTGGGCCCATGTCTTATAGAGTGAAGTGTTACTTGGGGAAACCTAGACCACATTCTATCTGATGGCATGCTCATGGCTCTGGTGTGACGTAAAAGATGGACATGCTATTAGTTACAACAAGCCGGTAGGCAATGTGGTCGTCACTGCTATATATAAAATAGGACCATAGAAATGAACGAATAAATAAATAAGTATCTGAGATGTGGAGTGCAGACAGGCAGACACGGTGACAAAGTTCGATACTGCAGACATGCTGTCTGACAATAAGAGTCACTTATAATAGTTGCGAGCCAATAGCCGTTGTTGCTAGTGCTTCTAGTATGTCACATAATGAGAACATTATTATGATAGTCATTATCAGAGGGCAATATGTTGTACATTCATACAGAGGCTTTGTCTTAGATATGCTGTGTAAAATACTTTTCTTGAATAGTTACTGCACAGTGTCTGTTGTGCTGGCACAGTTTTTTTTCGGTTTCAGTAATTTCAGCTAATTTTATTGCAGTTTTCTTGTTAAGTATTAGATATTTAATATCTATAATGTCACTCATTTCTGAGTCATTGTCTTATTTTTTGCTTACATTATTGCTGCGTTACTATTACTATTATCCAGCAGAATTTAAGGTCGGGTAACGACTTGCTTCCAAATTATCAGAATTTATGCCCAAAGTGTACACAATGGCTTAGACATGATTCCATGGCTGATAGCAGCATTAATGATCAACTGATCAATATCACAGCACTCATTTATGGATTAGACATGTTTTGAGCTCATCAGTCAGCTATTTTGTTGTCTGCTATTTCTAGCGTAAAATATTTAATACCACAAAATTATTAAATCACATGGCACCCTGTGTGGAATTGATAGTGAAAAGTGAGCAATCTGATACTGATAATCACTGCGTAATGTAAGAATTTGGAGCATCTGCATTTTACACGGTAGTGCGTTGACATAAATTGCGTGAGGTGGACAGTGAGTACACCTTACATAATTCTATTGTGTTGGCTATATGTGTGTGCCAGAAATTATCAAATTTGGTGGAGGTTTGACAAAGTTCTAAGCTGCCTAGAAAGTAAAGTGGTTCAGGCAGGCGGTTGTTTTGATTTCATCTGTAACTGCCATAGTGTGACCTGCATTGATTGTTGATGTATATTATTGTAGGTCGCTAGCTCCTCTGTTCGACAATCCAAAACTAGACAAGGACTTATGTGCCATGTTGAAAGAAAATTTTTCCGAGTTCTGTTCCACCGAAGTTCGACCGAGCAGCGGTGAGTTCAGCTGCAGTTTTGAGTTTGCAAATGAAATAAATTTAGTTGAGTTTATACAGTGAAGTTAATGGATTGATTTTTGTTTCATTCTGTGAAAAGATTGGTCTCGGAACAGCTAGATTTAGCATTGATTAGCTTCTGGATTTAGGGATTTTTATTACTGTCAGTATATATCTTAACATGATGAAGCTTTGTTTGAATTTTGTTCTATTTCAAGTTTGATAGAAAGTTGTGATATAGTCAGTTTTTGGAGAAGTTTGAATTGTATGATTGCTTTCTGGTTGTGTTTTTGTGAACAATAGAAGTGAGTGCAATCTCATTGGCTCACAACAAACTGAATGTTATTATCTAGTGTCTAGCAACAGTGTACTGTTGGTAAATTTAGATATTTTTACGACTTTGTTGGCTGTCTTCTGTGTCTGATACAATGTCTGTCCAGACTGATTTCTGCTAAATATTACGGGGGTTGTCAGAAATGCCGAAATGCAACACTGCTGAAATGAGCACTAGTACACATATGTATGTGGGTACTTGGTTACATAAAAGTACTTAAATGATTCAACTATTTTGAGAGCTGGTTGCAGTAACGGGTTTTCAGAAGGTTCTCATACCTGATGCCTAATTTATGACACCCAGTCAGCAGTGTAGCTGACTGAAACTGGACACCAGCTGTGGTGTTTTGTCGTCATTTTGGCTTTTTGGTCAAACGTGTGTGTATTAACTTTGAACCAGTTTACGTACATTTACAGCACCTGCAGCTGATTACTGTTGTTTAGGTTTCTGTAGGTGAGGGAAAAACTGGAAAAAGTCTGCGAATTTGTGTGGTCAGGGAAAGGTCAGGGAAAAATATTATTTTTGAAAAGTCGGAAAATGATTTTGGATCCTGCAGACTGCGGATATCTTTGAGTTTTTTGGCAAATTTGCAGCTTCCATTGAACGTCCATAAGCTGGAAATGTTTCAGCCTGAGGGGAATTTGCCCCTATGATCCTTCACGACCAGGGGCTCTGTTGTTTGCATATTGCTTTATTAACAGTGCTGCATTACCTTATGATATAGTGTACCATTTCTGACATTTGTGCGATAGGTTATTGTTTCGATAAGGTTAGGGAAGTTGTTATTTCCTGACTGGAAAAGTCGGGGAATTTTGCTATGGAAGACCTGTAGGAACCGTGGGTGTAAAGCTGTTTTTAGTTTGCATGTTATTCACTGCCAAGTGGGTCTGTATGCAGTGCGTGATGATGCCGGTGGCTACGCCATGGTGAACAGCGTTAAATCGGAGCCAACGAATGACTCAGAGTTGCCATCGTTGAACCATTCCAACGACTCGGTCGGCAGTGCCGGAGAGATTGCTGAGTTCAGTGATGAAGAAGACGTCCCTGTGGCTTCGGGCAAGTTTTAAACCGATGAAATAGTTTACTAATGACTAGTAGAATAATGCCGTTTAACTGCATTTAATTATGTATGAGTTCAACACGATCCACAGTGTATTATGTGAGTGTAAGATTGCATAATGCATAGTAGACCATATACACCTTGGGCCATAAGAAAAACATGCCACTTTACTTTTGTCCATAACTTCGCCAGTTATTGACCGATTTTCAAAATTTTTTTGCTGGTACACTCTGCAGACAATTTGCAATAATGCGATTATTATACATCCCAGCACACCATAAATGCATCTCTACACTACCTTGTGAAATATAAATGTAAGAAAAACCAGCAATAATAACAAACATTTAGGTGAATGAAAAAAACACTTCAGACCAACATTGTGGTGAATGATTTGTATGACACCCTCACTCAGATCATTCGCTGCAATGTTGGTCTGAAGCGTTTTTTCATTTGCCAAAACGTTTGTTTGTTATTATCGTTATACAATATACATGCATATTTCACAAGGTAGTGTAGAGACACATTTACAGTGCAGTGCAATATATAATAATCACATTATTGCTAATTGTCTGCAGAGTGTACCAGTGAAAGAATTTTGAAAATCGGTCAATAATTAGCAAAGATATGGACAAAAGTATTGGCATATTATTTATTGGCCCATCCTGTAGAAACATATTTGTTTTATGGCCGTGATAGACAGCATGTCTTGCCTGGACGCACATGATATATGCAAACCGTGAGTGTACCGTGAGATGTTTTCAGTCGTCACGCTTCAGTGGAGTGAGATTATGGTTGTTATAACAGTCCAGACACTGCAGTGAGAAAGACGTGTTAAAAAATGTTATAGTTGGTCGGATCAACGCAAATTCTCCCAATTCAGCTTAGCCTTCTATTCTTTTGTGATAGGTAAGTCGAATACTGGCCTGCCTTGCTCGGGCGAAGAGGTACCATGTTGACCAGGTGCTCTATAGCAGATGTAATATTGTTCTACTTCAGTGCAAATTACTTGCATGCGATTGGTCCAAATCATGTCATGTCACATTCACAAATATGCACTGTTGCCCACTCAGGCAACATTGTGCTTTACTGTTGCCTGCATGGGCAACATTGAAGTGATTTTTGACTGGTTCCTCACACCTTATATCTTTGCTTTAGTCAATCTGACTAGACCAGCTATTTGTATTAATGTTTACTTGTTGACATATAGAATTGTTTAGTTTTTAGAAATAACAAAACAAGTAGTGACTGTCATTGTTGGTCGTCGTTGAAAATTTTTTCCCTTCAGTTCGTAAAATGTTGAGCTTGGTCTTAGACCTCGGGCGACATTTTGCGAACTTCTGGGAAATAATTTTCAATGACGACCTCAATGCCAGTCACTATTTGTATAATGTGCTTAGACTGTGGCATGGTACCATTGATGTGCGGTGTATTTACATCGGTTGCAGACAAGCTGAAAGTGGAAAAGCCAATTGTAGTAGAACAGAGAATACGTCCAGTGAAGAAATTTGAACCGATCAACATCGACGACTATTTGCAGCGGCTCGAGGGCAACTTGAAACTATACGTTCAGCAACTGCAAGATGAAAAGTGTGTTTGCATATTTTTGCAGTATGCAGTGCTGCATTTTCAAAACTGTTTGAATTGGTAGAATCTTTAGCTTTTTATTGTAGGTGGATTATATATGTGCTATATTCAGAATTGTATTATCTGCCATATGGGTAACGTCTGTAGTCCATTTAGGTGCTATTGCAGCACTTGCTGTTTATTTACAGCATTCTTTTCTGCATAAATTTGTTTTTAGTCTGGACTTGAAATCTCTTAAATGGTTTGGTGATGGAATGTAAGTTTATTTATTTTTAAATTTGTTTACTGTGCTTCTTTGTCTTTGTGTTATTTTCGTTTTGCATTATCTAGTTTTGATGTGTTCTTACTGATTTGTGTGTTTTGTGTATTCTCTAGCAGTGGCTTCTATTCCCCCAAATTTAGAGTTGAAATTGGGTGAAACTTTTCCTCCACTTTTGGGCTCAAGTTTCCCCCTTTATTTTTGAACACAAATTTCTCATCCTCCTCTTTTTGGGCTTCTTGTTTTTTTGAGGTGGAGTTTTGTTAACGATGAGATTGCCCCGTGAAAAATACATGTTTGAAGGTTCTGTTAAGGGTGTTGACTGTCCATTAAAAATAGGGAGGGATGTCTTGTTAAGGGTGTGGATTGTGAAGTGAAAAATAAAGATTAGGTTTTGATCTAGACGTTTAACAAAACTCCCTTCTGTGTTTCATAGGGTGCAAGCTGCACCCACCATGTATAAGGATCGCATACAGAGTGGCCCCAAAAAACGGCCAAACGTTTATGACACCATAATTTTGCAACCGTACGTCATAAGAGTCATGTGGTTTACAGCAAAATGTTCTGAAAGAAATTCTTTACGTGACTAAAGTCAGTGTTTGAATGCAGCAGTTAAATATTCTTTGTTATTGCCACTGGCAATTGAACTATGCAAAAACAGTATTACCCTCGACACTGTGGTCCATAAAAACGTGCCACTTTTGTTTTTTCAATAGCTTCGTGAAACATTGGCTAATTTTAATAATTTCTGGCATGCGACATTAGGAAGAAACTTGACACAAATGTCTGTAGTTTTGGCCACTTCACTTTAATGTTGTTGCTTCACTACTATGTGAAATGCAGAAGTCGCAGTGTGGCCATTGACAACAATGAATTCCTACCGGATAGCACATGTGTCGGCTCAGAAATTATTAATTGAATAGCGAAAAATACAATTGGTAGTTATTATCTCTCAAAAAGTCACACATGTCACATCACGTCATCTCTAGCATGTAACTGACGTTACTTGTCGCCAGCTTCGCTGAAGTCGTGACCCAATGGAACCATAGAAATGTGATTATTATCTCGTCAGTGATTGTAATGGAAGTGATGTAAGAATCACGTACAACATTCTCAACTCCTCTCAGCATGCTTATCTACGTTCTCTGCTCAATTATCACACTCCCACACGTTTTCTGCGTTCTGCCGACACCAATCTTTTGTCGGTTCCACGTGTCCACACAACCTTTGCCTCCCACGGTTTTAGCATTGCAGCCCTCGCAGTCTGGAACTCACTACCCTCTAGCATCCGTAGTTCTACCTCTGCAGACACTTTCCGTCGCCTCCTTAAAACTCACTGCTTCCAGCAGGCTTACTGCTCCCCCTAGCGGCTCAGCCAAGTGCCTCAGATTCAGCCACTGGCTGACATTGTGCACTCTATAAATATGCACTTACTTACTTAATCATGTGAAGTCCGGTGCTGGCTGGTATAATAATGATTGTATCAGTGTGCTATTGGCTGTTGCAGTGACAAGGAGGTGCAGTGTGAGCTAATTGATCAGATGATGCAAGAAATCATCCGTGAAGAATTTGAACAGGAAGACGCCTCGCTGCTTGCAGCCTGCCTCTGTCAGACCCTACACGCCCAATTTGAACCAAGCATACTGCCTCAGGAGCTTGACGACGAGTTAGTTACACATCGCTGTCTTTTCATTACTTTTGAATTTTTTTTTTGGTTTATATAAAACTGCACGTTTATGCAATGGATCTGTCAGCATGTTTAAGTTTTTGCAGTTCATTTTTTGCATAGTTGCAAAAAAAACAGGTTTTTAAAGCTTAAACCAGTGGGTTAGGCTTTAAAAAGCCTGCTTTGAAAAACCATTGGGTTTGTTTTTTTTAGATTAAACTGGTTAAGGCCCAACTGGATTTGTACGGGTTTTTAGTTGGTTCATTCATATACCAATATTTGCCATTTCGTATGTTTAAATGTTTCAAAAACTTGGCCATAATAAAATATTTTATTATTACTGGAACAAGAAACCAAAATTGGACTAAGTTTGGGGTGGTTTTTTGGGTGCCTTTTTAGCAGGTTTTTTTTGTGTGGGCTTACCCGCAACTGGGTTTTTTGGGTATGTGTCAGGGTGCTTCAATCTTGTTTTTTTGACAAAAAGTAGTGACTTGTGTATTAAGGGCAGCCGTGTGAATCGTTTGAGTCCTGTAAAGATTTTGCTGTCAATTGCCAGTCAGTATTCATTGTTAGTTTTGAATGTTGTAATTTTTGCTGTTATTGTGTGTGTGTGTGCAGGTCGATTGAAGATTCGATAGGAATGCCGCTTTTTGTGATATTCAGGTTTGTGACTCTGTTGCCTGATAAAGCAGTACTCTGCATTAATGTAGTTATGGCTGGTTGCTGGTTATTAACCAGTCAATTTGCCTAGCCCATTAATATGTGTCGCTCTAATGAAATTTAGTTCGTTACTATGCACAGGGAAAGTCTGCGTACTTTGTCGCGGACACAAATCACGAAAGTCTGCGACGTGATTTGCGTTGCGAAGTTTCATGATTTGTGTCCGCGACAAAGTTGCAGACTTTATCGGGCACTTTGTCGCAAAGTCGGCTTTTGTTGGAATTTGGGTTGAGCAGTAAACAGATGTAACATGTTGGTTATAGTCAGCTGAAAGAACAAGAAATTGACTCTCCAAATTTTTTGTTGGGGGCACTGATTTCACCCCAGATGCCTCCCCAGCAGGGACATCCTCTGTTTATACCACACACACTTTTGGTCAAATGTCAAATGTCAATTCATATAGCACATCATCATAAGAGAACTTCTGATGTGCTGTACACACTAGTACTGTGAGAATAAGAACGTCTTCAGCGACTGTCCAAAATTGTCAACAGAACACTAGTGCTTTGATTTACATTGAAATTTCTAGTCTCAAATCTACTCAGGACTTCTAATATGCCTCTGTTATTGGATGATGGTTGCTATGTGGATAGAAACATCTGTCAGATGCCTGAGGAGGGTCCAAGCCGGCAGCCGCTGATGCTGCTGCTCGAAGAGATGTACAAGCTGCAGCCTCGCATCGGCTACCACTTCCTTTATTTCCTCAAAGTCAGGTCAGACCAAACTTCTGTTCACATTTTTTATCCATGTTGTGACACATCTTTGGCGTGTGAAAGATTTGGCAGAGTAAGCGTGCTGCGTCACCAATGTGAAGGAGCTTGTCGAATAGATGATGCAAGCAGTTTGCCGGTCAGATCGGATGCCAGGAATTGCAAATGTAACATAGTAACATTTGTTGTAATTATTGGTCTGATGCAGTATTATATTAAGACCATTTATCTGATGTAGAGCTGTCAAATTAACACGATAACGCATTAATAAATTAACGTGCGTTAAAAAAATTAATGCACATACGTAAATTCACTAAATTTGGTGAAACATGAGTTTCAACGTTCCGTTCAACTGCGGTTATTTCATGATGGTATGAATGAACTGTTGTTATCGTTCCATCACTACTTTAAATAATAATAATATTCGGATGACAGGGTGCGATTTGATCCATCATTTTCCAGGTACCGTATTACAATTTCCAGTCATGTTTTTTTCGTCGTTTGTCATTTGCAAATTCAGCGCACCAGCAATATTAATGATGCGTTATTAATGCCTTAACGCAAGTGTTAAAAAATTAGCTCTAATTTGTTGTCAACATAGTTGTTAAGCCACATCAAATTTGTTTGTTTGTCAGATTTTGTTTAAGTTGTTGTTTAAATGGAGAGTTTTGTTTAGAATACTAATACTAATATTAATTCCGATCATATTTATATAGTGCCAATTTGTTGAGCTAGTACGTGATATTGGCATTGATGTCCTGTTGTCAGCAAGTTGCACCATGAGGAAAGAATGTCGGCGTACAAAGATTTTTGCAAGAGCATGGAAGCGCAGTCACTTGAAGCATCCCTCATGACTGACCTTCGGGTATATCATTGTTTTTATCTTTTCACCGTTCAATGACAATCTTTAGCACGTTTATTAGATTGCTCTTTCAGTTGGTATTGTTATGTCTCAGCACAAAATACCTGCATGCGATTGGTCCGAATCGCATTAAAGTGAAATGTTTATCGGTAACAGTGAAGTTGTAAAGTGATATATGTTTTAGTGATGTTTGCTTAAATGTTTTGTTTCCATTTTGAGGTATAACAAAAGAAATATTGATTAGCGTCATCGATCATCAGTGGAAATTTTTTTTTGCCCTCGTTTCGTAAGATGTTCTGCGAACCTCTGTTAAAAAATGTTTACTGATGACCTTGACGCCAGTCACTATCTGTGTAAAGTTGCTTTGTCATGTATTGAATGTGCACAAATGATGACCAACCATTTGTTACACAACCAAGCTACCCTAGTTGCTGTCGTTGTATATTTAGCAGAAATTTGTATTTGTTGACATTTCAGTTATGCCACGAAGATGACGTGCGGCTTTTTGCTTTCATAATACCCGACATATATTCCCAGGTAACGGCTTTGTAATGCCATGCTAAATGACTGTCTGCAGGGAATTAATTACACAGTGAATGTACTTTCTGGCAAATCATTAGTTCAGTACTGAGTACATGTATATTGGGCTTCACTCAATTCACCAGTTCTTGCTTCTGGTGGTATAGTCGATATTTTATATTTGTGGCTATAAGTAAGTGATTGAGAGATTTATTTGCTTCTTCGTTTGAATGCCGTCATATATACTTAGATTTGCATGCTGTACCTGTGATGATCTTTGATATTTTTTCTGTCACTTTTTTGCTTAACCAATTTATTTTTTGTAGTCATATGTATACACCATGTCCCAAAATTAGCAGCCCCCTGCTTCAAACACACCTAATTCAGTTTGTAGTTCATGGATTTCAGCAAAATATCGTACATTGCACTATCTTAACATTAGTTAAGATCATACCCATTACGACGTATGCACTTTACCGTGTGTGCTCAGTGTAACATCATTATGT
>Ga0209671_1000943_pt1 | contig 22290 bp, 9 predicted proteins | sample WorMetHERISLAND2_2_FD_187401 | JGI IMG/M metagenome (GOLD analysis project Ga0209671, IMG submission 187401) | Marine gutless worms symbiont microbial communities from Max Planck institute for Marine Microbiology, Germany - Olavius geniculatus... | ecosystem: Host-associated > Annelida >... | reverse complement strand
TGGTGTGGGACAACCCTGCAGGAGTTAAGCCACGCTGCCCTAGATAGGCAGCGGTGGGCAGCGATAGTAAGAATGGCGTCAGACACCAACGGGCATTGAGCCCACGGTTGTCGATGATGATGATGACAGTAGACAAAATGCCGGCCCATTAATTTAAATATATATAAAGTTATAGTTATACGCAAAATGCGTCGCAAATTACACGTTAAACGGCTGACATGTCGGGCTTATTTAGCAGTAAAATATGCTATATTTGCCATTTTTTAACGGATGCACGTCGTCACACGGCCGGCCCCACTGATATGGATTTACCTTAATTTTAACCCTACCCGTAACCCTAACCGTACGTATGTCGTAACTAACGTTGTAAGTCGTAATAAATGTGTCCGTTTGTGTAGTTTATTCATCAAGAAAGAATGTTCTCAAAAACATCGAACCTGTGTACATGTTAAGCGCACGGCAGGCCGTGCGTATAGGCACTTTGTCCGCAACTGTTATCGGAATAAAAATGATGATGTCGTTCTGCAAGACTGATTGAGTATAGCAAAGCCTTTATTTGATAGTGGTGTTTGATGGCGAAATGTTTCCTTTTTGTTGTTAGCTGAAATAAGCAGGCACTATATGTCTGTTAGCAGTTTAACTGCGCGATGACAAGGAACTGACAGTTTCCCTGTCGAAAAAGTCTGAGTAAGCAATATGGGACATTCGCGCACTACACGTGCGATTGGCTGCACGCGAGGTCGTTGTTGACGATGGTGATGACTCCGGAGTTATGAGGCTACATTCTGTCGTCAATCAGGTCACTGAATAGTGAACGAATAAACGGATTTCTTCTTCTGTGGAATGGAGGAGCCGTCTAAGAAGCGTTTGAAGTCGTCTGGCATTGCCCAGAATGCCTCGAAGTCACATGCTGGTTAGTCACCGTTTGCTACATTGTCGACTCAGTATTTTAACGTGACGCTGTTGTCTTAAATCTGCTTTATTACCATCAATATATTTGTTGATTTGAATCATTATCGATGCTGCTGTGTGAGTTGTATCGGTGTCCTTTTAATTCGCCGAATTGGACAGCCCACCAAATTTCATTTCGCCAAATCCCGTGTGGTAGTTGTACATGTTCAATGTGCCATTTAAGCTGTGTTAGAATTAAGGTTAGAGTTAGTATTAGTTATGGGAATGTGTAAAATGTAAAGTAATACTAAGATTTTTAGTGTGCCAATTTACGGATATTTTAAAAATATGCGGCGATGCATGACACTGAAAAGTAGACGGAAAGACTTGTGCAAGACTAAGGTAGCCACCCTTGCATGCTGCAATATTTATAGCAATTACATCAGGATCGTCCAATAGCTATTGGCCTGGTTAGCTCTGCCTAGCAACAGTTATGGTCATATCTTGCAGTTGTAAAATATCAGAAAGTCTGGTCCTGTGGCGTTGATCTGTGACCTTGAAAATTAAAGGGGTTATTGCGGTTGTGTATGTTGAACTGTCGCTGATACAGCTCTCTATACAAGAAATTTGAGCTAATGTTCACGAGATGCGCGAAAGCCTGTAGCAGTTCCGGTTCATGCTAAGTTAATATACAAATACCAAATTCTCTATCTGGATTGCATAACGATAGTAGCGTGGCGCCACTTTGTGAATGATATGGACTTGTGTCGCAGCCCAAAATCACAAAAAATGCATATTTTGGTGTTCAAGGTCATTGAATTCGGCTCCAATCGAGAGCCAGTGTATGACTTCCTATTGGTGATTAATAGTAACGTAGAACCTATCTCGCACCGTTACTGAGATACAGCAAATTATTGGCCAAAAATTGCACATTTTGCCCACCCCCTCTCATTTAGCGCCCTTGTTCGCGGTAACCCCCTTCGAATTTTTGGAAAAGCTTTACCGTTCCTGAAACTAGAGTCTTCCAGGCACCCAACGGTGAAGATTTGGTGATCCTAGCTTGCACCGTTTTTGACTGATCCACCCGTGTGACGGACGGACAGACAGAATTGCGATGGCTAAGACACGCTGAAAGCAGTAGCTGCTTTCGCGTGTACATTGTACAATAGTTGCAGTAGTGACTGAGTTTGGGTGCATTGCGATTTATAGAGATGATTACATCTCACCACTGTGCTCATCTGCGTCAGAGTACGTCCAGCTCTGCAACTTCTGCGGCCAACAACAGTCAGGCACTTCAGAATTCACTGAATTCGGTAACTGTTGCAGTTACAATGTTTCACATTTTTTTCGATGATTAGTGACTGGTAATTCTCTTTACTCAAGAAGTGGTAAAATATGACGATTTTTGCTTTTTTAGTAGCATTTCTGTGCTCAGGGCTATGGTGTGGTGTACACTGTATGATTTTTGAAAAACTTGCTGTTGTGCATTGGATGCTCGGCTTATTGTCGAAGTATTTATTGTTGTCGTCAGTTACGGTAATGCTATCTGTGTTGTTGTAGTAGTGGACTAGCAGTGATGGTAGTTGTTATAGTAATTTTTGTCGTGAATCATCGTCAGTGAATGAGTGAGTTGTATGTTGCGTTGTGGTGCAGAAGACATTGGAATGCAGTGGTCACAGTGTTAATGTGTCGCATAAGATCCAGACGATGCAGCGGATATTGGTGTCAGTTCTACATGCTCAGCGGTGTCATGGGCCATGCCAGGATTCGTGTTGTCCGCCGATGAAACGTGTTCTTTCTCACCTTGCTGCATGTACTGATGGAAAGTCATGCTCCGGTATGACATTGTGCTATTCAGCTTAGACATGAGACATGGCATGCTGCTACATTGATTGATGGACTATGGTAATAGTGATGATGTAGAAGTGCCCACTATACACAGTGTTTCATAAAAAAGGGACCTCTTTTTGTGTTTTTTCATAATTCACTCAAATTATGATCAATTTACACAAAATTTTTACCAGTTGTAACTGAAGAAATAATAATTCAAAATATTTAAGCTAAATACATGATGGAGTATAATACTGTCATTGTATGTCTTAGCTTATCTTACCTTCCATCCTCAACACTGAGGCCACTTTAGTGGACTTACTGTATCCCAATGTGTCAGTAGCGGTAGGCCAAAACAGTCTCTTAGACACTCTGGCAAGCTTTCGAGACAGAATGCCAGCGTAGTTTTGTTTTGATTGCTTTATTCATCAAGTAGGAATGTGTCTTGTGATACTGTGGTATCAACAGAGATTACGTGCCTTCAAATTTATTGTTGTCGTTTTTTGTCGTCGTAATATTTAATCATTATTAGTATTATTATTCTTGCTGTCGTTCATTGCTGTTGCCACTAGTTTTTCGTGACATTTATCTAATTAGTGGCCAGTGTCTGTATACTGTTGTTCCTACTATATATCTGCTGTTATTGTTGCTGGTGCAGTTCCACATTGTCGGTCAACGCGGCAGATTGTGGAGCACTTCACTAACTGTAAGCTATCAAACTGTCCCGTATGTCCAGCTGCTCGACAGCCACCCTCGGACAAGAAGCAGACGGATGCAGCCACCAAGGCAAGTTACCATTATCAATATCCTTACCTTACCTCCAGGGTGGACGGGCTCTTACACCTGCCCAGCGCTGAGGCCGTATCAGCTCGGCCAAATGCGCGTCCCCGAATGTAACCACAAGGCTACAGGTAGCGACTATAAAGCCGTAGACGGCTGTGAAGCCATAAATAGATGGCTGTAAAGCCGTAGTCGGGTGTGAAGCTGTAAATAGATGGCTGTAAGTAGACGGCTATAAAGCCGTAGTCGGCTGTGAAGCTGAAACCAGTACAAAAGCACTGGTAACGTGTAGCAATCTGCTCTCACGGGTTTGGTCAGCTCTTAGTTAGCTCCTCACCTCCAGATTTTAGAAATTTTCGGGACATCGGTGCAAAGCCCCACCACCATGGCAAGGTGGCTGACCACGGTGGAGATCATCAATATCATTATCGTTTATTTTGCCAAAGGCTGCTATAATATATATCTGTGTGTTGTATGCCAGTTTTGCTATTGTTTATAAATTTTGGTTTTTAAATAATTTACTGTGTTCTGTTATTTTTGTTTTTGTTATAATATTGCATAAGTGTACTCGTCATCACAGAAAAACGTACAAGTGTAATGAACTGCAAAAAACTTCTGACTATGATGAAGTGTGCTTACAGTATTTCACAGCTGTGATCGATAGTCTCTGAATAGACTCGGGTTGAAGTGTAACTTAATAAGTCATAACAAATTCCTCAAAAAACAAAAGCAATACATTTAAAGGATGTATCTTGAGGAGTCTGTTGTAACTTATTATTTGGTCGCGATAGTGTGTTCTACATAGATCTGCCTGTATTAAATAGACATCAGATGTGTTTTAGTGGTCACACTTGATTGCAGTGACATTATGGGCAGTTACAGCACCGCAGACACTGTTATGAGAGATAGGAGAATGGAGTAGGTGTGAAAATAATATGAATTGCATCAGTGGTTAAGTTTTTTTTGGGCTTTCCGGAAAGGTGCAGTGATCTGTTACGGTCGTGACCTGCACCTTTCCAGATTGACCGCAAAAAAAGAACGCTGTTGACCAGGAACAGATGTCGTCACACCCACAGTTCGAATTGCCTATAGCGTAAATAAAGTTCTAAACAAGTGCTTTCTGCCCTACAAATTTATTTTATCAATAAACAAAAGTGCCGGCTAACAAGCCGATAAATGCGCACACCTGTACGATTATCTATAGGCACAGTAAAATGCGTAAAATCGAATTAATCAGTAAATAACTACATATAAATACCATAATCTGGCGCGAAACAGTAGTTTGTAAACAATGCATTTGATTGGCTGGCGATACGCACTCCTTCCGCCACGTCAGGTTTCCGCGCAACGGCCCCTGAAAGCTTTTGGATTGACACAGGCCTTTCTGGAAAGGATAAAAAACGCAAAACTTTCGTTCCGGAAACAATAAAAGAAACGTCTTGGAGCAGCCCTGACCTGCTCAGGGCTGGTCAGACCTTGAAAAAAAACATAACCAATAGCTGATTAAATTAGCTTTGATGTGGCTCGGATTTTTCCATCCTACATCGTCTATCACCATCGAGAAAGTTGATAGTCTAAATGTGCGATGCGTATGGCAACCAGAATGACCAAAACTAATGTCGTAGATGCATAGAATACAACTTGTGCCATATGTTTGCCAGTGTTCGAAGCCTGAAACCAAGAAGATGCATTCGCCGACTAAACTTGAAGTGCCAATGGTGCAAAGTGCTAGTGCTGCAGTACAGCAGAACTATACGATACAGCATGTACGGAAATGTAAGCATTACCTGCTTATCGGTGATTGCTAATATCAGTTTAAAGTATTTAGCTGACAGAGTTGAGTATAATGGTGACTGGTGCATCATTTTCCACATTGACAAATTAGATTCTGTATGAAATCATTGAAATTGTCATATTTGTATTCAGTAACCATCACTGTTCCATGCTTAATATGTTAATAGTGCTAATACCATTGGCTGTGGTGCAGCAAAAACATACAGTATCCACAAAGAATAAAGTCCGACTTTGGCAATTGCTGCTATTCACTTTGGACAACCTGGCTTACTTATCTTTGAGTAACTGCCGAAAGTGTAATGTTTGAAGTAAAAAAGCAAAGTGTTAGTATACTGGCATCTGCAAAACGAGCCTGTCTAGTGTGTGTGTGTGTGTGACGTGTATTAGTGTTTACAGATGTAAAGAATGTCTACTGTAAAACTGCTAATAGAAGCCCCTGGCTTGTATTGGAGACCTGGGGCGGTATGCATAACAATGTCGTAAATTTACTTCCAGACTAAAATCGATTTACGTCAGACATAGCGCTAAGTCGGTATGCATAACGACGACCTAGCACTAGTCAGACGCCTACATTCGAACTAACTCTAGTCACTCCGGCGACCTGACGTAAATATTTAGTCGGTCGTTGTCAATGTAAACAAATATCGCTAAGGAGAAGCTGCAATCACGTAATGCATCGTAAAGGACTTATGGCGAGTCAGTTACACTATTTAAACCAATTGCAGTATTAAAAGTTGCCGACTAAAACGTTTAACATTTGATAAATTTCACTTATTCGCATCGCGCATTCTTACTTAGCCCATGGAGCTGTAACTAGGCTCGAGCACGCCCGAGACTGCAGCAGACGAAAAGTCAGGCCATATCTATTTTTAGCTGCAGGCCGGCTGAGGCAGAGTGCGTTTAGCCCAGAAATTCCAGAGTCAAACTTGCTTAACATCAGCTAAGTCGCGACTAGCTAGTCGCTTGCTACGACAGCGTTTTGCATGCTGTCGAACGTAACTTTCTAGTTTGGAAGTAGTTAGTCGCGAAGTAGGCCTTACGTCCAAGCTAAGCTACGACGTTGTTATGCACTTGGCTTTTATTTGAGACCCGGCTTCTACTAAAACATTGTCAACCTGTCATGCTAGGGTAGTACACTTTTTCTATGGCTAATGTGCGCAGTACTATTATTTCAGTACAATTTGGAGCGACTGTATAAGACTACTGCACATACAACTAATTACTACCACTATTATAGTATATTACAGTGTACACTTACAACAACAACAACTACTACTGCTACTATTTAGATGTCCAGCTTATATTGGAGACTCGACTTATGTTAGGGACCTCGCTTTTATTTGAGACCTAGCTTCAATTAAAACATCAGACTCAGACCCCGGCTTGTATTAATTAGAGACCCGGCTACTATATGAGACCTGGCTTGTTTAGCAGTTTTACGGTATGTAGATGTGTCTCTTTAAGTGTTTGTGTATGAGTGAGCCTGTGTCGCTACTGTACCACGTGATGGTATAGGTGTGTGTGTGTGTGTGCGTGTGCGTGATGTGTGTTAAGTGTTCACGGGTGAAGAGCTTCGTGATCATCTCATGCCGACGTGGCTGGCTGTCTATCAGATGTATCCCCACTCTCTGCCATTCCGGCAGCCGGTCGACCCAGTTTTAGAACAGATTCCGGTAACTAACTACATCATGTTTTTCAGTCCGAGCACTAAATGTAATGATATAGGGTGACGCGATAGCTCGTGAACGATTTTAAGTGGCAAAATAGTTATGTTAAAATTATCACATAATTATTAAAATGCCATCTGCATTTAAGGAAATGTAATATAATATTGCGTGCAAAATATCACAGCCGTCCGTTACATGCTCGATTTATGCGAGCCAACATAATGACATCAATCAAAAATGCAGTGACATCATGCGGTCAGCACTGGCTCAACTCGTGAAGAAATGTTTCAGCAGGATGGCGTGCAATTTGGGCATACATCAAAAGCTACAGTCGTTTAGCTGGGTGCATATATTAAGCACTACATTTCACAGGAGGACTGGCCACCTAATTCATCTGATTTATCTCCGATTGAGAACGTTTGGAGCATTATGGCAACAGCTGTTTGTGCCGACTCCGAAGTGATTTCGCTGAGCTGGAATCCACTTCGACTTTTGACTTTAGCTGAGCGAAAACATGGCAGCTATTTACAGTTCTATACGGATAAATGCCGTAATGGCTACAAAACAATGTAAGACGTTACATAATTACGCCATTTGCATGTGCGGCACAATTAAATAAGCAAGTTCAAGCGTGAATGATTGATTTATTTCCTGTTAGGTTTACCATTTTTCTGCCATTTTTAATCGTTTAGTTGAACTTTGGTCTAAGTACAGACATTAGCGTTCCGCTTTAGCTTAGCGAAAAGGCTCAGCGAAAGTCTAAGTCAAAAAAGTGAAGTCGCCCAATATTTCAGCAATGGACCAACATATTTTCTGCTGAGAGAAAACACCTCTTGCGGCAACTATTGGTTCCCATACCACAAGGATACTGCTGTGTAAGGCCTGTTATAGTATCACATGTGATTTGTATTTCAAACAGCAAGATACCAAATAATTCTGAAATGTTATACACACACTCTGATATGACTCTGTATGAGCATTTGAATGATACAAATGTTTTCTAACAATCGCATAATTTTCAGCATTACTTGCAATGTTTCTGAAACAGTGAACCATTAATTCCAAGTGGATTTAGTTATGATGTGTTTGTTTGTTCGTGATACAAAGGACTATCCGTTGATAGTGAAGACTCCAATGGACCTGTCGACAATCTGCCATAAGCTGGAGACTAACGAATACAAGGACCCATGGGAATACGTTGATGACATGCAGCTTATGTTCAGTAATGCTTGGCTCTACAATCGACGCTCGTCTCCCATATACAAGAGCTGCACAAAGGTTGTGAAACATTTTACATTAGTCCTTACTTTTACTGTTACAACAAATTTATATGAAGGGAAACGAATAATTGTGAAAAACTACAAGAATTCGCCAAACTGTTGTTTACATTTCAGCAACTGATGTTGTTGCCTTTTTCAGAATGGTTTACATTTGGCACTGGATGTGATAGGAACGAGGAGGTTGGTAGAACCCACTTCTCAATTCTCGTCTCAGTTTATTGTACAGTGCTTTAGCTGTTGGTTGAGTAAAAGGAAGGCTTTCAAAGGATGTCTACTTTGCAAGAAATTCTGCTGCAGAAAATTGGAAACCTGCATAGATTTTTTGGATGGTGTTTTTTTTTTATTTTTTGCGCTAAAAAGTGTTTTTTTTATCGCTATTTAAGCACAGACATGCTGCTTATCATAACTAGCACTGGTGACAAGCTTCTAGTAGTATCAACATCGATGACCTTGAACAACCTTGAACCTCCAACATAGGGGGTTTTAGTGATTTTTTTTTGCAATTTTTGCCTGCAGTGCACAATTCAAGAGTGAATTGCGATGAAGGTGGTGGTCTGGCGCAATGGTAACACGTTTCATTCGATCAACGAAGTTACATACGCTGGGCCACGTTAGTAACCAGCTGCCTAGGTCAACTCAGCCTTTCATCCTTCTGGGGTAGGTAAATCGAGTACCAGTCTATCTGGCTGGGGTTAAGGCAGGGCACTTTCACCTGTGCCGGGTAGCAGGTAACATTGTGTGATCCCATACGGCAGGTGACGCTTTGCACCTGTGTGCGATGCTCAATCTTCTAAAGAGCTGTTTTCTGATCTTCACGTTTTCCTTTAAATGAATAGAGATAGACCAAGGCAACCTGCGAACAGGAACTGCTATAGAGTCTCGTGTGTCTTATGAGCATTAGCTCAGATTTTTTGTTTTCTCATTATTGTCGTAAAAGTGGCAGTGCATTGCAGCTGTGATATTGTATCCAGCTGGCGGAGAAGTTTGAGTTGATCATTGATGGTCCGATGAGGGCTCTTGGCTGTTGCTGTGGTCAGAAGCCAAGATATCGTCCAATGCCTCTCTATTGCTTCAGTTCCAATGCATGCTGCATACCAGTCAATGCAGTCTACTACAGCTTCCAGGACAAGTACTGCTTCACCGAGCATTCTATCACTATTTTTTTAAAGGTTTTAGCTTAGGTTTTTTTTGGTAAACCACTGTCATTTTTAGGTTTTGATTAATTGATTGACTTTGGTTTGTTTTTCTTCGGCTCAACTTGTATGCACTATGCGCGTTAGTTATAAGCACACTCCGTTTATTTGCATGACATGCCTCTGGTCCCCTGGAGTTTGTTATGTGAATGGAGGTCAACTTTGCTTATACGCATTAAGTACCAGCCATATTTGCACAATTCGGATATAAGCACGCATTCGTTTGGTCCCAGCATCAAGACTTACTTCAGTTATAAACAACTTGGCTGACACATAAGACTATTTGTAGTCAGCCACTTGATGCTCATTGGGATGTTGGAGACAATGTATAAACCCTAGAATTGTGCGAGTAAGCAGAGCTAGTGGGCACCACGCATCATGTGGGCTACAGTGCATCTCTCCACCCCAGCAGCATGCAGCATCATAACTAACTTCAAACGGCAGTCTGTGGGTCAATAGTGCTAGACCACCTACTGATAACATATAGACGACGACGGGCAGATGGACAGCGGAGCTGGCGTGTAAGCTCAGTAAACTAAAGCTACTGGAGTGACCATTATCAGCAGAGGCGACTGTTTTATCTGGCATGAATGACCGCCTGTTGTAACTGCAGTGCACGTAGTAAATGGCTGCAAGTCTGCAATGCGCTAAGTGCAGCACATTGTTCTATAAGCTAACTACAGTTAAATGCACGCTTCACTTACATGCAAGTCGGCTAGCGGTTCCAAGGCTGTGCATATAAGCGGAGTCAACTGTAGATGTGACTTGCACTGTTGAAGTAGGATATTATTGATCACCCTCGAAAATATTCACATTGAGGTAGTTCTTTAACTGTATATTCTATAAGACTTTGTATTTTTGATGCAGTACGATTTGATAGGGTTGTTAAATTTTGACTGTTGTTATTTAAGGTCTTCATTTTATGAAAACAAAAGTTTGTATTCATATTTTAGCTGTGCTGGTATTGATTATCGGGGCATTGTGTTAATGTGTCTTGTGTTCGATGTTGCGTGCAGGTATTTTTTCTGTGAGAAATGTTATCTGAGTTCTCACAGTGACGTGATGGAGGTCGTCGACAACCCAACCCGGCCGCCAATGTATGTTGTCAGAATGTCATTACTTTATAAAGTTTTTTTAATAATTTCTTGTTTTTTTTTTTAAAATTTACTTTACAGTTTCTTTTATTGGCTCAGCAATTAGAGAGGCTTGCATGATTTTTTGAACTTCTGTCATCTGTGTATAATGATATTTTATGCTGTTGTTATGATATTCATTGAATTGATTAAGAAAAAGAGGTGAACGTGTCACATGGCAGAAAACTGAAATAAAACTTAAGTGGAATTCTGAAATGGTGATATCAGAATCATATTATTAGTTGCAAACATAGGATTCTTTTGCAAATACATTTTGTATATGTTTTAGTCCTTTGATGTTGTTTATGTATGTGTATCTTGTCTTTAATGACCTAATGAATTTTTCCCCTCTATAGAGGTTCTCCCTTCAGGGTTCCCACACCTCTTGGAAAGTCCTGGGTTTTTTCTTGAATATTCCAGGACGTGGAAACTTCTGGAAAAAATATCCTTTGACATCACGTTTTTTTTGTAATCTCAAATAGAAAACAAGCAGCAATAGTATGTCGTGCAGTTTGTGTTGGCTGTTGCTTACTTAAATACTGTTCAGAATTTTCTCTGCTTGCTTCGCTTGCTTAAATACTTACTTTTTCGTTATATTTGAACATTCATGGGCTATGAAAAGATCCTAGAAAATTTATCGTAGGGGTCCTGGAAGGTCCTGGAAAAGTTCTGGATTTTTTCCCTTTTTTTCTTGGGGTCCCAACCTAATGTGCATTAGCTACATGGGAAAAGAATACAAGTTAAACTGACACGAACATAGTGGTAGATTAGTAGCACTAGCACTAGTCATACACTCAGTCATACTGTTATGTTGTTGTTTTCATTCTGTTGAAGATTTATACAAAAAGATCAGTTTTCAAGAGCGGTCAATGCAAACCTTGAACCAGAGCCGTACGTAATATGCTGACACTGTCGTAAATTGTTGCTAGATTTTTAAACATTTTTTCTGTAATTGTATATGAACAGTAGGCTATCATTTGATATAAAGGAACTGTGTGCAGTAACAAGGATGTGGATTATAAGTTTTAGCCCGTCTCGTTGTCTCTAGTCATAGGCTCATCTATGAAGTTAACTCTGTTTTTGAGCTCAGCCACTTGCAACGTTTGTGATCAGTTGCATGGCTTACGGTTTGCATCAGTTTCTGTGATATTTCATGCCTGTAGAAACAGAATAGATTCAAGACCAACAGATAGTTGGAACAGTGAACAGATTTTGCTCGAACTTGGATTAAGCCCAAATTCCATCACGCCGATTTTAACTGAAACTATGCCGCGGGGAGTCGTAGACACAAGTCATGAAAGTCGCGGACACAAACCATCTTGACATGTCGAGATGCTTGCGACAAAGTCCGTGCAAGTTCGCGACAAAGTGGCGGACTTGTCGCAGACACAAATCATGAAAATCGGCGACGTGATTTGTGTCGCGGACTTTTATGATTTGTGTCCACGACTTTGTCGGGAACTTGTTTCGGACTTTGTCGCAAAGTCAGTGTAATGGACCTTGGGCTTTGTCAAGCTTTTATACTCTGCTACATAACAACCAATGCACTTGGAGTGAATGTCTTAACATACCCATGGCTACAACTTTGTTTTTTTATTGTGTTCTTATTGTACAGCTTCTTAGATTAGTTTAATTTAGTTTAGATTAGTTTTTATGTTTACTGTGTGTCATCTGTGTTCAGACTACGGGCCCTGTGCCTGAGTCAAATAAATGATCGATTGATTGACAGTGATAAGAAACTGAACGGATAGTGGACACTGGATAGTAGTCATAGATGGCTGTTAGTTAGAGCGCTGGCCATTGATGTTAGGCTGTCGCGTTTGCCGACTTTTTATAGCTTGGCTGAGAGCACTTTTGCTGAGGCTGATATGTTATTTGTGTGTCTTGTTTGAAAGCTGTGTTTTAAATAAGGTAGTGTAGCAACACAGTTAAGGTGCAGTGTGATATGTTCAGGTATGTGAGCTGTGTTGGTTGTGGACGTCGTCAGCATCAGCTCTGCGTTCAACATCTCGACCAGATCTGGACATCCGGCTATGTCTGTGACCCCTGCTTGCGCCGGCACAATAAACACGGCCGACTGGCGAACGCATACACTGCCGACAGTGAGCAGAATTTTATCTTACTAGGCTGCATGGAAAGTCTGTCTGTTTATCTGTCATATTTTTCTGGCGCTTTCTGTATTGCATGGTCCGGACTCTGACCGCGACGGCGCGTCATTTGAGTCATTTGGCTTTAGGTACATGTGCCCCCACCTTGCTCCCATTTCTCCCCACGGGCAGTCTGAGGGGGTTGAGTTGCCGGGTAATAGAGTGGTCCCACTTGTAGGGCGGGAACTTTGCTCATACTGATAATAAACAAAGATGTCGTTACATGTCTCCAATTTGCTGTAAATGGCTAGCGGCTAGTGGTCATGGTCACGTATTTTTAGTCAAAACAATCTGCTAAGCAGTAATACCTCAACTCTTAGTGGTGGTACAACAACTTTTTGGCCACAACATTTCTAGTGAAGGTATATCTCTGACCAGAGCCAACTGTATTATCAGGAAGCAGCTGTTAATGCTTGATATCAACATTGATTTTCATTTGTCAAGAATGCAGTATTTGACTTTCTTGCTAATTATAATTCCATGAATGTTTTTCAAAATATCCAGAGGTTGAAACCATTTGCTTGTCATCGTAACGGTGCTGTTGGCGTGCAGAGCTGGTGCAGACCAAGCTCAGCTCTCACTTGGAGAAGCGAGTCAACTCGTTCCTATCCCAGCATGCAACGGCTGAGGGCGGGGTCACAGTCCGTGTGCTCGCATGCACTTCGAGGTCCACGGAAGTCAAGCCGTTCATGCGGCGCAGATTTCCAGATGCTCCGGCCAGCTTTCCGTACACGGCTAAAGGAATCTTCGCATTCCAGAAGATCAATGGCAAAGATGTCTGCTTCTTCGGCTTGCATACACAGGAGTATGGGTCAGAGGCTCCACAGCCAAACCACAGGTGTGTCTTATAAGCAGCAAAACATTGGATTTAGTTATAAAAACCATCTCAGTATCATTATGTAACCGTCTACCCAGTCATACGCAGCATAGGCAGTTGACGACTTGCACACTTGACGATCAGCACCCACCGTTTGGAACTCTCTAGCCATTGATGTTACAAGTAGCTGTTCACTGACTGTGTTTAAATCCAGGTTGAAGACACACATTTTCCGTCAGACATTTAACCTCAGCGACTAGTTCTGTCCGCCAGCGCCACTGAAGTCTTTTTAGCACATACTGGCGCTTTACAAGTCAGATTATTATTATTATTATTATTACATACGGTGTGTTTACTGTGCCATAATGTACACGGTGTTTCATAAAATGGACCCCTTTTTGGTTTTTTCATGACTCACTCAAATGATAATCAATTTACGCAAAATTTTTACCAGTTGTAGCTGAAGAAATAATAATTCAAAATATTCAAACAAAATGTGGCAGTTGATTAAATATTCTTGCTAGTTGTGATGTAATGCTGACGTCGTAATGTGTCGTGAGTACAAGCTTGCTTGTCTCAACTGGTGCTGTCAGTTGCTACCCTGCTTCGATGGTAAACTTAATCTGGTTCGCTGATGAAGAATGTTTATCGTGTCAGCTCTGTGCAACATGGGACACAAAGTCAGGCATCTCGCAATCCAAAAACTCAACCTTCTTGCAAGCTCAGTTTGCTAGTGCACTTTCTTGCTCGAACATGTGAAAGTCCAACAATTCCCACAGGTTTTTGTGGCTGCAACTGTAAAACTTCAACAATTTGTCATCGGTGAACGAGATTTTTCACCATCAGAGCAGAGTAGCAACTGACAGCACCAGTTGAGACTAGCAAGCTTGTACCTGTGACGTATTATGCCATCAGCGTTACATCGCGACTAGCAAAAAATATTTAATCAACTGCCTTATTTTGTTAAATATTTTGAATTAATATTTTTTCAGCTACAACTGATAAAAATTCCATATAAATTGATCATCATTTGAGTGAATTATGAAAGAAAGAAAAAAGGGGTTCTTTTTATGAAACACCATGTAGAATTATGTGCTCAGAGTGATAGCTGTTTTCAGGACTGTTGGCTGTTTCTGTTACTGTTACAGTTGTCATTGTCAATCAAGGCTGAGACACCTGGGTAGATACCCAATACATTTTGAGTTTTATTGGGTGAACCCATCTGAAAAAAATGCTAAAAATCCACCCGAATAAAACACACTCAAACCTAATTCAATTTTAGCTTTTTTCTTTTACTAATAACATGACATGTTTAATTGTGGTTAAGTTTTTGACGCATCTAAACCTATGCATTTGCAATTTTTTGTATATTCTGGGGAGGTTCTGAGGTTTAAGTTGGGACATTAAAGAAACCCAAAACCTGATAAAGCTCACCAGTTGGGCTTTTGAAAAACGTTTCAACCTGTTGTTAATATTTGCGGGGCCCATTCACCTATGTCTGGTGGCAGGTAGCACTGTGATCTCATACGGCAGGTGACGCTTTGTAGCTCTGAGATGGGTTTCCTATGAAGAGCTGTAGCGTTTAACCATCAACCATAAACATGTGTGAGGTGTCGTAGTAGACAGAACTAACCTGCGAGGGTGTGGAGTGTAGTTGGGTGTGTGTATTGATGAATGTAGACGAGTATACCTGGCGTACCTGGACAGTATTAATCTCTTCCGGCCTTCACACCTGCGTACCTTGGTCTACCAGCAACTTCTGCTTGCTTACTTCGACTATGTCTGTTCACTGGGGTGAGTGCAGCAAAGCAAAGCACCCGTATGGCTGTTTCTAGTTTTATTTTTATTTAGACACGTGATGGTGGACTGGTGCCAATGTATAATAAAGAAAGTCGAGGAACATTACAGCTTCAGTGGATGAATTTCTACTGTTTACTGAAAATGTTTTATTTAATGATTAAATAGCAGGTTGATGGTTGTTGCCAGTATTAAGATGTGGGTGGTCTGTTCACAGATTCATGTACATCCATATATGGGCATGTCCTCCAGCAGAGGGTGATGACTATATCTTCCATCGACATCCGGCAGAACAAAAGATTCCGAAGCCGAAGCGGTTACAGGACTGGTATCGGCGACTGCTTGACCGTGCCGTCAGTGAAGGCATTGTGGCTGACTATAAGGTAAATAAATACACCATCTTGGATTTCTAAATATCTTACTAAGTGCTAAGATTTGGCCCCTTCACTAAGGAGGTTATGTTTTTGGGTCTTACAAGATAACTCAAACAGTTTCAAATAGATTTTGATTTTAAAAAATTTTGAGCAATCAGGAAAGTCGGATTTTTTTGTGATGATCTGGATTGTAGTGGATATTACATCATCCGTGGTTTTTCACTGTTAGCAGTTATGGCATGAATTGACGTACTGTTGTGTTTGCCAGATGGCAGTTTTATTATGCCAGATGGCAGAGCTGCAACACTTATAGTAAATGCTGATGAACACAGAGGTCACAATTGGTACATTTTTTATAATTCGTTCAGAAAATCAGCTCAAGTTAACAGGCACAAGTAAAATAAAGTAAGAAGAACTTGTAACTGGCTTGAATAAATGAGAAACCTTTGTATATAATTGTGTCTTGCAGTATGTTGAGAATGAACAACTCTTTAAATGACTGAAATTATTAATACTGCTTTTATTCTGATTGTGAAATGGGTTACAGTTCAAGCAGCAATAGTGAAAATGCACGTGTGTACTGGTAGTCCTTGTAATATGCGTTTTTAATATTCAGAATTCAGAAAGACGTTGTGGTTTATTTAATCAGTTGGTTCTACCAAGAGTGTAACTTTTCTGGCTGGCTGCTGTATATATGGTGCATTGGAACACTGAAGGATTACTTATTTACTTTTCTCTCTTCAGAGCGAGATGACAATTTGTTCTTGTGTGTTATGTAAGGACATTGTGGCCGATGCGTTGACTGCTGGCTTGGCCACGGCCAAGGATGTGCCGTACTTTGACGGAGACTTCTGGCCCAACACGTTGGAAGAAGCAATAGCAGAGGAAGAGAAGGAGAAGAATATTGAAGATTCACTCGACTCGGACAGCTTTGAAGTTGAGGTTAGATTATGTGTGCTGTGTGACTGTTTCCTGTTTGAAGTTTAAAGTTCTTTTTATTTTAATTGTGTTAATATTAAATCAGTTTGTTTGTTATGGTTCAAGTGATAAATAACTTGCAGTGTTGATTCTAAACGGTTTGCTTGTCATTAATTTTCTAACATATTATTTAGTCAATGTTAATGTCAGTATTAAATTTATATAGCACAATATCATAAAGCATCTCTATTGTGCTGAGTATCTCGCGGAAAGTGCACTTTTTAAGCTGCACTTAGAGCTACAGCTGCAGAGCGATGGATCACGGAGATTGTTCGGTAATGAGTTCCAAGCCATCGGACCCCCAACAGCGAAGGCCTGATGGCTAAACGTGCTTCATTGAAACTGCGGAACAGTAAGGAAGTGTCGACTGGCAGATCTTAGATGCTGTCGACTGGTGACATTGGGGACTGGGATGCAGTGGTCGACCAGGTACTTTGGCGCTTTATTTTGCAAGCACCAGTGAACTGTCACAGCCAGCTTGTACTGCACTTGCTCAGGAACATTGAGCCAGTGTGGTTTGTCATGCAGTAGACGGGATAGGCCTTGATTGAACTTGTATGTGCCAGAGACGAGCTGCAAAATTCACCATGCGTTGAAGCATGTCAGTTATGTATTGAGGTGGTCCGGCAAGCACGGGATTGCAGCAATCCACCCGTGACATGATGAAGACATGGACCAGCGTCTTCAAGGAGTCGATGGCCAGGGATCGTTGAACTTTCCTTACCTGGAGGAGCAAGTAAAAACTTCGCCATATTACTGGAGATGTGTTTGTCAAGTTTCAAGTCCGATGAGAACGTGATGCCAAGGACTCGAACGTGGTCACTAGGTAGACGTAGAGATGGACCACTGCTGCCCAGTACAGCAGAGGCGTGTTTCGAGCCAGCCCAGAGAAGTTTGGTCTTGTCTGCATTCAGCTTAAGACAGTTAGCAAAGGTCAAGGAGCTAACATCTGACAGACAGCGTTCGATGCGATCCGCAGCAGGGATCATGTCAACTTGACGACACTGTGAGTAAGTAAGTAAGTAAGTAAGATTATTTAGATGGCGCAATTTACATTCAGCTGATGGTCATCAGCAAACACATGGTGACATAGTTCTATGCTGATTCCAGTTGAGGTTGGGAACAAGTGGAACAGGAAGATTAATGTGAATTAATTATCACAAAATCAAATGTATATTGTATAATGCATGTTAAAATTAGAGCTGTCAAATTATCACATTAATTAACACATTACTGCATTAATAAATTAACGTGTCGTTAAAAAATTTATGCACCTATGTAAATTTATGTTAATTTACTAAATTCTGTGAAGCAAAAGTTCCAATATTCCATTGAACTGCGGTTATTTAACGATTGAATGCATTCAAGTAACTAAACTGTAGTTGCCATTCTGTCAATAGGTGTAAATAAATAATCAATTAAATATTTAGTGTATAGATCTGTGGTTGATTATACGTTTGAAAATGTGTTTCTAACTTTTTGTATTCTACAGGCGGAGCTCCCAAATGTTGTGGGGCCGGGGGTAACTTGTCCACCTACTCTCGCTCTCGACGGGCCTGGGTGCGTTAATTTTTTTAACTCATGCGTTAACTTAATGCGTTAGAAAATTAATGTTTTGACAGCTCTGGTTATAATGATGAATCAGCGATCGTGTGTGTATGTTAACTGCAGGCATCAAAGCCACAGTCGAAGGCTGGCAAGGCGAAGAAGACAAAGAAATCGTGTAAAGGTCGCAAACCTGGAATGAAGAAAGGAATGGCAGCAACACTCATTGACAAAGTGTTAACAACCATGGACAAGCATAAGGAGGTCTGTGGAACTGTTACCTGCTTGTTGTCAGTGATCTAATTTTAGGATGTAAAATTTGGCCAGAAATTCACTTTGTCGCTGCTTTCCCACTTTGTAAATGAACATGCCCATCCTGTCGTTGTTTTGTATTGTTTCTATGAAATCAGTACTTACTAGTCTTAAGTTTCTTCAAACTGGATAGGGCATGTCTTGAGACATGACTCTCTTCTGAAGACTGTACTCTTAGAGGGGAAGATGGAAGGGAAACGGCCAAGAGGAAAACCAAGAAGGAAGATGCTGGAATCACTTATGGAGCAAGAGGACAAGAAGATCAGTTACGAGGAGCTGAAGAGAGGGGCACAGAGCCGGGTCAGATAGCGCCATCGTCAGTGGAACCTGCCTTATGGCGGAGCACACAAGAAGAAGTTTCTTTGCTGCTTTATGCTTGAATTGTGAACAAACTGGCCTTGTGGATCAAATACGTAAATAAGCTAAAGTCTGTCATGTAGTTAGTTTCAGCTTTGGCCAAAATTTGTCAGCATGTAATTTAATTGTTTAACTGGCTAGTTTGCCAAGTACCTCACAATGTGTGAACCTTACATGTGCTAGCTTTTGCAATAATACTAATAATTGCTTGATTTTGTGTGTCAAATGTTTGCTACATAATGCTTCGCAAGTAGTCCTGAAAGCAGACAAAAATGTAATAATGACCAGAGACCAATCATGTATCACGTTTTATGCCAGATTCCTGCTTGTAATAGAGCAGTTTTCCAATCCGCCCTGGAAATCGATTCCAGATTTTCGTGCAAGATTTTGGTGCCAGAAATATTTGCCGGTTTTCTGCAACTGAGTTTTGGTCCTGGTTTCTGAATTGTATGTTATCGGCATTAAGTACTTATTGCATGGTATGAACGTTTTCTGTGGTTTTGTTAAAAAATAAACTTGTGCACCAGGTGATGGTTTGGCGCAGTTGGTAGCATCGTTGATTGCATCAACGAAGTTAATCAGCACTAGACCCGGTTAGTACTTGGATGGGTGACCAACCAGGTATGTAACCAGCTACCCAGGTCAACTCAGCCTGGCCATCCCTCCGTGGGTAGGCGCAATGAGTACCGGCGAAAGCTGGGATGTAAACAGGCACACTGCGCGATGCACTGGTCCTGTATTCGTGGTCTTGCAGTGTAAACTGGTGTCTGGCTGAGGGCTAAGGAAACAGAGATCAGCGCCACCCAATGGGCCTTAAGGCTTGGGAAAGACTTATGTTTATGTTTATTGTACTATTTCTGTTGTGCAGATGTTTTTCATAGTTCACCTGCACGACTGTGGGACATCGGCAGCTGATCTGCCTCCAACACAGGACCCGGATGCACAGCTTGGTGGGGAGCTGGCCGACGGGCGTGTTGCTCTGCTGATGTTCTGTCGAGAACGACGTCTTGAGTTCTCAACACTTCGGCGTGCCACGTTCTCTACGATGGCGATCTGTCATGAGCTGCACGTGGAACAGGCGAACAATGTCGGACGACTGATACGCAGCTGTCGGCGATGTCTCGTCAAAACTCTCTTGGCTTATGTGTGCACAACGTGCGAGGTATTAACTGTGCCATAAGTCTGAGTATGCCATCACCAACTTCATGTTGTGCAGTTAATCTTTTGTGTTATGCCTAATTTTTGCTTGTTTGACTGCTTCTGTGGCAAATTAAATTTATAAGTTTTATTGTTTGATGATATTATTTTAGTTTAATGAAATTATCTACCAGGGTAAACAGTATATTTCTACAGACACTTACAGTCAGTCACTGAAGACATTGGTCTTGGTTTTGCAGTACTAACTTATCCAGCACATTAAAGGTGTTTTTTATGAGAATACACTGTGATTAGGCTTTTGACATATTAGATGAGTATCTGAATACATTGTGCTATAACACTGCTTAGGTGACTGTTTTATACTCGACTTAATAGGCGTATGATTCCTGTTGCACAAAATATCTCAGTGAACTAATGGCACATCAGCACAAAATAGGCTATTCAATGTCATAAATGGTTAAAAGCAATTAAAAGCTGTTAATATGTTTATTAAAAGATAGTTTAAAACACTTGTTAAGATCAAGGCTATTAAGCTAATGTAAAAACAACATTATATACGATTGTAGAAGTTGATATCTTTAACATAAGCGATGATGTTGCGAGATGCAACATTTTCAAAAACGTCTTTGAGTGTGTCCACTCCAAAATATCTCTGACGTGCTGCACTGTAACGGGTGCAGTCTACCAAAATGTGCTTGACTGTGAGCGGAGAATGGCAAGTTTCACATACCGGTTCACATATCTCAGTGATGTCCCTTTGTTTGAAAATTTCATAGCTGGCACAATCTAAGTTCTCAGACTTAGTTTGCCTTTGCTCATGCTGTTTGATCCACTCATCTAATCATTATCTACCTCCGTTGATGGTAATGTAGTATTGCAATTTGTTTTCCATTGAACATATGGCGTGGTTGAAATTTTTTTGAGCACTGATACAGCTAGTTTGGCTTTTGTGATATTTGTTTGGTGCATGTTCTGTATATGCGTATTTACAGAGCGTTGAGCTATGCTCGGCTTGCTATGAGAAGTACGGGCACGAGCATGCAATGAGGAAGCAAAGCGCGGACGTTGGGAGTCCTACTGCGGCCGGGTCCATTGATTCAAGCAGTAGTGTGATTCAGCGCTGCATCGACACAGTAGCACATGCGACGGCTTGTACACAGGGCACGGCCTGCCCGCGCCAGCCTGAGTGTGGCAAGATGATAGACGTGTTGCGACACGCCCGCGCCTGCACCCTGCGCACGACGTGCACCGTCTGCCAGCAACTCATGGCGTTGTGCGTCACACACGCACGAGCTTGCACGACCGATGCCTCCGTGTGCCATGTGCCGTTCTGTTCAGAGCTGCGCAGGCACATCCAGCGACGACAGACGCTGCAGAGACAGCAGCAGCATCTGATGGATGACCGACGGCGAGCTGTCATGACCAGCGCTAGTGTGAGTGATAGCAACGCGACACAAGTGAATGACGGAGTTGATAACATCCAGCCTGATGGTGATGGCGATGCTGGCCAGAGGTGTGTGGGTAAAGGTGGCGACAGACAAAAACAATCTGCTTTGGTTACAGCAAGTGGTACAAATGCCGCTGATGTAGCCACAAGCCAGGATCATCAGCCAGCCGGCAAAGATGCCTCGCTTCACTGCAGTCACTTCATTGTTGCTGCGGAAAACTCGACAGTTGCTAGTGCTCGGCTGACTACCTCAAATCGTTCCATTCCAAAGGTAAACGGTGACTTACCAGCCGCCATAGGTAGTACCGGTAATGCTGATACAATGCATTACTCCTCAGTGCCAAAAACTGCTGCGATCAGCATCAGCGACGCGAAATTTGTAGACATCAAATCTGCTGGTGATGGACCTAGTTCGGAAGTATTATATACATCGGAGTACTCAGCACGACACCAAATAGTCGTAGGTTGTTTGCGAGTGCTAAAGAAGCTTCATCCATCGATGTCAAAACAGAATCTGCTGCAGCTCTTGTGTCACTGTAGTCGTCAGCAGCTCACTGCATTGCAAGATAAGGTAAGGATTAGTGTTTTCTACATCTTCTAAGCCACCCATATGTAGTAATGGTAGAGTTATGTTTTTTTCATTTCTTTTTCTTTATTCTTTATTTGTTAATATTTGTTACTTGTCCTCCAAAACCAGAGAGCAGACCAATACCAAAATTGGGGGGTCGGTCGATGCTTTTTAAGAAGGAACTGATGCCAAATTTTACTGAGATCCATTTTGGGATTATGG
>Ga0209671_1000941_pt1 | contig 22299 bp, 16 predicted proteins | sample WorMetHERISLAND2_2_FD_187401 | JGI IMG/M metagenome (GOLD analysis project Ga0209671, IMG submission 187401) | Marine gutless worms symbiont microbial communities from Max Planck institute for Marine Microbiology, Germany - Olavius geniculatus... | ecosystem: Host-associated > Annelida >... | reverse complement strand
AATGCTGAAAAATCGGTAAGTGGCCATGTTAAAAAGTCTATAACTTCGTCGTTTTTTAACAGAATCAAATTTTACTTGGCAGTTAGATGTAGAAGGTTTCCATAAATAAAGCTGTAAAATTTCATATTAAAATCCTAAACGGTTGCTGAGAAAACGGCGAAAAAATTTAGGGGTCCACTTTTTTCTGCCGCACCCTGTATTCAAAACAAAAGTTAATGTGATTAAAAACGAACAGTAAGAAAAGTGTGGTAGCGAAATATCAGCATCAACTCAAAATTTAAATCTAATAACAGAAATTCTACAAGATAAATATCAGTAAAACATCAAGTGGCCATTAGAAACAACTACTTAACGATCAATTAGAAACAAAAAAGACAGAAAGATGTCTACAAGTAACTCTCTTACTCACCCCTTTTCCATTTCACCATTGACCATGTTGCTGGCTGCAGTGGCGAGAGGCCTAGTGGCCAAAGGAGAAAAGAAGTTGTCGATATCATCGACAGTTTCCTCTTCAACACCATCTTCGCTCTTTGTCAGAGCGACAGTCGGTCGAGTCATGGCACGATTCTTTGCTCGACGTGGTCGCTCGATACACATGTGCTGGAGTTTGGGAGCCACGCTCGCCAGGGTTGGTAGGTCCATGGCAGCTGCTGCTGGCTTAGTGACAGTCAGCTTCCGTGCTGCCTTGGGCGACACCTTGGAAACTACAGACAGTTCAAACGCACATCAGTTATCAGCTCTGTTCACACACTATGCTGAAAGTGAAAGAAACGTACACACAATTATGCAAAATCAGCTACACAATATCGAGGAAATGATTTTGTATAAAGAGTACGATGAGTTACGGCTAATTCACAGCAATTGATAATCACCGGTTTCTGAACAAAATTCGCGCAAATTCTGCAACAGTTCACTGCACTAGAATCTATTACTCAGCAGCTGTGTTACAGTCTGATCTGATCCAGACTGTGTTCACTAGAAATGCTGTAAGACAATTACTTATAAAATACAGCTTATTGAAGAAGAAATGTGAGAGTCCTAGAAAGACAAAGATTTTAAGCTAATGCAACTTTTTCATATACTGTAAAACTTCAAACTGAAGTGCAGGTCTCAAATAGACGTTGAGTCAAGGCAACTTGTATTAATAAAAGCTAAGTTGCAGTAGTAATAGTAACTTATACTAATAAAAGCCATATCCTGTGTAAAGATTGGGTCCCAGATACAGGCTGAGAGTAAAAAAGTAAAGATAAAGGTCAGAATAGAGCTCTTTGGAAGATTGAAAGCTTCACAGAGCTACGGAGCATCACCTGCCATATGGGATCACACAGTGTTACCTGCCACCCAACGCAAGTGAACATGCCCCACCTTAACACCAGCCAGATAGGCCAGTACTCGATTTACCTAAAGGTAAAAGGTAAAGGTCGTCAATTTGTATAGCGCATCATCACGAACATGCGCACGCCTCTGATGCACTTTCATCACTAACCAGAGGCGCCTGCCGCACGGCCACCGTGTGCAGCTGGCGTAGCGACTGGCTAGGCAACCCCAGTCAGCTGTACCAAGGTCCCCACCTTCTGTAACCCATATAAATGAGTTACTACTCATTTTACCGTCCCACGGAGGGTAGAAGGCTGAGTCGACCTAGCTGGCAGGCTTCGCACTGAGATGGTTTACCTACTTGCAGGCAGTCACCCATCGCAGTACTAACCCGGCCGGGCGTACAGTAACTTTGTTGATTGAATGAAACACGTTACCACTACGCCAGGCCATCACCTAAAAGTCAACACAACTTGACCAGGCCATGAACTTCTATTCGAAGTTTTACAGTAGGTGTGGTTTCCTGCTTATAAGTTTATCACAAATAGCAACCCAGCCTATGTGAAGCCTGCAGTTACCTGAAATTAAGAAGAGTATACAATGTCGTGCATAGACTAAATACAGTGTGTCTAAAAAACCGGACACTTTTCAGATAACTTCGACAACAGTGTATAACCTACCAGCAGCTCCATCAACGACAGTTTCAGGCTGCTGTGCTGCACTCGTATCACGATTGACGGCTGTTCCTTGCATGAGATTGTCGTCTATGACTGCAACCAACAGTGAACAACGTCACAGTAGAAGTTAATTCAGGCAGATATAAAACTCAACACAGCCAATCAATTGATCAGTGCATCAGTCATCAATCAAAGTCACAATAAAAATGACCTAAGTGCCATAAAGGCACAACAAGGGCGCCTAACAGCTTCACAATGATACAAACATAACTGGGAATGTGGGGCTGCAAGGCCACCCAGAGCTAAATGTCCAACCAGGGAGACAATTTAGGGGAGAGGGTGAAATTCCACTCACAACACATGACGCATGTTGCGAATGAATCAATGGTGCATAAAGGCAGAGACTCGGCTGCATGTTCACATTTATAATGCAGGCAGTAATTAGTTATAAAGTGGTAACTGGTGACAACGGCAATATGACAGAAGATTGCAATATGGTGACATTCCATAACTACAACATACTCAACAAGAAAAACTAAGTTCTGACATAACAACGAGACACAGTACACAGACATCCATTAAGCAGTGTGATCAAATATGCATTTAGTCACGCTTATCTGCTGATTATATACAAGCACTGCAACAATAATCAAACAGAAAAAATTTCAGCTTGTTAAAATAAGCATTTAAAAAACAAATACTAGAACAGTGAGAATAACGATCAAATTCTTCTACGTACTCAAAACAGAGCACTCCAAAGCTTATTAGCTTATTAGCAATGACGATGTAGCTGTAACGATGCAGTTATTCTACTAAAAGTAATGGTCAGCAATATAACTAAGTGCCTTTAATCAGATCTTGCTCGATTAAAACAGACTGCTCGACATGTGTAAACATAAAAGAAGTTAACTACATTTTTTGCTTTCTAATGCCATAATTTATCACAATTCTGACATTTAAAAAGCATCCATAAACGGAAGGCCAACGGTTGTAACTGGGTGTCAGAAGATCATCCGCATTAACAGGCAATACAATGGCCTAATACAATGACAATGTTCAATAACAAAGCAATATTATTTATGTCATGCATGAGTGCCCACTCCACACGGAGTAGATGCATTATCTGAACAGCACAAAGAAAACTACAAATACACAAAAGCACAAAATGCATTACTACTAACACTTAAAGCAAATATCTTAAAAACTTGCAAAACCAGTGACAAACATGTGCTGTTATTCACAGAAGGCAACCATGCTCAATGCTTATGTAGCAGCAAACATTAGCAACGGCAAGGCGCTAACATGTAACACTGACTTACAAATCATTAATATAAAAAAGTAAAATAAATTACTGTAACTTATCTCATAATATAGTGGTGCACACTGACAAAGCCAAAAGCGAATTAAACAGGCTTTGTAAACTAATACCCCATTTACACGAGGAAGCATACATGAAGCTAACATGAAGCAAATGTATTCAATATACTCTAAATTTGCTTCATGTATGCTTCCTCGGGTAAACGGGGTATAACAGATGAATCAATGCTATTAATGAACACCATGCACCAGTTAAACTTTAACTAGACGCTGATCAATAGTTAAAGTACTGGTACAACAGAGTGAGAAAATCTTAACGTAACATGCACCTAAGCAATGACACACAACACCACACAAAAATAACTACCATTAGACCTCCACATATTTCTTTTAAAAATATATAATATATCACTGTTTATGTTGTTCTAAACGTGTTTAAAATCTTTAAAAAATGCATTAAAAAGTCAATTTAAAACCAGCTGAAAATAAAGTTTCATTTGCGGAAAATAATAACTCAAAACCACAGAAAAATTTTACATAAAAATCTGAAAAATATCTCCTTAGATTTTTTGACTATCTCTTTAAATTTTGCACTTCAAAACGAAACTCTTAATTACTAAAGGTTGGCAAAGGCTGCCCCTGACAGTTACAAGTAAAGGCAGTCTATGAATATTCTACAGTCCATGCTGACAACACAGAAAGCATAATGCAAAATAGCAAAATGCAAAACACATCAAATCACATCAAAGATGGGTCAAGCCATGCAGAGTAGATGCTGAGGTACCTTCCTTCTGTTGGCAAGTGTCGGCAGCGGCAGTTTGACGTTTCGCTGCAGCGGCTCTTTTCATCTGCCTAGTTCGGACTCCTGGAGGTGACACTGGTTCCACTTCCTTTGATTTCTGCTCCGATGCCACACTGGACGATGATGTGGCTTTGCGCCGGCGAGGCATCGGGACTGGGACTGGGACCGAAGGTACTTCTCTGCTGCCAGCATTCCGCATCTCAAGTCCAGCACCAGGATCCATATCCGACCCGGACAACTCGTCACGTGTGGAATCGCTTCCAAGTTCCGCAGCGTCATCCGTGCCACTTCGACTGTAAGGTTCCTCCCTCGAGTCCAGCTCGTCGCCAGAAGACTTATTGTCATTGACGGCAGACAGAGCCGTCTCGACGTCGGCCGGATCTGTGGGTTACAAGACACGATAACTGCAACTGGCTTAACACTGTCCTAACACTAATCTGAACCCTGCGGATGCTCACACTTTAGATAAATATTTCAAAAATGTTCCGTTTGCTGTTAACTAACTCCGACGCTACAGTTCACTAGAAAGTGTTTTGCCTTTGAAGTATGTAAACGCACTGTGTATTGTATTGTATGCAAAGTTGTCCTGGACAGAAGAAAACCACATCAGCCAAGAAGATAAATGACAACAAATGCAAACTGCCACTGTACCAGATCAGCAGCATAATAACCGTATCAGAGACTTACAACTGTATTAATTTAATGCTGATCGAGCTAAAACAATCATACAATCACAAAACCCAAACCAGCTGCAGCTAAAATGTTCTGCTTTCAGAATAATGCAGTAAAAGCAGAGGCAATTAAAAGTTAAAACCTCCACCAATGATTGTCTCTAATTATCTCCGCCAAGTGTGAACATAGTGAACATTGGAGAAAATTAAGAGATTGGTCGTTCTGTCCGTGTATCCATTGTTCCTACTGTGTGCATAATGACTCATAATGGCAATGACGTCATTGCACCAACAGCAACACTGCTATTACTTTCCTCTCTCTTCCTTCTCCCCCCCTCTTTACTTGTTGTCTTGTGTAGTTGCAGGTGTTGCTGTATTTGTAGGCGTCATAGAAGTAGTAATAGCAATGTTTAAATCACATCACTTGGCGAAGATATGCACTCTCACCAGCGCCTTCTAGTTGGATATTAATTTAATAGTAAATAAAAAATACCACAAAAAATTCAAGGATATCATGATCTGGATATAGAAAAACTCGATCCAGAACCGAATCTGAATTAATATCTAATGACCTCTTACTGAGCCACGTCCAACACATTAAATTTTTTTTTAAAATCAGAATCCACTCTCATAATATTCTGAGTAATCTCACACACATACAAACAGAAACAAACAAACAGTTATGATAATATGTTTGTACAACCTTTTCTTTCGATGGAAGCAAATATATCAATCTTTCATGCAATATGAAATGAATGAGAACAACACATCAATCGAGTCATGCAAAAACAATGGCTGACTAAAATAAGTAAAAATATATAATGTCCCGCAGAATCGGTAAATTAGAAATTAAACACAAAATGCATAGAAAACGATTTGCCTCCATGACACGAAATAAGACACACTCGTGATGACATGCCTTGGACATCACATCACAGATCACAAAAAAACTACACACATGCAAAATAAAAGAAATGGGTCATTGAATTGTAACAACAAAACAACTCACTCTTACTCATCACCTCCAAATGACCGCAAGAGTATCTTTCAGAAAAAAATTACCTAGTTTAAAAGTAGCAGCATACCACTGCAAAAAAGTGACAAAAACTGCCGAAATTTTAACTCTGTCAATACCTGATCGGACTGTGATAAACTCAAACTTACCCAAGATATTAAAAGTGGGATAAAAATCGACAGTCACAGATTTAAAATGAGTAACCACAACAGGGAAAGCAGACTCACCAACTAATGACTGAGGTCGAACTTTGTAAATGTTCTGACTCTTGCGTTTGTCGATAACGACAGGATCGTCCTAACAGAACATCAAATTGCACACGTACGTACGTACATCACACACACGCCATTACAATGACCAATTCCACAGCCAAACCTGGGCACTAAACCTGGGCTAACTGACTAATTCCTTGATTTCATTATCATTTCAAGCATACTATCGCTACGTGTCTAAACACAACACAGAGTCAAGTCAACGGTAACTGGGAATAACCTCGGAAATAACCAAACCTCCACCTCAATGTAATAGCAGTATAAGGCAGAAAAAATTCACATAAAAACCGATGCCAAGTATCTAAGCAGTGCCTTTCTCTGCGTGACAAGCCGGAACATTCCCAAATGAAACACCATGACTCAGTGAGAATAACATAATCACATTCATCACAGTCCAAAATTCACAGGATAACCTGCATGGCTAGAGATGGCAATGTTAAGGCAAAAAATTTTTCAAAGAGACACCAACTGAACAAAAAATAATTGGGAAAAAAACAGCTAGAAAACACAATACTAGCGATGTCAGTGATATCCCCACACACTGACCACTGATAATGCAAACCACTTCTCACTGAACGTATTTAAATCTAGACTGAAACACGTTGTTTGTGGCAGACATTTAGACCTAGTAACTGCTATGAACGACTGGGACTGTCCATTAGCACATCTAAAGTCTCTGTAACATACTGGTAATAACACCGCAAGAAAAAGATTTTTATTTCATTACTATATTTGAGAGTTGCGACCGCCAATAACTTCTAAACAGCAAGACGTACGGCTGCGAAATTTTACATGCAGATCCGTGTCGTACATGGCCTGGACATGGGCTAAGTCAGATGTCACTGAGGGGTCATCTGTTTGAGAAAATTTCACTTTTTCTAAAATTTTGCAGCCACACCTCTTAGGCTGCAGCAGAGCTGAGTGCAGCGATTGGCTGTGACGTCATATAGACGTCGTCACCATGGTAACGATCATCAGCACTGCAGCACATACTGGAGCACCCATAATGCTGCTGAGAAACCTGGATCGAGTGGAGGCCCAAAGGACCGAAAATTGAGGCCACAAGCCGATAATTTGGCAAAGATCAAGCAGACAGAGAGCGTAGCGACCTGTCCACTTGTTACTAATATTATTACTGACCTCAGTATCTGCATCGTCGTCATCTTCTGCAGTATTTGTTGACACCGATGAATCTGTGTTTCTCAGCAGACGTTTACGCAGCTTCTTGGCATCAGCTTGGTCACCGGGCAACTCAGCGCCACTCAGCAGCTGAATCTTTATAGCTGAGTTCTGCAGCATTTCATTACAACATTCGGAAATAATAACAGAAGCACTAGCAAAGCACAAGCATGCTCAGTCATGAATCATTAAAATACAGACCTGACAGTCACTAGTTATGACCAAAAATTTGCATGCCAAAAACTCTCAAACCGGGAATAAAAGTAATATAGATTATAATTTTGGTAAAATTAGTTAAGCACTTGTGTATTCATTTTTGTTAATACATAACTTAAGCACAGAGGCTCTGCTTTCACCCGTAAAATGCACCATGTACGTAAACAAACATAATAGCAAGCTGTTTGTTACGGGACAATTTCAGTAGCAACGTTGATTCATTTAATGTTTATAAATGATGTCACAGCGACGTCATTGTAACAAAACTCACATATGACACTAAGAATTAAATTCACTACAAAACATATATTTTGGATGTTTCCTATTTTAAGAATTAATGGAATGGCGCCATTCTGTAAACTTATTTATGAAATGACCCTCATACTTATGTACACAAGAGTGCTTTGTGTGTATTGTAAGTTGCATTTTGACAATCACTCGCTACGCAATACAGCTATGCATGAAGCAAGTCTAATAAGGCTAAATAGCCTGCTTACAGATACTAAGTACCGAACAATCTGTAATCCTAATCCCAAAAACAAGATCCTGAGATCCCTGAATTACAGATTTCTTAATCCCGGGTCCCGGGATTGATTTTTCAATCCCGGGATTGCAATCACTAATCTACTGCTAACCAGTTTCTCAACAGTGATTTGGAGTGCATCGGTCACTTCATCAAGAACACGGTCCGACAGCTGGGTCGCGACGGAAAGATTCACAGCAGCTGTCTTGTTACCGACATCAGTGCCGACCTGTTGGACTATGAGATCTCGCACAAACCCCGCAGGCAGAGTATTGACGGTGGAACACGACTCACGTACGGACTCCAACAATTCCTGCAGTACACACGAGCATGTTATCAACAATACAATTCTACCAGTCAAAATCATGACGTCATTTTTCTAGTCTATCATTTTCCAGCCCTACATTGCACTGTGTTTTACGAGCTGTGATTTGAGAGATAATCAAAAGCAAAACACCAATATAAGGAAATGTTTTGTATTATAATCAAAAATGACAAGAAAAATATTCACAAAAAGTTATGATTATGATGAAGACGATGATAATGGCTCGAAGGAAACGATAATCTAGGGTGAACGACAATCAAGCGGTGACCGTAACAAAGTTCAATAGTGCAACTGAGTGAGTAAGTGAGTAGGGTTTAACGTCCCATCCGACACAGCATAGGTCATTTCATTTAGCTGTCAACCAACGGCGTCAAACAATAGATGAGTTGTTCTATATTTAGAACTGTCTCGTGACGGGTCTAATATCGACATACATGATAGCACAAAAAACGCTCATTGCAACAAACTGGCAGAAAAAAAACGACTGCGAATAAACGTCTCATAACAATTGCCTACAAGCATGTGGCAAAAAGCTTCACAGTTCTACAGCAAGTTGATCAGTACTAAAACCACAGTTCCACTCGCTATGATTTGCTATGACCCTGTTGCAGCAAGCCGATCAGTACTAAAACCATAATTGCACTAACTAACTTGCTGTATAACATGTTGTACAACAAGCACTATGACAAATCCACAACACGGTTAACTGGAGTTCACCATCTACAGTTAATTATTAACAAAACTCTAAACAAACACATCAATCACACGCTTGTGACTGATTAGCTTCAATCATCGTCATCATGACTGATCGTGCATCTAAGTATAACAACTGACAAGTAGAATAATGCATATTATAAGCAGTGCATAAAGAAACTACTACCACTTTCAAATTTTATTTACCTGCCAATTATTCCAGAGTTACTCCAAGTTAGGTCTGCATAAGTAAAGATTTGCGAATTACTGCAGCAGATTTTTTATACACGTATGTCTTGCGGCTAAAACAAAGCACCACAGCACATCATTCAGTGGTACTAACAATAAATGGCAGATGAATAAAAAAAATAACAAAATGAATCTACCTGGTTTTCGAACAAAGTGGGACACTGATTTTCGACACAAGCAACCATCTCAGCAGAAGTGTCCTAACACAGCCACAACAAAACAGATAACTAAACATACAGAGAACATTTTTGTGTGCACATGGTAATAATGATAATAATAATCTAGCTTATACAGCGACAGTATGTCAAAAAAACTTCAGAGCAAGTAAACAAGTAAGTAAAACGTTAATTTATATTATGCATAATGCTCTAAAAAATCCTCTGATGCACTAAGGTACTCAGGGACAATATCCGTATACTGTACTGTGTTGAACTATACAGAAGCATGTTAAAAACAGAGCTATACTGAGTAGCTGAATGTAAATAATATCTGGCTCTTTCCAGAAGCCAAATATAAATACAAATACAACAAAAAATCTGAGCTATTGCTCACGAAACGCGTGAGAGCCTACAGCAGTTTCTGTTCACAGGTAATCTTGGTCTATCTCCATCCATTTCGTTGCAATTCACTCTTTTGCAGCCCAGAATCGCCAAAATCACTAAAAACCCCTGTTTTTAGGGTTCAATGTTATTCAAGGTCATTGATGTTGACATTTTTAAAAAGCTCGCCACCAGTGCTTGTTATGATAAACAGCGTGTCTGTGCCTATCTGCAACCTTTTACACGCTAGACAAGCCAACATTGGATAAATAACCACTTTTTGGAGGGGTAACCCTCTTTGACACCCGCATGCACAGGACTCCGTGAACTTATAGGGTCCGGACATAGACTGATAAAATCTACATTCAATGCTAAAAATTTCATATGCAGGTTGTCTTGGTTTATCTCCAGCCATTTCGGCGCAATTCACTCTCGAAATGCGTGTCACAGCCCAAAATCGCAAATAATTCACTATAACCCCTATTTTCGGGGTTCAAGGTCATTCAAAGTCACCAATGTTGAAATTTCTAAGAAGCTTGTCGCCAGTGCTTGTTATGATAAGTGGCATGTCTGTGTCTATCTGCAACCATTGTCAAGTTAGACAAGCCAATAGCGGTAGAATAACGCCATTCTAAGGGGGTGCCCCTCTTTCGCCCCCTCGTTTATGGGGACTCCCGTTACCCAGTGGCATAAAATTTTGTCACAAAATACTAGAGACTCTAAGCTATCATACCGTAAAAACCCGAAGTCTCTATTTCACCTGGTCTCCAAACGGTACCAGGTTGTGACAGATGGATGGACAGATGGACGGACAGATGAACGAACAGACAGAATTACCGTAGCTAATAGGCGCTATAGCTATGCTAGATCTCACTCCTAAAAACTGAATAAACAACTTCATGTCTGCTGATAATTATAGAAAGAAACATAACGATATTGATATCTTTGATCATGACAGTTACACTCACAATAATGACCACTGTCTAATACATAACTTATGCTTTTATTACTTCTGCAGTATAAAAACAGTAAGCACAGCAGCAGCTTCTAGTTGCAACTTCTGTAAGCAGAATTAGCGCAAATCCATAACATTAGCATACAAACAATATGAATTTTCATATAAATATGAATCAAAGACACTAATAAGCAGCATAATGACTGAAGTCCGGACAATGAGCGTTTTCATATGTTGCATCGGCTGCGTGGAACAGTCTGCCGCCATCGCTTCAACGTACTTGTGACACTGGAACTTAATGACATTACTGTTTCAGCGAGCATTTTATCTCTGATTTAAGTGATAAAGTTTTTTGAAATTTTTACATTATCCTTAGGTTTTAACTTAACTTTCAGGCTTTTGCTGTACACCACTAGTCATTCTTGTTTAGTGGTTACTGGATATTTTTTGGGATATATTTGGATACTGGATATATTTCCGTTTAATTAATTAATACAGATACAAATAAAATTTTCAGTAGAGCTGCAGTGTGAAATTACCTTGAGCTGTTTGCTGACTACTGTATGAAGCTCGTCAGTGAAAGATGTCAATGATTGCAGTATCGGTCCGTCACTAGCATCAGCCTTGAAAGCCACCTTCTGAAGCTCCATCAACAACTGCACAAATAGCATTGATTACGTACAGTGACAAAGCTTCGAAATTGGTGAATAGTCACTAGTCTGAAGAAACTATAGCTCAATCCAGCATAGCCAAAAACCGCCATAACTAAGGGCAGGCAATCCCACCGCAGCCAAGGTCTGCCAAAGACAAAGACGCAATTCGAACCTATTCATAACCCTATCACTAACCCTAACCATATCCCTATCCCTAAGCCTCTCAGTGTTTGGACTAGTGCCCTCGGACTAGTAAACAGTCCCTGCAAAATTCATTGAATTTACTGCATTGTAATCTAACCGAGAATTTGAGAAATCATTGAAATGACGAGTGGACTCAACCATAGATCTATACATCTATGCTAGCTTTCGAATGACCTAGACAATGGTCTGGTCTTTGCACTAGAGCTGAACAAAAATCACCGTCATTAAGACCACTAACTGATTACTAACTCTACCATTAACACTGCCACCACGCAGCTGCTACTACTACTACTCTACTACTACAACTTTACTGCTATCCCACCAGTACTACTACTAGTCAACTTTTAGCAAAATCAACAGCAAGTCAAAAAAACAACAACAACCGTTAACGTTCACTTCTGTTCGATGCACTGCATTTACGGTATTACAAACGAAGCTGCGTTCCCATCAATAAACTGTTGAAAACTGTTACAGCAAAATGTTTTACAGATCGAATGCTTGATCTGTCTATTAGCATCAGCACACTGAGTGATTATTATTCTTCTCGAGTTAGGGAGCCCATACAAGAGAAATGGATGGACAGACAGACACAGGAAAGAAGACTCATAATGTGGCCTATTAGAACGGCTGTAGGCCTATAAGGATGTGTGTATACCTGTCGTGAGGACTCAGAATCTTTAACAAGTGCCTGAGCTTTCTCTATGGATTTCTCCACATCAGCGGGCAGACTCTCAAACTTGTGAAGCTGAACGATGCTATCCTGCACCTGCACCACTTTCACGTCCATCTACAAACCAACGCTATAATATCAACTAACAGAACCACTCACATACTCGTAACATTAATTTCATCCATGCTCAACATAAACATATATACAGTCGACTGTTACTCAAATAGCCCAATTTTTCTATGCACCCCAGGTTAAGCTAGTTCTCAAAAGAAAACTTCACCAATTGTTGCACCAGTATTTTTACAAACAGGGTGCCCAACCAACAGCAGCAAAGCACTGGAAGATGACTCCTCCTAACCGGGAACAGCAAGCTTAGTAGACATATCAACGAAGCTACTCTACATAGTTATTACCTTGACATTTAACAATCCACCTAAATAAACTCAGCCTGGCCATCCATCACTGGCAATAGTTACAGTCGCTGCTACAAGAGAAATGGTGAGTTGTGTATAGCAATAGGTCCCTTTACAAAAACTTCTGCCATGCTGGTCTAGTCGTTCAAAGGTGCTGGCTGTGAATTAACAACTAATTAAGCCATAGAGCCAACTTCCAGCCAATTTGGCTGAATGGCTTACTCTGGAGCTAACTTGAAGTGTAAGATACCTTTACCGGGTCCAACCATTGCTGGCTGAAAGCAGTTCAAAGGGGATAAGCTCCCATGTGATGGTCGTTAATCCATGCATGAATATTTTCAAACGTCAGCTGAAGACATACTTTTTCGCAAAATATTGATGAATAAATGTATTTAGCGCATTAGAGATCTTTTTGAGTATGCACTATACAAATTTACACTTTACTTACTTACTTACTTACTATTTATAGAATTTCATGACCTAGTTCATTCTACTACCTCTCACTACATCCATCCAGTCACTGATGCCGACAGTCGTTCAGATGCTTGTCCAAGCCTTCATTGGCTGTCAGCTAAATTACTGCAATTCGTTGCTTTATGAAATTGCTGACAGCCAACTAAGGTGACTGCAGTCCGTCCAGAATGCGGCAGCACATCCGATGACTGGTACACAGCGTACGGAGCACATCACGCCAGTTCTGCAGTCACTTCACTGGCTACTAGTTCGGCAACTGATTTTGTTCAAGCTGGCGGTATTGGTTCGCAAGTGCCTCAATGGGCGTGCACCTGCCTACCTGGCAGATGACTGCCGCCTGATCCACTGCCGCCAGTCCGGTCTTAGATCGTCGTCGTCAACGACCAAACTAAAGATCCCACCAACTAGAACAATGTTCAGCAACCGTGGAACAGTCTACCGGCGTCCATTCACGACCCTTAACTCACATTCGCTGTTTTCAGCAACAGACTCCAGTCCCATCTATTTGAACAGTGGTTGCGGCGTCTGTGATTTTGAACAGACACCCTCAAATGTCCTAACTAACTAATTAACTGACTAACTACAATGTCCACAGAGTTATAATGGCTGATAATCTGACTACAGTCAAGCACGATGGTTAAAATGCATCTCACGTCTGTTTATCACATGCACGTCCATGCAGAACACAGTGTCATGAAAGAAGTATGTTTCATTTAGGTCTAAATTTACTATGCTGCATTACACTTGCACAATACACTCTAGTCTAGTCCGTGAGGAAACGTATATGATACTTCCTATTACACATGCTGTGCTGTGCGTACATGTTGCATGATGTCACCAATACCTCCTGTGCGGAACCGGCCAGGAAGCCCTGCTGAAGCCGGTACTCGTGCTCAGCCACAAACTTGCGGGGACTGTGGTTACGCTGCAGCAGCGACTCGATCTGTTCCAAAACACAACAAACACTCACACATTAACACAGTGGCATTGTGCAACAAGCCCAAGAGAACCAACTAAAAAGTCGAGATGAAAAAAATTCATAATAACAAGATATCAAACCTATTACTACTAATATTGATCTGAAGAGATAGGCCATCTCATGTGGACTCAATGAGAAGATGCTGTGGTGCCTCGATTAACACAGGAGAATTTAAAATGAACAAATTTACATAAATAAAAAAGTTACAGATAGTGTAGCTCTTTATAGGAAACCCATCTCAGAGCTACAGAACATCACCTACCATATGGGATCACAGTGTTACCTGCCACCCAACACAGATGAATGCATCCCACCTTAACCCCAGCCAGGTAGGCCAGTACTTGATTTAACTACCTGGAGGGATAAAAGGCTGAGTTGACCTAGACAGCTGGTTACTTACCGAGATGGTTTACCTGCCAGCAGACAGTCACCCATCCAAGTACTAACTTAGCTCAGCATAGAGCAACTACATTGATCGGACACAACGCATTACGGCTATGCCATGCCACGAACCCGAAAAAAACACAATCTGAACCAAACTTTGCCATGTCTAACACAAAATACTGATGCTAATGTAGTCATATGCACTGATAAAGAATGTACAAGATAGAGATGCAAAGATGTGAATGAAAGTGGAGCGTACCTTTCTGAGCGCCTGTTCCGTCTTGGTCTGGTTGAGATGCAGTGCAGCTGCTGCATCATTCACAGGCGTTGGCATCACTTTCACTGTGTAGTTTCTACACCACACACAGTGTCACATACACCAATCAACCATTACTAACTGTCCACTCAATCACTCATAATGGTAGTTCCAATAATCTTCCCTGTCTGGAGGATAACAGGGAAGATTATTAGAACCACCGTTATGTTAATTACATACGCATGCATATAATGGAGTTCTTACAATTTTACGTTCTCGTGTTTTGTGTTTCTGTAAAGGTTAAACTTTCTTTTTCTTTATTGTAAAGGTTAAGCTTACTGTTCCATTATTATGTGTTTGTGTGCATTCTGCCTGAAAGGGGTCATCCCTGATATGATATATACTGTGTTGGGCAGGACGTTAAACCCTACTCATCACTCACTCACTCAAACTTTCATGTTGAGCCACATTCAAGGCAACAACACCGTGTTATTTGTAACTGTTTATAAGAAAAAGTATTTTGTCTCCAAATCTGGCCTCGGCTCTGACCAGATTTAAGAATACAAATCTGGCCAAACTCCAAATGTAGCTCCAACTACATTATACTGAAATCTGATAGATGCATCAAAAATCAATCAAAAACGGTCTGCCTAAACACCGCAGATCACCACAGATCAGCTGAGATGGCAAAGTTGATTAGGGTAAGGGTCAGGGTTAAGGTTAAGGTTAGAATTAGAAATAGGGTTACAGTTACAGTTAGAATTAGGGTTAGGGTCAGAATTAAGAGTAGTAAGTGCCATGTCAGCTGATCTGTGGTAATCTGTGGGTTGACCTGTGGTGATCTGCAGTGTTTAGGCATACCCATCAAAAATCAAAGAATCAAAGACTTAACCAAAAAATCAATCAATCAATCTGAAAGTAAGTAAAGCGCTTCTTAAACATAGTTCTCAAAGTGAGGCACCTGTTACAGTAGGCGCAATCAAACAGCCATATTGGTATTGAAGCCTAATTTAAAGTATTATAATAATAATATCGTCACTTGTAAGGCGCTAAACGTCAGCGAGCTGAATCTGAGGCACTGACAGTCGCTAGATAGATGGTGATGGGCTATAAACTGAGTGGGTACGTTTTGAGATGACATCAATGTTTTTCGGTTCTAGCCAGTAACCATGACAACTACTAAGTCTTAAGAAGAACAAAGCAAAGCTGACTTCTCAAGAGCGGCAGCGATGTCGTAAAAGCCGGTGGGAGAAGTGCCGTTGTGGTCCCAATGAATCACTTCCAGCTTCTTATTGATCTGTAGAGCCTTTGACAGCATTCTTGCACCAAAGTCACCCATCAAGTTACCACTAAACAACAACAACAATATTAACAACACATACTTGAATACGTGCAATTTACATTTCCTTGTTACTACCCACAGTAGCAGCATAAGAGGGCAGCAATTGATATCAAAAACAAAAAGTCAACTTCCAGAAAAATACTCTGCTGTCTGCCATTCCAAGAATCAGATTTGCCCATTTGTAAGACAGGATTTTATCTCGAAAGAATTTTGGCAAAAAATCAAACCCAAGGTTGGCTCATTGCAGCGAGTTAAACCTTCATACCAAAACAGGTTAAAGTGTTGGTCAAGCATTGATCAGCGAGTTAACCTGATGTCAAGATGAGTTAAAGTATTGTTCAAGCCGAGAGCATTGATCAGTATAGTAGTGTCTTGTCGCAGCTTCATGTCTTCAAGCATCAGTGATTCCACTGACTATAAACAACAACAAGAACAAAACAACAATCACTTAATAAATGCATGTTTCACAATTGCTTGACAAATGGATATATTACAGACGTGTGTTTGACCGTGCTGGTCCATCTGTTTGGAACAGTCTTCCTGACTCTCTCACTAACATCACACAGTCTCTGTCAAATAGCAACTGGAACATGAACGAGGAATAACCTGCCAGTCAAAATCCGACAGTGAAACAATCCTCTTAAACATTTTAAGCGACTACTGAAGCCGTTTCTGTTCGAATAAAGTTTTGTGGCACACTGTGACTTTTTTGCATAAATTGCACTAGCTATAAGCACTTTTACTCACTCACTTGCTCACTCACGGTCACTAGTAAATGCCTGCTTAAACATTTCTCTACTTCTCAATCTATTACATATTCCACTAGCTATTTACACAGATACTTTGTTGAATTTCACTCCGAAAATAACCCCATGTCCAGCCGTAAGGCATAAATACAATCCAATACAATAGAATACATAATCGATTGTAGCATCGAGATTAGTAGTAAGCAAAGAAGAGCTGTTTTAAATAGCACTTAAAAAGTATCGATGGAGACAGTAAGATCTCTCAGACAGTCCAGCAGTGTGTTCCAGACACTAAGCCCAAAGATGGAAATAAAGCGAGCTCCACAGGTTAAGCGCTTCACTGTCAGAACAGCCAACTAGTTGCTACTCGACAACTGGAGAATAAACTCTATGGAATGGCTTCCATAGAGTAAAAGGTCCTCTAGTGATGGCCGACAGATAAAAATACGGCAAACATCCCACCATAATCACTGATTCATGTGCTGAGACCCAAACAATGTCTCAGATGTCAAAGAGAACTTAATGAAGATCAGATGATGATAAGAGAAGATCAGATGATGACGTCCAACAAAATTTAACCAGAGCACTGATAATGCTTTACACCGATTGTTTACACAGTAGAACAAAGACAGAACTCACAGAGTCTTCCTGCTGAATCAGCTTCACAATGGCTTCTAACACTCGTGGAATTTGTCTACGATTCACATAAAATGCAGATTCGTTCACAAAAAAACTACGCTGAAATACAGAAATGACACACGTCGATCAAAGACAGTGCCAAACATTTGATGCGATGTTCAATACAACTTGGCAGCTAAGTTAATCACAGATTAAGCAAAACAAAAAGTTAACGAAGTACAAAAGAGACAACATAACTGTTCTGACAGTCATTCCCATGTTTATTAGGGTTAATGCTCCAAAAAAATCACTGGAGAGGTATTTTAAATGGAATGAACACCATTTTTTGGTGCACAAATACCGAAATCAACGCAGCAAGAACCATTTCAGTGCTTTTCAAGAAAAATACTTTTATGGGATTGGAAATTCAACAATATAAATTAAAATCTACAAAGTTGTCCATCTATGGTTGGAAGTAAACACAAAATGGCATAAGTAAACAGTAGCTTCTTTCGATTTTATGCCAACAGCAATAAATTTAAATGACAATCTCTTCTGCCAGCTGCTCCTATGTTAAGCTACTGTCTTCATTTTTTTCATAATTGTTGCTCTGATGTCACTCGGCATTTGCATGGACCTTCATCCTCTTGCTGCTTTGCATTAACAGCAAGTCATATCTCAAGATGTGTCCTATCAATCCAAGTTTGTGGTGTAAAAGCAACATAAATAATGATTTAAAAAACTAAAGCGAGTCAAGCAGACTGTTACCTTTGTTTGATGCCAGCATTACGGCCAATGCAGAGCTTGTGAACACATCGGTTCTGACTGATCTTGCCCACAATGCTGGCTAGTGACTGGTCGAACCCTACACCACACAAATCTACCATCAACACTCTCTTCTGCCAAGTAAATAAACAAATTTACACAGTGCACAATGTCAGCAAGAGGCCTACCAAATCTGAGGGGCAAGATAAAGGGTAGCAAAAAGCAAAAGAAGTCCTAAAAGCTAGCATATGACGGTCCTTCAAATTAATCACAGATGGACAGATAGATAGATATATAGATGGACATATCGGAATTGCAAAGAACTGCTTCCACCTCCTTGATAAAAATAATTATCTGGAAGTCTCACATACACACAGACACCAAGGTGCATCTCTACAGGATATATATTCTCCCAGTCCTGCTCTATGGGTGCGAGACATGGATCATTACCAAGACTTCAAGTAAGCATCTTGATGCATTCGCTATCTGGTACCTACGGAAGATCCTACGGATACCATATACCAGGCACACTTAAATGAAACAGTTCGAGATGTTACTGCTTGTATACCAGTCTCTGAAGTGGTCAGGTCCTACCGTCTAAGATTCTTTGGTCACCTGGCTCATACAGTTCCAGCAAAAGATCATCACCGTATCATTGTTGCCACGCTCCGTCCACCTGCTGACTGGAGGAGACCGACCGGACAGACGTCCAAGAACAACTTGGCTCAGAACAGTTGATGAAGACGTCCAGCCCCAGAACATTGGAGTACACACTGCCTGGAGAAAGGCCAAGGATAGGGAGTAACGACATTTGGTGCCAAGTCATCAGCACGACAATGCTCTGACAGGAGTTCGCCAAGAAGAAAAACAAGACAGATTAACAATTGCTAATGCAGTTAATTGTCAGTTAATCAGAAAAATCACCAATACTGCCTTGGCTTAAAAAAACCGACTTCAGACAAAGGCAAGTCTCAAACTACTACTGCATTTCTAGTATTAGCAGCTAAAACCAATGTGATCAGAAAGTCAACATTTCATAGAAGGTTTAGTTATTATGATCTCAGAAATAACTGTTTACTTAAATCAGAATAACAAAACACATTCTTAAATCTAGACTTCATGCTGACACCTGTTTTGACTACTTTTGAATAGCATAGGTTCATCTTCAAGCTGTAGACAATTATCTAATCACATTAAAGACTGCAAAATGATTAAAAAAATTTTTAAAATGTACCTGTAAAGATAAGACTGCCAGTACTACCATAACTGAGCAGCCTAACAAGTACGTCAACATAGCGAAAGCTACCGTTATCACTGAGGTCCAGGGTTGCTATGTTGACAGCGGTGGGCAGACAGTCCTCCAGCACTTGGCTGGCTGCTATGCCGAGCGCATTGCTGTTGAGATTCAACTCAATGTCTTTCACAGCCGTGTTTGATGCAAGGCCCAACAGCACGCTCCTAGCAACAAATCAACACAACACATACACTGCACATCAATCTGCTCACTCTGTTTTATATACACCGTGTCCGGAAAAAAAAACATCCCGAACATTTTCGATGGTATCGTAAAGAAGGACTATCAGATTTTAATAATTTCCGACACCAATATTTCTGACACAGCTGGCAATCAAATGACTGTTCAATTTTCCACCACACCCACTGTCTGCTTCTGCACTACCTGGGGAAACAAAGCCATTGATATATTGCATTTTTATCCCATGTCGCCTGTTAGGGTTTTCCCAGGTAGTGCAAAAGCAGACATTTGGTGAGGTGAGTACTAAATGGTTATTTGATGGCAAGTAGTGTCAAAAATGTTTGCACCAAAAATTATTAAAATCTGTCAATCCTTCGTCAAGTGACAATCAATAATGTTTGGAATGTTTTTTTCCAGACAGGATGTACATACAAAACAAAACCGCTCAAAACTGCCAGCCAGCTAGTTTTAGCTTTAATCCATTATCACCCAAAAATCTACATCAAAATTCTAATGCATATGCAGTTCAATGAATGATGGAATCAGAATATATGTAACTTATGCTTCCTCAATGAATTTCAAAAGTTATTTTAGGTTAAGTTTCAATTCACACTGGCAAAATGTAACTTTCACATGCTGCAAATGCATACAGTGCAGTTAGCTCAAGGCCAGTTACAAACCAACAGCATACTTCGCAGCATCAATAAAACAAAAAATGAAAACGTAAATTACTCTTTTGCAAGTACTGAAATTAAAATCAACAATTATTTAGTGACCACAATTAGATTTAGAAATGAAAATGTTTAACAAGAAAAACTTTAAATGCTTAACAAAAAAAACTAAAACAAGACAGAGGACAGATCACACTGACAGCGCATGATTGCCAACATCGTCGACGATGGCACGACAACATGATACAGGAACTAAAATAAAAGATACATTTCCAGAACTAATTTAGTAAGAATTAAGAACAGGAATGATTTTCCGAACTGAAATGCAACAGTGCTGAGAACACATACTTGACGGCTTCTGCGGGCAGACGAGTGTTGGAAAGGTTGATGCGCTGCAGGCAGCAACTCGCTGAGAAGAACTCCTTCCATGCATTGGGAACAGTGAGTTCACGAGGTAAAGGCTTCTTGTAGTAATTACCCGAGAGGTCCAGATTAACAAGGTTCTGAATGCAGCCGCGGCGCAGCGGGACAAACAACTGTCAGCAACAACAACAAAACCATCCAGCAATCACAAAATGAGTGAGTGAATGAGTAGGATTTAGCATAATGCCTAACAGAGTATAGACCATATTGGGGATAGCCTTTCCAGGCAATGCACATACACATAATAGTGGAACAGAAAGTTTAACCTTTACAGAAAAACCTGATACAAAATACAAAACAGAAAAAAAACGACCAAACCTAAAATTGCAAGAACTTGCCATTGTAAGCATGCATATGTAACAGTAATGGCAGTTCTAATAATCTTCACTCTTATCCTCCAGACAGTCATTAATCTCAGAATGCTGTCAATTGGAGAATGGGGGGAACAGCAATCACTAAAACGTAACTAGTCATAGAGCATCTCACCACCAAATGCAGTGCAGTGATCTAGGCCTTGGTCTTTCTCTCTTAATATTCAGCAAGGCTTCTAAGATTGTTTCAGCCACTTGGCATATCAAGAATGCGCACTGAGCCCAGCACAGTGACTTTGGCACGAAGCCCATCCTGAAGCTAAGATAAGAAATGTGCTTCAGACAGTCCTCAGCGACACCTGCTATGGGTAGGAGTAATCAAAAAGCCAAGAATTAACTACATATATGTTGAAAAATCTTGGATACATTTTTGCCCCAAAAGTCAGCGATGTACAAGGGTCAATTGTTTAGACAAATCTTCCAATGTAAGTCACGGACCGACTTATATTTCAGTATGCACAGTACATCAAGGCACGATTCAAAACACTATCTATTAATGTCACATTCTTCAGTTCAGACAGGTCATTCCACACAGTTCATGCCAATGAATGGAAGCTGCTAGTGCATCATTTGTTGTGCGTGGTATACTTGCTTAATCTTTCAGAAGGTAAGTGAATGCTTACCTTCTGAAAGATTAAGCAAGTATACCACGCACAACAAATGATGCACTAGCCCCACATCCATGGACTAGCTGATGAGTGAAAAAAAAACGAAAATCAGCACCAGCACCTTATGAGCCCTGTTGCTCACAAAGTACTTGCCACTGCAAAAACAAAAGAAACAAGAAATTTGAGCAAAGCTCACAAGACGCGCGAAAGCCCATAGCATTTCCAATTCAGTAGTTATAGTTTTGAAAAACGCATATCACTTGGACTCAGCCCATCGGGACCATAATACACATCGGCCATAGGCACGTGTGGCGTTGGCGATGGTGGCGCCTCCTTGTGAATGATATAGACTTGCGCAGCCCGATATCGCCAAAAAAATCAGTAAAACCCCCTATTTTGGCGTTCAAGGTCATCCAAGGTCATTGAATTCGGTGGCAATCGAAAGCCAGTATATGATTTCCTATTAGTGATTAATAGTAACCTAAGCCCTATCTCGCA
>Ga0209671_1000939_pt1 | contig 22309 bp, 10 predicted proteins | sample WorMetHERISLAND2_2_FD_187401 | JGI IMG/M metagenome (GOLD analysis project Ga0209671, IMG submission 187401) | Marine gutless worms symbiont microbial communities from Max Planck institute for Marine Microbiology, Germany - Olavius geniculatus... | ecosystem: Host-associated > Annelida >... | reverse complement strand
GGTTATGTCCGGGGGGGGTTCGGTCCTACTTAGGCCTATATATGTCAGAAAATGCGGTTCGCATTCCGGGGGGGGTTCCGACTACTGGTCGAGTAAAGAGGAAAAGAGGTCTAACCACTCACATGAGATTCCACATGGGAGACAAACCGTACAAGTCACTGTGTGATGCAAGAAGCTTCAGCACATCTAGCAACTTGCAGTGACTGGAGTTAAGACGGGACACCAGCAGACGGTTGGTGCCGGCAGAGCGTAATGACCGTCGACTAGTGAGATCGGCCCGATTCGGCAGCAAGAACGAGTGGTTCCAGCCTCCGTGTAGGCTACGGGGGCGTACTTCTGTGGCACAGCGATCTCGGTTGAATGGCCAGCTCAGAAGCAACACGGATGTGTCGGAAGGAGGTTGGCCGTGCTGAAGTCAAATAATTGATTTCAGTGTGATATTGAGTCACAGACACGTGGACTTCTCAGAACTGTGAGGAGCGTAAAATAGCACTGTATGTATTTCCAGTTTACCGCGATCCGTTAACTGTTCATGTTGATGGTGGATAGAATTTTGAGGTTATGTGTAACGGTTGAAAGGGCATAGCTTTTCATGGGAAACCCATCTTAAAGCTACAAGTTATCTGCCACCCGACACAGGTGAATTCGTCCTACCTCAATCCCATCCAGACAGGCTGGTATTCGATTTGCCTACCCCGGGGGATGGAAGGCTGAGTTGACTTTGGTGGTAATTATAATAACGAAATGGTTTACCTGTCCGCAGACACTCACCCAATCAGCCGTGCAAGTACTACAAGTATTAACCACTTGCTAGTGACCCGAGTGGATCGGGAGTCGAACCCAGGACCTGTTGATCGTAACGTTACACTAGCAAGCCACCGGCTGATTATCTGTCAGTTGACGCCAGTGCGCGTGAATAACGACAGGATGAAACTAGAAAGCAGTTATAGCCCGCAGGTACCTCCGCCAAGGCAATGTTGTTCGCCAGGTGCCGTCACCATTTTCACTTTGCCAGCGGTTTCCTTATGCCCCCTTTAACGCAATGGTAACGAAAATTTCATAGTGATCCAGAATCCAGGATTCCTTCCGGATCACGCCCAAAATTGAATCACTGGTAGTTTGTGCCATTCCCGACATACCCTCAAAATTTCAGAAAGATCCGTCCATAACTTTTTGAGTTATCTTGCTAACACACAGACAGACAGACAGACAGACAAACAAACAAACAAACAAAAACCGGCAAAAACATTACCTCCTTGGCGGAGGTAAATACTAAATAGTCTTGGTTTCGGATACTGTCAGCTGTTGATATTGGTAAACGTGTCTTTTATTGTCATCTATTATCATTCACGTACATAGAGTTTTGAGATGGCTGTTGTGAGTTGACGCATTGACAAAGCACCTTATACTGCATGTTACGCTCCAGTGTAGCACGGACTACATGTGCGTAGCTTCTCAGTAGACACATGTCATGTCGTGCTGAGCAGTTATTACATGCTAACTGATTCATACACGTCATTCATGTCTACAACGTTCTACCAACCAGCCTGATGCCAACTGATGTGTCACCTGTCTGACTGTTACCATGTAGCCGTATTTGTAAGTGAAACATGGTTATACTCTCTGTGGCCCGTTTCCGTCACCTTAGGACTCTGTGCTAGTGTGCTTAGTACTATTATTATGCAGCCGTTCTCATAAGCCGCATTACGGTTATTGCCCGTCCGTCTGTCTCTCAGTCTGTCTGTCTGTCTCAGCACAGGTTTTTAACTCAAAAACAAAAAAGACAGAAAATTAACATTGGCGTGAACGTTTACTAGGGCATGAGTAACCTGTGTGGCAATTTTCAGCGCAAGACATCGGGGTTAGGGTTGGCGTCGTGGAGTGCAGTGTATGTAATAGCTAGGCGGACGGCCGCATATTGTGTGGGCATTAGTCTTTGCTGGTGGACGCAAGATTGTCACGACGTCCTGGCACTCACTGTCTAGCGTACCTTGCGATAACACAAAATACTTGTTATTTTCTACAGTTGTCGTAGGTGATTTCATTTTATTCTGTCTGGTCTCACGTATGTAGGAGAGCTGTAACGCCAGAGAGGCGTTGGGTGTTAGTCACTAGCAGGAGGCATGGCATGTGAGATGTTGAGTAAAACAGTGTCACTGTCACGGTGTGGGTCTATTCACTCACTCACTAGGCTGTGACAGAGTGACGGACAACGGTTAACTGTCGCCGCCAGGCCATGCTGGTCGCCCCCCGTGCTCTTCTCCCAGACCCCCCCCCCTCTGCTAGTGTCTCTCTGTTAACCGTTATGTTTTGTAGCCAACTGAATGCTGTGGAATGCATAGTGTCACTCGGTGTCATACCACATAGTTATGATCTCTGCCTCTCACTCTCCGCCAGCCACCAGCGGGCTATTTTGACTCACTTTCTGTACACTCTGTCGCATGTGAATTTCTGTTTCTCACCTAGAATGAAAAAAAGTTTTTGGACTGAAACAGTTTCAGCAAAGCACTACTAGCGCATCAGTTGATATAAGTTCATGTGTGCAAAATTCAACAGCGTAACAACAACAACGGTATTTATTTGGGAAAAAGAAACCAGGCTGCCAGAAAGGGCACAGGCCCATCAAAGCTGGCCACCCAAAAGTCAAATAAGGAAAATGCAATACATGCACAGAAAAAACATACAGAACAGAAATAATATGCTGAATATATCCCCTAAAAGGTAAGTGTGAAATAGTTTGGCAAAACTTGCATTTATCTAGAAGATAATGAATCAGCATTGATGAGGTAAATCACAAACGGTTGAATGTCATCATGGTTGGTTTTCGTTTAATTTGTCATGATTATGCTGTGATCATCGTTATATGTAAAACCAAATGATGTTATGTGAATAGCCCACATTGAATTGGTTTGTTTGCTAGGAATTACATGTTGGTCAGTTGGTCTGTTTTCAGATTAAGCAGTTGCTTGAACATGCAGCAAATCCGGCAGCCTACAACAGTTCAAGAAAAACTCCTTTTGATCTGGCGTGCGAGTACGGTCACGAGCAGGTCAGTTATTGCTGTGCGAATTATTTGTGTCGTTTAAAGTTTAATTACCAGTATGAAGTTCTTTTGGATGCTGATTGTGTATCTGGCACTTAATGATAGTGTTGTCGTTTTTGGAGTCTGAAAAGCCCCTGCTGTGACAAAAACCTCACTGTGAAAAACGCCCTCCACTGGTGAACTTTCAGAAACAGATTACATACATCGTTAAGTACTGGAGACTTCAGCTAACCTGTTCGAAATTGAGTTGAAAGGACAGTTAAGGACTGAACATTCGGTAGGTTTGGCATCAAACCAGCCATGCTTTACAGACTTTGTGGTCCATTTGTCTATTTGCTTAAGGGCCATGATGGGAAATGGGCACCCTACCTATGCTCAGCGTGGAGCATGGCCCACTTTTCCTTTTTAACATCTGAAGTGGTGTTCTTTGGGGGCCTTATCTAACAGAGTTTTGTCATGTGGTTTGCATCTGCATTCTGTCCCCTTTATTTTCTTCAACATGAGGCACTCAGCTGTTGTGGCACTGTATATTGCCGGATGCAGAATCTTTGAGGCTGGTACTTTGTAGGTTGTATTTTAACTGATCTGACCTGACCAGATTTGTAGCTGGCATTAACCAGGGCCTGGAAGAATGCGGAGAAATTGTACTGATGATATTGGAATTGTGGCTAGTAGGTGGTGGCTATGTGATCATACAGTCTGTTATTAAGGCAACCATGGTTGCCTTAATAGCAATTCCACTCCAAGGCTAATAATAACACAAGCAGGTTTAGTTGGCGATGTCCAAGTAAGATTTTCGGAAGAGCTAGAACTTCTGAGACATTGGCGTAAGGGTTGTCTTGTCAAAAACGCAAAATTTGGGATGTCAAAACAGGGAAGTAGTATCTAGGCTAAGGGTTATGGTCAGTGGATGGGTTAGGGTTATGGTTAGGATGAGGGTTATTGACAGTGTTCACGTAGTGGCGTAGTTTTGACGTTCTCGTTTTTGATGTTCCCAGTTTTAACATGGAACCGATAGAAGGTCGAGTGTGACTGGTAGTGTTGGTTGGCGTATGTTGATGACAGGTAGTAGCAATGCTGCTGGCTGACGCCGATGCTGCATGTCATCGGCTGCTAATATCTACCGAGTCGGATGCCTCAATTGGCTTGTCTGGCTTGTCAAGCACGTCCTGTCTGCATCTGGCTGCCAGGAATGGTCACGCTGCCATCGTCAGGTCTGTGCTGCTTCTCTCTCTGCATCTTTGTTCGACAGAATAGTGGCCATGCAGGCCCTTGCAGGATGGCTTGGTTAAGGCATTAACTTCACGATCGGAAGATCATGAATTCAACTGCTCAGCTTGCTATGAAGAAATAAATCTAGGCAATTTGTTCATACTTGTCTGCCTCTGTCACAAAGCAGTACGGGTTGGTATCGTCCAAACAGCGTTGATGCTCTCCAGGTGCATAGGTCTGGCATCGTACTAGCCATACATCACACATCACAGACTTAGTGGTCTATCCACCTACAAGTCCAATGGCCTAAGAAAGGCAGCTGTGGCGCTGACCAGTCCAACAACTAACTATACAATGAAAAGTCTAAATAAAGTACAGCATTCTGAAATTAATCACTCTCTGGGGGATAATGTATAAGATTATTAGAACTACCATTACTGTTATATATGCACAGTCATAATGGTCAGTTCTTACAGTTTGAGCTTTGGATGGATATTTTGTGTTTTATGTGTTGTTTAAATGTTTCTTTTCTGTAAATGTAGAATTTTGTGATTTATTGTGTGTTTATGTGCGTGCATTGCCTGGAAAGGTCGTTCCCAAAATGACTTATACTGTGTCGGGCAAGACGTTTAACCCTACTCACTCACTCACTTATTTACCTGGGTTCTCCAGCTGGTAAATGCCGATCAGCTGCCAATCAATGTTCTTGGTTGTTGTTAGTGTAATGGTTGTGCTGGTTGCAGTCTGCTGCTGAGTGCTGGTTGTGATGTGAACCGATGCACCAGAGAGGGCACGGCGCTGCACGAAGCTGTTGCCAACGGCCACATTGATATCGTCTCTTTGCTTCTCAGTGTTAGTAGAATATTTTATTATTGTATTATATTTATATTTATGTAGTGCTGTATGCAGAGCTTCAGAGGTGCTATACAAACATTTCATTTTGTTTTACTATAGTTCATACATTTTGCTATCTGTTTTCTTGTGAAGGTACGGAGAATTTGCACTAATGGTTTGTGCACTTGATAGTTCAGCATGTGCTGTGGATGAGAAATGGAAGACTCTGGTTTTCACATTTGGCAGAATTGCTGGCTGCAATCGGTGCTGAAAACTTGGAAAGATTAAAGTTGTCGACATTGATTCAATGCAGACACATAACTTATTAACTTATATTGCTGTAAAGAGTTACTGTTGTGCAAATTTGTGTTATATATTTTAGCTGCACCATGTAAGTGCAGCATAATTCTTCATCAGTGTTATCATCATCATCATCAGATGCGAAGCGTTTAGCCGAAGCCTCCCGCCATTGCGATCGTTCACCAGAATGGTCTGTCCTCCGCTAGCTGCAGGGTTTCAGGCACTGTGACACTCGTGTTACTGCAGATCTAGTGGATCCAGGCGGTAGATCGTCGACCACTGGCACGTCTTCATTCCTGTGAAGGCTGCTTACTATCCCTCGCCTTGGTGCAGATTTGAAGAATCTAGTTTGCTTGTGCATCACTTCAAAGTCTGGCAACATGGCTGAAGAGACTGGATCTTCGTTTAATTATGAACGATGTATGAGATATCGAACAGGCCGGTATGATGCAAAACCTCGTCATTGGAACATTGGACACGAAGTCGTGCCAGCCGATGTGCAGGATGCGTCGTTGGCACCGTACATGAAAAGAATGCAATCTGTTTCAGTCAGCTTGTATGAGGGTCCAGGTCTCAGAGCCGTAGAGTAATATGGGTAACACACACGTGGAGTATATGCGGGCTCTAATGTGCTGGATATATTTTGGTCCGGAGTTGCTGTAACTCAACTGTATACTCTCCATGTATGTGTACTTAGTGTATTTGGTGGATAGTCAGAATGATGCAGTTGGTAAATTGTAATTGCAGCATGGAGTTGACGTGACGTGTATCAACTGTCACAAGCAGACTGCTCTTGATGTGATCAGTCGCATGCCAGCATCTCGGTCTAATGTCAGTCTCAGACAACTGTTGCAGAGTATGTGCTGCTGTTTCTGCTTTTTACTACGTTTGATATCCTGCAGTATCAGCATCGTTTTTACCTGCAAAAGCAGCTATTGCTTTCAGCACGTCTTAGCCATCGCAATTCTGTCTGTCCGTCTGTGTGTCACACAGGTGGATCAGTCAAAAGCGGTGCAAGCTAGAATCACCAAGTCTTCATCGTCGGCTGCCTGGAACCGTAAAGCTTTTCCATAAATTCTAAGGGGGTCACCCCGAACGAGGGCGCTAAGTGATAGGGGGTTTGCAGAATTTGTGATTTTTGGCCAATAAGTCGTTGTATCTCAGTAACGGTGCGAGATCAGCTTAGGTTACTATTGATCACTAATAGGAAGTCGTACACTGGCTCTCGATTGGCGCCAAATTCAATGACCTTGAACGCCAAAATAGGGGGTTTTATGGATTTTTGGTGATTTCGGGCTGCGACACAAGTTTATATCATTCACAAGGTGGTGCCACACTACTATCGTTATGCGATCCAGATAGAAAATTTGGTATTTGTATATTAACTTAGCGTGAACACCCCAATTTTCAGCTAAACTACTGAATCGGAACTGCTATAGGCTTTCACGCGTCTCGTGAGCATTAGCTCAAATTTCTTGTTTTGTGCAGCTATGTGATTAGGTAGCCATTGTCATGTAATCATCAGTATGTGACCACTGTTAACAACTGAGTTATATGGTATATATGTTTATTTTAGAGCTGTCTAGCGATTAATATTTTTTTTACTCGCATCAGCTGTGCAGTTAATAATTGCAGTTTTTACCCACGTCTAGTTAATGTTGCAAGTATATGTCATCAGATGACAAAAGGCTGGTTTACTGCTGCACATTGGCCTATGTAATTAGCGCACATGTAGGCAATGCAGTAGGAGTTTGATTCGGGGAGCTTGTTTTGGCAAGCGTGCGTTTCACAAATTAAAATTACGGTTTTTGCTTACAGTTACAGTTAAGATTAGGGTTTGGGTTTAGGGTTTGGGTTTGGGTTTAGGGTTAGGGTTATCGATAGGGTTAGGGTTAACATTTTTCAAAGATTTATGTGACAATAATGCACACCATATATTAGTGTACAGTAGAAGGTGGTAAGTTCGACGGCGATACATGTGACTACAAAAATTGCCAATGGCCGCCCGTGACAGTATACTTAGTAAACCTGAGGAGCTAGTTGGTCGACTGGCGATCCGTGAAGCTACGGCCAAGGTCGTCAGTTGCTTGGTTGTCACCATAGCAAAAGCCGCCGTGTCTTTTTGCTATGGCGGCCCCTCGCTATGGCGGCCCTTCGCTATAGCGGACCCAAACCTTTGATTCGGGTAGTTTGTTTTGGCAAGCATGCGCTTTACAAACTGGAGACTGTTGAAACTGAAATTTCAAATGAAATTTAAGGTTTATCATTCTGGTCAGTCACTGATGAGTTATATTTTATTACATACTGGCATCTGTGGTGACTTGATGTGAACGTAGAAAGGTATTTGCTGTTATGGCGCTTCTTATATGAGTCAGACTCGTGACCAGAAGCACTCAAAAGTGGCAGCTGATTGGCATGAACTAATGATACCGCAGCACACTATGTTGCCATCCGTTGCCCACATCAGCAAACAGTTGGTTTGCAACTAGCAGACATACCACCACCCCAGTCAGCTACACTAGGCCTTCGCCCCATCGCCCATAAGCTACTACTTATTTTTCATTCTGCTGAGGGTAGGAGGCTGAGTCGACATGCATTGCCCCTCAATCAACAGTTAGTCTACACCAGGATGGGTAACTGCAGGCAAGTAAACCATCTGGGTATATAACCACACAGGTCTACTCCTTCTGGCCATCTCTCTGGCTTGGGACAGACTTTACGTTACCTTTACGTTTTCATGTTTGTGTGCTGTGGCTGTGTAGAGGCTGCCAGTAGAGCAGTATCGCATACATGTCAGTATCAGGCATCTCCGGTGGCTGGTCATTCATACAGTGTCTGCGATCTTCGACGTCCACCCATTGACAGCACCACTGCTATTAGTAATTTGGTGCGTAAGCTTTGCTGACTGATGCGACTAATTAGCCATGTTGCTAATCACTCGCTAATTAAATTTGTGTCTTTTGTTTTTCACATTTTTTCATTATGTGATATTGAAATGGATATTGAGTTGTAATGCACGAAAAATATGTTTTAACTTGTATACCTGAAATGTCTGTGCATTGTGTAATGCATGTATTTTAGCCAGTAACAGATGATCCAGCATGTTGTCACTGTGTCCACCAAACCATTCCTTCGAACAACATGGCTTCTTGCTCTTTCTCCAACCTATCAGGCTTTTGTGGTATGTACACCATGGTCCATAAAAAATGTGCCACTTTTATTTTTCGAATACCTTTGTGCTTTATGCGCCAATTTTGATAATTTTTGGTGTACAACATCAGGAAGAAACTCGACGCAAACGACTATAGTTTTGGCCATCTCACTTTAATACTTTTGCTACACTACCTTGTGAAAGGCCGGTTGTTGAGCCTGTTGTTTGCAAGTGGTGTCAACATTTGCTGCTTGCATTCGTGCTGGAGGAGGACATTTTGAGCACATGCTGTAATAAAGAGGATGTGATGTGACACGTGTGACTTTTTGAGATGCAATAGTTGCCAATTGCGTTTGTCGCTTTTCAGTTAATCATTTCTGAGCCGACGCGTGTGCTATTCAGTACGAATTCATTGTTGTAAATGGCCAAACTACGACTTCTGCATTTCACAAAGTAGTGTAGCAACAGTATTAAAGTGCGGTGGCCAAAACTACAGTCACTTGCATTGTGTTTTTTCCTGATGTCGTATGTGAAAAATTATTAAAATCAGCCAGTGTTTCAGCAAGCTATTCAAAAAATAAAAGTGGCACTTTTTTGTGTGAATGATGGTAAATTTTTTCACTGACTGCATCACGTATTCATGATAACTTACTAGCTGTTCATTGTGAGTTGGTCAGAGCATTTCACTCAAGGCATGTGGCATTGTTGAAATGGCATTCTCTTTAGAAATGATTCATTAAGTATTATGTCCTGCCTAATTATACAGCCTCATTTGTTTATTGTCATTTTTCAATGTTATTTTTTTTGCTCAACTGCCTGTGCTCAGTAAAGATCAGTGCAAGTTAACAGGGTTCTTGATTATTGAAATGTGTTTAATTTGAACAAAACCAAAAAACTCTGAGTAGGTGGGGGTCAGATACAGACTGTCTTGCATGGTCCAGTGATAAGAGCTCTTATTGAAGTTTCTGAAGGGCTTTGTCTCCAGAAATGGATGTTGTAGTATATGCCAATAACTGAAGAGGCCCTGAAGTTTGCTGTAGCAATCTGAACATTAGGCTGAAATAATGTCTAGTTCTAATGTAATTAGATAACACATTAATGCGTTAATAAATTAACATGTGTAAAAAAAATATTAACGCCCATGCGTAAATTTATTTAATTTACATAATTCTGTGAAGCAAAAGTTTCAGTATTTTGTTAAACTGCAGTTATTTGACAACCGAATGAATTTAAGTAACCAAGCTGTAGTTGCCGTTCCATTATTACTGTAAATGAATATTATTTGGATGACAGGCTAATAGATTTCTATGCTAGCGATGATGTCAGTTATTGTTGAAAATGTGTTTTTATTTGCTTTCTAACTTTCTATATTCTACAGGCCCCAAAGGTTGTGGGGCCCGGGATAACTTCCCCCTTACTCTCCCTCTCGACGTGCCTTGGTGCATTACTAAAGCGTTAATTAATGCGTTAAAAAATTAACGCAGTGCATTAATGCATTAGAAAAATTAATGCTTCGACAGCTCCAAATGTAAGATCTGGTTGTAAGAAGCTTAGATGTTTTAGACGAGAATCTTTGGGCATTGCTTTAGTGTAGAGATAACCAAACAGTGGTGTTGTGGAAGTGATGGAATCATTTTGGCAACTCAGCCTTTCATCCCTCAGTGATGGGTGAATCAAGTACCTGCTTGCCTGGCTGGTGAGGGGTAACATTGTGTGATCCCGCATAGCAGGTAATGCTCTGTAGCTTTGAGATGGGTTTTCTTTGAGAGTTATATAGATATCTTTAAGTTTTTTGTGACCAGGAAGAGTTGATATATTAGGCGATGAAAAGTAACTGTAGTTGGTGATGTTGTGACGTTAACGCAGCCCATGAGTTGTGTCATCATCATGCGTCCGGATGCGTCGTGGCTCCTGACGTAGTACTCAACTGCCCTCAGGCTGCAGAGCTGGCTATGGTCCGTCACTATGACGGTGCGTTAAGACCTCACCTCCCTGGTCTACACTCAGTCATTGCTCCCGTCCGCTCTGCAACTGGTCAGTTGGCTTGCCATCATAGGTCTCACATGCATACATCAGGGATGTGGTCTTGGTTGAGACGTCTCGGTCTCGAGACGATCTCAAGACGTACTGATGTCTCGTCTCGGTCTCGTCTTTACAATGCCTCAGCGTCTCGGTTTCGTCTCAGTCTCGGAGCAATATATCTCAGTCTCGACCCAGTAGGTCTCATCTCGGGTCTCGGGCCATTGTGCCTCGTCAAGATGTTTTGTGCAGGCGTGCACTGTGCATACTGTAGATGCAGTTAGAGCGATACTAACCAGCATGACATTTGTGGCTTAGACATTTTCGTTTACGGTGTTTTTACTCTTTCATTTACGTAATTATGATAAAGCAGAATTATGTCATTCAGTCTTTTTTCGTCATAAAAAAATAAAATGATCTAGTCGCAATGAAGATAAAGTGTATGATGTCAGAATGAATACTATCAGCCGAATGTAGATGACGTATAAGGCTATAATCAGCTGTAGTTTACTAATTTCAATTGCTTGCAAATTGCGATAAACATAATAGCTCATGTCTACAGCACTGCAGTTGCAATTCTTTATGGTGCAAGCCATTAATTATTCAGTGATAATTGTCAAAATAAAGTGCGAAAACCTGCAATATCCCAAATAGAGAGTGCTTACCATGGTGCGAGTTACTTAATCCGTATAATTATTTTTTCATTGTCAATGTGTTTCACCATACATCACGGAAAACATTTCAGCGAGACGTTGAAGCTCCCAAGGGAGCTTTAAGGTCTCCGCCAGTGTCTCGGAAGCTGCAGCGTCTCGGTCTCGTCTCGGACAAAATTTTGAACCTCTCGGTCTCATCTCGGTCTTGGCTCATAAGGTCTTGTGCACATCCCTGTTTCTTTTTGTTTAACGGTTCGAACGTTATCACGCTTGTGATCGATGAATCAGTGACACTCTAGTTCACAGCTGAGAGTCAAGATTGATTGTGCTGTGTTGTACGAAGTAAAGATCCATGAGGCTGAAATTTATGGCTAGTCGCTTTTGCGACCGGCAGGTTTTGGTGTGGTCGGCCAACATTGGTTGCTGACCCCCTTCCCTCTCCCCCCGGTGTGGAACGGACACCGGATTTGTAACCTATGGTCGACGCCAGACATTGACCCTCCCCCCCAACAGAAGAATTATGTTTATTTAATACCAAGTCCGCTGTCTTTCATAAATTCTTGTGCTGTGATAAGAATGCCATGATATCGTGGCATAAGAATGTATGTAAGAATGTATGTTTGATTACAGTTGCAGTAACAAAAGTTATGGTAATTTCTAGCATGAACTCCGGTGGTTTGTGAAAGCACACTGAAATGTTTTGTTTTTACTGCATTAACAGCATGTGTAACAGTCGTGCATTTTTCACATTACTTGCGTGTTTCAGACTTGAGTCAAGACTGCGGCAGCATCGTTTTGCATGCAAGTTTTGATGCAAACCCGTTGCAACCTGCACCGTCATCTCCGGTAAACTGTCTCGATTCATGGCTGTTATTTGTTCTTGTGATCGTTTTCAGTAATATTATAGCATAGGAATGTGTGTAAGACAGTTCAGTTAGGGTAACAGAAGTCATGGCACTTGTTTTAATTGCTGTACTACTACTTTTGTTTATTGTTTAACTGGCCTACTTTGCTGGAGTTATGGTGATGACACACTGCCCAGTTTCAAGTGCCTGTGAAACTGGTCAGTCTGTCATACTTTTGTGGTGCCATATAGAGCATGTTCAATTTCGTGCCGGAAACCAGCTGAAAAGCTGATCTGTGATTGGTCAGTCTGAGCAGATGATGGCTTTGCTCGTTTATTTGTAGACAAACATGAAATGCCAAGTTGCTTTTTGGATTTTTTTAACAACTTGAATGCTAAAACAGTGGCTATAACATCGTCATTTTCAAAATTCTCAAAATCGGAGTCCATCTTTGTTTTTTTCTGCTGGTATCATTTGCTGGCAAAGTGCGTCATGGTTTCTGGCACCAGACGACTGGTGCCTGTTTCCGACATCAGAAACAGGTGCTGGAAACAGGTGCCGGAAACAGGTGCCAGAAAATGGTCAATTTGTCATCAGCTTTAGAGCAGTTTTTGGGACTTGTTGGAACAGTACTTTACAGGTTGGAGGACGACCTTTTGATCCCACTTCTGGCACCCTAACCACTGAGTCACCAAGCCACCTATCTACATATCCGAGGTTGAAATATTCTAGTGGCAAATGTGTAAAATATTGCCTATGGGGGTAATATTTCACGGCCAGTTTTGCATCAATTCTTTTCTGCCAATCATTGAACAAATCCACTTAATCTGTTTCCGATTGGCTGATGTGTCAGGGAATGGTGCAGAACGTTTGTGCTGGATATCGTGCGTTGCCGGTGCAAGTCAGCCAGCAGTCTCCAATAGATCAGATCGTTGAAGAGGAAGCGACTTTTCAATGTCGAGCGGGCGGTGGCACGGACAGTCCTGGCAGCACATCCGGCACTAGCAGTAGTGGCAGTAGTGGCTACCCAGTGAGTGCTTTGATATGCACCTTGTAACTGTTGCGAAGGACACTAATGATTAATTATTAATTAAGTAATTACTAATTAATTAAGTAAGTAAATTTATAAAGTATCTTGAGTAAGTAAGTAATCGTGTTGCTGCATTTGTACTTTGTTGCAGTATCGTACAATTTGATGCACCAGTTCAGTGCTTGTGTGGATTCGCTAAGTGTCTTACTGTTCTATTGAGCATTCATTCTGTCTGTCTCTTTGCGCGTGCGTGTGTGTTGTTTTTATATTGCTTTTAGCGGCCTGAAATAAAGGCATTGGCTGATTGATTGTGGGCCAGTTCCCGCAATCTTTGCTGGAGATTTGAGATCTCTGATCATGTCTAGTTCACGTTGTGGCTTGGTGATGTAGCAGTACTATGTTGAACTAGTGATCATGAGGTTGCTGGTTTGGACTCCCAGACAGTGCAGCGTTAGGTAATAACCATGGGCAAGTTGTTCACACACACGTGTATCTCTGTCACCAGGCAGATTTGGTACCAGCCTAATCATCGGGAAGGCACATATGGGAGAGGTCTGGCCTACTGCCTATATAACTTGAGCTGCAGCCCGCTGACTGCTTAGGGTGTTGAAACAGATATGACTACAAGTACTTATGGTACTTTTATGCAGGGTTCCCACGCCTCCTGGAAAGCCCTGGATTTTGTTCTTGAAAATTCCAGGAGCTGGACAGTCTTGGAAAATCATTTTGGTCCTGGAAAGTCTTGGAAAAATATCTTTGAAAATCACGCATTTTTTCATCGGCTCAAATAGAAATCATTTTTTCTCTGTCGCAGATTACTTGTAGTCCCCTGCTTTTAATTTGGTGATGCCATTACATTATATTTTAACATTCGTGGGCTACTAAAAGTTCGTGGAAAATTTTTCATGGGGTGTCTGGAAAGTCTTGGATTTTTTGTTTGTAAAAGAGTGGGAACCCTGTTTATGGTACTTATGTTGTATTGCAGGCAAGCTTGGGACATGGGGCCGCAGCGAATGTCTGGTCGGCAGCCCGTCAGCAGCATCGTCTGTCCGGTCACAGTTGTGAGTCTGGTGTAGCTTCATTCACGTCGTCAAGACTCAGCTACCTGAGTGTGGCGTCCGGCTCCAGTCATGACAGCATCAACCGGCTTCCAGAGGATGACGAGAGTGCTTATGCCAGCATCGTCAACTTTGCTGAGCTCTACGAGAACGGATATACTGTGAGTTCATTGTCTGTCACATACGTTCTGTTGCAATAAGGTGTGAATATGTTAAGCTAGTATGTTAGTAATTAAGTAGGAATATTTTTATGTTGCAGTTTTGCGTCTCGGAGTGCTGTACTGTGGTCTGTCACAACAGAACAAGTTTAAGAACACATCGCTGGTTGCCATATGACGACATGCATGGTCTTGTGGGCGAAAAACTTCTGTCACCGTAATGTTAGGATGGCCTAGTCTGTCTTAGTCTTTATTCGGACTTGTGGAGATTGTAAATATGCAGCAGAGTGTCTTGCATGAATTTATCGCAGAAATCAACACATTCTGATACTTTTTTCTATTGCTGTTTGCAATTGTAATTTGTAACAAAGTGTCTATAGCATGCTGCCAGTATGTGTAAGCCAGTGTCTGATGTCTGTTGCTGACTTGTGTAGGAATCTGAAATTGTACGTACTTGGCTGTGTGAGCTTCGTATGGAAGACTGCTGGGAACTGTTTGACAATGCCGGCTATGACATGCCAACCATCTCTCGGATGACACCGGAAGTACGTTTTTAGATTTTCATGTAGCCTTCCTGATTGGATGCATTATGGGTCTTGCCTGCATGTCTGTCATTTGTCTGTCTCGTGCAGACTCCTAATTCAAGCATAGTTAGAAGTCATAGTAAACCAATTAAACCAATATTGTTGTGATTGTTCTCCTTAGCAGAGTAGTGACTGGTGAGCAAATTTTTTGTCCAAAAAGCTCAAAGATCAAGGTTGCCGGATATCAGAAACTTGAGTCCGAAAATGGCACATATCTCATTTAGCTCTTGCTTACTTATGGTCGGCGGATTAAGCACTGTGCAGTGCACACTGGGCTCAGTGGCGAAATTACATGGTCACTCATTTATAAATTTTACAGTAATTGTATATTATTGCACATTTCATGAATCAAACATAAACATTGCACTAGACTGTCATGGCAGTCGTAAACATCAGCTGATATAACATAACGTAACATTAAACATATTTACCATCACCATTGGAAGTAAACACACAGGCATCTAAAAACTGAGAAAGAACATGTTTAGATCTTCAGACTTAGATGTAGATTTAGGGTTGGTTTTGGGGTTTGGGTTAGGAATAGAGTTAGGGATAGGGTTAGGGTTAGGTTTAGAGTTTGTAGTCGCATTTAGTTGCAATTAAAATAACTAAAATCCAGTATGGTCGGTGACACAATTGTTCTCGGTCGATAGATGCATTGAGTGTTTGTGTACGATTTGTTGCAAAATAGTTAGAAAAGTGTGGAACGATCGTAAATATTTCTTCATTTTTGGACTTTAGACATCATTAGCAGTTGATTAACATGAGTGAAATCGGAAATTTGCGGGTAACTAACCATGTGATTTTGCCGGCTCAGTTAAGTGGGTGGATGTGCTGTTTGCACATTGATTGTTTGCATTACCTTGCCATGCACTACATGCATGGCAGTATGCTTGTTTCTTTCGCTTAAGCAGAGTTCATTAATTTACTGTCTGAATTTCATATTGCTATAGCGGCCTGAATGAGTGGTAGTAGATAAATATCTGACGTGATGCTGTGAATTCTTGTGATTGACAGGATTTAACTGCTGTCGGAATTACACAGCCAGTGATTCGCAAACGGCTTACAGCTGAAATAAGCAAGTTGCGGATCAGTGATGGCTTGCCAAACTATATACCGGTAAATAATCTGGACTTCTTGAAACTGAATACTTGCCAGGCTTTGATGTCATTCACGCATATGTAAACTGTAACATGATGTAATGGCAGCCATTGTGTTTGTGAAAAACATATATGGTCTCCCATATTTAACACTTAGATATGGTGAGATATTATCGTTAAAAATGTTTGCATAGTGATTTCATCATTACTAACTGTTATGAATGATGCTCTTTATAAAAAAATAATTTTTTTTCCAATTTTAAGTATTATTGAAATGTATGCTACATGGTTGTGTGTCATGTGTGAAAAATGAGTGGTTTTGGTAACTGCAGCTTAACTTTGGTTGGAAAATCGAGCTGCACGGTTTGTGATTAAATATGGTAGTATACTGTAGACAGAGGCTGGCATGCTCCACATTTGTCGCTGAAATCTGTGTTGATTTTGTGGTTGAACACAAAGTTTTGCTGAATGATGGAAGCATCTTTGTCATAGGTTGCAGACAGTGACTGGATTAAAACATAAAAATACTAGGTTAAAAGCAAAAAAACGTACACTGCAATTACATAGACTGAGTTTAAGCTGTGTGCTAAAGTGATTTGGCATAACAAGTGTTCGCATTTTAGGCGGATTATGCAAATAAGCAGCAGCGTGTCACAAACAGTTGGTGACAGAAAGATTACACGTCATTCAGTGGTGGTTTCATTGTGTTTGCAGGACAATGTATTGGAGTGGCTGCAACACTTGCAGTTGACTGACTATTACGATGCATTGACTGCTGATGGATACTACAGCGACATTGATCACGTTGTCGAGATCACGTGGGAAGATTTAGAAGAAATCGGAATTAAGAAACTAGGTATTGTCAAAATTGTCTGAATAAAGCTCACCAGGACTTCCGTAACATCACACACACCCACACACACATTACTATTAGTGGCCGTTTTCAGCTGAAAACTGCCAGTTTCCCACCCCCCTTTAATTTTTGTCTCGGTTGATGTTATTCTTGGCGTAAGACAGGCCATAACTCCATATAATCTAGTGCAATGCCACCGGATGTCTTCTCTGTCTTCCTCGCTTAGTCTCCATCATTATGCAATATGCATTACTTGACCCAGTCTGTATTATCTTTGCATTCAGTCACTCTGGTCAAACTGCTGTAGTCTGCTTCTCAAAACTGACAAGATGACTGGTTAGTAGTTGCATTGTCATTAACGGTCTAAGCATCTTGTTTCTTTCTGTCTTTCTGCCTCGCATGGCAAAACGAGACATTTTTTGTGTAACTTTGCTTCATTGAACTTTTGATCACTGCTATAAGCACGCTGCACCTCCTCGACTCTCTGCCAGTTGTTGCTATATTGCTTCTCTGATCCACTGGTCCATTTTATCGCTTTCTTTGTATTTGTACAGGGTGGTCCATAAAAACGTGGCACTTTATTTTTGTCCATAACTTTGCCAGTTATTGAATAATTTTCAAAATTATTTCACTGGCACACTCTGTGGACGATTTGCAATAATGTGTTCATTACATATCCTACCACACCATAAATACATACACTACCTTGTGAAATATATATGAAATATGAATGTATAACGATAATAACAAACACTTTGGTTAAAAAAACACTTCGGACCAACATTGTGGTGAATGGTCTGTATGACACTAGACTGTCTAACACAGTTTAATATCATACGGATCATTCACCGCAAAGTTGGTCTGACATGTTTTTCATTTACCAAATGTTCATTATTGTTGTTAGGTTTCTCTTGCATTTATATTTCACAAGGTAGTGTAGAGATGCATTTATGGTGTGGTGGGATATATGATAACCAATCACATTGTTGCATATTCTTCGCAGAGTGTGCCGGTGAAAGATATTTGAAAATTGGTCAATAATTGGTGAAAATATTAACAAAAGTAAAGTGCCATGTTTTTTATGGACCACAGTGTATACGAATTGTTTTACAGTAATGATGGCTTGGTGGTGTAGTAGTATAGGGTGTTGGACTTATGATCGAGAGGTTGTGGGTTTGACTCCTGGTCGGGTCACTATCAGATCGTTACTACTCGGATAGATGACTTTCTATGGACTGGTAAATCATCTGAGTATATAACCAACATCATGATCAACTCAGCCTTCTATCCCTTCGGGGTAGGTAAATCAAGTACTGGCCTGTCTGGCTGGGGTTAAGGTGGGGCATGTTCACCCGTGTCAGGTGGCAGCAACACTATGATCCCACATGGCAGGTGGTGCTTTGTAGCTCTGTGATGGGTTTTCTATTAATAGCTATAAATCACCTTTACCTTTAATGGTGTAAGTAAGTAAGTAAGTAAGATTATTTAAATGTGACTACGTTGTGGCTGCCGTTTGTTGTAGGTCATCAGAAGAAAATGATGCTGGCAGTTGATAGGCTGAAGAAGCTGCAGCTTGCTGCCAAGCGTAATGCTCAACAGAATGCCGAACTGTTTGACACTTCACAACTACCTCCTCCGGAACAATGCTTGAGCATGTGTGAAAGTTATCCATCGCCTTCCGTCATATACCATTCTCAGTCCAGACCATGTATTGGAGGACTGCAAAACTCACCATCTTACTTTGCCGTAGCTAACGGTGGTGACAGTTATCAGCGTCCCAGTGAGAGTATGTACGCTGCACGTTCACGGTCGCTAGTGCCACATCAGCCGGAGATGGTTGCTATACAAGTGAGAAGGTCCGGGAATATTCAGTCACCAGCAGTCTACGATGTTCCCGTGATATCACCCACTGGATATGAGTCTTTCCATGGTGGTGGTGTGCCGGTGCGAGACATCAGTGGTGTGGGAAGAGTTTACGATGACATGAGTGTAATTCGCATGCGCCGAGCCAGTGATAACTCCCATCCATCATCACCTTGTCACGCATCTCTGTATTCTATGATGACGCCTCCATCGTGTGTCAGCAGTGGCTATGTCCGCATGCCATTGTCCAGAGGCAGTGCCCCTTCAACCCCGCTCCACATAGCATCCCGACTAGCGCCGTCCACCGCGACGCCAAAGAGAATTCCTCCTGTCCCACCACAACGAACCAACTCAGTGAAGGTCTGCGACAGTCCACTTCTGCCCGACGTCGATTCTCGCCTGAATAACAGCACACCACCACAGTACAAGCAGCCAAACTGCGGCAGCTTAGACCGGATGTCAGTGATGAACCGCCGCCACTCAGCTGAAGCTGCACAGAATATGATTACTACTGTGCCATGCTCAGGCAATTCAGAAGTAGTTACGTTGGCGGCGGTAGAAACTGGAAGCACTGGGGATTGTAGCACTCTGCCATTTGCCAATGAGCACATAGGCACAATCCGACAGCGCAGTTCCACATCACATGATGATGATGATGACGATGAGAGACCAATGTATGATGAGTATTCTGGCACTGTCCGACGACGTGGTGTGTATTCATGTCTGTTGTCCTGTAATTCGGTTATTAGTTAGTCGTACACGATTGATTTTTTGCTTGTTTTGCATAAGTAATTCAGTGATTATTTTATAGTACACAGTGTCTACGGGAAGTCCACCGAATGTTTGATTTTTACATTGTAGATTTTGCTTCTTAAAAGAAATTTTGTACCTGGTTTTGTATAGTTTCTTTTTCATCTACTTCAAGTTTGGTTTTATTGTTGTAGAGTTTTCTGGTTAGAGGAATTTGTTACTGAAGCTTGTGAAACAGTACTATAGTCCTTTATTGGTTGTAAAAATATTATATTACTAGAATTTAGTTCTGGGTATATAAGAACCACTGTTATATCCACCTCATTGCCTGTAATGTGGTTATTATGATGACTGCTTTAAATTGTGTTCTGGTAGTGACTGGAAAGAAGAATGCTTCACAAGAACCATGTAACAGTAGCACAGTCTCAGGGCATTCTTTGTGGTAAAACTCGTTTTATATGTGAATATTAAATGAATATTTTTGGAAGATTTCATGTACAGTGTATGCCGGCAAAATTGGACTAACTTCCTTAAGCATGACAGGAAAAATAAATAATAGTTATGAAACATTTTTAGTCATATGGACTTAAATCTACTGATATCACTTAGTTACTTGTTAAGAAAAAGTTTAGAAAAATGCAAAGAAGCAGAACTCCCAGTATAATGTACAGCTCTAGTGAGAGTCTTAGTCTTAATGATGGTCTTCCTGTAGCTCGGATAACCTTCTCCACACCTTGTTAGTTGCTTTATCAATCAGAAGTCTTTATGATCACAACTATTTTGGCAACTCATCAGCATGTTGGGAACGTTAATGTAATGGTCACTTAGGTCAGGTTTGGGCTGATTTTGCATGTGATGCATTGGCAGTTGGAAGGGTTGCCAGATTGTGCGAAAAAGTGCGAATTGGCTTTGGCGCCTTGCTTGCTACGTTTTGGGCAACTTTTTGAAGCACTGGTTTCTGTTACGTTACATATAAAAGACAAAAATTGGCATACTTATCACTAATGTTGAGCAACAGGACTTTCACAACATTGGAAATCCTGGTTGTCGACTATGGTTGTTTGCCCGAGTCAACAGCCAATGCATAGTGCGTAAAAATAGTTCTTAGTTGTCAGTCTTGACTGAATTACAAGAACAAAATGAATTAAGAGGGAAGGAATGGATGGCCAAGAATAGTGCACTAGCTGTTTTGTGAGATATTTTTGCATTACAGTTATATGCTTTTTGGATAGAATATTTAATTTTTACTTAATTTATTTTATGCCTTTTTCTAGGATAAGTGGTTTAGCATGTAGAGCTTTTTTCTGGCATTCCATGTAATTGAAAAAATCACAGAATGTGAACACTGGTTCTGTTTTCAGCGATGAGAAAAATGGTACGCACGACAGGAAGCAGTTGGTTGACAAATCTGAGTTCACCGATATCGACAATTTGTTTGATGGTCTAACACACGAACTAAATGCACTCCTAACATCTGCTGTTGATTCATAAACAGATCAAAGATTTTACATACGCATTCTCATGCTTACGTATGATTATGCTACCCGGTACTTAGCCTCTGATTATGCAAGTTCACATTAAACCTGCAGTCATTTTGTACGTGTAGTAAAGTGTAATTCATCTGATCATCATCAATCATATTTTTTAAAGTATCAATGAAATCAGTTATATAATTGTCTCAAAACTTTCATATTGGACCATAATGTATAAATGGAGCACTCTCACTGCAAAATATGATTATTGATTACATTCATTTAGATACTGTTGTTGCATTATTCTTAACAATGACATTACGTTGTGTTAATCACGTAAAAATTTAAGTCCATAGTGCACCTCTTAGTTGCTTTATAGTTACACATGACAAAATTAGAGTAGAGAAAATAGATAGGTTTTAAATTTAGATTTAGATGTTAATGCTTCCGACAGTGGATTGTTTCGCATTCTTGCTGCTATAATGAGAAATGCTTCCATCCTGCACATGCAACAGCTGATGTTTTTTACTCTGTAAATCATACTGCGACAATATGCAGGCAGTATTTAGCAGTTTTATGTACGGCTTTTGTTGGTTTTCATCTCCAGTGTGGTTTTTGAAGCCTTTTTGGAGACCACCATCAGCTAACACAAGCGATGTAAACCTAGGAAATGTGTTTGAGTGTAATTTATGGTACAGCCCTGCTGTTTCAGTAGTTATACATGTATATGTACTGTATTAGCATATGTATACACTCGTAGCATGGCAAAAGTGCTTGCTTTTGTTGCCAAATTAATAATTTATATGTTTACGACACTGACTGCTGAATATGTTTTACTGCATAATATCTGCTAGTGGACTGTAGCTGCATGCATTGAGCGTTGTATGTTACTGTGCAGTTAAACTATGGTTTGCGTGAGCCAGAGATCTGCAAACTGAGGATGCATCCGTCTGCGGATGCAGATCCGCAGGATTTTTTGTGGACGTGGGCTTCGTATTGACTGTATTTTTTTTCTAATAACTGCTAACAGACTTTGGAAAGCATGTTTAATTTCTTTCATGTTTAGCAAAAGGCATTCCCAAGCCTTTTACTGCTGTTATTTTGTTAGTTACGTGGTAATCTGCTGTAAGCCTATGCCTACATCACAGGCTGAATGGTAGTTCAAGCCCTGTGTTAACGGCGACTTCTCTTTCTTATGGGGAATCCAAAAATTCGACCCCCCCACAGAATCAAAACCCCTGACCCGATTGAGATAAAATTTGGCACGGTTGATTACTTCGGGGAGTGGACCCGTCATGCAAAATTTTATGCAAATTCCTCCAAGGGGGGCTTCTCGGCAAATGGGTGAAATATACGCAAAAATTTTTGTTTCTATATGCCTTTT
>Ga0209671_1000938_pt1 | contig 22336 bp, 11 predicted proteins | sample WorMetHERISLAND2_2_FD_187401 | JGI IMG/M metagenome (GOLD analysis project Ga0209671, IMG submission 187401) | Marine gutless worms symbiont microbial communities from Max Planck institute for Marine Microbiology, Germany - Olavius geniculatus... | ecosystem: Host-associated > Annelida >... | reverse complement strand
ATGCGTCTATCTGGCGCCGTTACGGAGATATGGCGCCTCAAAGATAATGGGGTCATGAGTCTGACCTTTTGGGGTCACGTGACGTCATCGATCACGTGACCATTCGACTCCCGGGGGTCGACTTCCTATGGGTGGTCCATAGTGACCATGCATCTATCTAGTACCGTTATGGAGATATGGCCGTTTGAACTTCTTCCAGCAAGGCTCTTCCAGGAATAGAGGTCAATCGTCGGTCGGTCCTGAATATTACACTGACCTCATATACTCCTCTTTGCTACATTAGGAACATAGCATGCAAGAAGTGAAAATAACAGCTATTAAAAAACTCACTTGCAAAGACTGCAACATGCAAATCAACCTCTACATTTCAGCTGAAAATAATACAAAAACCAGTACATTATTGCGCAAATAAAAGGTTTCAGTGCTAACAAAAGTGTCAGCATAACTGAGCATTAAGCAACAGACAAAGAAATTCACAATTACAATTGCAATCATATTATATTATCAAAGTGACATACAGTGATACTAAACATGGCGTAAACAACCAGCTTCAAACATGTGGTGGTACAATTATAGAATAAACACACACAATGTCAAGAAAAAGTTAAAAACATAAGTCTGAGTGTTTTTTTAAAAAGATTTTTCTCAAAAGCAGTCAGTGATAATGCACAGATGACAGAATGTGCTTGAACACTGCTTTATACGCTGACTTCTACGCTAAATATCAACGACTACAGGTATTTACCTCGGTAATCTCCTGCTTATTGTCAACAACCAGCAGTGGAACGCTCAGAAGTATGGAGCGGAATCTTTCGACGGCCTCCTGGAACTTGCCCTGCGTCGTCAGCTGGTAAGCAAGCTGCAGCCGCTGAACCAGATCACTCAGCTTCAGGCCCACTGCAGGCACACCGCCCTTGGCACCGGCCTCTTTCCTATATCACATACAAGACAAGTAGGATCAGAATGGCTAAATGCTATAACTCTTCATGGAAAACCCATCTCAGAGCTACGGAGCATCACCCGCCGTATGGAATCACTTACACTGTTACCTGCCACCCGACACACGTGAATGCGCTCGGCCTTAACCCCAGCCAGATAGGCTAGTACTTGATTTACCTACCCCAGAGGGATGAAAAACTGAGTTGACATAGGCGGCTGGTTACATACCGAGATAATTCATCTGGCTGCAAGCAGTCACCCATCCAAGTACTAAACTGGCCCGGCATAGAGTAACTTCACTGATCGGATGAAACTCGTTACCGCTACACCACGCCGCCATCAGACGATTACCATTTCCAGTGACAAATTCTTTCATCACATGTTACAATGGCAAAAAGCTGTAATTTAGTTAAACTATCATTTCCACTATTTAACAAAGTTTTAATTTTAATTGAGAGCTGACTGACTGGGCGTACTGCAAATTGTCGTAACCAGTTCATGCGCAACAACGAATGTAACAATGAAACTGCCCTATATAATGTAATAATGAGATATTTTCCGACATTTATTGAGCATCCAACCATAAACTGTAAGAAGACTGTTCAGCACTAGACTGGGTAGAGGGTATCCTGTGAAAAATGTATACCAGTTGCGATGTGGGTATCCGAGCAGAGATGGTTCGGATGGCAAAGCCTGGTAGCAAGAACGACCGCGACAGTACGCTTGCATGAATAGCGCTTTGAACGGCTCAAAATTAACAACTCCGACCTGATCATGCAGCAGCTGCAATACATCAACATTACCACAATGATAGCAACAGCCAGAACACTGTTTACGGTGCCATCATTGTAGACGTGCACTGCCACTATAAGAGTTCACCCGATTCATTTGGCGAGTGCAGCACGAGCGACTGCCGACCTTTGGGCCAATCAGCCTGAACCTCAGATCCACCCGTAAGCAGCTACAGTACTACACTAACCATCGCCATTTATTACTACTCAACCCGAAAGCTGATAGTCATTTTACCATCCCACAAAGGGCAGAAGGCTGAGTCGACCTAGCTGGCTGGCTTCATACCGAGTTGGTTCACCTGCCCGTAGACAGACAGCCATCCAAGTACTAACCGGGGGCACCACGGAGTAACTTTGTTGATTCAACTCAATACGTTAGTGCTACGCCTTACCATCAACCAACGACCTTCAGAAATGTGTGAGACAACATTAAAATCATCAACAGAGTTAATTCAGCTACGTGGCCCTGAAACAGTTTCACGGCCCTAAAACAGTTTCTCTGGATAAAAAGATCACGGCTTTGATTCATAGCCATCTCGCAGTCACATATTTGGTTACATCATCAAGATATACATGCTAGCTGATTTCAACTCCAAAACTCGTATCGTGCACATTGTATCAGAATGCACATGTGAGCAACTAAGCAGCAATCTGTCTTCCTTGGCACCTTCACTGTAATATGAAGCAACATCTCCTTTGACCTATCGGTGCAATTCTTTTATAATGTATGACAAAAACTCATACTCAAACATGACATAATTACCCTCATCGCAGTTTCGAATGAGCCGGCGACAACATGATCAACAGGCAAGTGAGAATTGTTGCACCAGACCTATACAACAAAACACAACATCATTGTATTCAAGCTTCATTTAAAATATGACAAAAAAATTAGATTCAACTTAATGTATTCCCAGCTATAACCAAGTATAACACAGATACACCGATGTTATCAAATTCTATCAAAATATGGTGCATATTTAGTTGTGACCACCAACAAATAGTAATAGTGTTCATATTCAAGTTTTATTAAAAAATATGACAAAAACTTAAATTGAATTCAATATATTCTCAGCTACAACCAAGACTGTCCGTATAAATGACACAGATACGCTGATGTTATCTAATTCTGGCACAATATGCCAGTACAATTCTACCAGCTATAGATGTGGCCACAAAAAGAGCCAATACTGTCCTGTATTACTTAGCTTCCACCATCTTGACCAAGCCATAGATTTTCACACCTTGTCTTCTTATATCACACGTTGGAAAAGACAAACTTTAAGTTCAACGCAGGATTCGCAACTGCCAAAATTAGAAACAGCCGCTGCAACTACTGAAGTGCGAAATCAATGGTGAAGCAACATTACTAACGAGTGCTTGGCTGGTTCCCTTGGTTGGCGGGACAAAGGCACCGTCCACGCTTGTAATGGTTGGCGTTCCAATGTCCTGCGGTTGTATACACACACAATATGTCATCAATAACTCTAGACAGCAGCAGCATTTTCACTTATCTCTCTCTCTCTCGAACACGAACGTCAAAATCTACAAAAACCCTGCTGCAAACTTGCAGAAAAATTCAGTAATGCACAGTTGAGATAATGCAGAAATAAAACTCCAATAATGAAATTTTTAGCATGTTTGTTTGGCTATGCTGCATCTTTGACCTTTTAGCTAAAAAAACTGACTAGTTCATGTTTGGACCGAAATTCGTTACTGACAAAAGTCCACCCATGTGCACCATACCTAGGGACCAACCGAATTCACGGGAAAAAATGCATGATTTCATGGCAGAATTTTCAAAATGTGTCAAATTTCACGGAAAATTCACGGAAAGAGTTTTGGAAATTCACGGGCCACACAGACGTTATTTCGAGGTGCTGCGCTAATGCAAACGAAGAAATTTCAGAACAACGAATATTTACTACACTAAGTCAAGACTCAAGACAGTCAACGTCAACTACTTAGTGCTAAAGTGCGACACGTAGCAAACAGCAACATCCGTACAAAAGCTGCTGATAACACTCTGGAATTGTCATAAATTAAACTAACAGCACTAAAATTCACGAAAAATCACGGATTTCACAGAAATCGGCGTTTTTCACGGAAGAAGGCTAATTTCACGGAAAATGTCACGGCCGTGAAATCGTGAATTAAGTTGGTCCCTAACCATACCATAGCCATCATGAAAACATCACCAATGGATGCATATTGCATGGCAAAAAACATATAATGTCTCCAGCAGTCAAGAGGCAACAAAAGCAAAAATATGGCACATGTTTCTGCTATATCAGTACCAAATAATGACAAATTTTGTTTTGATATGGTACAGACAAAGGTTGGGTACTTGAAATAGTGACTTGTGGCCAAAAGTGCTTACGATAAGCAGCTGACTGCAATGAACTGATGATACTAAGGTGCATTATGTAGAAATCCACTACCCACAATACCAGATAACTAGACTCGCGATGCAGCCAACAGACATACCACCACCCAAATCAGCCAAACTAAACATTCACACCATAGCTCATAAATATTTTCTATCCCACTGAGGTTAGAAGGCTAAGTTGTCTCGAGAACGCAGTAGGTTAACAATTTGTTCAAGGTTATTTGCAAATGCCGGCAGCAATGTTCAAACTGCAACACAAAAATTACGAGTCCGAAAATGTATCCATGAGACCACTTTGAAGGTAGAGTTGCAAAGCATCTTAACTGTTTTCAAAGATAACTTTCTAGCAGATTCATCTTTTTAAATTTCATTTCCGGTGTCTTTAATATTGTTGCAAAATCTGTTAATACGAAACATACAGATTTGCTTGCTATGTTTAATATCGTGAATAAATAAATATTCAAGTATCATTAACATTCTGGAGAACTTTGTAGCTTGTAGTTAAAATACAAACTGTACACCGTGTCCAGAAAAAAACATCCTGGACATTTTCGATTGTAGCTTAAAAAGAAGAATTATCAGATTTTAATAATTTTTGACAAGAATATTTCTGATGCAACTGGCCATCAAACCGTTTAATTTCCCAAAAAAATCCACACTTCAGCAATCACTTTTTGAATTCATCAACATTCCTGAAGGTCATCTGGTAAACACGCCGCTGCATGACAGTAAAACAGTGTAATTGACTGGCTGTTAGGGGACACAGGTCAGAAGATATGAAATTTATTGAAGTTATTTTGTTCATTGCAATGCGCATACTGCTTGTTTTGGTTTTTCCGGGTAGTGCAGAAACACACACTAGGTAAGGTGGAAACTAAAACGGTCGTTTGATGTGCAGTTGTGTCAAAAATATTTGCACCAAAATTATTAAAATCTATTAATCCTTCTCCAAGTCACAATCGATAATGTTGGGAATGCTTTTTGACGTATTTTTGTTCATTTCAATGCATATTTCGTTGGCTCATTTTCCGCAGGTACTGCACAAGCAGACATTGGGCGAGGTGGTAAGATGGCCGGTCATTTGATGGCCAGTTCTGCCAGAAATATTCGTACCAAAAATTATTAAAATTAGTAAACCCGTCTTCCAGTGAAAGTCGATAATGTTCAGGATGTTTTTTTCCAGACACAGTGTAGATATAACATTTTGCCATTCTTCCCTCGATGTGCCAAGTTGCCATTACACATGACTGCATCTGAGAACAATTACCAAGTCTGCAGGCAATTCCAGTTCCTCATCGACATCCCACCCACCTCCTTCCTGTTCTCCGCCAGGCTCGATGTCATCATCTCCAGCCATCGTAAAGCCACCATCTGAACATCGTCACAACAAATACCATTCACCATCAACAGAAGTAAAGAAACTGATGCAGCGACGGAGTTTCAACCAGGGTTTCCACTCTTTTACTGACCAAAAAAATCCAGGACTTTTCCAGGACCCGCGTGAAAAATTTTCCAGGACCTTTTTGTAGCCCACAAATGTTTAAATATAACGAAAAAAGTAAGTATTTAAGCGAGCGAAGCAAACAGAAAAAATTCTGAACTGTTGTATGTAGTCAACACTGCAACAGTCAACATAAACTAGGTGATATACTATTTCTGCTTGTTAAAAAATGCGTGATTTCCCAAGATGTTTTTCCAGGACTTTCCAGGTCCTGGAATTTTCAAGAAAAAAATTCCAGACTTTCCAGGAGGCAAGGGAATCCTGTTCAACAGCTGTTATTTTCGCAAATTTTCACGCAATTTTGCAAAAACTGAGAAATGACCAATGATCAGTACAATCATCGTTTTCACAATGTAACTAAATAAACTAATTATAGGCCTAATTAGTCTAAATAAACCTATTGAAAAATCAAAGTTCAAACTGAACCGTTTAAAACTGTGAGCTCTACTAATAGCCATCACAATACAGCACACAATCACAAATAAACACAATTTGACTTGACAGATTGCACTTTTAAAAAGAAACAGAAAGACTGCTAATTTTCTTTGAATGTTGCTAGCATAACTGAGCACAACGCCAGCTTTCAATAACTGAAGTTTTTTTGACAAGACAGGACAGAGCTCAGTTTACTCACAAACGTAAGGCTGCAGTGAGCCGCAGAGTTTTGCAAAATGGTCCACGGAATTCGGCAAAATTTGCCGCGGAAAACTGTGGGCCCTAGTAATAACAGTATAAATCACAACAGCAACCTACTGAATTAAATCGACAACAATGAACGTAATGAAGATGCCGTTAGACTGACCCTCATCGATGATGATATCCTCATCGCCCCAGCCTTCGCCAGCCTCCGAGATATCGACATCCATCTGACCTAGAGCTGCTGTAGCTCCAGTCTCTGCAACCACAGATCAATTCACGTACATCATCATCATTATCTCTGCCAAGGTGAACGTAGTGAACGTTGGAGGAGATTATGAGATTGGTCGTTCTGTCCGTTTTTGTGTCCGTCTGTGTGTCTGTGTACACGTCATTGCACCAACAATGCAAGCAGCAACGCCGGTTGTTACATTAACCTCCCTCCCCTGCAGCAAAGTGGCTCTTCCTTCTGCCTCCCCTTTCCTTGTGTTTACATCATTTCACTTGGCGGAGATATGCACTCTCACAAACGCCTTCTAGTTATGTTTGTTTATTAATGGCTGCCAAACACAACTCAAATAACTGATGTGTGTAAAATGACTTGCAAGCAAATGAAAAAATACCACAAGCATTAATAACATTTCACAAACAAACAACACATGCCTAAAAACAGCATAAACAAGATTTGTAGTTAATAGGTGTCTTTGGACAACATGCACCCAATAAAATCCTGATCATTCAAGAAAGACGTTTTATTAATTAATGAACTGTTATGTGTACGGTTTCTAAGACTGTGTCTGTTCTTTTTGTACAGTTTCATAATAAATATAAATAACGAACATCTCATTGGCTGCAATCAGAAATACATGATGCCAGCTTCATATTCAAATGGCATATGCCTGCTTATGTCCCTAGTGTTGAAACTAGTTTCAAGTTTCATCCACATTCTGTAAATGACAGAAAGTTCTTGCTCACACACGTACTAAGAATTATTTATTGCCATCAGAGTGAAGCAACAAGTACTCTACAACAAGACAGAGATGTAGTGGGTTCGGCCAACAGGAACTATGTGTATGCAAAATGCAAATAAGCTAAGTAAACTCACAAATAAGCAAGCCCAGAAGTGAGAGAAAACATTACTAACCGAACGTGAACCGACTTACTCTTCGTAGCTACGGCTCCCTCAAAGATGCTCTTGCTGACGGTCAGCAAAGGCCAGTTGCTCTCCTGCTGCATAATTGGCACCGGTGGCTGCAGCAGCACTGCGTTGGGATCGACTTCAGGCAGCTGGTCCTTCTCTGGATCAAACGTTGACTCCAACTGCTCTGCCTCCTCCACCAAGCCATGAGTAGCCGCAGTCAGGTACGCCAGAGACCCTGCCATCAGCATCCACACAAGCTTAGAAAAGTAGCAAAAACTAGTTTTAACTGCAGTGCATATAGATGTAAATAGGAAGATGTTCTGCGTCGGTACCAATTACGGTCATCATCATCAAGACTGGTCACCGTAATAACTTCTCAACACTTCTGACTCGACTTAAGTTCATATGGCACCACATTACGCATCACTCTTATGATCTCAAACACAGGCTACTTTATGGCTACCTCTGTCTTTTCCATTAAGTCTATCAGTTTCTTATGCGTTTCGCTACAAGTTCTACAAAATCAGATTACATACCCCTTCTATAATTTCTGACCTTGCTTCTTCTGCATTAAATGTAATTCACCAGATTGTGTCTACATCATTTACAAAGCAGAGAACAGCTTATGCAAGTGTAATAAGCAATACATAACCCATAAGCTACCACTCATTTCCCATCCCACGAAGGGTAGGAGGCTGAGCTGATCTAAGCACACAGTAAGTGAGCAACTTGCTGAAGACTGCAGCAAACAAGTGAGATTGGCCAAAAAAACCTTATGATTGACTCTGCCCAGTGGCGACACATAGTGTGGCTCCGTGCCAAAAAATGTATACATCAGAGAATCACTCGTTTGAAACTAAAACTTACGCTGGCCGCAGTTCTTCAGTATCTTGACTCGTTCAGTCACATCACCAAGCAACAGAGCGGCCTGAAACTGTCCACTCAGGTCCTTGCGTATTTCAGCTACATCACATCAACACTTTCTTCAATAGACTGCATATTTCAATGCAAACCTATAATACTTTGAAATTAATAACAATGACAACTATATTGATAATGCAAATATTTACAACACTCACTGCAACATAATGTAAAAAAACCAAATTTAAATCTGCAAAATTGTTCCAAGAGTTGAGACATTATTAACAGATGAAAGTTAAATATTGCTAACAAAAGCTCACATTAAGATGATAAATTAAACTGAACAAATCATGCACTGATTTCAACCACAGTACCAAATATTCTACAACATGGTAGCAAGTCTGATGACTGGTACGCAACGTATGGAGCACATCATGCCAGTTCTGCGGTCGCTTCACTGGCTACCGGTTTGGCAACGTATTCAAGCTGGCGGTATTGGTTCTCAAGTGCCTCAATGGGCGTGCACCTGCCTACCTGGCAGATGACTGCCGCCTGATCCACCGCCACTGGTCCGGTCTTAGATCATCGTCGTCAGCGACCAAACGGGAGGTCCCACCGACGAGAACGACGTTTGGTGACCGATCTTTTGCCGTCGATGGACCACGTGTGTGGAACAGTCTACCGGCGTCCATTCGCGACCCGTCACTGACACTCGCTGTTTCCAGCAACAGACTCGAGACCCGTCTGTTTGAACTATAGCTCCAGCGTTTGTGCTTTTCAACAGATGCCCCCAAATGTCCTGACTAACTAACTAGAGCTGTCAAAGCGTTAATTTTGTAGTAAATTAAAATAAATTAACATGAATTAATGTATGTGCGTTAATTAACACATTAACACGTTAATTAATGCATGAGGTTGACAACTCTATATATAACAGAACAAAGCTGGTGCAACAACTAACCTATCTTCATCATTTTTCTGAGCTTCTCCAGATTGCCGGTGATGAGGTACAAGAAGGTGAGTTTGTCAAAGTTCTTAGTTCGCTGGTAAGCCATCTCAACGACTTGGTGATTGCCCTGCAACAAAGCCGTTTCACCGAGGCATTCCCAGCAGTCCTTGTCATCCAGCGCTCGAGCTGCCTCCAACGCAATCTGCAAAACATCGCCAACGTTCTGTCATCACAAACATTACACAGCACAGAATGCAAAATATGTCACCGAGTTATTATTACAACTCATCATATTACTCACACACCTTGGTCACTAAACTCATACTGTGCTTGCTAGATTAAACTGTCAGTTTGTCAATGTCAATGTCAAATGTAAATTTATATAGCGCATTATCGTTAAAAACCTATAATGTGCTGTACACACGAGTACTGCAAAAACAAATAACGTCCTTAGTGACTGTCTGAAAATGTCTGCAGAACATTCCGAATCACATAGGGTAGCGAGTTCCAGATAGTTGGTACGGCAACAGAAAAACGCCCGATGGCTGCAAGTGCTGAGTCGATGATGTGGCAACCAAAAACTGACAGCAGCAGTTGTTGATGCAGTGCCCACGACACGGAAAGTTGGCGACTGCTGGCCGAACGCAGTTTCTCTGTTATTTCCCAAGAGCAAATTATTACCGTGTCGTACCATACAGACAAATAAAGCATACGATCTCTGCTACTTTTAGGAACAAGCACTACGCATTCTGGAGTGAAACTGTCGAAAAGACAACTAAAATCATTCTGCTGCATTCAGCTCTTTGACTAACTGGCCTACTTACATGGAGTTACTTTAAACTTGTCCGAGTCACAAAGAAAAAACATATTTAGACTGCCATCAACTGCATTGTCCTGTCACTCAACAAACAGCATCAAATAACTGAAAATAAAATATATTTCAAATCACATGCAAAGTAATATCATCAGACAAATAAAATTAGAAGAAGCAGGAAATTAACAAACAATTCACCTCAATGTTTCCGCATTCCAGTGCAAGACCGAATCGGGTCTTCTCGTCCTTGACAAAGTGCAGAGCTACTTCCGGGTAGCCTTTCTTCTGTAGGTAAGCAATGATGGACTGGCCTACAAGCTTGGCGTTACGCACCATGTGCAGCACCTCGTCGTACTTGCGGTTCACCAGCGCCAGCTTGAACTTGTACTCCGTGGAGTCGATGCCGAGGACACGCGGCCGACACTCACGGTCCAGGCAGTAGATGTTGTTTCCCTTGACACGCGTCACGTAGATCGGCAGATCCAGTGTTCGGATGATGCCGTGGTCACTGCATCAACAACTGCTGCTGTCAGTTTTTGGCTGATAGTAACAATTAATTAATGGTTATTTTCCACAAAGTTAAGCACTAAAAATCAAACCATTACCATCTGTACCTTTTTTATGACAGTTCAATCATATCTTGATTTCCACAATAAATACAGTCTCAGCTGAGACCATTGGTCTATGCAGCAGTGTTGGTTTTAATAAACCAGAAAAAAATGAATTGAAATATTTTATTAGCCAAAAATGACTGACCAAAACTCCACAATGCAGAAGAACGTAAGATATGAATATAAATACAGCCCAGTTATACAAATAATCCTTCTGTCAATAAACATTCCAATAAAGCACTACCAAACTACAGCCAATGTATGATCACTGAGGCAGGCTAAACAGATCTACAGATGTTGAAGAATCAAATAAATCAATGATATACACAAAGTACCAGTCTTGGTCTGCAGTTGGTCTAGTTATACTGTTGGGTGATAACATGTGGCACGGGCTGTTGGTATAATAAAATATGTCAAACAGCAGCTGATAAAAAAAGCTCAGCTACTGCTAAGAAAATCAGGCGTCAGGGTCATGCATATCACTGGAGCCCCAACAGTGCTACTGTGACTGATACCTGCATCTGTTTTTAACATGATCAAAAACATATTCAGTGAAACAGAATAGAAGGCATAAGTACAGAAACATTTACAGCCCAATTAAAACGAAGAGTCCTTCACAGGAACAACAGCAAAGATTTCGAGATCCAGGCTTGCATTCTCTTCACAGGGTACCAGCATGTGACAGACAGACAGACAGACACACAACTTTGCGATAGCTAGTACAGGGCATGGTGTTGTAAAAAACTGACCCATTGATGAGTGTGTACTTGATGTGGTTACTGGTTGTGTAGATGAAGACACTGTTCTCATCCCAAGCTCCACTCTTCACGCGCACGTTTTCATGCACAGTGCACAGACTATCCAACTTCCGCGTGCATATAGCAATAGCTACAACAACAGCACACAGCATCAGCAGACCACGCACAGTGTGATGAACAGCAAGGGCCGTATGCATAACAACATCATAACTTTACTTCCAAACTAAAATCACTTTACGTCGAACGTAGTGCTAAGCCAGTATGCATAACGATGTCTTAGCGCTAGTTAGATGCCAATGTCCGAACTAACACTAGTTGCTCCAGCGACTTGTCGTAAATATTTAGTCAGTCGTTGTCAATGTAAACTAATGTTGCTGAAGAGGAGTGCAATCATGTAGTACATCGTAATACTCGTAAAGGACTTCCGGCGAGTCACTTATGCTATTGAAGCTAATTGCAGCATCAAAAGTTGCTGAAGAAAACTTTTATCATCCGATAAATTTCATTTATTTGCAACGCACATTCTTACTTAGCCCATGAAACTGTAATTAGGCCCAAATGCACTCGAGACTGCAGCAGATGACAAGTCAGCCCCCACATCTATTTTTAGCTGCAGGCTGGCCAAGGCCAAGTGAGTTTAGCCACGAAATTCCAGTCAAACTACCCGACGTCAACTACTTCGGTAGTAGCTAGTCACTTTCCATGGCAGCACTTTGCATGCGGTCGAACATAACTTGCTAGTTTGGAAGTAGTTAGTCACGATGGAGGCATTACTTCAAAACTAATCGAAGATGTTGTTATGCATACAGCCCCAGTAGTCACAATACCACCTCCGCACAGACACAATCATTATCAGTATTATCGTTCTTTTGTTGATCTAACGCATGGCTGGGCTTGTCCGTAGTTTGTTTCGTTAAACTGCACATAATCTCCCACATTTTGGTGCACACGACTGGATTATTTCTGATAAGCCAATGTAATACGTGACTTGAATAATGTAATGAGCTAGCATCATCTGCGTTTAATGACAGAGGTGTTTAATGTATTGAAATCAGCCATTCAATTACAATTAGCGCCAAGGTAAGAGCATCATGGCTGATGATTCCTAACTGAACAAAGATATAGGGTAATTGGGTACTGAAAAGACCCGGGGCCTTAGAATCAGGCGGCTAAGCACCAGCAAAAGCAGCCACAATAATGACCATCAAGTGTGAAATCATTGTATAGATAAAATAAGCTCTATCAAAACACAACGATAGTTCATAACTAAAGAAACAGAAGCACACTGGTAACAGATACTGACTATGCTTAGAGAGGAGTGCCACGTACGACATATCAGCCGACCAGACCACGTACTTCACTTTCGCCAGCTTTATGCTTGCCAACGTCCTGCCATGCACATGATAGTCACGCAGAAGCATTAATGGCTAAAAAAAACTTCTAACCGTTAATCAAATCGTAATCATTAAATCTGTGATCAAAGTGAACATATCAAGAAGGCATTATGAAGTAGATATAAATGACAAGTGGCTAAAAAAGTAATCACTTTCTCCGAAGAATGGGGGCACTTTCGCTTAGCTACAAGAGCACTTATTACTTGTTTCTCCATGCATCTGTGACAGTGTTAGCTGAATAATGGAAAACACAACTAAACAGTTTTTTAAAACTGAAAGTAGCTTTTGAATAACAGTTAATTTTTGCAAAGTTCAGCATTAAAAATTAAATCACCACAATCCTTGCTCATTACAACAGTCAATAAACCATGCCGACAAATATTGATTTCCACAATAAACACATAAATGAGTAGAGTTTAACGTCCCATCCGACACAGTATAGGTCATTTCAGAGACGGCCTTTGCAAGCAAAATTGCACATACACGTAATAATGGAACAGAAAGTCTAACCTTTATGGAAAGTTTAACCTTTATAAAACACAAAAAAAACGATGGAAACCTAAAATTGTAAGAACTGCCAACATATCAAAGAGTCACTTGTTTATACAGTCCTATTCCACAGCCAAGTCAACAGCAAGAACCCGCTTGCCTTTTCTGCTGAACGTCAAAGAGCATGACACCATCGGCATCTTTCAGCAGGAGGCATCCCGTGCCGGCATAAAAGATATCATCGCAGTTGGGCACTTGCACCTTCTTCGCTATTTCATTCTTCAAATTCTTCACAACCAGCTACGGCAAAACACCATCACAGTCCGACACTGAATGCTCGGCAGCAATAAGCGCTTCGATTTAACTATATCTCGGCATTCTACAAATTTCCTAAAGCAGTTCATGCACAACATCTAATATGACAACAAAACAGTTTACAATGAAACATCATTCTGACAGTACATAATAATGCAGTACAACCATCACCATAACTCTGCAGCACAGAAATTATTATCACGGAACGAGTGACACGCCGCATAATATCTGTTATAATACACTCCGAAAGTTGACGAAAAAAACCTACACCATTACAGGACAAATTTTGCACAGAAAAACTATATTCAGCACAATAAACTGGCTGTAATCAACATAAATTTTTTCTCATTTATGTGCAAGATGATCGTGCTGTAAAAAAGCGACAATACTAAATAGGTACCGAGTGTGTACGATCCAAGACAGCGAATCGGTTTCTTGCGAGCCATACGGCAGTCAAGCCTGACGACCTCTTGCCTTCTGGAGCTGTTTGCCACAATTCAAGTAAGTAAGTAAGTAAGTAAATGATTTATAAAGTGCCAAAGTCTCAGAAAAAATCAGGGCGCATAAAAAGAATCAGGGCGCATAAACGTAAGTTGTTGTCTCAGTCAAAATAAACATGTCATGATTCAGCAGTGATGTCTACTTAGTTCAAGTCTGACTCCGAGTGACAAAGGCTAACAGGTTGGTGGCGTGGTGATGAATTTCATTCGATCAACAAAGTTACTCTATGCTGGGCCGGGTTAGTACTTGAATTGGTAACTGCCTGCGGGCAGGTAAACCATCTCGTTATCTAACCAGCCACTTAGGTTAACTCAGTCTTCCATCTCTATGGAGTAGATAAATCGAGTATCAGCCTATCTGGCTGGGGCTAAGGCAGAGCATGTTTACCTGCGTTGGGTGGCAGGTAACACTGTGTGATGCCATACGGCAGGTGACGCTCCATAGCTCTATCTGAGCCTGAGTCATGCAAATTTGAGTCCAAATCTCATGATGGCTCAAGTTCGAGTCCAGGACTGAGTTACAAAAAATTTTTAAAAACGAGTCCGACTCAAGTCTATTGCCAGATTTGAGAACAACATCACTGTGACTCAATGTCAGTAAAGTCTCAGTCATCAGATGAAAAAATTTAATAAAAACTGGAAAACAGATAAAATGGTTATCATTCTGAAAACTGACCATCAGGATTCTGACTGTCGGAATCCTTCGGAACAGAGTACAAGTCATACGTGCTGTTCTCCACATTCGATGCTCTCTGCGCTCAACAGCAATTTAGACAATAATAATATTGACAATTATCTGCTAACTTAACAAAAAATAATTCTACAGATATAATACCAAAATAATACCATTTGGGCCATACCCTAACACCCAACACATCAAAGAATTAAAATCCCTCGAAAAACCGATACTTCATCTGTGGCTTCATTAAAATGCTATGACCAATTTTCACTTCAGCCACTTTGGTTAGAGATAATCTACATTGTGTTTACGAAAAGAACATCCCACTTTGTAATCTGTCCACAATCCACATCTTTGCTAAATGCGGATCGATTTTCAGAATCTTTTCACCAGTATACTCTGCAAACAATTTCCTACAAAATGATTGTTAAAAATCCCACTAAATCTTAAACATGTCACTACACTACCCCATAAAAGCAAAAAAACTGAACGGAGGTACTCACAATGCAGAGCAAGACGCAGTTTTCGGCATGATTGTACGACATGCTGAAGACTGGAGTACGGCTTCCCCTGACATCACAAACAGTAACAACAGACTGTACAACTAACCTTTAGACTGTGAAAGAAACAGGCAGTGCATGCATAGAAATACAGATCGATGACACAGGCTCAAATTAATAACACATTTTACCCATTAAAAGTTAAATACAGAAATATATACCATGGTATGATGTAAGAGAAGTACTTTCAAAAACAACGGCTTATAAGGAAAGCAGAAGCACTGGCAGTCTGGCACAGAAATACAGTTTATACAGTTATATAAAAGCCAAATTCAGATAGTGCCATAACGGTAAGACTCCCAGTTGGGTTGCTATCAAGTGGATTGGCTACGTAGTTGAATGAATGCAAACAGGCAAACCATCTCAGAAAACAACAAACCACCAAAATCAACTCAGCCTTCCATCCCTACTGGGCAATCGAGTACTGGTCTGCTTGGCTGGGTCAAAGTGTGGCATGTACATGTCAGTTGGGTGGCAAATAATCCCACATCACCATAGCTCTGACATAAGTCTCCTATGAAAAGCTATACACAACTTTTAACGATGTAACTACACCATGTCCGGAAAAAACATCCCAAACGTTATCGATTGTCGCTTGAAAAAGAGATATCCAATTTTAATAATTTTTGGCACGAATATTTCTGGCACAACTAGCCACTGAATGACCATTCAATATTCCACCTCACCCAATGTCTGTTTCTGCACTACATGGGGAAAACAGCACCAACGAAATATGAGTTAAAATAAATGGAAATAGTCAAAAAACATCCCCAACATTATCGATTGTGACTTGAAGAAAGACTAACAGATTTTAATAATTTTCAGTACAAACATTTTTGACACTCAAATGACTGATCTAGTTCCCACCTCACCAAATGGCTGCTTCTGCATTACCTGGGAAAACCCAAACAGGGAAAATACCATAAAAATGCAATATTTCGATAACTTTGTTTCTCCAGGTAATGCAGAAGCAGACAATGGGTGCGGTTGAAAATTAGACAGTCATTTGATCGCCACTTGTGTCGGAAATATTGTTGTCAAAAATTATTGAAATCCGATAATACTTCGTTAAGTTGCAATCGAAAATGTCCGACACAGTGTATAAGTCATGAGCATTCAACAAAGGTGGACACTATGAACGCATACAATTGAACTGAAAATAAAGCTGCATCTAATTGATCAATGCACAGCAAACATACCCTCGCAGTTGCATCACGGCAACGTCCTTCGACGTGTTGAAATCCAGTTTACGCAAGTATCGCTCCTTGACGTAATAGAGCACGTTCTGGTGCACGGCAAACGCCGGGCGTTCACGTTCCAGCTTAAAGATTATCATACCACCATCATGTCCTGTCCACAAACAACATCAGCTCTCATGGCACAGGGTCTGCTACACCTTAACAACTTTTCATTGTGTAAACTTAAACACAATCAAGGTCCTTTCATGCATAATGTTACTCCAAGCTAGCACTCATACTGTCTATAAACGTACAAAACATCAGTTAACGGCGACATGCAACGAGTGACACATTGAAGACAGCAAAAATCATGAAAAGATGATATTACTCACCATCACATCGTCTAACTGTCAACGCATTGCATGTCGCCGTTAACAAGTGTATAAACTGGTGTTTTGTACATTTATATTTGCTGTTTTATTACAGTAACAAAGTTGTTATGTTGATGGTCAATTATAAACCACCTGCTTTTCACGGCCATGACGACAATGAACCTTAAATATTTTGAGGTCACGTAATGTCATCGGAACATGACCATCGGATTCAGCAAGGGCACTTTCCTATTGGTGGTCAATGATGACCATGCACCTATCTTGCACGAATACGGACATACGGGGCTTCAGAGCTTCTGACTCGGCATATGTGGTTTCCTATTGGTGGTCCATTGGAACCATGCGTCTATCTTGCACCGTTACGAAGATATAAAGCCTCAAAGCTGCATTTGCCCATGTTAAAGGCCAAAACTTCACTGCGCATGCTCCGTGTCACGTGACCTGTAAGCAGGGGGTCCAAAATTACCACACATTTGGAATTCGCAAGTCTATATTGCCTATTCACTATACAACTTCTATGAGGCTACGATGACGATTAAGGGCCGTTTGTAGGTGAAAATTTTATACATAGGCATGTTTTTCAATTCCAAAACGTTCACTGCCCATGCCCCGTGTCACGTGACCTGTGGGTAGGGGGTCCAAAATGACTACATATTTGGAATTCCTGAGGCCATATTGCCTATTCACTATATTGGCCTACGATGACGATTAAAGGCCGTTTATAGGTGAAATTTTTATACAGAAACGTTTTTGGCCGAAAATTTCCAAGTCCCTTTTTGGGCCCATTTTTGACTTTGGGGGGATTTTTCAGGGGTTAGATATTAACTTCGAATTTCGGTTCCCGTAAAGGTTTGACCCTTGTGTGAGGCTGCGTCATCCTAGCCATCGCACGTGAAAATCCGCCGGGCGGTCTTACCTGTAGGTCGGTCAACAAAAAGGTATTATATATATATACTAGAAAAATTTTCCTTATATTCACCCATTTGCCAAGAAGCCCCCAATGGATGAATTTGCACGAAATTTTGCACAGGGGGTCGCCTCACGGACGTAATCACCTGTTTCAAATTTTGTGTCGATCGGTTGAGGAGTTTCGGATCTGCGCAGGGTCAAAATTTTGCCATTCTCCATTGACTTAGCCGGTCGCCATTAACACAGGGCTGCGCTACTGTGCGCCTGTGATGTCAACCAAACTGTCTACAATGGGATAACGTGTTGACAACCTACCGATGCAGTCAGCATGACAACCGAAGACAGTGCAGGCTACACAGCCAATTATGTCACAAATTTGTGTTATATCAAAAAATTCATCCTACAGTTTGACAGAATTGATGCCATCATCTTAGTAAAACAACTGCTGTAGCCAATAATGCATGCTCTGTGTAATAATGACTGCTGTGACTAAATAAAGACGGTGCAAAATTTCTGAACAAGATGCCAAAAAAATCATTCTCTGGACTTATCCATTCCTGATCTACCAAATAACAGCCGAGAGAAATAACACTGCTCAATCATCAGTATGTCAGCACTGATGCCAGCAGCAAAACAACAACATGCAAAGTTGTAAGCTCAACAAAGTTTATCGTGCAAAATAACATGCTGCGCCAAAAATGTGGCAATGTGCGAACTGTATCTGCTTGCTAGTAACGCTAGATTACTTATGTTGCTTGACTAGTTTCATTCATCACGCTGTCAACGTTAATCGATGAATAAAGTTGTATATATAATAATTGATAAAAACCTGCAGCAAAGAGGTTGAGAGTAGGGTGCGCAGCAAGGACCCAGAAGCGATCATGCTCTCGGCGAAAAGTGTTCAAACACGTTCTGCACAGGCAGCGATCAGACGCACAAGTTTGTACGGCATCCGCTCACAAAAAACAGTACAAAAAAACATCGCATCTGTTGCAGACACACTCATAGCCAAAAAGAAAAAAGGTCAAAAGTAAACAAAAGTTTGTAAATAACTGGGGACCGTAATGAGCTGAGAATTTGACTGATGTACGTATCTCACACTAGCAAAACTTCATCTTTATTTTTAGCAACAGCAATAGGTAGGTAAAAGGTAAAACTCCCACAGTCACAAGCGCTTTCTCCCAGCTCTGTGTCTGTAGGGGCGGTGCTCATCTCTGTTTCAAGGCCCTGAGCCGGCAGTGAGCCACAGCTCAGCTACATGGGAAGCCGGCTAGACCTCTCTTATATACTGCCGTTACCTTCCTGGCAGCGACGCCGGTACCAAGTTATACTGCTTGGTGACAGAGGCACGTGTGTGAACAACTTGCCCAGGGTCGTTACCTGGCATGGCACCATTACACGACCACCAAGACGCAAGTGACAGCAATAATGACAAGCAAAGAAATAGAACACACTAAAAGACCTTACCGCTTGGTCATGTCCCAGACACGGATGCTCTTGTCCTCTGAGTTGGTCAAAATCAGCTCTTGACGGGGATGAAACAGGACGCATGACACGTTGTTGTAATGACCACGGCAAGTGTCAACCTCCCATGCCTTCGACTCTGACAATCACATACACAAACAGAATTTACCTTGTTACAAGCTACATACTGCATGCAGCCATGAATACATAAGCTGTGCAATAGTTGGAAAGTCACTTCTAATCTACACATATATCGACACACTGTATCAAGAATATATTGCTTATAGAATCGTAAGTAACCAATGTAAACAATGAAGAGAGGACAGACTGCTCATAAAAACTGCAACAGGATGGTAAATTAAACTAAATAACAGATCTATAAAAATCTCAGCAAAAACGATTTACTAAAAAATCGTTAGAAAAAAAATGAGAAAACTTATAAAAAGACTCATGCAAAACTTACGAAAACTTATGTCAGCATACTAGCAGACTAATGAAAATATCAAAATGCATAAACTCACTATTTTGATTGAATTTTCATTTTGATATAACATCTGCATAGTGTCAAAATAGGTAGTCAAATCACTGTAAAACCAGTTAATTTAGTGATGTTTATGTTGCAAAACTTGCAAACCAATGGCCAGAAGCAGAAAAGTGGTGTGCCCAATAATGAAAAACGACAATGATCAACTAGCATGTCCTTCATATACCCCAAGTTGCACTGAATTGCCTTTCCTGTGCTGTGTACTGTTAAGAAACTATTCACTCACTGCCACCGTATTAGACGTTGATCGTGAACTCACATGTTAGTCTTTGCAAACAAACTTTCAGTTTTTGCAAAATAGGTGCTAATGTATATAGTTCAACTTTCTATTCCCTGTTTTATGTTACTGTAATTGGTATTTAGTTTCACCGTATTGTCATGCATTACGATCATTATGCGCATATTTTAATAAATGAATAAAATAAATAATGCAATTTATATAAACTAGTCACCGTTCATTCGCCACAGCTTGACCTGACGATCATCAGCCCCGGAGACAATCAGTGGCAACGTCGGGTGAAAGCAGACCCAGTTCACTCCACGATCATGGCCCTCGAGCACGTGCTTCACGATAGCATCGGTCTGTCCAAACAACTCCGGAGATCCAGGAGTCTTGAGATGGTCAAGACCTCCAGGACCCGGGGCAACGTTCTTCTTCCTCAAACCTACAACATTCGGCCAACGTGACAACAACGGCAACCAACAACAGCCCAAACACGACTACTATCGACAGACGAATAATCTCACACCAAAATGACTGAAAAAGATCACTTAACTGACATAAAAATCAACAGACTTTAGCAGAACATGTAACAATGCACGTACGTCAACAGAATTGTAATGCTTTGCAATTTACAACATTTGTTATTTATTTTATTTACATATTTCCGTGCAACTGCAAAATGTATAAGAACAAATTAAAACGACAGAGATACTGCTGAAACAAACACTACAAAATGTAAACACAATACGAAATTTTACAGCACAGCCAATCAGCTTTATCTCAGACATACACATTCACAGATGAACAATAAATCAAAGTCTGACAGGAATTGTATCAAATATTGAAACTACTGCTGATGCTACTACCTAGTACTATTTTTCATTTTTGTCTAACCAGTAAATTTTTTTCACAGTAAGCCAGGTGAGGCTGAGTTCCCAGGAACAAACTCTACATACTGCTACACCAGGTTTATTTACATACCAGATGGCCATCACAGTAGGCAACCAACAGTGACAAAAAAATGATAAAAATACAGACAAGATGCCAGAAATTTAACAGAAAAATCAGCTAAATCTAAACAAAGAGTGAAAGAATTGCAAGTGACGTGAATTCACCAGAAATATCCCAGACTCGAACGCTCTGATCAAGTGACGCGGAGACGATAAGATCTTCACTTGGATGAAATTGAGCACACATAACATAATGACTGTGTCCCGTCAGAACACTACAACATCACCACAAAGTAACCACGTTATAACAATAGTAATAATAAAACAATAATGTTACTAATAACAGCCACAGGCACGATAGTGTTTACCATGCTGTCATCATGGCACCGGCGGCACTGAAGAGTTCACCAAGACGATTCAGCTCGAGATCCACCAAAACCGGCAGCACAATCGTTATCAGCTATTACGCAAATCTAGTAATAAGTATTCATACTAAATCTAATGTAACCGCTGCATATTAATTATTAATATTAATGGTGAAATGATAAAAGCTGCCACCCCACACACATTCCGACTATATCATCTGGTACACATTCACTGACCTGATGCAGCTACGAGACTGCCAGTTCCAGATGCGAATTGTCTGATCGTCGGAGCAGGTGAGAATCCACGGGTATTCCTGCATAATACGAACAAAGAACATCAATGCAAAAATGCAAATGTACACAAATTATGTGAAATAAACTCGATTTTCTGTACCACACATATGCAAAATATAAAAAAAACCACAACAACAAAAAATTGACACGGGTGATACAATACGATAAAGCAGAATAAAAAATATGCAAAACAAATGGTCGTGATTTCTGGCTGCAGAACATGTGAATCAGGACCAACATCCAGCAATAGCACCAGATGCTACTTGCAGACTGACATAAATAACAGCATTACTATAGCTTCAGCTGCAGGAATGCTGTAGTATTAGTAAGGCTGCGGGAATGAACGATCAATTATTCGATTAATCATTAACAAGAAATCTGAGCTAATGCTCATGAGACGCGCGAGAGCTTATGGCAGTTCCTGTTCACAGCTAATATCGGTTTATCTCCATCCATTTCGCCGCACTTCACTCTTGTGCAGCCAAAAATCACACAAAATCACTAAAATCCTCTACTTTCTAGGTTCAACGTTGAAAACCCCCTATAGATGCAAAAATCTTGCAGATATCTCTAACAGTAGCCGAATTATAGCCCATTTTGTCCCAAATTTCGTTGCCATGGCAACCAGGGAGAGTCTGGGGGTAAATTTGAATGACACTGTTAGATTGGCCATCCCCAAAAACCATACCT
>Ga0209671_1000937_pt1 | contig 22346 bp, 14 predicted proteins | sample WorMetHERISLAND2_2_FD_187401 | JGI IMG/M metagenome (GOLD analysis project Ga0209671, IMG submission 187401) | Marine gutless worms symbiont microbial communities from Max Planck institute for Marine Microbiology, Germany - Olavius geniculatus... | ecosystem: Host-associated > Annelida >... | reverse complement strand
TTCTTTGACACAGTACCACCCAGTAAGTGAATTTGAGCTCCAAAATATGAAGTCTAAGTAGTCTTCAAACTTGGGTCGTGCTATTATATTTCGCTAGCAGTTGCACGAAAATCGTTTTTTGAATGATGTTGTCTCAACGGATTTTACTTACACTCTGTTTAAACGCGATACTTGGATTGACACTTGACATATTGTTCTTAAATAGTATGATTTCACACTTAGTTTTCTTGCCTTTTTGGTTATTTGTAGGCTTTCTCCGTCATTTAGACTTTATGGTTCATTGGCAGTGAGTGATCTACGTTGCTTTGTAATATTGTTTTGTTTTTGCTGGAATGTGAATACGCATGTGAATTTGTTTTGTCTGATGACTCAAAGATGTTATATCTTTATTATTCTGTCTATGATCAGTTTTTAGGTGATGGTGGCGTTAACTGAATTAAACATGTTGATGTATGAGCTGATTTATTTCTTTTTCTTTGCTTTTAATTCGTTATCAGCATGCATCAGTATTGTCTTCGGTTTGTAATGATACAGGTATACACAGTAAGAATGGGTCATTGGACAACATTAAGTTTAAAATTAACTAACATCATACTTTGAAGGAAAATAAAATTTGATCATATTCGTCTTGTTTAACCAGTGATATTCACGTATAAAGTAGTCAGAAATCTTATTCCAATAACGGTGAATAAGGGTCTTCTTTGGTGAACAGTGGATGGCGTCGGTGATCAGAGGTAGTGTGGATGGTGTTTTATAGGGCGTTTACACGATCCAGCAAACGTCCAGCTCCATTATAACATATGGCAGCAAACGTCCAGCATCAGCACGTGTATTTTGAATACATTTGCTCGAAGTTTGCTGGATCGTGTAAACACCCCATTAGTCATATGTCCATGGGCCACCAAGTTACACAGGCTTATGTCAAAAAATCAGAATATAAAAAGTAACAAGGAGCCTAGCCGTAGCTAGGATAGCCGACCGTATGAATTATTATATTTTCAAGGTCATCTAAAGTCTGATTGCCATTTCGTCTGTCTGTCGTCGGTCACGGACGTGTTGTGGCTAAACGGTAGGTCCTACTGAAAAATTTTTTAACACTAATAATTAACCTGGCGTGGTGGTTTGGCGCTTGCAAAACTTCAGCCATTCAGTGCAAGGAAACATTTTCAAATGTGAGGTCTAGTGATTGCAATCTCGGGATTGAATTCTCAATCCCGGTATCCGGGATTGAGAAATTTGTAATCCCGGGATCCCGATTTGGGATTAAACTTACGTCGTCATTTTGGTATCCCCAATTGACTTATTTCACGAATACGATGTAGTACAGACCCCCTACAGAATGTACATTCGAACTGTAGGTAATGACAGTCACAGACAGTAAGTGTCAAAATACAAATTACAGTGCACAGCACGGAGTAGTACTCTAGAGCATCAAGCAGCTAATTTTTTTATTTATGTTATTAACACGCGAAAAAGTACATTTTTTGCTAAATTTTGTAATTCCGAAATCCAGGGATTGGAACGCCGACAATCCCGGGATTCGGGATTGGCGAAAACGGCGGGGATTCGGGATCCCGGGATTGCAATCACTAGATAGTGGGGTTGAATAGAGGGCGGTAGGAAAAAAGTGCGTTCTTCAACCGAAAACCGATTGACCGTATCTCAGAAACGGTGAGATTTGCTGGCCTTCCGACACCCGCGTATAGTCGGCCCTCTTTAGAGAAAGCTGGGCTGCTTGTCAACGTCAGAAATCGAGCTGTGTTGCTTACTTCTTTAAAAAGTGTTTCTATTTTTAGACTTTGTTGATAAACAAAAAAGTTTGCAGTGTGTGAGGTGTTTGCATAAATTTTACGAAATATAACAGTCATGCTTCATATTTTGTTATACGCAGCATGGGTTTTGTGCCTTCCATGGATCTTCCTTCGGTTCGTTTAAATTTGGTGTTTTGTAAACAGCTGATTGGCGAATGAGCGAGCATGCTGTGTTGTCGCTGGCACTATGACTAATGCCTACATCATAAGATCGAAAAAAATATTATCAGTCCGGGCCGGACTGACATCAGAGGCGCGTTTCGCACTTTTTATTTTTCTGAGAATTTCTGAGATTCTCTGAGAATATCTGAGATGCTGTGTAGAATTCGCATTTCGCACCTGCTTTTTTCCTGAGATTCTCAGAGAAACTCTGAGAATCTCAGAGAAATAAAAAGTGCGAAGCGCACCTCAGATTTTATTATCAGTCCGGGTAGCTATAGGCTAACTGCCGGGCGGCCGGTGCAACGGTACGAACCAGCAGTTTTCCGACTTAGCTGTGCCATCTATTTTATGCTACTGCAGAATTGTTTGGACGCAACTTTAATATTGAGCTACAAGCAACAACTGGAAGTCAAGATGACATTAAGAAAATAATGTTCAATGAAAATGACAGCACTTTGACCAACTGAGACTACAGCGCATCAGCTGGCTCTATCACCACACCTGCACTGCAGCATCACACCTGCCTCCAGTAGAACGGGTAGGACGACTAAACGAGCGGCGGCTACCGCGGATATATAGGCTATGCAAAAGTTATTCGTGAAACGTTTCAGTCATTCAAGGTATTACCGTAAGTGCAGCGGACAAGAACTGGATTCGCTAATGGCAGTGTTAAAAGTAGGCCTACCAAAGCCGCCAATTAATTGCCTTATCGGCACGATCAGTGTGGTCGTAGGTGGACTGCTGATCAACTTTGCCAACAAGCAATGCTTGAAATGATGACACAATCTGACATAATTATTCATTTTAATTCGCACCAAAAATAAAATTTGCCACCAGTTTGATCCAGAATCCAAGATTCCTACCAGATTACCTCCAAAATTGAATCACTTGTAGTTTTTGCCATTCCCGACATTCTCTGAAAATTTCAGAAAGATTCTTCCATAAGTTTTTGAGAGAGACAAACAAACTCTGGCAAAAACATAACCTTCTTGGCGGAGGTAATAACATAAAGAGATCGGACATTGATAGGACAACACATATACTTCATTCCATGATTGGATAAAAATAGGACTACAATGTTGTGTCGAATCAGTATGCTTGGTGGAGGTCTGCATTCTCCGAGTGCTTTTTTAGTTGCTGTTTTATTAGCAAATTTAATTGTGAATTTGTGAGTTAAAACTAATAATGTGACCCAAACCAATCACGTGACCATTCGACTCGTGGTGGGTGACATCCTATAGGTGGTCCGTTGTGACCATGCATCTATCTTGCACCGTTACAGAGATATGGCGCCTCAAAGATAATGGGGTCACAACCTTGACCTTTTGGGGTCACACGACGTCATCGGTCACGTGGCCATTTGGCTCGGCATATGTGGTTTCCTACTGGTGGTCCATTGTAACCATGCGTTTAACATGCACCGTTAGGGAGATATAACGTCTCTAACTTGCATTTGCCCATGTTAAAGGCCAAAAGTTCACTGCGCATGCGTCATGCCACGTGACCTGTAGGCAGGGGGTTCAAAATAATTGCATATTTGGAATTCCCGAGGCCACATTGCCTATTCACTATGCCACTTTTGTGAGGCTACAATGACAATTAAGGGTAGTTTGTGGATGAGCATCTCCATTGTTATTTGTTAAGCATTTTTTAGTTGTAATTTTTCTCAGTTTGAAAATTGGCCTAAAATTTACGATTTTGGGGGATTAGAGGGGTAGAAAAATGAAAGATGAATGTTGAGACCTCCTAGGAGATTAGTCCCCACCAAAACACGTCATTCAGTGCAAAAAAATGCAGGGATACTGTCAAAAATGTGTTCTCCATAGCTTGGCAAGAAAAGTAAAAAAAGAAAGAAAGAAAAAATAACGCAATTGAACATTATATTTCACCCCTTTGCCCCACTGACCTTGTTGGCCCGATTTGTACAATTTTTGGCACATAGGGTCAGACCGTCGACATTATCGTGCAAGTCAAATTTTAAGTCGATTCAGGGGTTTGGGGACTACGGGTGCCCAAAATCTGGGGTTTCCCATTGACTTTGATAGTCACTCTTACAACAGTGTTATGCACTACCGCGCTACACTGTGCATGCTTAGGTAATGCTAGGCTTAGTAGATATATGTGTGAAATTTGTGTACATTTGTGTTTTACTGATTGCAGAATATTGTCCTGGTTTGTGGTGTGGATTTTGCAAAAGAAGGCAAAACTAAATATTCAGATCGGCCGTGTAGGGTACTTCTGTGTTCACGATATTACTATTGTCATCAGTTCTACTCTAACAGTGGTATGCAGACTTGCACTGTTTTTTACTGTTCACTTAGTGTTACTGCCATTTAATTTAGTTTTGTTTTTTATTTATGCAGATGAAAAAGCTTTTGTTGTGCAGTGATGAAGATAATTTCAATAGTTTTGCCGGTACTTTTGTGGAATGATGTGTAATATTTTTTTTTGGATATCTTTGTTGCTGTAATGATCAGTGGTAAGTTAGAGTGTTAGTTTGCATTGTACAGGTTAAACAGTTTGCCGAATGGCTTTGCTGTGACTGAATGTTGTGTGCAGAAAGCAGACAAGTTATGGTTTTCTAGTTGCCTAGTCAACTCTTCTCTGAGGTTTGGCTTCATGCTATTTGCTTCTGGTTCTGAGATGATTTATGTTAAGGCCAATTGCTCTTTCAGTGCTTTTGATGCTGTTGACAATGACTGGAAAGATGCACAAAATCTCATTGCAACAGTCCCTGAAGATTAGGCTCTGTCTGCGAACCCGGCCTAATTTAGAGTAATTCCAGATTCTGAGTTAGTAGCAGCAATTGTAGTATAAGCATTTGTTGCCACTACTGCTGCATCAGTATAGCTAAGCTGCTAACAATACAGTTGTTATGATGCTGTCTTTGAAAGGCTGTTTTTTATAATGAAACAATTACCTGGTACTACATTTTGCTTGTTTACTTGTTAGCAGACACATTTTGCTGAGGCCGGAACACAGCATCACATGATGAACAGCTTTGTACTGCACCAAGAGTGTGCTGGTTGGACAACATTAGTGGCATGGACTAGCCTATTGGGGACCAGCTTGTTGCACACTGCATGAGACAGATGGTGCTGGTCATCAGTTACTCATATACGCAGCCAACCTTTGCTTTGTGATGACGGCGTTGTGACATGACATGATGGCAGGGACATTTTGTGTATCTGTATTTTCTCCAGGAAGCTGTTGACTGTATGCATCGAAGAATGTCGACTAGAGACAATCTTGCGGCAAGAGGGCAGAGTTAATAGCAGTGACAGTGACACTGGTAGTGTCCCAGTCACACCTGCTCTGCCTAGTCACAAATCTTCCATTGTTGTTTCATGGCTTTCTGCGTTCAAGGTACATGCTGTTTAAATTATTCATCTGGACAGAATGCTAGCGCACTTAGTTTTTCCATGTTAATAAAGTATCAAATGCCATAATCATAAGTTGACGTTGGGCGTACTTTTAGCATGAGGTATAGTTATTGAAATTGTATTATACAAGATGCCACAAAATAATATGTATCAAGTATCATTTTTTGTATCACACATGTAGAAAGCTAATGTGGCATGTTGACAGTACTTGTAGAACCAAAGAATTATTTAACATGACCACCCTTTACTACAATGATCAAGGTTGATCATTTACAAAACTGTTTGATTTTTAAGCAAAATCACTTTTTTCGGTATAGGACAGTTCACCTGTACACATTTCTTCGTAGCATGGTCTGTCTGTCTTGTCATATTGGTGTGACCCTACTGGTGTCAGGATACCAAATTGTTTTGGTGCTTGTTTAGCTTACGCAAATCACATATGATTCACTGTTTATGCGCCGGTTTTTGTGTCTGTGGTTATTGTGTGGATGGTGCAGTACGTTGGAATACATCTGATTGATAGTCAGCTGGTTCTCCATCGCAGTCCACTACTCAGCAGTGGCGTTGTCTATGTCAACATATGTGAGCTGGTTCCCGACTTCTCATCCACACAGATTCCTCAGTCAGTATTCACTGTTCAGCGTTCACTTTCTTTTCTTTGTATGTCGTGGGACCACTCGTTATCATCTGCTCAGTGCCAAATGACTGGCTTCTGGCTTTTGTTTATTATAACTAACTTTTTTCTGGGTTTAATTTTAGGCTAGGTTTTCTGTAGGTCTTCAGATAGTGATTCCTGATAATTATTGTGGTTGATTATTTTGCGGGTTGATTGTTTTTCCGACGTTCAGTCAAAACGTTGAATTTGTGACTTTGCGAGTCTAGAATAAGATATGTGTTGAACCTGCCTCTGAGTCTGTGAATGTTGCATTAAACAGGTGTGCACAACTGTCACTGGATGTCAACTCTATGAAACTGCAGATCTTGCAATCCATGCAGCACGTTAGTTCAGCATTTCTTGACAGTTTGGTTTTAGTTTTTGATCAAAATTTGTAGTGCAGCATCTTTCTAGTTTTTAACAGAAATCTATAATTTATGTTGCTTTTAAATGTGTTATCAGCTCGATGTTTATAAGATTGTGTATCAGGATACTGCAATCTGCAGTTGTGTTTTTTAATACGTTTGCTTTGTTGCCTACAGTGACAATTCATAACTGTAACATAGCAAGTACACCTTTGTTTCTTATCTTAAGTTTTATCATGCTATGCAACTTCGTTTATATCTTTATCTTTGACTGTATTTGAATGATTAAAGCATGCTTTTCTGACATGTTGTTTTTGCAAAGTCATTTTTCACTTTTTTTGTCAAATTGTGTGTCCTCTAAAAAGTGGTTTGGTTAAGTGAATAGTTTCTTTACAGCACATCAGCACAGTTTAGGCCATTCATTGCCATGGTTTGGTTAAATAGAAGTCACGTATGTACCAGTGCTATTTCACTTGTGAAAATAAATTCTGCTTATCATTGTAATTGTAAATGTAATTTCTATTTGAGTTCTGCTTGTTAATCAAATTATTCTTACTTAGTATTTTTGTAACGAATTTTTTTTAAATGTAAAAAAATGTATTTACAATAATTACTCTAGTTTATACTGCGGTTGACACGTTTCTGTGAGTTTAATTCTGCTGCTAAACTGTAAGATACAACTGGGCTATTGACAGCGAACACTAAGCAGTTAATGTTTAGTAAATATTTAACAAAAGTTGTTATATTGTTGCATTCAGAATGAATCTGGTGAGAACGCAAACATTCGTTCGTGTCATTTCACTATGCAACTCAGCGTGTCTTTCACAACTACCGTCAGCTCTTTCACGCCGTTATGCCTTGAGGTTCTGAATACCTAGCCAAGTTCAGTGCCATGTTAATTTTTAGAAACAGTTTAATAGTTAACTTTGCACAACATAACAGTTAAGTAATTAATAATCGATATCGATTCAAGTTAACAGTTGTTTAGGAAATTTTTTTAGCTGTTGAACTATAAGCTCTCATGGGTGCACTGAGACATAATTATTGAGTGCTTTTAACCCAGTTATGTAGACAGATCAAAATGCTGAATTTTTTGGAATAAAAACGGATGATGAAGACGATTTCAGATGCTTATGATCGTCGTATCTTTTTATAATGTTGACATTGATGTGACTCCATTAAAATTTAACTATTATGTACACATAATTTTCATGTTGATATTGTAGCAAGTGGACGTTTCTGTGTCCGAGTGCCATGTCCGCTGTGCTGATGGTAAGTCAGTTAACTGAGTAGACTAATAATACATAATCAGACTGTTAGCAATAGATTCTGGACATATCTTGGAATGAACCAAATAGTATACTATAGAGACATTTAAAAAGTAAAAACTTATACTGTAGTGTGTGGTTAACATGTTTATTATATAAGTAAGTTTTGAGATGTGATGAAAACATAGTTCGAGACATAGCATTTTGTAGTTCAGGAGGCCGGGCATTTGTTGTTTTTTAGTGTTTTGATAGTGGGGCTGGGAGACAGGAAGTGCTTTCGACCTATCAGTTCTGCCACAACAATTCGTGGGTGTTTACTTCTCAGTACCGGTCTAACTGGGAGCAATATGCACTGTGTCCGGTAACAAAGTAAACCTTTAGACATTGTACAATAAAAATGTCAAATCTGAACGAATCTGAACAATATTTCGTGCACTTAATCCTCAATAGATTACTAATGCGAACACCAAATTTTGTTAAAAAGTATTATTTTTTAGCAGAGTTATTAATTGTTGAATATCGATAACAAAATATCTTCTTTACTAATATGGCGATACAAAGGCTATTGCAATTGCTCGATTGCAGGTGAAGTTTGTTGACACAATCAACATAAAGAATTATGTAAACAATAACAAATTGGTATTTTCTGCAGACGATCAGGCGTTAATTAAACTGTTGAGACAAGAGAAAGAATATGGTGCAAAAAGGTTTATTGTGGCATTTCCTAGCAAGCCATGGGCGCTGTCAGGATTAAACAAACTGTTGCGGAAGATTGACACCTCACGTTTTGGGGTGACCTCACAAAAACTGCTGTAGCTGTTGTTTGTGTTGCATGATTTAACTGAAATTTGGTACTTTAATTGCCAATAGATGACATATTGCTGACGAAGAATTTGTCAAAATCAGATGTTGTTTGTTGGAATTGCGCAAATGTACAGAGGGGTTAATGTAGAGGAGTTTACTTGTGTAACGCCATATTGGTAATTTAGATAGTTTGTTATTGATATTGAATAATTAATAACTCTGCTAAGAAACAATATTTTTCAATGAAATTTGGTACTCGCTTCAGCAATTTATTGGGGATTAAGTATTCAGAATTTTATTTGTATTTGTTTGGATTTGACATTTCTATTGTAGAATGTCCAGTGGTTTACTTTTTTACTGGACACAGTGTAATTTGGATTAATTTTGTAGAATTGGCTAGTATTACGTGAGAAAGCAGCTACTGCTTTCAGCGCATCTTAGCCATCGCAATTTTGTCCATCTGTCTGTCTGTCTGTCGGTCTCTCCGTCCGTCACATGGGTGGATCAGTCAAAAATGGTGCAAGCTAGGATTATCAAATTTGTGTCGTTGGTTGCCCAGAAGACTCTAGTTTTAGGAACTGTGAAGCTTTCCCATAAATTCGAAGGGGGTCACCCTGAACAAAAGCACTAAATGAGAGGGGGGTGGGAAAAATTTGTGATTTTTGGTGAATAAGTCGCCGTATCTCAATAACGGTGCGAGATAGGGCCTAGGTTAATATTAATCACTATTAGGAAGTCATACACAGGCTTTCGATTGCTACCGAATTCAATGACCTTGGATGACCTTGAACGCTAAAGTAAAGGGTTTTATGGACTTTTTGGCGATTTTGGGCTGCAACACAAGTATATATCATTCACAAGGTGGCGCCATGGAACTGTTGTTATACGATCCAGATAGAGAATTTGGTATTTGTATATTAACTTAGCATGAACACCCCAATTTTCAGCTAAACTACTGAACAGGAACTACTATAGGCTTTCGCACGTCTCGTGAGCATTAGCTCAAATTTCTTGTTTTTGTATTGTTTTGAGAATTGAAGTGTGAAAATTCTGTTGTGAATTTGTAGATATCTTTAGACAGCTTCGGCCTTCAGCACCTGGTTTGTTTGCTTGTTTCATCTATGAGCAACTTAGCTTACAACTCATTAGCTGCATTTGCTGTTTGCTTTTTTGGAATGTATAGTTTAGGTATTTACCAGTAGTTGTTACATTAAGCATCCATCTCAATTGTTTAAAGATATTTTTTGTCTGCATATTTTTATGAATTGCTCAAATTTTACATCATGTTCGGAAAAAAACAAACATTTGAGACATTTTCGATTGTAACTTGAACAACGATTAACAGATTTTGATAATTTTTGGTAGGAATATTTTTGACACAAATCTCCATTTAATTTTCCATCTCACCCAATGTCTGCTTTTGCACTATCTGGGTAAAACAGAACCAACGAAATATTGCATTTTTATCCAAGCGAGTATTATTACCTAATCAAAATAACATGCAAAAACACATTTTGTCGACATTTCTGTCACTTTTTGTCACAGTTTATCCAACTGTACATTTATCAACTGCTTACAGTAAAAAATGTTTAAAGTGTTAGCCCATTACACAAGCACACACTCTTTCCTTCCATTGATAGCAGTTCAATAATTTTCTGCTTCAGATCAGTTCAGACTTCACCAGTCACTTCTTGAATTCATTAACATTCCTAAACGTCATCTGGTAGATACACTGCTGCATGACAGTCAAACCACGTAATTGACTGGTTGTTAGGGGCCACAGGTTTGAAAACATGAGGTTTATTGAAGTTTTATTTGTTTTTTTTCAGTGCCTATTTTGCCTGTTGTGTTTTCCCAGGTAGAGCAGAAGCAGACATTAGGTGTGGTGGGAACTAGAGTTTGATGGCCAGTTGTGTCACAAATATTTACACCCTAATTATTAAAATTAAAATTTGTCAGTCCTTTTTAAAACCACAATCAATAATGATGGGGATGCTTTTTGACGTACTTTTGTTTATTTTTTATTGTTTATTTATTGTTTTTTGTTCATTCATTTTTCCCCAGGTAATATATCTAAGCAGACAGTGGGTGAGGTAGAAAACTGACTAGTCATTTGATATCCAGCTGTGCCAAAAATATTTGCACCAAAAATTAATACATTGGATAACCCTTCTTTAAGTGACAATCAATATTGTCAGGGATGTTTTTTCCGGACATGGTGTATGCTGGCATTCATATCGGAGCAGCATTTGCTTAGTATGCATGATCACCATGACTACAAGGAGAGTTGTTGCTACTACTGCTATCACCACAGTCTCAACAATGCTTTTGCTGCTATTGCATTTATTATTCATCATTATATACTACGGTTTTTGTTCAGATGGGTTTAGTCTAGAAGTGATTTTTAGGAATTGCGTTGCTGGATTACCCTTTACAACTTGTTTATTCTTTAACTTCTTGAACATCGGAATGCATGATGCGTGTTTTTTTGCCACTGAACAGTTTTCTTGCATAATTGTTAGCATTTTATTTGTTTGACTGTCGTGTTCAGTTGATGGTACTGCTGTTGTCAGTAGGAAGAATCATAGTAAACTTCTGCTTGATTGTCTGCCAAAGGTGTGTATCACTAAAAATACATAATAAATTACTACAGTTCGGCAAAGCTACTCAATATGAACTACAAGGTTCAGCCAAAAAGCCGCCTACAGTTTTTCACTGTTTTCTCAGCAACCATTTAGCATTTTAATGTAAAATTTTACAGATTTATTTCTGGAATTGTTCTATGGCTAAGTGCCAAATAAAATTTGATTCCATTGAAAAATGACAAAGTTATAAACTTTTTAACATGACCGCCTACCGATTTTTCAGTGTTAAAAAGTGTTCAAGCTACAACACCAGTTCAATAACATCGCTGAAACAAGTCAAACAACACAGCTAACTAATGATCAGATGCTAGATTTCCATTGTCACTGTAAATGTTCAAAGTGTCCACCGACAGCTCCAAGCTCCAACACAAGCCTTCAGTCGCTTAATCTGAGAAGTCTTTCACCGTCTTGTCGATCGGTCCTTGTGATAGGTTGCCCCAGATAACCTGAAGCGCTTGCTTGAGTTCAGCGATTGTTTTCAGCTTTCTTTTAAGCTTGCGGTAAGCCTCCAACATTGCACGTCACACGTGATAGTCTACTGGGTTTGTATGCAGCGACTTTGGAGGCCATTTGTCTTTTGTGATGAAATCTAGACAGTTCTGTGCACTGCATGCTGTGTGTGCTGATGCGCCATCCTGCTGGAAGATGAATCCAGTGGGCAGCCGGCGATTGCTTTAAAAGAACGATAATTTAGTAATAATTTATAAACAAAATAAATTGCGGTTTGTCAAAGTGTCACTGTGACATCATCGGCAGTAACGTGGTAACTGGTTTGTGAAAATTAATTAGCATTTTTAGCTTAAACATTTTTTAATGCTGAAAAATTGGTAGGCGGTCATGTTCAGAAACCTATAATTTTGTCATTTTTTAACAGAAGCTTATTTCACTTGGCAGCTAGATGTAGAACGTTTGAGTAAATAAACCTGTAAAATTTCAAATTAAAATTCTAAACGGTTGCTGAAAAAATGGTGAAAAACTTTAGGGGGCTACTTTTTTGCCACACCCTGTAGATCTATTGTTTTTTTTGTATCATACTGCATGTCTAAAAAATTAAGTGATTGTGTTTGTTTTTGTTGGTTTATTGTCAGCTTGTGATTGGTTATGTTATCTGTTGTTTTGTAACTTTTTAACTATTTATGGTTTTTAGATGACCTCATTTAAGTAACGGTTGAGCTATTGGTACGAGGTGTCGTTCGTCTGTTGTTCATCTGTCTGTTTGTCATCATCTGTAACGGATGTGTTGTGGCTAAGCGTTAGGTTCTAGGGGAAAACTTTTTTAACGAATGATTAGCCATGTGCCATAAACCTAGGCATGCAAAGTTTCAGCGATGTGGTGCAAGGGGAACGTTTTCAAGGGGGTGGGAAATTTAGTGGTAAACTGGTTATATCTCAGAAATGGTGAGAGATACAGCTAAGGTTACTATTAATCACTAATAGGAAGTGCCATACGCCCTGTCAGATAAGATGGAAATCATTGACCTTGGGTGACTCTGAAGGTCACTGACAACCAGTCCGGTTGGCTATCCCAGCGACAGCTGGGCTTCTTGTATTCTAATAGGTATCTTATTTTGAGTGTGCATTGATGTCATTGTCCGAACAGATCTGAAGTCATTTTTGTATGTCATATCTAAATAAAATGGCATCTGCTTTTGCCATGAACTAGCTGCGGCAACTGTGAAGAATATTTTGACAGTTTCTGACGCAGAGATAATCGAAACTAGCTGAAAAGTACAATATTAGTGAGGTGATTACGAAACTATAAATAACGACTTTGTTGGTATTTCTAGAATGTGCAGTACTAGAGATGTGACTTTTTCATTATTTTCAGGTGGCCATTGTTAACGTCGTTGGCACAGAACTTGTGCTTGAAGGTGCAACATCAAACAGGTTCTTAGTTTCTTGAAAATTACGTGAAAATATTGCAGATAATCAAGATTATAGGTTATAGGGTTTTATAGTGTTTTATGGAAAACCCATTGTAGGGCTGTGGTGTGTGACCTCCCGTATGAGATCACACAATGTCACCTACCACCCAACACAACATATTGTGCCCCACATTAACCCCAGCCAAGCTGGCCCAGCTGGTACTGCCTGAATACTAGAATAAGAAGAGTATACAGTTTTTGTTTAGACGTTTTGCAGATCTTAGTTTATGTCCAGAATACCAAACTTTCTGTTGCACAACACAAGTGTTTCGATAAACTAATGATTATTTGGTCCATCACTTATAAGCAAAGTTCTGTGGACTGCTTTCATTATTAAGGCAGCAAATGGCAATAGCTGTTTGGTGACTAATACTGACTAAGTCATTAGACTTCCACCAAGGGTTTGAAGAGCATTCTCACCTGTACTGTTAAGTTTCTGCTAAATTAGTGGACCAGTGGCACCAGAAAGTGTATCGAGTTGGAATATTTGCAGAAAAATTTAGCTACTACAAATGGGCACAAGCAACCAGTATATTTTTTGCATGCATTTTGTCTGTATCTTGATATTGAAAAACTTATCATTTGGATGAAAAACTATCATTATAATCAGTTTTCGATAATGACCACTTATTGCATTTTTGCAACTGCAACTTTTTGTCTCATTTACATCATTTATTCTGTTGGCATAAATGGTAATGAATATTATTTTTTTCTGAAATGCAGCTGATAAATGGCCAGTGAATGTCAAGTGGCATACAGTGAGCAATGTGATGGTTTAATAATTGCTGTGGGAGCAACATTGTGTCAGTTTTCCAGCATCTGTAAATTTCTGACGACGGCGATCATGGGTGCTTAGAATTCTAATTCTGCATCTATATTCTTTCCATACGGAGATTTGCGCCCCCAAATTTTGTAATCTTAGCAGAAAATTCTTCGACAATGGAAAATTTTCCAACAACTAAACTTTACAAAGAGGGGAAATCTCCCCCCTTACCACAGTGTCATAGGGTATAGTGGGTTACCACAGAGTATAGTGGGTTACATTGACATGTGATTGTTGCTGGTTCAGGGAACTGGTTGCAAACTGTGCTTCACTGCATGCTGAAAGTCAATTAGACATCACCACCACAGCCACAACACGAGCTTTATTTGCCATCAAAGGTCGGTCTTTTCATCTATTTTTTTATGCGATTTGACAGCGAAATGTTCTAAGAACCACAGAAAAGTAATAGCAACAAAGTAATCATAAAAAGTAGGTTATATACACATAGCATAAAGTCAGAATGGCACTTGGTACATAATAAACGACATAGCATACAGACGTCAGAATCCTGTTTGTCTGTTATGAAGCATTGTTTACATGAACAGCTATGTCAAGGCAGGGAGATGGAATATTTCTGTCAAGACCTGCATTTTAACTGCTTATGTCAGAATTAAGCAATGGTAAATGGTGCCATTGTCCTTCAGATCATAGGAGGTAGGGTGCTCATCTCCCTGTCAAGCCCGCCTTTAAATCTTTGACCACTGAGTCTGTGATGCATGGCTAGTGTGACGCCAGATCTATGGTTACCTTTTTAGCCACAGAGCGTTACCACCCCTTGACTGTTGTCAAATTATACTGCTCAGTGACAGACGCACATGTGTGTGAGCAAGTTGCCCAGAGTTGTTACTTGATAGCAGACTGGCTGAAAGTCAAACTCACCAACTGCCCAATGCTGTAACGGTTATGCAAACAAGCCGCCTCAGCATTAGACCAGGCGGCTGCTTTTACGCAAGCTGTATACACACTACACAGAATTCGATAACATTGCACTGTGTAATCGTGGATAGTTTGCAAAGTTCTGAATAAACACAAGAAATTATTGAATAGTCTTTACACATGATCATTTGATCACAGTTATATTAAAAGATGATTCATTTGTTAGAAGCACGGATTCATGGTATATACAGTGCACTTAGACTGCATTAAGAATTGGAATAACCAATCTGTGCCAAGAGCTCTTTTTACTGACTTTTTTCTAATTTTATCTTGCCGATGTAGATTATTGGGCTGTCTTCGTGGTGCTAATCATTTTTCATATGTAGTCATTTGCAGCATTAATTTTAAGTTTCCTGTGTGCATGACAGACCGTGTTGGTTAACCAACAGTCATGCATTAATCGTATGATATCCGTGCATATCGTGCAGACCCAGTTTGCGCTTGGTCGGGGAAACCCTGCAACAGTCGCAGCATGCTTCAGCCAAACGACCCACAAATATACCGACAATATAGCCGGCTATGTGGGCCAGTGTTCTGCAGAGTATCAGTATGGCTGTTCTCTCACGGGCCAGCTTTTCCGCGATTGCAACATTTTAGGTCTATAACAATGTCAATACGTCAGTCGAACATCCATAGCCTTTCTCAGTAGTTGGGCACTTTTATGGTGTGATATGACATAAAGGTTATAACTTAAGCAGAAAATACGTTGCTTATATTTTTATGCAAAGCAAGTCAGGTAGAATCATCGCGATTAAACTTGCGCACGGGTCCAGCGATTTCCAGATTAGGTTATCATATACATCTATTGCACATTAGTTTCTTTGACGCTGTACGTTTCCTTGGCAGGACGGGCGTAAAACGTACTGTAGCACTCTCATAAGTCTGGGGCTTAACCCGGAGTTGCCAATAATATGGCTGATTAAAAAAGCGCGAAAGTACACGTAGTAGCTAGTATTAGGCCTAATTATGGTGAGTATTGTAGTCTACCTTTGTTAAGCCGACTTGATTTCGCTTTCGTCATTGATATGCATCGTCATATAAACTGTGTTGGTCGAAAATGTGTAGAATTCTGACGTGCAAGTTTCGTCTCGCTCTGAATAATGCACGGCTGTCGCGTTGGTGACATATCACTGGTAGCCCAGGCCCCTATGTTGCAAGCCATCGGCGCTATTAATGTTGCTGTCTGATTCTGCTTGCTGATTTATTTTCGGTAGTTGATGTCCTGTAGGCCTATGGGCATGTTTAGCTGAGTGGATTGCTTTGTTTCTGACCTCTTGTGTGTAAAAAAATCATAGTCTGCCTGCCTGCATGCCGTCCAGGCAATAAACTTCTGCACTTAATTTGCATTTAATTTGTTATTATTATGTTTACACATGGATACAGTTTGAATGACAACATATTCGTTTTGTATTAGGTGTCAGCTTGTAGAGTAGGCCTACAGAGGACTAGTATCAGTATAATTGTGTGCAAGAGTCAGTCGTGACTGGCGCATTACAAATTTTTTTTCTGAATATGCATTATATAACTTTACACGTTAATTCCTTATTTACTCACTTACTAGGCACTCCAGTAACCCAAACGCTCTGACACGGCAGAGGCTGAATAGTGGATATAAAAGTTTTTGAAGACGTGGCTGGACCTTACAGCTAGCCAACGAGAACACCGTCATCCCCAACCCCGGCAAGTACAGCCCATGCTAGCAATAGAGGCAAAGACGCAAAACGGTTGTGATATGTCGGAATTTTTAGCGTTTTAATGGTTATGTGAGAACTCAAAAGGCAAAGGTAAAGGTGAAGTCCACTGCTTGCTATAGCGCTTCTTACATGAGACAGACTCAAGACCAGAAGCGTTTTACAATCTCAGAGGTGGCAGCTGATTGGCATGAGCTAATGATACCGTAGCGCAATATATGCGGCCATCCATTGCCTGCGTCAGCGAACAATTGGACCTGAGGTTTGCAACAAGCACTGCAAGCAGACATACTATTGCTCCAATCAGCCACACTAGGCCTTCATTCCGTAGCCCGTGAGTTACTACTCATTTCCCATCTCACGGAGGGTAGGAGGCTGAGTTGACCTGAATAGACTGTAGCTTACCCACAGTGTGTTTGCGCTAAGCCATTAAATTGAGTAGTTAGTCATCATACTTTATTGCAAATCAGTGCTTTCACCTAAGTTAATTATGTTTGGTTTTTGTCATCCATTTGACAAGTCACTTGAGTAGTCACATAACCAAACTATCTTATATAAGCCTACATCTACGTATCATTTTCTGCACATTTTTATTACAAAGTTCTGCAGGAATACAGATTAAGCTCAATACTATAATTAGCTCGTCGCTAGCGCATCTGATAAAGATGTAGTAGTTAGCTTTCAGGTTTAAATGGGAAAGGTCATTGGTCATAGTCGCAGGATAGACCTACAGTACAGATCATCGAGTTCTGTCTATAGTTGCTGTTAGATTAGCCGAGATGACGTTCAGTTTCGGGTGATTGAATTTTGCTTGCCCGGAGAAGCCTGCAACGGTCGCAGATTGCTTCAGCCAAACGTCCCAGCAATGCACCAGCAATATATCCGCCTATGTGTGCCAGCGTGCTGTAGGTTATGAGCGTAGCCGTTCTGGCGCCGGGCGACTTTCGTGTCTCTCCATGCGTGTCCGTTATCTGTTCTTCGTGCAGCAAAACGACCAATGTGAAAGCGGCGGCCAGAGTCTCTCTGATGAAGATTCGCCAGAACAGTCCGCAGGCAAAGTTGCATGGACGCCGACAGCACGTGCGCTCAGAACACTGGACATACAATGTCATTTTATGGCGAATAAACGTGTTCATTATACCTTTCAATACAGTATACTTTTATTACAGACAGTCGTAGTCATTTAAACTTAATGAACAAATTGTGCCATAGTAGAGCGCGGTGTAATAGAAGTAACAGAACACAATGCATAGGCCTATTCTAGACTACGTATCAGTAAGCTTATCTTACTCTAATGCAAGTTTGTTTGTCTGTTTGTCTGTTTGTCATGCTCCTCTGGTGCCTTTTGTGTTGCACCGTCGCAGACCACGACCACGGCGCTTGAGTCCTTGGGCTTTAGGTAAATGCACCCCCACCTTGCCCCCACCTTCCCCACGGGCAGCCTGAGGGGGGCTGAGTTGCCGTCCGGCTATCAGTATAGTGCGCAGCGTGTAGTGCTTCGAGGCGCCAGCTAGCGAATGACGGCCACTTAAAGGTCTTTTCGCGGGACGGGTATTTTGCTAATGGTTATAATATTGTCCAGTCTATAGGTTTACGCATATTAAAATCAGATCGACATTCGGCATAGGGGCCTACTACAATCACAGTGCTAACCTATAAACATACCAGCTGAAGAAACAAGTAATTATGTAAACACAATATTTAATTAAGTAGTGAGGAAGTCTGTGTATAAACCTGGATATGTCTCCAGAAACGCAGGCGGCGTGCCGCCCGATAGAAGAGATGCAAGGCGCCGCAACAGCAGCAGCAGCATCCGCGACAGTTATCGCCTTTGGTACAACTATCGTAGCAGTTCGAACAACAGCGTGGTGGGTTCTCAACGTCGTGATGTTTCACATTGCCTGGACGTACCGCTAATCGCGCACAGGCCGTGACCAGTTGATAGATCATGAATGCCACGGTAAATATAACGATATACAAAGTGATGAGATTCGTCTCTAGCCGCTCGAGCTGTCGGCGGTTTCGTACTTGATCCTCTTGTGATTCGAGTGAATACTGAAGGAGGATCAGAATTATCAGTGCGATTAGTCTCAGGCCAACTGTGACTGCTGCTTTTCCGAGCGATGCCCAGAAGTTGCTGACCTGAATGGAACTGCCTGAACCGGTCTTGCACCAGCGACTGAAGTGCTCGCAATTTCGTACCAGAAGATCATACCGCCTCTCGTTTAACAACTTGGTAGCTCTTAGTATGATGTAGTCCGCATTGTAGCAGTCCTCATAATTGATGCGGTAAAGAGCATCGCAAAACCAACAAGAGCGACAGTGAACTTCAGACATGGCTTTTTCTTTCACGGTGAAGTCGGAACCATAGTGGATGACCATTTTCTGTGGATCCATGGTTTTGACTATAGCGTGGTGCCATATTATTTTTGGCCTGTGCCAACAAATGTGGTCTCCTGGCTTAAGCTTCTCTTCAATTTCTTCTTCATAAATTCTTTCATATGTCCACTTGGCGTCGTAGCACGTGGTTTCCATGGTTTGTTTGCATATCGTGCATGTTACCTGTGTCGTGAAACCGTACTTGTCGATGCCTGTAACTCTTAAGTCATTCTCATTGTTTTCACAGCACAAGCGGTTGTTAGCGCTGTGACGACGAAGCAGCAGTACAACCGATGATGTAACTGTTTTTTTCTCTTCCAGTGAAAATGTATTTATTCCTCTCTCTGAGAGCATTGTGTTGTAAGAATGTCGAAAGTCGTTCATCTTCGATTTGCGTGCTAATAACAAACATATGCAGAACAATTGCATGTTGATCTGCAGACTGCAGATGGATTGAATAATTTCTTAACTACCATAGACTAGATTTGGTATTTTTATAGGTCTATGCAACAGTGAAGAAGGAAAAAAATTCAAAATTTACTATCACTTTGCCGCTAAGTAAGTTTGTTTGACTTTAATTCCTAGTGCTGTGATGCATTTACGATATCTGGCCTTTTGCTATGATGTGTCTGCCGTCTGTCATTTGTAATGGATATACTGTGACAAAACGGTATGTCTTACTGGAACACCTATTTCACGTTTGATTAGCCCGGTGTCCTAACTGCTCACACGCAAAATTTAAGCAATTCAGTACAAGGAGAACACTTTCAAAGTTGGAGTTGAATGGAGGTGGGTAGGGAAAATGTGCGCCTGTAGGCGCCTAGGCGCCTATCTCGGAAATGGTGAGAGATAGGGCCAAGGTTGTTATTAATTTCTGATAGGAAGTTGTGTTTACCCTTTTACGTGACGGGTCATTACGCACTGTGGTATGCCAGTCGTGAAATTTGTGGCTGAATGGTTAGTCGTAGGGGTTTGGCGATGGTACTACGAGTTTCTGTAGACTGTCAGTAATAACCCTGTCTCCATGTGCAGCAGTTTAGCCGCAATTTTTAACGCAAAGTTTTAAATTACAGGTTGGTGTATCTCAGAAACGGTGACAGATAGGGACAAGGTTGCTATTGAACACTAATAGGAAGTCGCATAAGCCATTTCAGATGAGACGAAAATCATCGACCTTGGATGACCTTGTAGAGTCATTACGCACTATTGGGGGTCGGCGATGGCACCGTTGGATAGGGCGATGACGAGTTCTAATAGGCATTTAATGGTAACTGTATACCTGTATATATGTCTGCAGCGATTTGGCCACAATTTTTGAATGCAAAGTTGTTGTCTGCAGCCGTCACCATGTGCATCGAATTACCATATTGTATCTTAGCGTTAATTACCGCGTTCAATATAGCAGCGTCACCATAGCGTGTATAGCACTGTATTTACTCTGCGAAATCACTTTCCTCGGCCGGAAGTCGGACGCTGGTCTTCGGATGTATGCGGTATGGTCGGTCCACCCTAGCTGCAGCTGGGCTTGTTGTTTTGGTTTTTACAGTGGTACACGTCTGTAGTTGGCGAATGGCGAAATGAAAGTATTATAATGACTCCAGGGGTTGAAGCATGAAAAATGTAACTGAAATTACGTCGAGTCATTATAGCAGTAATATTATCTGGCAATATGAAATTGTCTTACGTTTGTTGCGTCGATTTGATTCTAACGTCGCTGTCGATGAGTGAGCCGCAACTGCATAACTACTTGTAGGTTATGACTGCAGTTGTAGTCGTCTTGACGTCTCGCTTCAGTAACCCGCGACCACGTCCTATAGTGGGTTGGGTCTAGCTGCTATAGGCCTACTACTTCAGTCGCCATTTGGCTCTGCCTAGTGATGGGAAAATTCTGCAGTAGTTCTATTTGTTTGTAACGCGTTTTTCGCGCAACAGCAGCTACTCCTGTAGCGCGTCTTAGCCATCACAATTCTGTCTGTCTGTCCGTCACACGGATGGATCAGTCAAAAACGGTGCAAGCTAGGATCACCAAATCTTCTCCGTCGGCTGTCTGGAAGACTCTGGTTTCAGGAACCGTAAAGTTTTACTATAAATTCGAAGGGGGTCACCCGAACGAAGGCGCTAAATGAGAGGGGGGTGGGAAAAATTTGCGATTTTTAGCTGATATGGCATTGGCTGAGCGAGACAGGTCGCTGCCTCTGGTGAATACGAGTAAAACACTATAGATAATTTAGCCGCCGGTCGTCTGGCGCCCTCTTGCGATTGACTTAGATCTTGTTAAGTTGTTTTACTGGGCTTTCAAACATGCACCGCTGTTGTGCGTTCCCCATTGCGTTAGCAGGGCTTTTCTTGTACAAATGCGAATCCATTGTCCATGTTTTTCTCAAGTTTTTCTACTGTCATTCGCTACATGGGCACTATGTATGTGCGTTTTGATTCATTAATTGATTGATTGATCAGCCATGCTGCTGCTTATATTTCAGGCTACTATCGATTTTCATTTAACAGGCTGTTTTTTTTCTGGAATTCTGCGGGTAAGTTGAACTAAGTTCGGATACCCTAAAAATGAAATTTGTTTTTTTTTCCACTTTTTGTTATAGCAACAGTTACATGCTATATGGATGCCTTTCCTGTTATCAGCCAAAGAGCATGAAGCTCTGCCGCTGCGTCGTCGAGTGGTGACATAGTGTACTTTCAGAAGTTATGACAGTAGACGGTCTATACATTTTTGCTAATAGGCCTTGGTGTGAAATTGAATGTTGTAGCATCATTGTAACTTTTCTGAGGGGTTGCAACTTGCTTGGTATCTGTGCATTTTTGCGCTGTTATAACTAAAAGGGCCTAAACCAGAATAAGAGAAAGTCTTATTGATGGATGTGAGTTGATATAAAAAAAATCTAGCCATATGTAATATTTGCCGTTAGACATTGAAAAAACGTGCTAAAATTAGAAATTTTACATTATCAGCTTTCCTATAGTTTAGATGAAATCACAGCAGTAAATTATGATCGTCTTGCTGTTTTCAAGAGTCCTGGTTTGAATTTGCCTATCACTACTTGTGCCGCTCCAATCCGCTGTGAGCAGTTGAGGCCAACTCACCGAACCGACTGCCAAAGTATTTTTATTTGACATTTACGTACACGAGTATGTTTGTAAGCTACAGTCAGCAGTGGCAGCGAGGCGTAGCGGTTTCCAGAAAAAGAAAAGTGAAAGCTGAAGGCATGGTTACAGTGCAAGTTTGGCTCATCCACTGGCCATCTCATCAAAACGAGCTATACTTTCTGTGGACATGGCAATTTTTGCGCTATCTACTACATGCAAATTGCTGCAAAAATGAACTAATCATCATTATCATCATCATCATCAGTTTATTTTGGAAACACAAAACATGACAATGTCAGAAAATACAGAACAGAACAATAAAACATGTGTTCCAAGGGTCAGAAAGGCCGCAAAGGCACTTACAACTGCCCATATAACAAAAAGTAGCACGGTATAATAA
>Ga0209671_1000936_pt1 | contig 22347 bp, 9 predicted proteins | sample WorMetHERISLAND2_2_FD_187401 | JGI IMG/M metagenome (GOLD analysis project Ga0209671, IMG submission 187401) | Marine gutless worms symbiont microbial communities from Max Planck institute for Marine Microbiology, Germany - Olavius geniculatus... | ecosystem: Host-associated > Annelida >... | reverse complement strand
GTGTACGACTTTCTATTAGTGATTAACAGTAACCTAGGCCCTATCTCGCACCGTTACTGAGATACAGGGACTTATTCGCCAAAAATAGCAAATTTTGCCCAACCCCTCTCATTTAGCACTCTCTTTTGGGGTGACTCCCTTTGAATTTATGGAAAAGCTTTACGGTTCCTGAAACTGGAGTCTTCCAGGCAGCCGACGGTGAAGATTTGGTGATCCTAGTTTGCACCGTTTTTGACTGATCCATGCGTGTGACAGTCAGACAGACGGACAGACAGACAGACAGAATTGCAATGGCTAAGACGCGCTGCGCGTGTAAAAATTAGGTAAATGAAAAAACACTTCTGACCAACATTGTGATAAATGATGTGTATGACACTAGCCTGTGTTAGACCCACACAGTCTAGTGACATACATGCCATTTACTGCAATGGTGGTCTGAAGTGTTTTTTTGTTAATTTTACCAAAATGTTTGTTTGTTATTATCGTTATGTATGCATATTTCATTGATATTTTACAAGGTAGTGTAGAAACGCATTTATCCTGTGGTGGGACATGTAGTAATCACGTTATTGCAAATTGTCTGCTGAGTGTGCCAGTGAAAGAGTTTTGAAAGTCGATCAATAATTGGCAAAGATATGGACAAAAGTAAAGTGCCACGTTTTTTGGCCCACCCTGTAGAATTAAATTTTAATGTGTTGTGTGTGCTCTGCATACAGGAAAAGTTTAACAGCATTTAACAATGTTATAATACAATAGAAGCCGGGGTTCTAGGACATTTGTTCCTGCGCCTCAGATTTAGCGGTTTTCCCGCAGGCATTGCATGCTGTACAAATTTACTTACTTATTTACTTACTTAGAAACTGGCAGCTTGTGATGGAACTTGTATGGCAGATTGTTTTGCTCTGTTATTCTGTTGGAGAACAGTCATTGTTTGATTGCCCAGTCATAGATCGTTTGATGCTGGTGCTTTCGTGCTTTTCTACCACACGTGTTCTTAAAGTCATCTTGTTGTGATTTGTTATTTTATGTGACTGCACTGGTCGCAGCCAAGTTTTTTCTTTGACATTAATTCAAATGTGTCTGGATTTTATTATTATTATGATAACAGCAAACGATGACAGTCATTAAATATAAAGCTTTCGGTGATGGCGAAAAACCAAATGCTGCATATCTGAAGGGCTGTTGTATGGTCTTCCTTCACATAGATTTCTTCATTTACTATTTTGTTATCTGTCATTTGACAGATATGTCTAATCATCTCTGATTTTTTCACACCCATTTATGTACATGTTTTAAGTTAATCTGCTACTTTTGTTGTATTTGTGTCAGTTGTTTGCACACCAGGACGAGCAGAATATGTACCTACTGCATTTAAAAAATTAAAATGTTATACAACCCTGCATCAGTTTTTGAATCAGTCAGTTTTTTTAAGAATTTTCTAGTTTGAAACGTCTTTGGAGGAACATCTGTTTACTAATTATGGTGTGTATACAGCTCTTGTTTTGGTATTATACTTTTGTGCTTTTCTGGCTTTACACGTGTGTGCTTCTGGCATATAGGGAAATAAGCGGACAACTTTGGTATTGTCAGTAATAGTCAGTAACACCTTTAGCTGATGTTGTAGCAGGGTTTCTGTGTGGTCTGCTGTGATCTCTGCCCACACTGGCCTGATGCAACGTTATACTGGCGTAGAGGGCATTATTGAAAACTTTTGTCCCGAAGTTTGTAAAATGTTGTCCGAGATCAAAGATCGAGGGCAGCATTTCAGGAACTGAGTGAAAAAAATTTTCAATGATGATTGGCACGCCAGTCACCGTTTGTTTTGTTATATTCCAAAACCAAACAATTCTACAAGTCAACAAGTAAACAATTACGAAAAAGCTGTGACGATTTCAGCGTTGCCTGGTCAACAGGCAACAGTGTTTGAGCAACATTGCATATTTGTTAACGTCTCGTGACGCAATTTGGACCAATCGCATGTGGGTATTTTGTGCTGAGGTATAACAATTTGGTTTACGGTAATCCTGGATTTTATCATTAAAAGTCTTAACTGCATTGTGTGTTGACAGGTAGGTTTGTCACATTATTCTTGTCTATTATCTGTGCGTGTGTGTCTTGGTTTAGTTGCTGGTGGCTGTCTGCGCATTGTAATACGACGACGTCTAGTGGTGCATATTATAACTGCAAGTTGCTCAGCTCTAAAACGTGCCCTGCTGTAAATATGTATAGTACGTCTCACTGCAGTAGCTATTTCGTGCCGGCCCTTGCGTGTCCTGCTTTCATTCTGACCTTGTGATAGTAGACAATGAGCGAAGAGTGTTTTAGTTTCTCGTTGTGTGTTTTTCGTTTATAATAACTTAGGATTTTAAATAGTAGAAACTATTGATATCCTTGATTGGCATAGTTACTTGTTGTTGTTAGTCTGATCTACATAGACACCGTGAACCATGAAAACATGTCACCGAATTTTGTCCATATCTTTGCCAAATTATGACCTATTGTAAAAAAATTATTTACTGGCACACTCTGGAAAATTTGTGTGATGTGGTGGGCTATTTAATAATCACTTTGTTGCAAATTGTTTGTATGTTTTCTATAAACTGATATGCCATTCTTCTTGACTTTGTTTACAGTTATTATGCTTAAAATTTCAGACAAAAGTTTTAACTTTTTTAACTTTTTTAGTTATAGCTAAATTTTTGTTTGGGGGGCCACTTTTTATTGGGACACGGTGTATTTGTTTCAATTGTAGTAATTTTTGAAAATTTGTAATTTCGTGCGGTAGTGTAACGATGCTAGAAGATGTGCTGAGATATTTAATAACTACTTATGGCAAGTTTTCCACAAAATATATAGAATTTTTATAATGCTTAATGTTTAGCAAAGATATTGACAGAAGTTTAGTGACATGTTGTTTGTGGTTCGTGGTGTGTACGTATTTGTGTGTTGGTAGTCTGGTTTGGTGTGTTGAGTTTTGTGTTCTGTTTTCATTTGTCTGCACTTTGCTGTCGGTTAAAGGCCAAGTCGCACCGGTTCATGTAACTGTTATAAAGCGCTAGTTGGCTTTTTCAGATGCCAATTTGTCAATATTCATTAATCTTCTGTTTGCTAATACATCTTAACACCTTAAAAATAAGGTACAAAGTACTCACATTACCTTTTTTCGTGGCTTCGGCGATTTTCGGAACTGTGACGTCGTCTGCAGGAGGGTTGCTAACTAGCTGTATTACTTTGAGGTCAAATGCAGCTTAATTTACGGCTAAATAGCCTCAAAAAAGCCAAATTTTTCATTAGTAGTTAACCCACTAAAAAACCACATTATTCCAGCACTTCACTGATTTACAGGGATTTACAGGCACTTCACTGATTTCAGGCCATCCCAGAAATGACCTTTGCTGTGTCGGGATCTACGTTAAACCTTACTCACTCACTTATCACTTTGATGCTCCAGTCTTGGCAAGTTATTTGCCGTCGTCTGTGGTCGGTCGTGGCCGCTTTAGCGTTGCACCATTCGACTACTCTTTTAGTGAAATCGTCTTAAATATAGGTTTACCGGCCAGAAGTTCTTGGGTTGATATTTTATCCCATGTCGTCCGGCTGCTGTTCGTGTCTTAGCAGACTTGGCTGGTTTGTCTTGTGTTAGTTTGGTGATGTGATGTGCATCTGTCCACATTCTCCTCTGTCCAGTATGATCGCCAGTCTTCTTTGGCCGGACTTCTGTGTAAAGAGGGCTTCAGCTCAGTGCAAGATTTGTACCATTGTGTAACGTGTATGTTCATTGTAGCTAAAATGTATTTTTTCGGCTGAGCTTCCCGAAGTTTGGACCAGAGAGCGAGGCAAAGAAGTGGTAAAGGAAGATGGGGAGAGGGGAAAGGAAAGAGGGGAATATACCCCCACTTTTGTTGCTTTTATCCCCACGTGGAATCTTGGACAAAAGCACGGAGGACACTAGGACAGTTAGCCCTGTCACGTGTCAGTTTATGTTGTTTACGTCTGTATACTAGCCTACGTCTAGACCTATTTACACATTTTGTTCTAGTTTCGTTTGATTTATGTTGCAGTTGTGGCCTGTATTATGAAATAGGAACTGGCATGTCATTCATTGCTGATAAAAACTGCATTTTAGCGCGTCATTATTTTAAACTATTGCACTTTCAGTGCTGCGGGAGAAAGGCTGGTACACTTTTATTTTCGTAATTTATATTATTGTTTTCGTGAAATAGCCGCGTCGCAGTTATTGTGTTGTTGCACGTCGCCATATTTATGTTGTATTTAAAGCTTTCGTTTTGTGTCTGAACGAAACGTGAAACTTTCGTTACGATTGCTTTATCACACCGGTTTATGTATGTGTACGTAACTATTCGAGGTAAATTGGTACTTTTGTTGTATTTGTGTGGGTTGTTAGTCCACAAAGACGAAGAAACTGCTTAAATGGTGTTTAATTTTTGACTGTATCCTAGTTAAAACACCGTGTCGCTCTTAGACTTGCATTTTACCTATTTCCCGTCATTTAAGCCTACATGGTACACGATGAATTGATGATCAAGAGAAACTGATGCAGTAAGGCTTTGTAGACTGTAGAATTTTATATTTCTTGGTCCTTAATCTGTATTATCTGTTTAACATTTGTGCTGCCACCAGTGGCTTCTATTCCCCCAAATCTGGAATCAAAATCGGGCGCAACTTCCCCCCAGCTTTGTGCTGAGGTCCCCCCAATTTCTGTCTTAAGTTTTCCTTTCCATTTTGGGCTTCTTTCCCCTCTAGAGAAAAAGTTTTGTTAAGAGTGCAGATTGCCCAGTGAAAAATATGGGGAAGTTTTGATCTACAACCTTATCAAAACTTTCCCCCTATTTTTCACTGGGCGCAAGCTGGCCCCTTGTACATAATTATATTTGCACTATTGACTTTATTTTAGTTCTAACTGTACTGTTATGTTCTTTGCTTAAACAGTAAAGGCAAACAAGGGCGGTGAAACAAATTGCTGGGGTGTGCCGACCGTAGGCTATCCCTTATATCCGAAGGTTAGCGTCGGGCTTCAGGTCGCGGAAAGAAAGCAATTTAGGTCTACAAATTATCTGCGAGCAAAGCAAGCAGAAAAAAATGTGAACCGTTTTACGCATAACTGACAAAAGTTTTAGTTTAGAACAAGAAACTTTGGGGCCACATTAGGGCCCAGGCTCTGAGGCTTCAGCCTCACCGTCACCAGTTTTATGGATGATCCGGCCGCGAGAAAATGACCAGGTGAACTAAGTAGTAAGTAGACAAACACAGAGAACAGTAGCCATCACATCAGCTATTTAATTACTTTTATAAACTTGAAAACCTTTAAACAAAACAGTGCAAACTTCAAACAGCAGTTGGTAGGCGGTAGGCCTATGCACATATTACTCGTAAACACATTAACACAACTGCAGATAACACGGCTAAGTTTCTGCACCAAATTTTATTAAAAAGCTGAATACTTGGTTTTACTAGCAACCACTCTGAAATTTCCCAACTTTTCCTGACGCACTTCACAACACTTATCAATGTTGCGATATTACCCAGAATGATAATGAACATAACGAACAGCATAATAATGAAATATAACACTAGATCAGTAGAATAATGCAATGCAATCTGGCAAAACTATTGCACAGCAAATAAACACCGTTGTTGAAGGACAACAGTTTACCAAAGGGCCAGACTTTTAAGCTTACGGCTTAATAGGGTGTTTACACGATCCAGCAAACGTCCAGCATTAGCACGTGTATTTTGAGTACATTTGCTGGAAGTTTGCTGGACGTTTGCTGGATCGTGTAAACACCCCATTATGTGAATACGATTTTTAGGCGACAGTACTTACGCAACGGTCGACCTATTGTCATGGTTGTCGTACATTTGTCTGTCCGTCTGTCTGTCTGTAACGGATGTACTGTGGCTAAACGGTTAGGGCGTAGGAAAAACCTTTTACCGAATAATTATAGCTATGTGTCTTAACTTGGACATGTAGAATTTCAGCCATCTACTCCAAGGGGAACATTTTCAAAATGGAGTCAAATGAAGGGGATGGGGTAGAAAAAATGTGCGTTTTTCAATGGAAAACTGGCCATATCTCGGAAACGGTGAGAGACACAGTCTAGGTTATGCCTGTCAGATTAGATGGAATTTGTTGACCTTGGATTGGATGACCTTGAAGGCCGTTACGCGCTGTTGTGACTGAACGGTGCGAGGTAGGGTCTAGGTTGCTGCTGATCATTAACAGGCTTTTAAATTGGCTTAAAATTACATGAAAATCATCGATCTTGGATGACCTTGAAAGTCATTGACAATCAGTACGGTCGGCTATCCTAGCGACAGCTGGGCTTCTTGTTCTCCAATCTAGTTGAGAAGCTACGCCATTGTAGCTACCCAGAGCTGTGGGTGGAAATTGGAATTACACAGAATCTATCGCGCACGTATAGCCTACGGCGCTGCGTGATGCTCACAGATGCGACTTTGCACCAGGAAGCGCGCAGCTGCAGCCGCATCACTAGTAACCTACGTAACAGATTGCGTAACAGTCGAAGAGGTTTTCTGACGTTACGTTCAACGACGCTGTAAAGATCTCCACCGTCCTTAAACGTGCGTACAGCATATTTTTGGAAAAAAATCGCAATTTTTATGATGAAACAGTGTACAATATTATTTTTTGTAAGCTTAGGTAATGCGAAAAGAATGTGAACAGCTGATAGCCTTTAACATTTACATACATAGGCCTATCAGTAGTGTTTAATTAAAAACACGCAAACTTTACAGGCCTAAGCCATATTTAAAAATATTTAAACAAACCTACTTAGTTGGAAAAAAGTTTTTGGCCTTTATTTCTTTATTTATCTGTTTACAAAGTTCAGTTCATCATGTACACGCTTTTCAGTTGCATTTTAGTTGTTTACTTATGTACCGTTCTGTTGACTGTTAGACATCGAATGATTGGGACTATTTACGTACAGTGTATGACAAAAGTATCTCTTATAATTATTTGATTTTATGATTACAAAACGTTTACTTCATTCATTAAATGTACAAGTCAGTATTGATGTGCTATTTGAAACTATTATAATTTTTTTTTAACTTCGAATTTAAATTCACAGTGTAAGACACTAAGGCAACGGTGGAAAAATGACCAAAACTAGAAAAGCAGTCGTAGCCCGCAGGTACCTCCGCCAAGGCAAAGCTATTCGCCAGGTGGCGTCACCATCTTCGCTTTGCCAGCGGTTCCCTTATGCCCCTTCAACGCAATGGTAACGAAAATTTCAAAGTGATCCAGAATCCAGGATTCCTTCCGGATCACCCCCAAAATTTAATCACTGGTAGTTTATGCCATGCTCGACATTCCCTCAAAATTTCAGAAAAATCCGTCTATAACTATTTGAGTTATCTTGTACACACACAGACAAACAGACAAACAGACAGACAAACAAACAAACAAACAAAAACCGGCAAAAACATAACCCCCTTGGCGGAGGTAATTAGGCAATAGTTTATAGCTTATAACACTAAAGAAATAACCGAAGATCAAGGCAAGGAAAACGCTGAAAGGAAAATATTTCAAGTGGTTCCACGTGTGCCGCTACAAATGCCAAGTAAACCAAAAAAAGTAATTATCCTGCTTTTTAATTACTTCAACGTAATGCTATATCAAATGCAAAACACCACATATTTATACAGTTTGAATAATCGTAACACATTCTATCAAATGTGCTCATTTTTTAAACAAGATTTTCACAATTTGGTACCACAGTGTTTCTTCACACGCAGATTGGGAGTCAAACAACGTTCATCGTTAGTTAATCCAACTGTGGCAGCAATCGTGACGAAATCACAATTTATTCACATACAAACAAAACTATAGGTTACATTGGCAAACGACGAACGACCACATTTTAAGAAAAATAATAGCCTAAGCGAAAAAATGAACAGAAATTGCAAATGTTAAAAAGACGCAACTCAATTTAATGTCGAAAGTGTGTCACATTTTTGGTCCATCCTGTAGATATCAGCTAACGAAAGCTGTTGCTTTGATTAGTCGTTGTAATTGTGCACACAATTGCAGTTAGTGACCTGATTAGGCCTACGTTTGCTGCACGTGCCATGTTCGTGACGTAACGAGCACCGATGAAATTGACTCGTAATGTGCTGGAACTAACGCAATTTACTCTGATCGCCGTCTTCTTGGCATACACGACGGGTTTACGGAAATTACATTTCCAATAAGATAACGAAAAATTTTACGTGTTCTCAAAGTACTATATATAGCCTATCATATGCAGGATTCCCCATTGGAGGGAGGAGCTCATCTCTCCACATACTTTTTTTCACGTGTCTCTCTTTGCCCATTTCTTCTGCTTGAGCTATTTCTTTTAGTATTGTTCTGCGACCTTCTTTGTCAAGAGCATTATTGTAGGCCGACAGTTTGGGATAATTTGGACTAAACTTTGACGTTATAACAATGTACGTGCACGGTACTGGCATGAAAAAGGCAGGAATAATTATACTTTAGTGTAATATTGGGCACTAATTACTGTCCGCGGTAGCAACAACTGTATTGTTTCTGTCGCGATTATTTATGACCACGATAACTCACGAACCGCTACACTTACGGTGTCTTGATTAAATTTTGCAAACAAAACATGTAGTTTGACAATCTCTAAAGCTGTATTGAAATTCAAGGTCATAGGTCAAAATTCAAGATCACAAAGGGTTTATTGCCAGACTTGCCGTGGATATGGAGAAAACAAGAAAATATTATAGAAACACAAAGCATATAAGTATTCAGTTTAATTAGCAGGTGCGCCAACATAATATCCGTGGATATATCCATGTGTGGATATGAGATTTAGGCCGTCCTTATGATTTTTGCTGTTTTCGATGTGTCACTTATTGCATGTCGCCGTTAACAAGTGTATAAACTGATGTTTAGTACATTTATTACAAGTACAATCGACGTCGTAACATTTGCGTGTGACCGATTAGCAACCGTTCTCCTGTCACTGGACATTTCGGCCGCGTATGACACTACCGATCGCAGCACACTGCTTGATCGCATCACCCAAGATTTTGCCATTCGTGGTTCTGCTATCATCCGGCAGCATTTCTTTATCTCTGAAAGACAGCAATACGTTGCTGCATAAAAGCGCGTACAGAACGACGTAACTGAACTGAACTGACATGGTTTAGTTTTAACGAACTGATTGGTCAGTTTATCAAAAAAAATAAACCATGTCAGTTCTGTTGAGTTACGTCGCTATATGTAGCCCCTTTATAATATCGGTTCGTACCACGCCTTTGAAGTGTGCGGTTGACGATTCGGTCACTTCGCGAGGAGAGAGCTAGGGTAAAGTGGCAACGTGTGACGCGTTAAGGAGTAGAGCAAGTTTGAAACTACAGCTCCTTTTTACATGACTATACTCTGAAACTCAGATGCAGCAAAATGAAAGATACTGTCAAAGTCAATATCAAAAAAACTACTTTTGCAAGCAATGCATGCTTAAAATGTGTTCGTATGCCCGGCGACATCTAGTTACGACTTTACTGACGACCAGGTAGCCAACAACAAGCGGCTGTACCAACCCCCCTATAGCTCCCGCGCGGTGGTACGAAACGTTCCATGGAACAATGGCGTGGTACAAATCTTCTGGTACCTGTAATATCTAATGTCGCAGGCAGCAAATGGCCCTATTATTATGTAGTGCGATGCAGTCAATTACATTCGACAAAAATGCTACAGTTAGAACGATAGATTAAGTGCGTCCGCCAACGTTAATTTTGTCGCGTCAGTAAATGCTGTTTTACTGCAGTAGCGACGGCAGTATCTTTTCTGTCGCGAGTTTTTGACGCGCTACAGCTATGCTGTAGGACGTCTTTGGCACAATGTGTGGTCCGTTTGTTTGTCTGTCCGTCCATCCGTCTGTTACGGATGTATTGTGGCTAAACAGTGCGAGTTGGAGCCTAAGTTGCTATTGATCACTAATAGAAGTCGCGTATTGGCTTTCAAATGACGTGAAACTCATTGACCTTGAATGACCTTGAAGGGTCGTAACGCACTATGGTATGCCAATCGTCCGGCACTGTGGCTAAGTTGTAGGGGTCGGCGATGGTACCATCGGATATGGCGGCGGCGACTTTTTATATGCTGTCAATAATAACCGTTTCCATCTGCAGCGGTTTGGTCGCAATTTTTAATGAAATTTTCAAGCTATAAGTTGCCGTATCTAGGAAATGGCAAGAGATAGGACCAAGGTTACTATTAATCAGTAATATGAAGTGGCATAAACCATTTTGAATGAGACAAAAATTATTGACCTTGAATGACCTAAAAGGTCAGTAATGCAGTGTAACAGGTACAGTATATGCTGTACCGCGTCTTTCCTAGCGACAGCTGGGCTTTCTCGTTTTCTCGCTGTGACCATACGTTAACTCATGAAACCGCTGCACATTAACTAAATGAAATTCTGCACAAACATGTATCTTGACAACGTCGAGAACCCTATTGAATTCCAACCGAATTTCAAGGTTATAAGCAAAGTATGACCTGACACGAGTTTGACCTTTTAGTTTTTTGTACGTTTTTTTGCGCGCATGATACTACGGCTACCCACGAACAGTATTTATGCAGCCTTGAGAAAAGCTCGACAGTCTGGTTTCTCAATGGTTCAAACCGTGTATCTAAACTAAAGATTTAGCCTGTTTTCTTTGGATAATAGGTGACGACTGATAAGCGTGACAAGCCAGAGCGTAACTTACAAGCCACAAAATAGTTGGACTTCGCCTTTTTTACTGTTGGTCTGAAAGAAAGTATACTAAAATAACGCAATCAGCCTAAGTTAGTTAGTCTTAACGGTGCAGAAATTTGGCTTTGTTAATTGTAATTCGGTGGCGTCACGTCATTTTAACTACCAACAAAGCAGGCAAGTTTCGTTGTCGCTCTGTCGATAGGGTTTTGCATGTTATAAGCCGTATACACAAATACAATTCAGCTTGGCAATTTTTGGATTTCACGAGAACGCAGCCTGCAGGGGCTAATGCGGTGCCTACGGGTGACGGATGTACATGTACTGTACATCTTGTATACGTATATTAGACTATAGTCTAATATACGTATACGAGTACAAGATAGATTGGACGCCACTGACATTTGCAATGTGCGTGTAGAGAAACACTGCATGCGATTCAGAAAATATTGTTTGGAAAAGACAAAGACACAAAGTATGAATAATTAACGATCTTAAACTATCAAATTAAATGTTAGGCCTAAGATTGTTCAAACAGTATAAGTATATGGTGTTATGCAGTTTGCGGCATTATATATATTGACGTAGCTGATAGGGGATGTCGCTTTTTGAGTTTTGATAGGTTCATCAGCTATAAATATTAGGCCTATATGCAATACTGTTCACTGAAAATATGGCAGATATACACCGTGTCCCAAAAAAGCATGCTCGACATTTTCGACTAACTTGAAAACCGATTGTGTCCGGAATATTTTTATTAAAAATTATCAAAATCTGATAATTGGTTTTTAAGTTACAGTCGAAAATGTCTGGGATGCTTTTTTGGGACATAGTGTAGTTAGGCCTAACAGTGAAAATTAAACACTGGATGGAACCAAAAAATTGTAGCGGTCACGCGATTCACACCATTTAATGTACAAAAAATAACAAGTCAGCACGTGATGTGTACGATAACAACAAGATCTGTAATGATGTGTCGCACTCGAAATAACTGCAACAAATTCAACATAATTTACTTGCATCAACGCAGCCACGGTGTTCGTAAAACATATCGTTTGGAGCAAAACACCTAAGCCATAGGCTACTGCTGAAATTCGTGAACTTTTGTGCAGTGTGTAACATTTTCGGTTCGTTAGCTCGTGTCATAACTGGTCGTAAAGTCTAAGCATTGGCCTCGTACTAGGCTGCACTTCGCGTCTATTTACGAACTCTTAGAACGGCGAAAACGTATACCGCTGTACACGAAGACGGAATTGTATTAAAAAGCAAAAACTTTACAACAGAAATAGCCTACTTAAGATAGTGCGTAATGTGTAGATAGAGATCGCTTGCGTGCTAAAAGTAATAAAACAGTGAACAGAGAATTAAACAGCAATGCGAGCTAATCAATGGAGAAGTGCATGAGGACATCCCATTAATTGCCACCTTTCACAAGACTTCTAGTCTTGAGGCAATTTTTACGCGCAATGCTGTCATCCGGGAATTCGTCGCACCCTTTCCATTTTCGAGTGTAACAGTAGTTTTCTCCTACTTGGTCCCATTTCTTTTTACAACGACCGGCGGTTGTTTTTCCGCGTTTTTCATACAGGCAATAGTCTTCGGTCTGTAGCCCGTTGGGACACGGCATTGATAGCTCTGAACCGAACTCGTCTACGCTGACGGCGAAGCTATAGCAGACGTTCTCGTCCTCCCGGTACGCCATGTTACAGTGGCAGGTGGACTCCTGGTTGTAGTGGCAGCTTCCGTTGACGAGATCGGCGCCGAAGTCCTTCGTGTAGCAGCCAGTGGCCGAGTTGTCGCGGGCCTCGAAGCGTCCGTCGTACATACAGACATCGTTCCAAAAGTAGCCGTAGACACAGTTGCTTAGCGTCGAATTGAAGCGGTAGGGGAAGGCGCCGACCGTCTTCTCGGCGATATCTTCGCACGGGATCCTCGGTTCACCGGTGGACGACGTCATCAGCACCCCGACCACGACACCCACCACGATACAGGCCAGCAGAGCCGCGCCGACTATGCCGACGATCAGGAATATCTTCAGACCACGACCACTGTTCGCTGCGCGACACCAGCAAAAACACACATTCCATACAAATACTATACAAGCAGCGCAGCCTAAAGGCGCATACAGAGCGATGTAATTAAACTAAACTGAACTGACATGGTTTAGTTTTTGACAAACTAACCAAACGGTTAGCAGTAATACATTAACAGTATAGGCACCATCTAACGGCATCGTTGACTACGTGACTACCGCACGTACGCATTACAAATGACCAATAGGCTCGCTATGCTGGTCCATTGGTCCAGTTCGTTAAAAACTAAACCGCGTTAGTTCAGTTCAGTTCAGGTCAATTACGTCTCGTTGTACGCGCCTTAACGGCGACGGAGGCATAAAAAGATTGGAGTCTGGTTCTCAGATGCATCATCGTTACATTGTAAACTCAACTGCGACTGTTTGTTACGGAGCAGTGAGTTATCGCGTGTCGGCTTTATGTGGCCCGACAGCGTACTACTCGACCGCGAGCAAGCTGTGGAGAAAAAGATATCAGTCACATTAATTCCACAAGCGACAAACTTCCGTTGGACATTTCCTAGGTTCCGCCACGTACTCGATTTGCATTATGTGACACAAAACTGCGAGCAACTTTATTACAATTGATCCGATTCCAATTTACTGTAAATTAGTTGAGTCGATAAAATAGCATTAACGGAGCTCACTACACTTTCGTCAATGAAAGATGAAAACGACAGCTTTTGTATAAGGTAAAATAAGAACTACTTCTGCAGGCTCTCAGATCTTGGCTGCTCTTGCTGCTTCTAGTTTGTTGTAAGCTAATTTGTAAACAGCACTCGAAAAATTGTAACGATTCTGCAGCGGACATATTTTGACTTCTGTCGGCATGAAGCAGGGGTGTGTATTCTACTGACATTACTCGTGCGTCCAAAACAAGAAACCTAACTGTCGCTAGGATAGCCGATCGTACTAGTTGTCAGTGACCTTCAAGGTCATTTAAGGTCGATGATTTTTTTATCTTACCTAAAACAGCGTATGGCACTTCCTATTGGTGAGAGATCACCATTTGCGAGATAAGGCCACTTATAGCTTAAACTTTCCATTAAAAATTGCGGCCAAACCGCTGCAGATAAAAACATGGTTACTGTTGACAGCCTATGGGAAGTCGCCATAATACACCCGTGACAGACGAAAGACAGACGGACGACAACCATACCAAAAGCTCGACCGTTACTTAACCGTCGGCTAAAAATCAGAACGATTACAGGAGGTCAAAAATAAAGCTTAACAGAAACTTATTTAAATTCAATTTTAGTTTCAATGTGACAACAGAAGTGATTAAACTCTAGCAAAACAGCTTTTCGGCCGACGGCAACCGTACGGCCCTATCCCAGCTATATAGGCTATATGATACGCACAGACTATAGATTCTTGAGCGTTAAGGCAGAAACACTGATAGGTTTTTGCATCAATACATTGCCAAAATATACTTAACAGTTAACGACATTACGCGTCGCCGTCGGTCAGAAACAAGCCATAAATATTAAGAACCCATTAAGCTTTATTAAGCTTTCTGGATGCAGGCAGAAAACAGATGACCGCGTTAGAGCAACGAATGCGCCACGCAGAAAATTGTCTTAATTTACCGTGAAGATAGATCGGCCAAAAACATTCCATGTGGGTCTTTCACCGACTGAAGTCAAGTGCCCCGTATAAAGTATGATTTTTATAGCTATTACGTTAGTTTGACGCAACTCTTGATATCGATAGGCCCTACGCCAATAGTCAAAACAAGCAAATCCCGAAAATGTCATCAACTTCGGTTTTACACATTATACGGTTGGCCCAATCTAAAGCTGCGAATAAACTTTCTAGCATATGAATCGTCATGACGCACATAAATAATGGATTACTTCTTAAGTATAGTACAAAGAAAGCTAATCCGACGACTCTTGCAGCTAGTTTATGCATCTTTAATAAGCTTATTTATATACAGGTAGATAGATAGGCCTACGCACGTCTATAGGTTTCTCTGTCTTCGTCTTTCTTCGGTGCCGGAGCGGGCGCTGCCACCATCATGGGCGCTGGCTGCGGATAAGTCGGCATTTGTGGCTGTTGCATAATCTGGATTACCGGACCGGCCGGTTGCGCTGCGGGAGCTTGGTTGAATTGCACGACCGGCGCCGACGGTTGCTGATACATTGCTTCGGACACGATTTGCTCTGCAAAACAACAGCACGAAATATTGCACTCATCGATCAATTCGATCAGTTAATCTCTGCCTTGTAATCGCATCGGGATGGGACAAGGATTTACGTGTTCCGTTGTTTTTTTTTATTTCACGTCGACAACACAGCTGTCGAATGATTTAAGTACAAGTCTGTATAATGATTGTCGGCCTAAACAATTTTCAATAAAAAATTACAAATCTGTGATATTTTACATGTAAAATGAAACAAAAAAATATTTAGAGGCGACCGAAAGCAGCATGTATCTACCTATCTGCAACCGTTTTCACGCTACACGAGATAATTGCGGTAAAATAACCACTTTTAGGGGGGTAGCTGTGTTTGACGCCCGCCTCCGCCAGCCTCCTTGAACCTCGGGGGTCGGGACTTAAACTGCTAAAATCTACGTTGAATGCCGAAAATTTCATACGCAAGTTGTCTTGGTCTATCTCCAGCCATGTCGTCGCAATTCAGTGTTAAAATGTGCGCTGCATCCAAAAATTGCGAAAAATTCACTAAAAACCTCTTTTTGAGTGGTTCAAGGTCGTTCAAGGTCATCGATGTTGATAAATCCCAAAAGCCTGTCACCAGTGCTTGTTATGATAAGCGGCATGTATGTACCTATCTGCAACCGTTTTCACATTATTCGAGCCAATAACGGCAAAATGACGTCTTTTTAGGAGGGTACCCCTCTTTGACGCCCTCGTTCGAGAGAACCCCTGCACCCAGTGGCACGAAATTTTGTCACGATAAACTAGAGACCTTGGGGCAGCCCACAGTAAAGATTTCGTGGTCCTAGCTTGCATCGCTTTGATACAGATCACGAGTGTGACAGACGGACAGACAGACGCCCAGACGATGGCTAAGACGCGCGAAGCATTCTGCTGTCGCGCGTAAAAAACGGTCATCGCAGATCCAACATACGATAGGCCTATATGACGCTAACCGTACAAGTTACATGTGCCAAAATAAATGGCACATTCAAATAAAGCATTTTAGCTCAATGTCGGGACAACAATATTTTATTAATGGTTTCTGTCCCGACGCTGTTTAACAGCAACAAATGCTGCCCCTGCGGTATAGATGTCGTCACGTAAGCAGTGATTAAGACATGTTGCAAAAGGTGCTTAGGCTTTTTATTTTACCTCGCTGGAGATTTAAACGTAATCTATATTGTCCTTGAAACATATTACTTCTGTCATTTCAGCTAAATCGTACGAATCAGCCAATTTAATTGCGTTGTAATTAAACGAGTATCAGTCGCTATAACGCATATCAAAAAACCTTATTCACTGCTAGAACAGTAGCCTATACAGTAAAAAAAAACAAACATGTTAATTTACATGCCAGTTATTAGCTTATATACTTTGCTATAATTTCTGCAAACAAGCACGGTAGGTGTTTGACTCGCAACCTGTCTATAACAGGCCTACGTCGATGACTCCAAGCTAGTCTGCCAGTCTGTCTGTCTGTAGTTAAGACTGAGGGTTACCATCACCAGTAATGAACTGTCCATCGTAGGATTAAGTCAAAAAGTCCTCGGTTACGAATTTGTACGGTGAAGTTCATCCGCAGAGCAGCAGCTGCAACTCTGGTCGCTGCGACTCGGCGGCACGCCATCAATAAGCAGCTGTCGACGAATGCTTTTAGAGCGCATCAGAAGTGACGGAACATTACAGTCTCGTTAATTGCTGCTAAACAGAGCGTCCGACTGCACCATGGTCTAAATACATAGAATAACGAGCGACGCAACAGCGGCCACGTGCTCGAGACGAGCAACAAATAGCAACAAACTAACGAGCAGCAAGCAACGTGAGCTCAGATAAAGAATAAATAACAATAAAGAAGCTGCACGCCTATAGGAGAGGGAAACCGTAATGACAACGCAAGTCGCAATTAACGATCAGATGGCGAGCGTGCACTCACTTCTGAAATTGTTCAGCTTTGTCGCCCCTGCGCCAAACTAAAACTTTTCAGGAACTTAAACTACGCAGCAAGTAAGCTGAAAGCAATATTAATGTATAATGTCATTATAGGTTTATGTTATTAGTAGTCAGACGTACGTTCAGCTGGTAAAAAGACGATACAGCGTGCCCCTTCATCGACTGATTGAACTCGCTGTCATTCGCAGACAAATCACGCTGTCAAGGTGTCTGGCGCGTCAGTTCCTAGCTTCCCGCCTGTCACCTCGCACCTGTAAATCACGTGTCTACACGGTGTGATAAACTCACGCAATTCTGCATCGGAGCGTTCTGAATAGTTAGACTATACTGGAACGTTCCGACTTCCGATTACCGAATGCTATATTGCGTGGGTTGTTTTTTAGCGGTCAGACCGATTAGCAGAATTGCTGTATCACTATTATCAAAACGCACACTGTTTGTCTGTACTTTGCGTTGCTTTCAGTCACCCGCTGATTTGCGTTCACATTTTACGCGCGAGAGCATGTAATGCTTCTCGCGTCTTAGCTATCGTCGAGGCGTCCGTCTGCCTGTCCGTTACATTCGGCAGCCCTGCTGCTCTAGCAAAACGGTGCAAGCTCGGATTACAAAATCTTCGCTGTAAGCTGTCACAATGATTCTTAGTTTATTGTGACAAAATTTTGAGCCGCTTGGAACGAGGGCGTCAAAGAGACCACCTCTAAAAGTGATTATTTTGCCATTATTGACTCGGCTAGCGTGAAACGGTTGCAAATAGGCGCAGACTTGCTGCTTATAACAAGCACTGCTGACGATCTTGCCGGAGTACCTACACCAATGACCTTGAACGACCTTAGAATCCAGAAAGCGGGGTTTTAGTGACTTTTTGCGATTTCTGGCTACTATGCATATTTTAACATTAAACTGCACCGAAATTACTGCAGATAAATCAGATCAATCTCCACGTGAGATTTGGAGTATAAAACATCAATCGTCCGACCTCCTAGATTCAAGAATTTCTCCGTAGAGAAGCGTCAAAATTTATGTACCCTTCCAAAATACATAGTCATTATTGCACGTTGCGCACTGATTTCCCAGGTGGTAGCACCGATGCTGTCGCGCGTCACGTGAGCATTTCATAGATTACTTTTACACGACGTTTGCACCCGGCCGGATGGTTGTGATAAAAATAATTGCTCCGACCTTTGCAGTGACGTGGTTCATTGATACACCTTGATCATATCGCAAGACAAGTCTCATTTTCAGACGATAAAATTTGTTCGTGAACTTGCCAAATAGCACCGGCGCCGTGCAGCACTAAAAGCCGTGTTAGCAAGTGTTCGTCGCAGATGGTGTGGATGTGATGCGCTGACATTAGCTGCCGGAAGACGAACACTTACCGTGGCGCTTCGCCGGCAGGGTGACTTCCCATGTGGATCTCAACGGAAGTTCAGAGCAGATGCTAAGACAACGGACGTCAGGGAGGGGTAGGGGGTTCTGACCGGAAAGGGGCTAGAACTAGTCGAATTAGTGTAACGATGAAGAGAATATAGCTCATTGTAACGCCTTTACCTTTGATATATTATTTTTTTTTATTTCTCGATGGGGGGGTTGAAACTTGAAACACAATCCAATTACGAACAAAGCGAATGAGACTATTTTTACCCGTTTTGTCGTTTGTCCTGAATATACACCGTTGTGTCAAAATTTCCAACTCTCCCCAGTTGTATTACGCTCTTTTGGCCTGCAGTATGTGGAGTGGAGTCACTGACATTCATCGGAAACCCTTCGGACGCGTCTTCCTCAGTAACGCAAGTCACCAAAGACCGCAAGTGCACGTGTCAGAAAATAATTTGACGCAATTGCCCTGCAGTCTTTCAGGTTGCATCGAGCTGCGAATTTGAGTCGAATATGGACGGACGTACTTCTCTAATAACAATTTTAAAAAACAAACCACACCCACAAAGTGATGCATAAAAAGTGGAAAATATAGGCTTCATGTTTACATTGGTCACTAATACCCCGCTTACACGATGAAGCAAACATGAAGCAAAAAAAACATGAAGCAAAGACATGAACCAAACTTAAAGCACAAGTCGTGCACATGTATATTGAATACGTTTGCCTTATACAATATTATTGTACGTTGTACTATTTTGCTAGCAACTTAGGCCTACTTTAAAACAAATGTCTATTCAACACAGCTGTCGATATGTCGAAAGTGAAATCATAAAGTTTACAACAAAGTTTCTAGGTTCATGATCATGAGCTTGACCATTAAACAATTATACCTCGTTTACAAGACGAAGCAAACATAAGTCTTAGCGCATATCGCTAAAAAGTTTTAATTACGTTGAAAAACTTAATGTTCTGACCACTAGCCTATGAAAACACTATTAAAAATAAACTATGTATCGCGAGTTTGAAAGTATAAACTGATTCTACTGTAAAGCTGGGTTGTAGTTAATTAAGGAGAACTAGAAGCAAGGAAAAAACATAGCGATATCTCTTTCTACAGAACATGTGTCAGTAGTAATACTGGCATTGTACATCTTAATGTTGTTGCGGCTTGCAGAAGCTGGAGGACGCGGTTTCCATCGGGGTTGACGCGATGACATCCGGTTGGAACAAGACCTGGAGTGCCTCGTGGTGGAGTGACGTTGACGCTGCGACGGTCGTCAAGTCGATGGCTGTGTTCTCGGTCTTTCTGTTGACTCTGGTCGGCAACGGTCTGGTCGTTACGGCCGTCGTCAGCTATCGGCGTCTGCGCTCCGTCACCAACCACTTCGTCGTCAGTCTGGCCGTCGCCGACCTCACCGTCGCCGTGCTCGTCATGCCAGTTTCGGCGCCGAGCTGGCCGTGTTGGTCTCATCGCTGAGCTGTGTGTTCGTCCGTCATGCCAGTTTTGTCAATAGCTCGTCATGCCAGTCTCGGCGTTGTTTGAGCTGCGTCCTAGCGAGTCGCATTTCTCCTGGCAGTTCTGCTACTTCTGGATCTCGTGTGACGTCACCTGCTGTACGGCGTCCTGCCTTTAAATCACTTCTAGCAATAAATGCTTATAGGCCCTATATGCATTAATTAATCGTATTTCCTGTAGCCTTCCTTGCATGCGTTGAAAGAACAAGTGATATCTGTACCGACAATGAGCTTCATATCACCTCCATTCTCTGTTAGCCGATGATTCTCAAAAAAGGCAAAACTATGATAAGATTTGTCGTTGTTGAGATACTTTCTGCATATACCCTGTTGTACGGCGTCCATCCTTCACCTGTGTGTGATCGCCGTAGAACGCTACATGGCAATCGCACATCCGCTGTCGCACGGCGCCGGCTCAGGTCGAATGTCTCGTCGTCGTGCTCTGCTGGTGATCGCTGGTGTCTGGGCGTGCAGTGCCGCTATTTCGTTCGTGCCGATCTACGCCGGGTGGTTCGCCGATCTGACGTCAATGAGACTGTACTCGGACACTGCCGCGGACTGTGGACTGCATGTGAACCGTGTTTACGCCGTCGTCTCCTCCGCCACCTCCTTCTACCTCCCACTTCGGTACCGGCCCGCTATTCCGAAGCTCCGCTATTCCGAAAATTGTAGAGTTTGGGTTGGGGTGAAAGTTAGGGATATGGTTAAGGTTAGGGATAGGGTTATGCTTAGGGTTAGAAATACTATTAGCCTAGAGTTAGTCAATAGTGGACTTTCGGAATAGCGGACCCAAATCCTTACTTCACCTCCTTCTACCTGCCTCTCGTCGTCATGGTTACCGTCTACAGCCGCATCTACTGGATCGCCCGGCGCCAGCTGCGCGAAATCTACAAGCTCGAGATATCGCTGGGCGTCTTCGACGAGCCGCTGACGTCATCAGGGAGGCGTCCGAGCGTCGAAACGAGGCGCGCGACAGGTTCGCCGAGCTTAAAGGACACGAAGGCGATCAAAACACTCGGCATTCTGACGATGTGAGTGTCGTCAGACGTGTGTGGAGCAAGGGTGTAGAGCTAGTAGGGCAGGCGGATCAAAACACTCGGCATTCTGATGGGCATGTTCTGCATCTGCTGGTGCCCGTTCTTTCTCGTATACGTCATTCGTCCTTTCTGTCGGTCGTGCGTCTTTCCCGGTCCTGTCGTGTCGGCGATAACGTGCTTTAACCTCACCTGTACAGGCGTGTAGTACCTGTTCTGCTCGCCAGGTGTCGGTCGGTCGATCGGTCGGCGATCACGTGGCTGGGCTACGTCAACAGTGCAGTCAATCCGCTGATCTATGCTCTGCTCAACCGCGACTTCTTCACGGCCTTCCAGCGTCTGCTACGCTGCCGCTGCTGCTGCTGCTGCCGGCACAGCGACTTTACCTCAGCGGACGACGACGACGTCGACAGTCGACCTAGAGCCACGTCGAGGCAGGAACGACTGTGCTTCACGCACGCTCATCACCAATCACGTGATCAGATTCTGTAGGGACTGGTTATACAAGATTTTATCCGACTAGTGAGTTAATGGTAACTTAGGCTACTTGGTAAACCGACAACGCCGACGTTGTCGCTGTGCAGCAGTTGCACTGAGTGTTCCAGCGCCTCTGAAGTCACTACCTAACCGGATGGTGTTATACAATTCTGATTATTAGCACTATTATTATAGTATGTTGTAAATATGCTATATTATACGTCGAGTCGGATCGGCGCTTATCCAACGACGCTCGTGACATCTGGATGTGCGCGCTCGTTTGATTGGTCCCGACGTCGGTTGATTCCGGTGATGTCGTACCTTAACCCCCGCTATGCGCCGCGTTCAGTTGTCATGCCTACAACAAAGTGGTGATGATGACAGTGTTGAGGATCTTCATCTTCGTCGTTAAAATGATGTTGCTTCGTTTCCAGACACACTTCTTAAGTCGAGCAAAGACACCAGATGCTTTTCCGATTCGGCATTCTACGTCATCGGAATATGTAATGGAATCGCCGAAAATGGAGGATCCCAGGTAGACAAAAATAGGCACAACTTCAAACGGAGTGCCATCAGTAGACTAATACCCCGTTTACACGATAAAGCTGGCTCGACGAGCTGGCTGGATATTTGCTCGACGTTTGCTTGATGATTGCTTGATCGTGTAAACGGGGTATAACTTATAAATATAGAACTACACTGTACGGAAACAAACAATATCGCATTCGCAAAATTGTTGGCATTGTTCTTGATGCTCAAAGCCTATATTTAGTGAATGAATGAACGTTTATTAGTATAAATGTACAAAACATCAGTTTATACACTTGTTAACGGCAACATTTAAGGACTTGCACATCGAAAACAGCAAAAATTACAAAAGATGATATCGCACGCATCACACTGACTGTGTGTCAATGTGCTGCTGAATAATATCACCTTTTGTAATTTTTGCTGTTTTCGATGTGCAAGTCCTTAAATGTTGCCGTTAACAAGTGTATAAACTGATGT
>Ga0209671_1000934_pt1 | contig 22367 bp, 12 predicted proteins | sample WorMetHERISLAND2_2_FD_187401 | JGI IMG/M metagenome (GOLD analysis project Ga0209671, IMG submission 187401) | Marine gutless worms symbiont microbial communities from Max Planck institute for Marine Microbiology, Germany - Olavius geniculatus... | ecosystem: Host-associated > Annelida >... | reverse complement strand
GGTTCTTAATTCATTAACACTTTCAGTGCATGTAACTCTACAGTGACTTTTTTATTGATATTATGGTTTAAACAACGCATTTTCAATGACTGAATTTTAACTAAAATTAACGATTAATTAATCGTTACCAGCCCGAATTATAAACATGGAATAAAATGTTGGCTGCTTGAACAAACCATGCTTAGCATTCACCATGTAGGCTAAATTTTGTTAATCAAAAATAAGCACGCTTATTTAGGATTTTCTTAATAATTTTTACGCGTGAAAGCAAAATGCTTCGCGCGTCTTTGCCATCGTCTGGGCGTCTGTTTGTCTGTCTGTCTGTCTGTCACACTCGTGATTTGTATCAAAACGGTGCAAGCTAGGATCACGAAATCTTCACTGTAGGCTGTCCCAAGGTCTCTAGTTTATCGTGACAAAATTTCGTGCCACTGGGTGCAGGGGTTCCCCTCGAACGAGGGCGTCAGAGAGGGATACCCCCCTGAAAAAGACGTCATTTTGCCGCTATTGGCTCGAATAATGTGAAAACAGTTGCAGATAGTTACGTACGTGCTGCTTATCATAACAAGCACTGGTGACAGGCTTTTTGGATTTATTAACATCAATGACCTCGAACGACCTTGAACCCCTCCAAGAGAGGTTTTTAGTGAATTTTTCGCAATTTTTGGATGCAGCACACATTTCAACACTGAATTGCGACTAAATGGCTGGAGATAGACCAAGACAACCTGCGTATAAAATTTTCAGCATTCAACGTAGATTTTAGCAGCTCAAGTCTCGACCCCCTAGGTTCAAGGAGGCCAGTGCAGGCGGGCGTCAAAGACAGCTACCCTCCTAAAAGTGGTTATTTTACCGCAATTATCTCGTATAGCGTGAACCCGGTTGCAGATAGGCACAAACATGTTGCTTATCATAACAAGCACTGGTGACAGGCTTTTAAAATTTATCAACATCGATGACCTTGAGTGACCTTAAACCTTCCCAAAAGGGGTTTTTAGTGAATTTTTTGCACAATTTTGCGCTGCGACACGCATTTTAAGAGTGAATTGCGCCAAAATGGCTGGATATAGACCAATACTACCTGCATATGAAATTTTCAGCATGGAATGTAGATTTTAGCAGTCCAAGTCCGGACGCTCTAGATTCAAGCAGACCTGCGCATGTGGGTGTCAACGAGAGGTACCCCTGTAAAAAGTGGTTATTTATACTCTGTTGGCTTGTCTAGCGTGTAAATAGTTGCAGACAGGCACAGCCATGCTGCTTATCATAACAAGCACTAATGAGGAGCTTCTTACGAATGTCAACATCGATAACCTTGAATGACCTTGAGCTTTAAAAATATTGACTTAACATAATTTTTTGGCGATTTTTGGCTGCAAAAGAGTGAATTACGACAAAATGGATGGAGATAGACTAAGATTACCTGCGAACACGAACTGCTATAGGCTTTCGCGCGTCTCGTGAGCTTTGCTCAAATTACTTGTTAATTAATCTAAGCAATCATGGCAACGGCATAATTTTAACATTTCCTTACACAAAAATCGCAAGCTAAACAATCAGATACTAAAAATGTCAACACGAATATCAAAATCAATAACTGACATGTTAACTGACACAACAAACAGCCAAATAATAGAATTACTGACCATCAGTTTAGGTGCAATGACCTGGCATGGTCCACACCAGTTGGCAAAGAAGTCAACAACCACCACCTTGTTCTTGTACACCTGCATCGCCTCACCAAGCTCCGTCTAGCATACACATGAAATCCACGGTATACCAACAAAATGCAAGGCAAACTTTCACAATAAATAATCCACAGCGCATGTCATTATGACTAGAAGATTGAGCGGCGCCTACATGATAATCCAACCTTCCCAACTCAAGTTCCCAATCTGCAGTGTTGGATAAAGTAGCCAAAAATTCTACTTGAGTAGGAGACTAGCCAAAAATAAAACTACTTAAGTAGAAGTAGAATTTTTTCTACTTAAGTAGAAAGTAGTCAATCTTTGAAAACTTAACAGTTTAGTGTCAAATCAATAACTTGCATGCTTTCTGCCTATTCACGTCACCCTAACACATATTGCCTGTATAAGCTTAAGAACCTTCTAGGAGAGAAGTACATTATACAAAATACAAACAAAACTAAAATGTATATTAAACAGTTTTTACTACAGCTAAAATTTAAAAAAATACTGACACTCAGCATGCCAACCAGTCGACTGCTTTCCAAACTGTGTTCCAAAGTTATCGGATTTTCTCGATGGATCAAGGTTTTTGAAGCCCAAATCCCTCACGAATATAAGTTGTCAAATAGAGTTTGGCCTAGGCCCCTATGTGGCCTTTCCCGTTCTTATTTCCCTTTCCCTTCCCCACCTCATTCCCATTCCTTTTAACTTCCCTCCACCTTCATTCTAGCTGAAAGAATTGGAGAGCCATGTAAACTCCCCATCAGGTCGGGATGGAGCCCGACTTTTGAACTTGAAAACGTTTCCGGTCACTTAGGTGTGAAACAGGTCGCCAATTTCCATAGGCCTAGCTTCAGATGGGCATGCAGTCACAGAATCAAAATCAGTTAAGCTTAGTTGTTGTATCCTGACAACCACCACTGCATTAATCGACAAAAATCTACCAATAATCCTAAAAGTTTTAAATTACAAAGACACAGGCACAGACAAATTATACTACCGTGTTTTTCACATGAATGGGCTCTTCCTTAATGTCTGTCACCATATTCTCGACTTTAGTGTCATTTCCAGGGTCGGTTGTCGCCGCTGGTTTTGGTTTCACATCCGGCGCGGACATTTTGCACTCATTCAACAAACTCCTGTCAGTTTTACACTTTTAGCAGTCGACAAACAAAAATGGACATGTTATCCATTTTTACCATAGATCTATGATTTTTACAATCAGACCATAGATCAATAAACATATGGCATTATAGGGCTGTGCAAAACTGCAAATGTGATAATATACTCAAGTAGCCTACCCGAGTAGTCGACGAGTACTATAATTATGTTAATGACGCAAGTTAAACGACATTATGAGAGTTGTTTAAACCTTTACGTTACCTAATTACCTTGCCTAATCATTTATAAAAAAAATAACAACCGTGATTTTATTGGCACTGAGTGAATGAGATATTCTTACTTATTTACTGTATTTGCAGTTTTACGTACCGGAAGTTAAATGCGTCATATTCGAAAACAAAACATTATTTCTGCGTTGCAATTGTATGTTTTTCATTAATATAGTATTATATCCATACATAATGGGCATGCATTGTTGTGTAGTGTATACGCAATGCACGGTGATACGTTTAGATCGCCGATCTGAGAATCTTGGACAAAAAATGATACCTTCAGATCGGCGATCTGAAAAGTGTGCAAAAATTGATACGTTCGCATTGGCCATGGCACACAGCGTCATATTCAGTATCTGACGCTGTGAATTAGAACCTTTTTTCTGCGGAGAGTTTAACGTTTTACTAAATACACATCAAAGCTGTGCAATATATGCATTTCACAGTAGTTAATTACAAATGTCGCAAGTATTCATAGCAACCTTGCACTGATGCGTCATATATACAGCAAAAAGTCAACTTAAATCAAAGTTCGTGAATGTTTACAAAATACCGTAGACTTCGACTCTACTCTAGAGATGTGAGTAAATATTGTATTCATTCAGACCTAAAGAATATCGAAAACTAACGAATTCTAACGACTAGTCATTTCCACCTGATATCGTTAGTCGTTAGTTTCTAATGATTCAACTGCCACGGCGAGTGGCGGCAGTCAGTGCATTGTCTGTCATCGACCTCGCCACCTGCTGCTGATGCTGCAGTGGCTGTGATGGAAGCCTGAGACACTATAACGCGGCATGGAACTGGAGGCGGGGAATGGAGAGGTGGGACGATCCAGGTCATCTTCACAGCATCCATCCAGAATGATCCCACCCACTACGCTTTCTCTTCTGTGTATTCGGGCCTACTAACGAGTAACGACTCGCATCTAGTCACTCACGAATGACTAGAAACATTCAGAATGGCGTGCGCGTCGTGGCGCATGAATTCATTAGATACATTCAATCCGACTCTAGTTCTAGGCCTATTGCAGAGCTATAAAGTGCTAGTTTTTTAGAATAGCCGCCCACCGCTCTAGAAATTCTTGACGTCACAATGCGCCGTGTCAGTGGGGGAAAAAAGCAAAAACATCTCTTCTGTTTAAATCATTTCAATGACTTTCTGTTGATGACTTCTCAAACAGGTAATAGAAATCAGAAAATGAATATTTTGTGCGTAATTCTTAACACAAAGAAGACACGTTCATGATTAAAACACTGTATTCTATTAGAAACTGCAATAGCAACAACAAGAACAACATGTTTAACACAGTTCGTTTGCTACATAAAAGTACAACACAAATATATACTTATTTAAAACTCCTGAGATAGAAGTAAATTTAATAAATATTATCACATCTCTATGGTTTCTCAGGTAAGTTTTATAAACAAATGGAATAGAAGTGAACTTTTTGGAGATTTGCTTTCTAATTTCACATCAGTTTGCATCAATGCATGAAGCGCATGTTTCATTCTACAGAAAAGTGAAGTTATTTGTTGCAGAGAACAAAATTTTCTCACACGAATGCAGAAATTTGAAAAGGTGTATTTTGCCAATTTCACCTGCGGAATGTTCTGCAAATTACACCTTAGAGTTTTGTCCGCATTCTGCAAAATTCAAATAAAATCAAATAATCAACTCTGCATAGGCTTAGGCTTATATTTGACACTCTAATCGACATTGGCTCATCACAAATGGTGTGATCATGCAGTCGGCAAAGTAATCACATACTGACGTCTTCAACTTAACTCTTAAAACCCCTTGAAGTTTGTTAACTCAGCCGGCACATCACACATGAATGCAAGGTCAACTCAAGTAGCCTAGGCCCAATCTACAAACGATTCCTTACGCGGTGCAAAGACCTAGTTGCTTGCTCAGGCAATTAGGTAGCTTACTGTGTTGTTTCATGTGACCAACCGACTGCCATGAAGGCATGATCACAGACGGCTACAGAAATCAACTCAAATTTAGGCCTACTGAGAGAAATTGAGGGCCAAGTCGTCAGATTAGGTAATGTGCAAAGACCAAGTAGTTTGCTCAGGTCATTTAGAATGCCTAACTGCGATATTTCACATGACGGACTACCGTTAAGGCATGATCAAAGACAGCATGATATTAGGAGATAACTATCAACTTCATAATAAATAGGCCTACTTGCATTAGGAAGACATTGGAGATAAAATGACTATTTACAAAGTACAACGTGGGTCACTTTTTAGCCTGATACCAAAGTAAGGTAACGTAGGCCTACCAAAACAATGATGAAAAATAGCCTTTATCTCCACCTGCAAGACACAATGAGGACTCTGTAGAATTGTACACTTATTCAATTGACATAACTCCACAACAAGAACATTTTCCGCAACTTTATTTTCGCACAATACACCTTATTCCGCAAAGAATTTCCGCAGGTGAAATTCCGCAAAGTACACCTTTTCAAAATTCCACATTCTGTAATTTGCATTCCGCAAAGTACACCTTCTCAGCAGGGACAATTACCTTCCCTCATAAATTTTATTTTTTTTTAAATTTTGTTTTTGTTGGAATTTTTTCTTAGAAATACTGAACTTGGGGCTGAAAATTTCTCATTGTTTGGTGTTTGATGTTTAAGCAAGTCTGATGTCTGATGTGGGATATGTGAGCACTGCCACTAAATATGGATGCGGTGCTTTAACACACTTATTCCATGCTGGCCTATGGTTGTGCTGCTTATGTAGTCGTTTGTTTGGTTTCACCTGACTGCACTCGTGGGATATCGACACATCATCCCACTATAGATATTTTATAGTGGGCGAAATCACTTCACTTTTTGGCTATGTAAGCTCATTAAATTGGCTCAGCAAAAGTAAGTCAAAAAGTGAAGTCACCCAGTATGAGTGCCGGCATGACTGGCATTGAGGCAGTAGGGCAGTTGGCAGTTGCCCATGCTAAATTTTTGGAAAATTGTTCGAAAACTTTTTGTTTGCACATTTTTGTCCAGAAATGTGTAATTTTGTGCTGAAACCCCCATTTTTAGGAAAATTTATCGTAAAAGTTGAAATGTTGTGCATTTCTGTCAGAAATTTGCAACTGTATGTTTGAATTTTGTTTGAAATTTACAGTGTTGGTTGGAAAATTAAAAATTTTTTGTCTTACTTAATTCTTTAACCCATTGCACTGCTGGACAAAGTAGAATAAAGTGTCGTATTGTAATTTCTACAGCAGGTGAGGCCGGATTGTTGCCTGTGACATGGCCGTGAACGTGTACAATACTAGCGGTACTACGGACAACTTAAGCCGACACGAAGTGCTTGCTTGGGTCAATGACACGCTTCAGGCGAATTTCACAAAGATCGAGGAGTTGTGCACAGGTAGCCTATGCAGACGTTGCAATAATGTGTTGTTTGTCATCTTTGTCCTTTTATGTCTGGATATTTGATATGATCTCGTGTTAGCTTTGGCTGTCACTAGTCTTAATATATGTGGTGACTTTCCTTAGTTTTTAGCGGAATTGCTGCCACTGCAATCGATTTTGATCCTATTAGCTCACATTTCTCTAGTATGGTCTGGCTTCTGTCTGTTGACTGTCACATTTTTGTGTTTTTTTAAAAACTAGTTATTAGTTCAATTTTATGCCATTTGATAGGTACAGTAGTACTTGTACAGTTAAACTTGTGGAGTCTAGTGACACATTATGTCAGATGGGGTCCCTGACCATCAAGGGAAAGGAAGATTTGGAGGGTCGATTTTGTTTTTTGTTTACATTATGTACTCTTCTTGTCATACTCATGAATATATTCTGAATGCATAAGACTTTCCTTGATCGGCAGTTAAGAATTGCCAGGATGAGAATTTCGTCTGATGATGTCAGTAAAGTAGTACCAAAATAAAGGTTCGTATTTTTTCTGAAGTTGAACTTGTAGAGTCTAAATATGTTTTATGTGTCTGTCTCAGTGTCTGTATGTATTAGTACATTTTGTTATTTTTTTGCAACCTCTGATATGAAGAGTTTTGACTACCAAATTGGGTAATTTTGTCCTTTCAAGCTAGATTTAGAGCAGATAGTTTATTGGAACCAATGTTTGTTATGTTCAGGTGCTGCATATTGTCAGTTCATGGATATTCTGTTCCCAGGTATGTGCTTGCAGAGTATATTTAGGCTTTGCCTTTGAATAGACTCGTAAGTTGAAACGTAACTTAATAAGTTATAATAAATTCATTGGAAAACAATTTTTTGTCTGTATTGTTTTTGTTGACGTTTTGATAATCACTGTTGCCTTCGTTGGAATGACTGTTCGCCAGGTGTCGCTACGGCGGACAGTAATTTATCACAGACGTGTGGAAGTTAGTAGGACTCCTTGTCTCGGTTCATCGTCTTGTCTTGTTCCTTCTTTATGTGTATTGCTTCCCTGATCCATCGTTGCTTTCTCTGTCGATCACCTCATGTGGTGCGGTCCCAGTCTATGACGCGGTTGAGAGAAATGGCATGGTCTGTGACTGCTGACTTGTTTTGTTCTGTTGTGGTGGATTTACTGGTGCTTCGAGTGTAAGATATCATGTCACGTTGTGTAACTTCTTGTCGGTTTTCTTGTAGCCATATTGCCCATCTCTGATCCATCTGTCTTGTACTACAAGCTCGCTTTCTACAAGATATTGTAGCACACTTTTATGTGTGGTGGGAACTGAACAAAATTGCTGTAAATTTTCTGCTTAGTCCATCGGTGAAAGAATGTGAAAATTTGTTGGCATCTGGCTAAGATATGGACAAGAGTTTACTTCAGTGTTTTTGACTTCTGGTGTAGGCCTATGTTAAGGTTTGCATAACTGCAGGGTGTTGTGCTTATGATTAAAAGGTCGTAGCTTTGACCTTTGGTCAATCGGTGATTCAGTATCATGTGATTTCTACTTAGATGGTAGACTGCCAACAGTTAAACCATCTCGGTGTATGAACAATGGAGGTCAGCTCAGCCTTTCATCCTTCCGGGGTAGATAGATCAAGTACTTACCAACTTGTCTGGCTGGGATTATGGTGGGCTGCATTTACCTGTATTGGGTGGCAGCTATTGCTGTGTAATCCCATATGGCAGTTGATCCTCTGCAGCTCTGAGATGGGTTTCCTATGAAGAGCTGTACCATTTAACCATGTTTCATTGACTCACAGTGTACTGCTGACTGCTGCATGTGGCTGGGTGTGAAGGATCTGTCCAGTTGAAGAAGGTTAAGTTCAATACTCACCTGGAGCATGAGTACATACTCAACTTCAAGATTGTCCAAGCTGCATTTCAGCGCATGAATGTCGACAAGGTCAGTGGCTCGGACTCGGCTTTTGACATAACAATCAGTTTTATCGGAGGCCAATTTTTACCTCCGCTAAGGAGGTAATGTTTTTGCCAGACTTTGTTTGTCTGTCTGTGAGTCAGCAAGATAACTCAAAAAATTATGGACGGATCTTTGTGAAATTTTCCAGGAATGTCGGGAATGGCGAAAACTACCAGCGATTCAATTTTGGGGGTGATGCGGAAGGAATCCTGGATTCTGGATCACTTTGAAACTTTCGTTACCATTGCTTTCAATGGGGCATAAGGGAAACCGCTGACAAACCGTAGATGGTGCTGCCACCTAGTGAACAACATGGCCTTGGCGGAGGTGTGCGGGCTCTGACTGCTTTCTAGTTGTGGGTGTGATTTAGTCGCCCGATAAAATTAGCTGTTTGCAACTTCGCAAGTATGTTGCCTGCATTATTTTGTTGCATCTAATGAACGATAATAAATGTGATAGAATAGTGAATGTAATAAATAACTAAAATGAATTTTGTCTCCTATTTGTGAACAATCATTATTGTAATGTAAATGCAATCTGTTGACCAATATATATTATATATAGTGGGCTGCTATGAAAAGTTTTAATTATTCCTTGTCATGACACACGACAGATTTCTGTCTGCCAATTTTGTTGGAAGATTCTATCAGCTGATAGAATGGATCATGTACTGGGTATCCACATTAGAAGTGATAATTTGTAACTCGTTACCAGTCTTAGTGTATTGAAAAGATTTCTGCTAAAGGGGATGTCAGATGGATGACAAAATCGGCCGATTTCATCTGCCGACAAAATCACCCGACAAAAATCTGTCGTTTGTCATGCAAAAATCGGGCGATTTTGTCAGCCAAGATAGAGCATGTTTTATCTTCGACGATTTTGTCGGCCGACTTTTTGTATATCGGACAACAAATTTTCTTTATGTTGCCATGGTGATTGTTTACAACAGAAGATGAATATTTATTTTAGTTATTTATTGTGTTTGTTTTTTATTTTTGTTCATTAGATGCAGAAAAAAGTGATGCAAGTATTATTTTGCGATTTGCATTCGGCTGTTGTGCTAGCTGATATCGTAGGAAGTAGCAGACGAAAAGATCGGCTGTGTGTCATGGTTCACCGATTTTGTTGGCCGATTTTGTCGGGCAACTAAACCACGCCCACACAAGTCGGCTGACTTTGTCGTTTATCTGACATCTGACATCCCCTTAAGTCTGCTGCATGGGAGCTCAATTCTGCATATCCTGATTTACACAATCTTGTTGTATGGAATGGTTTTTGTTCGTATTGTCATGTAATTTGTACATTTCAAATTTTTCATGCGGATGATGTTATGGTCATTGTAAGCTAGAGATAATAAGAGCTGAACTTGGACTTTTTGCGCTTTGGAAACAATTATGACTTTTTGTCTTAATGTGATGTTGCTTAGTTTTGACAAAAAAAAATTCAGTAGGAAAGTTATACTTTGGACCCAGTGGCTGTGTGGCAGGGGGCATAGTAAATTATCTCTATCATCCACCAAAATAAGGCCTGTCGGACAATCTTGTGGTCCTAAAATTTTTTCGTCTGAAGTTCCAAATGTATATTGGTCTGAAAACTCCCCCATTTTGGGGATGAACACTCACCCATTTTTGGTAATTTAGGGACATAATTGAAACTATGAGCACTCATAATTGTACCTGTTAAAATTTACAGCTGTCTGTCAATAAACTGTAACTTTTTCAATTCTTACTCCCGCTACTTTTTAAAGCCAGGATGCCACTAATCGGACCCAGCACTGACGACATCGTTGCTGTTTTGGTTCAGATTATTCCTGTTGAGAAGTTGTCGAAGGGCCGATTCCAGGACAACTTTGAGTTTGTACAGTGGTTCAAGAAGTTCTTTGACGCCAACTATGACTTGCACGACTACAATGCTGTGACGGCACGTGGTGGGGAGCACCTGGGATCACTCCCGCCCGCTGTGCCTGCAAACGCTGTGCCGAAACGACCCGCCATGACCTCTTCACAGAAGACACTGCCCTCATCCCGACAGCAGATGCAGTCTGCCACTTCACGAACTGGTAGCTGAATACTGGCTATTTCCCTGCTTGTTCTTAGGTTGACTCCTCAACTGAGGTCTACCGTCTGTATGTTTGTCCATCCGTCCAACTGTTTGTTAATGGGTTGTCCAATATGAACTAAATCTTGTGTGTGATGGTAAAAGGTGTATCGGATTTCAGACTCGGTAAAAGGTTAAGGTAAAGGTAAAGGTCGTCAGTTTGTATAGCGCATCGTCGCAAGCATGCACACGCCTCTAATGCGCTTTTGTCACTAACCAGAGCCGCCTGCCGCATGGCCACCGTGTGCAGCCTGCAAACACAGGCTGGCGCAGCGGCCGGCTAGGCAACCCCAGTCAGCTGTACCAAGGTCCCCACCTTCCGTAACCCATGTAAATGAGTTGCTATTCATTTTGCCGTCCCACGGAGGGTAGAAGGCTGAGTCGACCTAGCTGGCAGGCTTCGCACCGAGATGGTTTACCTGCTCGCAGGCAGTCACCCATCGCAGTACTAACCGGGCCCGGCGTAGAGTAACTTCGTTTCAGCCGAAAATGGCGATGGTGAGTGAAATGCTACAGCTGGCAGTTAAGTCGGATCTGCTAACTCAAGCTGATCGGCTTGGTTCCAATTTGGCAGTCACTCGGCGCTTGTGCTGCATTCATTAAATGACCAACCAGGTGAACTGTCGCTTGCAGTGCCAGTGTCATGATGACAGCACTCTATCACAATTACTATTGCTATCCCGGTGTTTTTGTGTGTTCACTGGTGTGTAATCCAGTAGCATGCCGATGCCGATGCTTGAAGGCAAGTTGATCATCAAGACCTGCTAGTGGTTAACGGTTATTAGCTGTGAGACACTGACAGTGTCTACCGTAAAATATTTAAGTTTCATCAGTGGGAGTCAGTAAAAAGTTTTATTTGTGGTATAGGTAGATATGATTTTATACATATTTTAGCAATGAGGAAACTACAATATTTTTGTCGTATGGAGCATAGTAAGAATATATCATTGTGTAATGTTTTTTAGTGTTTTAAATTGAGTGATGAAAACATAAAACTTTTGACTCTATATCAATGTGGAAGCAGTGATAATGTGTATTGCATAAAACGCTGTGTCGAGAGACATTTTGCCACTATAGCCGATAGCTGGTAGTAATTGTTAGTGTGTTTTATTACTTTTATTTGGTGTGTTTGTGTGTGTCTGGGTGACTGCATGTGTGTTGTGTTTTTTTCTTAGTTTGCTGTCTTTTTTGTGTTCCTTGTTTGCCATATTGGCCAATAAATGTACTCATATTGTCACACTGGTGTTGTTATAATGTGTGTGTGTGTGCGTGCTAGCTGGTAAGACTCCGAGTAGCATGCAGGCGCCACTACCTCAGGCAAGTCGATCGTCAAGAGCTGCTAGTGGCGATGCAGTTCAGCACAGGATTGACGACATCACGGCTCAGGTCTGCCAGCTGGCTTGGTCACGTAGAAATAGTCTGAAAGGGCATTAGTTGGAGCTAGTGATTGCCGTCCCAAGATTGAGAGATTGAATTCTTAATCTCGGGATTTGGGATTCAGAAATTTGTAATCCCGGGATGCCGTTTTCGGGATTAGGTTTACAGATTGGTCGTTATTATCATATTCCTAATAGGCTTAGCTGATGCATAGGATGTAGTCGGCCCCTACAGAAGTTATTTGAGAGTGGCTGTGGTTGTTGAACTAACGACAACGTATTGCACAGCAGGGATTAGGACTCTGACATGCATACCTGGTAAAATATTTTATTCACTAGACAGTTAGAATTGTTATTTGTATCACTTAACACTCAAAAAAGTACAATTTTAATGAATGTTTGTCATCCTGAAATCCCGGGATTGGGATGCCGCCAATCCCGGGATTTGGGATTGGTGCAAACGGCTAGGATACCAGGATTTGGGATCTTGGGATTGAAATTTCTAGTCTGAACAGTGCAATGGATAGGGATACCGTTTGGATTGAGGATACGTTGCATTTTTCTTTTTTGGTGGACCTTGGCTTTGGTGGTTCTTTGCTGTAGCAGGCCGTGGCTATAGCGGAGGCAGTTTCTCCCTCCTCCCAATTTCATCCCTTCCGAAAATTTTTTTGTCCCTATGTTTTTGACCAGAAATACAGAATTTAGGGTTGAGAGTTCTTGATTTGGGGAAATCTAGGGGCAGAATTGAAATTTTGAGCATCCGCGATTTCCTTTGTTGGAAAATTACAACTTCCTAAGATTAGCGGTTTTAAGTGAATACATTGTTCTATCTCAGAAATGATGCGAGACAGCGACATGTTTACTATTGATCACTAATTGTTAGTAACATGCTTGCTTTTGATTAGTGCCAAAGTAACCTGTTTGATGACTGTGAACATATTTTCAAATTGCTCAACAACTAATCGTGGGATTAATCATTACTTTCTGCAATTCTGCTTATTGTACATCTCACGCTAGTTTTCTGGCTTTGATCTTTTGCAAGGCGATGTAGCAATGTTTTTGCTAATATGTTTCTATTAATAGGGTTCTTACACGTCTTTCAAAGTCCCGGGATGTTTGTCCTTGATTTTTATAGGACCTGAAAAGTTCTGGAAAATGAAAATTCTGGATAGTTGATTGCTTTGGGGGGATCAACAATGTGTAGTGCTAGCATAGCATGTCACTGACTTACTGAAATAAGCGGTTGATAAATTTCAAAATATTTGGCATTTCTGACAACTTTTGCTTATTAAGAACTCTGTGGATTGAACGTGCTGGAAGTAACTGCTGTTTTTCTTTATATTTAAATATTGGCGTACTCTGAGAAGCTACTCGAAAAACGTTTTGATGGTCCCGGAAGGTCCTCGAAAAGTCCTAGAAATTTTTGTCAGCAAAAGTAAGAGTACCCTGCGATAGGCACCACTTACACCCGCTGTAGTCAGCTTAAGTTTACATGTCAGTTGTTGATACTGTTATGTTTGCTAATCCATTGACGTACTGCGCACAGCTGCAAGAGTCGAAGCAGACAATCGATGCGCTGGAGAAGGAACGTGACTTCTACTTTGGCAAGCTGCGTGACATTGAGGTGCTCTGTCAGGAACATGAGAGCGATGGTAACCCTGTCCTCCAGCAGATCATGGACATCCTCTATGCAACCGAGGTCAGCTACTTGCATTCAGATTAAATTGCATTGCGCCGATTTTGTCAACAAAGACTTTGTTGCGGACAAAAATCATGAAAGTCCAGGGACTTTGTCAGCAACAAAAGTCCCTGGACTTTTATGATTTGTGTCCACGACAAAGTCCGCAGTCTTTTCCCATGTCTTGTTGTGGCCTAAATTCCACTAGAGCGACACAAATGGGTTTGTCGTGGATTTGTCGTGAACTTTATTGCAACCGTCTTGGCATGTCGCGGATATGTCGAGATGGTTTTATTACGCCGACTTTCGATGAGACTTCCTTGTGCTGTTTTTAGCTCAAAATGCACCACAAATCGTTTGTTGGCTGGCATCTGCCCGGACCCGCTGGGGAAGCTTACGGTGTTTCCTGACCCCAGACCTCTGCTGGACTAAGGCCATCTTTTTGCTGGACTAAGGGTCTGGGGCCCAGGAACTGGGAGAGAAGAGGGGAAGGGAGGGAGGATGGAATGGAAAGCGGAAAAAGGGGGAGAGGGATGTAAAGGAGGAGATAGTGAGGGAAAGGGGATAAATGATATGGAATGGGAGTGGGCAGAAATAGGGGAAGGAAAAGAGGCAGAAAGAGAGGAGAACTTGAGCCTGATTTTGGTTCTAGATTTGGTGTCCACTTAGTTTGGTTGCACGGGCTGAGGGGTTGTGTGTTCCACTTTTTTCAAAAACTGTACCGGGGGTCTGTCTCTAGCCTGGTTTGTGGTCATATACTCCAATGTGTCGTAGTGGAGGCTTCACTCTCTGATGTTGTTGGGTATGTGGTGATTTTTGCCCACTGTTATTATACTTTTGTTATTTTAAAAAAAATTTTATACCTTTTTGCTGAAGATCACAAAGATTAAAGTAGCTGGAATTGCTGTTGGTCCAGACAACCAATTGCCATTATTATCATTATTATTAGCGCAGCTCTAGTTCTTTGCATGTACGTTGTCCGGACTGGTGACTGTGAGGTTGCATGTTTGACTCTCTCCCGGTGCACTGCTAGGTAATGACCCTGGGCAAGCTGTTCATATACATGTGTTTTTGTCCAGCAAGCAGTATAATCCGGTATCGGCCTAACAGCCAGCAAGGTAACGGCAGTATATGGGAGAGGTGTGGCCTACTGACCATATAACTGAGCTGTGTTTGCACTCACTGCCGGCTCAAGGCCTCGAAATGGAGATGACGACCGACATTAGCATCACCGAGCTGTGAGAGGGTACTGTAGACTCCAGGTTATTTACCATACAGTGTTTGAGAACAAAATCTCAAGATGTTTGTGATTGTTGCCAACAGGAGGGTTTTGCGGTGCCCGAGGAGGCGATCGACGGTCAAGACCTGAATGACGACGAGTATTAGCACTTGTTTACATACAACGTACCTTTGATTGACTACTTGGCACTGCATTTGAGACAGTTGTGTTAATTCTGCTGTGCTTGGCCGGTGAAGTCAAAAACGCTGGCCAACATTCAGTACTAGTTTGTGTTGCGGTTCTTTTTTGGCCAGTGCCACAACAAACACTTCGTTGTTGAACGTTTGCTTTGCTGTTGCACAGGTTGTTGTTTTCCGCCTGCAACGGTTTTTTCAAGAGTTTTCCACGTGCGCATGCTGCGCAGCTTTGGTTTAAGTGATGTTTTATCAACAAAAGGAAATCTTTTTTGCGGCAAAATTTAGAAGTTGTTGTCTTTGACTTAAGTGGGGCTTTATCAGTAAAAGAAAAATTGTCAGATTTTTTTTCTGTGCAATTAACAATGCACTGTTTTTTATGTGAATTAGATTTTATTGCTGAGAGTAAATTATCGCGTTTTTTACTGAATTTAAAATGTTTTATTATTGCTGATTAATGTCTAGTTCATTTTCGACGAGTGCCACATTTTATTTCCGCTCAGTATTTGCAATCTTCTGTAGCATCTACTGTGTTGCTGCATTTTTCGTTACGGACGACTTTGTTGGCATGTTTGTTCCATGTTTCCTTGAGCACATTTTCTGTGTACAGTTTGAAGTCTGTTTGTAAATAGTTCTGCTACGGCAGAGTTTCTTTTAGCATTTTGTCATTGAACTGTGTTTTCAGTTTTATGATGCTGTTGGCATAAGCAGCAGCAGCATCTTGGGTTAATAAAGTAGGTATGACAGAAAGTTGCAGTTTTTCTGCGGCAGATGGCTGATAAGTCCTGACAAAGGACATTAATCGGGGGGGGTAAAAAATTTAATTATGCTTCTGAACACTTCAAAGTGGAATCTACTTCCCCATATTTTTCCCAAACTTGTCAGTATTTCTGGGGTGTAAATTTTTCAATAAGAACATGTTCCAACAGACCGTAATTTGGGAAAGGGTTAATAGCCCGTACCTTGTGTCGCGGTGCCGCTGAGCATTAGTTTATGCATAATAGTATCCTATTGATTTAGTTAAGCAGAATTGTTCTGGTCGAATGCTTCAGAGTACATTGTGTGCAGTGCCTCTTGCCTTTTTGTTAACTACTTCATCTGTCTGCATCGTATTTTAGCTTGTGATGCTCAGAAAAGTCTCTAATGCACTTTGTTGTTTCTATCACTAAGACTTTGCTGTCAGTGTGGCGAGACAGAGGTCATCCGTGTCAGGTTTGGCTTGAAACTTGCTGCTGCACATAAGTCGTGCATGGCTCTCGTTGTACTGTTCCGTTGTTGTTCTGCATCGATTTAATGACTCTTGTCGGTTACGAGTTTTTAACTATTTATTTCTTTGCGTGTGTGGTGAAAATTTGCATGCCGGTTCATAAACTTGTCAGTACTTTGTTGGGAGTTAGGTGTATTTGGATGAGTGAATTTTACTTCTTGTTGCCTGGTTAACTGGATTGCCGCATTTCCGTGCGTACCCGTTGAGTGGTGTGTAAAATGTCAGTCTTCTGCTTTTCTACATTCATAATTGCATCCGCTGTTAGGCTCCACCCATTTTCATAATTCTTAATCACTTTTCGCATCAGTGTTTTCTTCAAAGACATTTTTGAATCTAACTTTTGACTTGTTTTGTGTGTTAGTGACGGCTTTTCCATTTAATTGAAAACTCACTGTGTACCCCAGAGCATGTTGGAACTATTGTCATCACTGTCACTGTGTCATGCAAATAATCATTAGTGCAATATGCAACAGTTAAAATTTGTTATCAGCATTTTCAGTCACTTTAGAAAATCAAATGTTTTAATCAAAGGTTGATTATTGGCACATCCCAGTTTTCAAAATAATGTAAATTTTTATTGATTAACAGCAGCTTGCAAAACTACTTTCCTGTGGATGTGTTGTAATGTGTTTTTGTGTTTTGTGGCTGTCTTTTAAACTATTTGTCTACATCTATGTGCAGCAACTGTCTGTTGGTCTCATTCTATCTCGCAAAACTTGAATATAATTATATGATATATATGTTCACTGTGGCATTAGTAAACATCCTAAGTCAATGGCTTCTATCCCCAAATCTGGAATTGAAATTATGTGCAAGTTCTTCCCCCATCTTTGGGCTTTTTTCCTTCCCTGCCTCCCCCTCCACGTTTCTCTTCCCTTTTTTCTCTACTCCACTTCTATGTGCTTTAAGCATTTATCCCCTTTTCTCTCTGTGTTCCCTCTTCCCATTATTACGTCTATTATTTATTATGGTTGTGCCGTATATGATGGTAGTTATTAGTAGGGATACAGTTTTAGGCAGCTCAGTTTGATTTTTGTCCGCGATAACTAGTCTAAAGCCGACGATCGTACAAATTATCGGTCATTTCTTAACTTCTGTAAAATTCCACGAAATTTCACGGCAATATCAAAATTCCATGGAAAAGGGCAAATTTCATGGTTTGGCTTGAAATTCCGCGGCCCGCGGAAAACTGTGGGCCCTAGTGATATGTCTTTCTTTCCATGAAGATGCGAAGTTGGGACAAACATATGCATGAGTATATTATTGCATTGTAGCAAGCTTGAGTACTTTAGCCATGCATGTGTCATCTCCAGTGCTATCTTATTGAGCTAGTGTCATACACTCATTGTAACTGCTAATTTATTATCTGTATATTTAGCATTGTTTGTTCGCATTTAATTTGACTGTTGTATTACTGGATGGCATACAGTAAGTTGGAACTTTTTATATTTGTACCATATATATCACCCCATGTGGAAAGCTAATGTAACATGTTGACAGCTGGTACTGATACACCAATTCAGACAAGAAATCTCAGCTATGCTCATGAGACGTGTGACAGCCTACAGCAGTTCCTGTTTGCAGGTTGTCTTGGTTTATCTCCAGGCATTTTGACACAGTTCACTCTTGAACTTTGCACCATAGCTGAAAATTGTTTTAAAAAATCACTAAAATTCTCTATTTTGGGGGTTTAAGGTTATGACTATTGCCTAGCCTTGCCTTTAGCCATCCTTGATCTGAGGGTAGGCTGCATTATGAATCGCCATCATCCATGCAGATCTGTTGTCTTTTTTTCAGATTGCCTTTTCAAGCTTTAGTTCCGTTTATGAAGTGATATTGTCTATCCATGCTGTTCTTGGTCTTCTCTTCTTCCTGTTGCTGAACAAGGTTCCTTTAATAAAACTCTTTTCAAGAGATTTGCCTTTGCCTCTCATGATATGGCCGAAGTACCTCAACTTTCTGGTTTTAACATTTGCTAGCAAACTTCTGTTGACACCTGCCTGCTCTAAGACCTGCAAATTTGTTCTCTTTACTATTCACGATACTGGCAAAATCTGTCTTAGGTCCTGTTTTTCCATGCACATTTGATGGCCAATTAAATTGATCTTCGATCAACTTTGGGACTTGATCGGAGATCATCTCAATGACCATTTTTCCATCGCCAATTAGCTAGTTAATTAGTCCAGTTAGTTAATTGTCCATCAAATCTCCCATCCAATTGATGGCCGAATATTGGCCGATCAATTCAGATAATTGACGATTAAACGTGGCAATCTGCAGTTTGTTGCTTATTCGCACCAGAAACATCGCTTCACGTCGCTGGTCAGAACGGTAATTTATGCGTTATCATAATGTTCCAGGTATAACGATCGATCACTGATCAGTTTATACTGTGTACAGTGTTTTGTGAAGAAATAAAGTGGATAGATGCTCCCGTATTGATTTGCAATAGAATGTATTTTTGACAGCAGACGATATCGTTGCTATGACGACGTTTACTGGCTACGGCATCCACTCGCAGCGTATGCTGGGTAATTTAGTGCAACACCGCAAATTAAGGTCACTGTCAGCCAATCAGATTGGCATAAAGTAGGCTCAGTTGACGGCGGATCAGCTAATCGCCGATCACGTAATTGGAGATCGAAAATGCATGGAAAAACGAAACACAGTTGATCGACGATCAATTCTGAACATCAAGTTAATCGAAGATCAGAAAATCAGAGATCAAATTTGATTTGATTGGCGATGGAAAAACCCGACCTTAGTGCATTCATCTCAAACGTTTCCAATTTTTTTCATGCGATTTTTACAAAGATCAACTCTCACATCCTTAAGTAGTTGCAGGCTACACCAATGTCTGTAAAAGCCATATGTTGGTGTCTGTAGTTGTCGCCCACCCCGAGTTCTTGATCTACTGCGGTGCTGCGGCTTTTATAGTGCCCAGTCAGAGCCATCAACCAATAGCAGTCGCGCGCCGTGACGTAATGGGTCGGCCAGCCAATAGCAGCTGCGCGTAATGACGTGATGAGACGGCCAACCAATAGCAGGCGCATACGCTGGACTATGACCTGGACAGATACCGAGTGTACCGCAAGTAATTGCCCAGGGGGAAGGTTTTTATGTAACCATATGTTCGTCACATAGTGATGTCATGACTTTTCCAAATTTTCTCCAATGATGACACAACACCTTGTCCTTTGTTCAATCTGGCATGAATACATGCTGTATATCACTATTGGTATGTTTTAAAAGATCGTCAGCAGTTCTCGTTACAGTAAGCAGCAACTCTACGTCTATTTGCAACTGTTTTCATGAGTCAGCAGTGGTAAAACAACGACTTCAGGGGTGTATTTCTTTTTGATGTCTGCACTGGCAGGCCTCCTTGCATTTGAAGAAATCTATGTTTAATGGTGAAACATTAATATGCAGATTGATCTGGTCTGCCTGTAGTAATTTTGGCGCAATTCACTTTTGAAATGTGTGTCACAGCCAGAAATTGCAAAATGATTTTCCAAACCTCCCATATTGGATTTCAAGTTCATTGAAAAATGGTTGCAGATAGGCACAGACATGCTGCTTATCATATCAAAGAGTGGTGATGATCTTTATAGGGGTCTATAAAGATCATCACCACTCTTTGATATGATAAGCAGCATGTCTGTGCCTATCTGCAACCATTTTTACTAGAGCTGTCAAATTAATGCATCAATGTGTTAATAAATTAAGGCACGTTACAAAAATTAAAGCATGTTAAAAAAATTAATGCACATATGTAAATTTATTTTAATTTACTAAATTTTGAGCATCAAATGTTCCAATATTCTGTTAAACTGCGGTTTTTTTGACAATCGAATGAATTCAAGTAACTAAACAACTGTAGTTGCCATTCCCATAAATAAATAATTACTTCGACGACAGGCTAATAGTTTTCTATGCTAGCCACAGCGTTCCTACTTTCTGGTAACAATGTTACCACAAAATTCCAGTTGCATTTGCCGTTTTTTTGCCCGTGCCACATTGTTAAATGCTGGCTCTGGGTTCCAGTATGTTTTAAAAATTATCACTGTTGCTGACATTGCGGACGCGGATACTACCCTGCGGATGCGGACCCAAAATTCCAGGATCTGCACATCTGTGATGACGTCCGTTATTGTTGATTATACATTTAAAAAGTGTTTTTAACTTTCTGTATTCTACAGGCAGGGCCCCCAAACGTCGCAGGGCCTGGGGTAACTCCCCCCTGCTCTCCCTGTCTGGGTGCATTGATAATGCGTTAGAAAATTAACGCATGCGTTACTGCGTTAAAAAATTAATGCTTTGACAGCCTTAGTTTTTACGCTAGACAATCTAAGGTTTCTGTATGCTGGTGGCAGAATGATTTGTTTACGTTCATTTTTATTGTATGCATCTGAGGTTCAAGCACTGAATTGTTACATCAGTCTGTAAAGTTCTGATATGAATGTCTGTTTGTGTGTCTGTTGATGCTTTTATTTCCTCAATTTTAACTTGATTTATCTGAAATTTTGCGCAGCTAGGAAGAAATATGATGGACGATTGAGGGCTCTCGGATTGTATTCGCTCCAGCAAAGAAGGCTCCGAGGTGATCTGTTTGAGATGTTTAAAATAATGACTGATAGAGAAAAGATAAACGAATGTCAGTTTTTCACACGCTCAGCAACCAGACACCTGAGAGGCCACAGTCTGAAACTCTATAAGCCACAGACAACCCGACAGGTCCGGAAGAATTTCTTCAGCCAGCGAATCATCGACACATGGAATAAATTGCCAGGACATATTGTCATGTCGACTTCGGTCAACATGTTCAAGAACAGGCTGGACGATCACTGGAAAGATGTGGGCACTAAAAGCTGACGCTTCACCAGCCCATCTACCTACAAGTAACAAGTAAATAATAAGATTGACATCAATAATTAGGATAAAATGTGCTGATCTTTTCCGTTTTCTTTTCCTTCATTTTTAGCCCACATAGTTTTAATTTATGTTACTAAATTTTTGCCTAAGCATTGTGTAAACAATAGTCTGTAGATAATGTGTTGAATGCTCAACTCGTTGTCATGGTGGAAGTTGTCTGTCTGTCTGGCCAAGTTATATTTGTAGAGTGACTTTTCATAAAAATAAGTCCCCTGTCCTCCAATAGACAGCATTATTACATTCACGACTGTCTGGAGGATAACATGGAAGATTATTAGTACTACCATTATGTTAATTACATATGCACGCTTATAATGGATTTCTTACAATTTTAGGTTAAGCTCATTTTTGTGTTTTTGTAAAGGTTAAACTTTCTGTTTATTGTAAAGTTTGAACTTGCCGTTCTGTTATTATGTTTGTGTACATTCTGTTTGAAAAAGTCGTCCCCAAAATAACCTATACTGTGTTGGGCGGGACGCTAAACTCTACTCACTCACTCACTCACTCACTGATATTTTCTACAATAAATGTCATATGGCATTTTTTTGTTAGGCATGGTTTGGTGAAACGTGATTGGATGTTGTCATCAACACATATCTGTGCTGTAGATTTAGATACAACTACTGATAGACGTGTTTTCTTTTCACACCTCGACTGTTGCAGAAGATTGATTGATTTCTGCATAAAATCGGATTTAGAATAGGTTTCTGACTGTAGATGGTATGTCATTTTCTTACGTGCATTTCTTGTCAGTTTGAACGTTCCTTTTTTGTCGTCGTCGTTCGTTTTATTGTTGATGCCAAACTGAACAAAATGTATTAGTTGTGAACAGACTTTCTGACTTGTTACACTGTTGATACAGTTGATACACTTGCTGCTGTCGCTATAGCCTGTCAGTTACAAGTATGAGAAGAATGCAACTTTTTCCCCTGCTGCATTAATAGACCATGAAGGCACTTGCTGATCTCCATTTCCTTAGTCCTCAGCTCAGCCAGACACCAGCTTACACTGCAAGAACACGGATTTGGGTCTAGTGCAGTGTGCGTTGTGTCCGTTTATACGGTGGCCTATATCTGCCATCTCTTTGGAAACTCCACCTTTTTCTAATTCACTCCACGTTTTCCCGAAACTCCACATGTTTCCGAAACTCCACATTTTCCCGAAACTCCATATTTTTCCGAAACA
>Ga0209671_1000932_pt1 | contig 22397 bp, 11 predicted proteins | sample WorMetHERISLAND2_2_FD_187401 | JGI IMG/M metagenome (GOLD analysis project Ga0209671, IMG submission 187401) | Marine gutless worms symbiont microbial communities from Max Planck institute for Marine Microbiology, Germany - Olavius geniculatus... | ecosystem: Host-associated > Annelida >... | reverse complement strand
GTGATAGGAAATACGCTGAATGTTGAAAATTAAATTCAAAACTTTGGGTCGTAGGCGTTTTATCAAACGCTGTCTGATTCTCTGTTTGTTCGCACGATTGTGTGACGTTTTCTGCCCGTCATTACGCGGTCTTTAATGCCCCGGTTCGGCCGCTTTTGTCTAATCTTTGTTAGGTAGCATGTCTACCTGTCTGCGTCATAGAATTAACAAGCAATTTGAGCAAAGCTCATGAGACGCGCAACAGTCTCAGCAGTTCCTGCTCGCAAAATGTCTTGGTTTACCTCCATCCATTTTGTCGCAGTTCACGATGAAATTGTGCGCCGCAGCCGAAAATCGTAAAAAAATAACACAAAACTCCCTGTTTTAGAGATTTCATTCAAGGTTATCGATGTTAATACCACCAAAAAGCTTGTCACCACTCACCAGTGCTTGTCTGTGCCTATCTGCAACAGCATGCGTTCACGATAGACGAGCCACTATCGGTAAAATAACCAATTTCTATAGGGGTACCTCTATTTGATGCTCACATGCGCAGGCCTTCTTGAACTAAGAATGCGGGACTTGGACTACTAAAATTCGCGTTTGGTGCTGCAAATTACATATACAAGTTGTCTTGGTCTAGCTTCAGCCGTTTCGGCACAGTTCAGTCTGAGGATGTGTGCTGATGCCTAAAATCTTGAAAAATTCACTAAAACACTTATGGGGGAGGTTTAAGGTGGTTCAAGGTCATCGGTGTTAATTAATACACCAGGAAAGTCTGTCACCATGATGATGCTATGATGAGCAGCAAGTTTGTGTCTATCTGCAACCGTTTTCATGCTAAACGAGACAATAGCGGTAAACTAATCACTTTTGCAGGGAGTACCCCTCTTTGACGCCCTATTTCGATGAGAAGCCTCTCACGCAGTTGCGCGAAATTTCGTTACAAACGTCTTGTCTCGCGTAAAAACGGTTGCAGATATGCACAGACTTGTAGGCCTATTTATTCATTTCTATGATCCCGAACAACATTAATTTGCTCTAAGCTATTAGCTTGTAGAACTAATGCTCCATCATCAAAAAAGTAAAGCAAGAAGGGTTTTCAACTGCAGGTATGCCTACATCGTACGTGAGTCAGAAAATGTGCCTCTTGGAGTCTTCTGAAATTTATTTTTCAAAAAGTGAAAGTGACGGGCCTATTTTACACGCATATTTTGCGTTCAAATCGACGGCAAACTGCAACATTTCATCACAACACTTATCTGCGTGTTGCGAAGTATAGACAACATCGTTGTTTAACACTGCAAGTTTTCCAGTGCAAATCATTCACCATAATCACAGGCTAGTCTATCCAATAACCAACGTCGAATGTTCCTCATGTTCACTTTTGGCCGACCGTTAAATCGACCTTTCAGTACGATACGTCATCTGTAAATTGTAGCTAAACAGTACGTTGTAGGGAGTGGTGATGGTGCCGTTGGATAGCAACTTCCTATAGGTTGTTAGTCAAATCCATGTCTATATGCAGCGGTTTGGCTGCAATTTTGAGTGCAAAGTTGCTGTCTGCAGCCTCTGCAGACATCACCCACGTGCGCCGAATTACCGTATCGTATCCTAGCGTTAATTGTAGCATTTGACATAGAAGTGTGACCACTAGCGATTGCAATCCCGGGATTGACTTCTCAATCCTGGGATCCACAATTGAGAAATTTGTAATCTCGGTATCCCGTTTCAGGATTAGGCTTACAAATTTGTCATTATTTTGGTATCACTTATAGACTTATTTCATGCATAAGATGTAATAGTTCCGTATGGAAGGTATGTAAAAATGGTATAGGGAATGACTCCTACTTTCAAAATACAAGTTGCAGTGCACAGCAAGAAGTAGAACTCTAGCACGCATATAATATTTTATTCACTAGACCTCTAGAATTGTTATTTTTGTCATTTAATGCTCGAAGAAATGCGATTGGGAAGCTGCCAATCTCGAGATTCGGGATTAGTAAAAACGGCCGGGATCCCGGGATTGCAATCCCTAGTTACCACTCACCACAGCGTGCATGGGACTGCCAGTCACTTAGGAAATCGTTTTCTTTCCACGACTGGACGCTGGGCTTCGGATATAGGCAGTACGGTCGGCCCACTGCAGCGACAGCTGGGCTTCTTGTACATTATCATAAAGTACAGTACTCCAAGTAGGTTGTGCCGTATAAGGCTTTTGACAAGAAGCTTAGCTACCGCTTAGAGAACAAGTCAGCTTGGTGCTTTTGTCTCGCTACTGACAGGAATATGGTTTTTTGAGTTACGTTGCATGCCAGACTTACAGCAAATGTCCACGCATGCAATGACATGTGCATTGATTTCCCCAGGTAGTGCAGAAGCACACATTTGGTGAGATGCTCGGGGACTTGAATCATCGTTTGGTGGGCAGTTGTATCAAGAATATTTTAACAAAAAATTTGGTAAACAATCTTTAAGATACAATCGATAAATTTTTGCGTTTTTTATGCCTCACAGTGTACAGTTCTACTGTGCTTCGACTCTTGACCGTCTTAAATTACTTATTACCCGAAAAGTGGTGCAGACATGACACACTGAAGCAAAGATCTATTGCTTTACGCACCGTGCTCCAAAAAACCTCAATTATTTAACATGCTGTCTTGACTGCTTTTTCAAAATTTTTCCACTGGCAGACTCTGCTAAAAACTTGCAGTAAACCTCAAGGTCCCACCACACCTCCAACTATTAATGTCGTGTGCTAAAACATCTATCAAGAGACCTGCGGTGAACACTTGGAAAGACTTACTACAGCATTGCACAGACAAAAAGTTACTTACAAGCGTACGAACAGGAAAACTTTAGCATGGAGATTGAAACTCGAACACAGTTAGCTGAACAACTGCCAGAGTGCAGACATTTGGACAAAATGATATGTTGAGTTATATACGTACAGGGTTGGCCAAGTGACACCCTTTTCAACTATGTCATGCAATGGCAGATGAACTGCAAAACAAAATATTTACACTGTTTGAAGAATTTTAGCATTTGCCATAGATTATTCACAGTTTAAATGTGTTCATTTATTTCAAAACATTTTCGTAATTGTTTTGCAACTCTAGTTTTTCAGACTGTGAATCAAACACTGTTCATCGTCAGTTAGTCCAACCATTGCGATGGAACTAAAACTTATTCACGTTAAGATAGCACTTGTTTACGTAGGCAGAAATAAACTACTTCATGACCTCCTTTAACAAAAATGATAGCTGAGGAAACAAAATTTGCAATTATAATGCATCTAACAAAAAAGGAAACTTAAATACCAAATGGATGCGTCTGTTTCGACCAACTCTGCTACTGGTAATATGATGTGTCTATGCAAACGCTATACGCCAAGTGGCAGCAAAAGAAAGATCGTGATGAAAATTGAAAACACATGTTAAATTTGGCAAAAGTACTTATCAAATGGAATGAAAAATCATTTTTATTAATAACTATGTACTGCGTACAACCCTGCAAATACTGCACAATAATAATGTCCTTTAAAACAATCGAGTAAGTCAGTCACTGAAATCGATAGCACTGCTTGCCGCAAAGTGTTCTCTGGCGAAGAAATTTCACAAATCACAACATCTACAACAATGTTGCTAACACTAACAGCGTGAGGGCGAATAACAGTGTCAGTCTGTTATGGTAAAGACAGAATACAATGAAGATAGTGTTGTTTCATCCACGGTTGTCTTGCCGGGATCACTCAGTCACGGTATCTGTCCCGGGAATCACGAGAGATGCTGCGCTTTATACGCTCACGGGATCTTGACCTGCAGCCAATCACACATTAACATGTAACGTATACTACTACTGATACATATGCTACTATTACGGATACTTCAGGCAGGGGCTCATACAGCGGGGAAAGGGAGGAAGTTTTCCCGAGCCCCATGATGTCTGGGTGCCTTGCTAATAATAATAACAATAATAAATCCTGATAATAATAAATTAATAATAGTAAGTGAACATTTATATAGCGCACTATCATTTCGAAAAAATTTGCTACTGCTCCAAGAAATATTTGCTTTGTTTGGCAGCAGAAATCATCATCTGAATTAAGCTTACATCAGTCGTCAGTGATTTTGCAAAGACTTTCCAGTAAATCTGACCATTTCTTGAATGAATGAACGTACCAGCCCAGTCTCCAGGCACCACATCATATAGGGTCGAGCAATTACTGTTTCCCGGGCCAGTGGGCCCCAGTGTGGCTCTCGTTGGGTCTGACTCCAGGTTCCAATGTGAGGTAGGGCAGTTAACACCTCCTCAATAACTGTACAGTACTAATAAATATTGGTCCGATAATCAGCTTACTTAGCCAAATTTAATTCATTCATGTCAGATCCACCAGGACAGCCTTTAGGGGATCAAGGCAAATATCAGGTCCTGAAATAGTAAACTGTGTAAAAAATGGCCAATTTTTTTTCAAATCAGAACATGCAATTAGTTGACTCATTCAAGACACAAAACGACACATGGTGTTGCATAAATGTATTTTGACTGACCTATTGATTAAAAGATTGATGATTACTTAACATATTGCAGAATCTAAAGGACTCAGAGAGCAAAAAACTTCTACTGAGATGTAGGTTTCATTTCACAGTTAGCTTTGCTGCCATCAGCCATCCGACAAACAACATCACAGCATTGCTATCCCAGTAAAAATACACTGAGGGGATCCAGATAATACTTGAGCATGCTCCAACTGATTGATCCTTAGGCCTTCTTGGTGCTCACAAAATATGAATGTAACCTATTAAATTGTTTTTATTCAGAAATATTTGTAGCGAAACATAGTCACACTCTTATTCAGATTCAGCTTGAAATTTGTCGCCCAGAATTGGAATCAACAGCATTAGAGCTCCGAAGAAACAAGACAGCAAATTTTGAGTATAATAAAAACCAAAAAATTACATGCTGCAGTAAGAAAGGTGAAAATACACCAAAAGATTTACCTGCTCAGACTGCGACTCATGCTCCGCTTTCTTTCACGTGACCTTGATCGAGTCCATGACCTACAAAAATATAGCAGACTGCCTGCTAATGGAGGTATAACAATACACTACAGTCAGCTATAATACACCGCAACTACATTGAATGATACATGACAGTAAAGCTGTTCAATTTAGTGATTTTTCTGGTCACTTCGCTTTGTTAATTCACACAACACTCGAAGAACTCAGGGTTCCCGTGCTGAGTACATTTCACGACCCAACATACGATGTCAGTATTTGTCACATTTACCACAAACTTTCAGACAACAATGTGCGCACTGAATTTATGATTTATAGCATTATACCATCCTCTTGTTCAAACAGCAGTTCTGCTGCAATTGGCTGCATTCTGTTTACAATTCCAAGATCATTATCAGACTTTTTTATTGACGCATCGAAATGTACAAGTTCTCGAAACAGAAAATGAATCTAGAACAATTTTGCACTCTTCCCAGCCGGTGGGAACCCTGAAATTGATAGTGTTGGCTTCTACTTTACTGGAATGTGCAACAGCTACTGACAAAGACGTTCTAGTGCAATTCTTCACAATCACTGGATACCACACCACAAACAATATATTGGCATATCAGATTGATGCTTTAACTGTTAGTTAATACGCTGAGGGGTTCGGGCTGAAGATAAAGCCATTATTAGCCAAAATTTTGAAATAACCAAATACAAAACCAGCCACCAAGCAGCTTCCAAATCTGCACAACGTGGTTTGTTTCCATTCACATACTTGCCAGCCAGTGAAGAATGCTGGGCTGATAATGTAGATAATGCTGCTGATAATTATTGTAGAGTTGAGTTGAGTAGAGTAGTTTAGCTGGCTGGGGAATGACAGACGTCTGACGTGAACTGCCATAAAGATGATTGGCGGGCAGACAAGGGCAGAGTGGTTGGTGTAAAGTTGACACGAGATGATGACTGATGAAGATGAAGTATATGGAGGTAGAGTAGATTGTTTCGTAAGCATCAGAACACACATCAATAGTTCTGATGAAGGACCTCACGGCCCTCTGCAATGTAGCCGGCATATATATTAGCCACCATTATTAATATCAGCACTCAGCAGCAATCCCCAATCTCTTTTCACACCCAGTGATCTTCTTTATCTAAATCTCAGCTCATTTTTTCAATCTCTTAACTGCCAATCTGCCATTAACCAGATACTGTATTTAATATTTTCCAATAGGCACAGATTTCTTCTGGTGCATGTAATGTAATTGCAGCAATGGGCAATTAAGTTTTCAAATGCCGAAAAACAGAATTCACCATGGAGAACTAGCTACTCATGACTGCTTACCTGAACTGCTCTGTTACATTCACTGGTGCGAAGACATTAAATCAATTAAATATATGTCATTCCCAAAAGTGCATCTACTTGATTACAGAGCAACCTTTCAGAGAAATTTAAAAAACTGCTACAGAAAACCAATTAACTAATACGGTAATACCACATGCAAATTACAGCATGTAATTTTACGACTGATTAAAAAATTTCTACATATATGGGAGATTGATACTAGAAACAAAGTGTGTAAAACACTGTACTGTACTAACGTAACTAAATGTTACACTACATTACTCTAAAAGTAAACCATACTGGCCACTACCGGTATGGGTATATGCTAACATTAAGAAAGTTTGCAAAATGCTAATATTAGCTCCAACACACGATACCAGCTTCTTCTGTACACATAATGCTGTTGTGAGTAATGTGATATACACTTCTATGGTCACCAATCAGCAACTTCAGCATCAATAACGGAAGCATATGAGCAGTTTCTGGCATACACATTTTTAAGACCTAAAAGCAAGTTAGACTTTTGCAAAAGATCACCATTCTGAATACCAACAATTCTCAGCCTGATTCCAATCAATGTCACTCTACATCAGATCCAGTTAGTACTTAGACAGGTAAAACATATCAGTATGTAACCAGTCACCAGGCTGACACAGTCGCTGATTAACAGACTGCAGAGTGCAGACAGGCTGAGTTGAAAGACAGCAACAGTAAATACAGATTATACAGCTCTACTAACTCAGGCAGGATTATGGCTAAAGCTTGCTTGGTACAAAAGTTAACCACTGCTCTGTGCTATTCTGCAATCATTAAGGCCCGAGTTCCGGATCTTTTAGTTAACTGATCAGTTAGTAAATCGTCCGTTAATTGTAACTCGCTAGTTAAGTTTGTGCACGTTTCTGAACAAAACACTGACTGACCGTTAGCTAACTGACCGATAAACTATAGTTGCTTAGCAATGATGCGCACGGCACTAATCACTTCCGCCTAGCGCAGATGGGCATCATGAATATTAATGAGCACAAAGCATGTCAGCCAACCAATTGCGGACGACCATTTAGTCCATTCATGAACAGATTTTGTAGTAAAATTTGTAGCAGCAAACGTTTTCTCGAGCATTTTTAAGACATTGCTATACGGTAAAATCGTTCTATGGTATCACATTCTTCAGTCAACTGCTTGCAAAATGGTACAAAAGCTGCATTAAATATGATACGGGCCTAACTACGATCGATGGTTAGCTAACTGGCCGGTTTCGGCCAGTTAAATTTTTGGCCATTATAACCGTTGGTTAATGCAACGGGAAATGCGAGTTATGCAAAGCTGTCAGTTAACACTAACTTGACCAGCCAGTTAAGATCCAGAAACCGACCCAAAGCAAAAAGTTAAACAGGTCAACTCTTTCAATAACAGGGCCTTGATGACAGCAAGAAAAACATTCTGTGTCTATTTAATACCACACTGCCGGTTTGGCTTCGTCACTGCGTGATATGAAAGCTAATGCGCTGCACTTTGTAACGAATAAGCCAAGATAATCTTATTTTTTACAGACATAGTAAATGTAATAGTCATGTAATTGTAATTTTGTAATGCACTCATATGTACAATTTTCTGCTACTGTAAATAAATCTGGGCATGCAACACACCTGCGTCGACCACGACGTTCACGTGGACAGTCATAGGACGGGTGACCTCGTTCTCCACAGTAAGCACAGCGCTCTCGGTCGATATCATAGGACCTGCGCATTGGCCTTGGTGACGGTGGCCGACGCCCCCCGCCCCCGCCACCCCCACGCATCCATGGCTTGGGACGCACCTTGCCAGTAGCATGCTCCACACGAACTCTCGTTCCACAGAGAGACCTGCGCACATACAGGTAAGTAATAACTAGGTGGTGTAACGATTAAGATGCTAGACCTTCAATCAAAAGGTCCTGAGTTCCACTCTCGGTTTGGCCTCTATCAAGTAGATAGTACAATACAGTAGAATACAATGCAATTTAAACTAAAAAAATGCCAATGGTACTGCAATCACTTTGCAGTTAACATTAGAAAAGAGAAGCAGAGCAAATGAGTCTTAAGTTAAGTCTTAAATGTTCGCGAGTACTTGGATGGATGACGTCTGCACTCTGCAGACACGTAAACATCTAGGCATATGACAAATAACAAGATCAACTCAGCCTTCCATCCCTCCAAGGCAGGTAAATTGAATTCAACTGTGTCCGGTGGCAGGTAACTGTGCAATCCCACATGGCAGGTGATGCTCCTTAGATTTGCAACGGGCTTCCCGCAGCACTACACCACCTTTAACATTTAACCTTTAGAGTTTGGAGCCAAGAATATTTCTGTAAGTTTTGCAGACAGACAAAGTGCTGCAATAGCAGTCCACACATCATAAAAAGGCTCAGGCGTAATAGTACCAGATTTTAACTCTAGGCACAGTGGCATACAGACACAAGCTGCAAATTCAGCTAGCAACAGCAAACTTTTCAGTCACTCACGTTCCATCCAGAGCACGCACAGCATCCTCCGCATCTTTTGGATCTTCATACTCGACGAACGCAAACCCAGGAGGGTTCCTTGCGACCCAGACACTCTTTAGTCGGCCGTAGTAACCGAATGCTCGCTCGATCTCCTTGTCTTCTGCGTCCTTGGACAGATCGCCGATGTACACCTTGCACTCCGTACTCGTGTCACGATAACCACGTGCCATTGCACCCAACTCCAGCAGTGCTAATTGCCAGCTGAAACAAGCACAACACAAATAATCACCGACTTCAGCCATCATCGTTTACTTACATTAGTCAAAAATCATTAAGCCTGAATACCGATGTTTGGATGTCACTGATTGTACACGGGAGACAAAATCAACTAACTTACTGAATATAAGTTGCAAAATGCTCGTGCATTGTCTACTGCATTGACCACCAAGCAAGAAATGGGGTCACAATTATACCATTTTTCAATGCTACACTCAACCACACTTACTCGTGGGCATGCTTGGAAATTGATCAAGATGCATAGCAACACCAACATCAGACTCTACTTCTTTTCATCACGTGTGCTGAACCGTTGGAATAGTCTTCCTCATCAAGCGGTTGACTCAGCTTCAGTGAATGAGTTCAAGAGGCATTTAGAGAGACTTCGCACAACAAAGATGGGTTTCTTCATGGATCGTTGGTCCGTTTAACCCTATTGCTGCTCTCTTAGTACATTCATTCTGGCTACGAATTTACTGTGTCTGATGTTACTGGAGTGACAGTATATTGAGGCTAAAAGTGGCGCAGCAAACCAGGTAAAGAACCGCATCCTCACACGAAATAATAGATATGAACGCCAGAGTTTGTATGTAATGTATGAAATAAAACAGGCAAAACTGCACTGCAAAAGTTTAAGAACAGGGCCCCAGGAGGAAGAAATGAAATTTCAGGACCCAATGTTTACAGAATTTCAGGACAATTTCAGGACATTTTTGTCCGTTTCACGAGGCTCGAGACACAGAAAATGCACGTTTATCTGTCCTCATAAATGTTATTCATTGAAACAGATCAGTATTGCAGTTCTAAAGTGTTACTAAAGCACTGTTATCAACATACTAAGGCAAAACTGTAAAAAGTAAGTAAGTAAGCCAAAAGTACTGATAGAGTCCTGTTAACTAAGTAAAGTACAAAATGAATGCAATACCGTAATGACAGCATAACAAAGGTCCATATCAAGACATTGTGACCAAATGAGTAAAATTTCAGGACAATTGCTGATTTCAGGACAATTTCAGGACATCTGTTGAATTTCAGGAATTTCAGGACAACTGGGAGCCCTGTAAGAATGACAGAACACAAACGAATTTAGGCTTTTTGGCCCCTTTGCCGGTTCACCCCCTAGCTTGTTCGCTCCCTGGCTCTTTCGCCCTCTGGCTCGTTCGGGGGAAAACTAGACATATAGCAGCATATCAACAGATACATGTTTACTGACTTATATAGCTAACAATGACGATAATTTTCTATAAAATAGTCACAAAAATCACACAAAAAAATACAAAATGGCGAACATAAAAACGTCAATTGACCACGCCCATGCCACGCACAAATATCTAGTGATGGGCAAAACATAAATTCAAATAAATATCCATAAATCGACACACTGTTATAGGTTACGAAGTACGAAATTACGACTAATCGTAGGGCTTACTCACTGCCAATATTCAATCACTGTTATTCAAAAGCTTAAAACTAATTTACAAGGAGCTGAGTCAAACAATATTCTGTATATTGTATGCAACATTTTTGCATCATTATAGACATGGACCAGGTGTGGAAAATTGGTTCACTTCTACACCGTGTCCCACAAGAACGTCCCACTGTGTCATTTTCTGCATCTTTGCCAAATATTCACCGATTTTCAAAATTCTATCACTGGCACATACTGTGGACAACCAACAATGAAGTAGTTGTTAAATATCCCACCACACTTTAACTGTGTTGCTACACTACCATGTGAAACATAAATTTTTAAAAATCACTAGTCACTATAATACATATACAAAAAATCTTTTCCTCAAACAATGTTTACTAATTTTCATACAAAAATTTAGTTATGTTTAATTTTACATACATTTCTGATGTTTGTAAACAAAAGCAGATGATATTGTCATAAATAATAATTTTTAATGTACTGACGGTATACTGGAGATGTAGTGTGCCATTAAGAACTTGTACCGGTTGAAAAAATACAGTTTTTGGAGAATACTAGCAAAATTACTAACAAAATTTTTCAGGATAAACTGCAACAGGGAAAAAATAAGAATGTTATTAACAAAGATTTGGGAACATGCAGCACCGACCATAGGCATGAGACCGGCAGACTGAAGCATACACGTACTGGAAGGAACGTGATTACTGTGGAGGAAATGGTAGGCTTGCTAAACCACAAAGACCAGAAACAAACATATCGTTCAATATGCCAAATATCCAAAGAAACGGATCTAACAAAGTGTAGCATCGTACAGATCATTTACTGCATTTTTACTTGGAAGTGTATTTTGTTAACAAACACGCTTGCTGACTATTATTGTTAGTTTATTGCATTTATATATCACAAAGTAGTGTATAACAACACAGTTAACGTGTGGTGGGATATTTAATAATCACTTTATTGCTAATTGTCCAATGAATGCACCAGTGAAAAAATTTTGAAAATCAGTTAATATTTGGTGAAAATAAAGACAATCACAAGATGGGACGTTTTTTTGGGACACAGTGTATAACAGTTTTAAACGGATTTAATTGAAATACACGTGTATTTTAGTCTGTGATTATATTATATCGTATAAAATGTTAATTTGCCCTATCTGGTAATGTCCTGGATCCGGGTGTTATCTGGATCATCACCAAAGTATAATCAACTTTCGGTAAGGGTAAAGCTGTCCGTCACTGAAAATTTCCGATAAATCAGTCCGTAACTTTTTCTGTAATCATGTTGACACACTTTTCCACCATATTTTGTATGGGTGAAAAACCTGAAAATCCAGTCCCAAATCCAGATTCTGATCCCAAACACCACCAAAAATCTTGAACATTCTGACTTGGGCCAAAACACATGTTCGTGTAAAATTTTATGGTTCATGATTTATCATGTAACTGAAAAATAAAAAGCTCAGCTGAAAAACAATATGGACAGTAACAACCCTGGATAAAAAGCTAAAATACCAATATTGATAGTTTTTTTTCACCAGTATTTTCAAATCACATACTAATACAAATCTGTATTCCAGTTATATTCTTGTATTATAACACTATTAAGAAATGTTCATGGAACAAAAATGTCAAAAACTCTGTGCATCTCCATCAGAGACTGCAATTCCAGAATCCCAAATCTTGGGATCCCAACTGCTTTTGCCAATCCCAAATCCCAGAACTGGTGGGGCAGCATCCCAATCCCGAGATTTTGGCATAAAAAAATTAGTTAAGGTAAAATTCTACTTTTTCGCATGTTAGATAATACACATAACAATTCTAACTGTCTAATGAACAGAATATTTTATGCTTGCTGGAGTCCCATTCCTTGCTATCCACTGTAATTTGTATTCTGACAAGCACAGTCACACCCTATACGGTTAGAATATACTGTCAGTAGGGGTCTACTACATAATATGCATGAAATAAGTCTATTAGGATAGTAATAAGTAAGCCTAATACCGAACACAAGATCCCAAAATTACAACATCCTTGATACCGGGATTAAATTCTCAATCCCAAGATTGCACTCACTGATCTCCATTAAATATCACTGAGAGTCGAGTTCACAAATTTAGCATAACACAGAAATATTCCAATATTGCCACTCACTCGACAGAAACGAGCAGCCATCAGAAAAGACAGTCAGATGTGCAGAAGAACCTGCACGTGCACTAACTAATACTGTCAAACAAATAAAGTGCTGCAAGTTCTACGTCAATGGCAAGACAAGGTGTGCCAGTAGGAGATGAGCGAGTGAGTGAGTAGGGTTTAATGTCCCACCCGACACAGTATAGGTCATTTCGGGGATGGCCTTTCCAGGCAGAATGCAAACAAACACATAATAATGAAACAGTAAGTTTAACCTTTACAGAAACACAAAACACAAAAAACTAGCTAAACCTAAAATTGTAAGAACTCCATTATATGCATGCATATATAATTATGAATAATGGTAGTTCTAATAATCTTCCTCGTTATCATCCGGGCAGTCATCAATCTCATATGCTCTCTATTGCAGGACAGGGGGTGTGCCAGTAGGGCTGGAAAGATCCCTGGTATTTAAAAAAAATTTTTTAGGTTTTTTGGTAACATCTTATAAACTCTTATAAATGAACGACACAATGACATGATTGAAATCATATAACTGAAAAATCATGATTAAAATATGAAATAAATGATATGTAATAAATTTCACATCACAACAAACAAAAACCTATTAAAAACCTAAAATTGGACTTCTGAGATTTTTTAAAACCTAAAAACCTAGGTTTTTTCAAACCAATTTTCCAGCCTTGTGCGCCAACATGTACCAACCGGTAAGCTTGTATTATCACACCCAGACCACAACAGCAGACATGTTCCTATCTACGAGGAAAGGTAGCCAGCAGTCTTAAATAGCCTGGACTAATACTGTGAAACAAACAAATACAACTCATAGATCTAGCAAACCAAAATAATCTAAGCTAAACAGTAACACAAACTGTTACCATTGACGCCAATGATTCAAACCTATTTTGACATATGGCATGCCACAAATGCCAATTACTTAGTACTTGTTTACTTACTAACTTATGAGAGTTTCTAGCAATGAATGGATATGTAACACGAGATATGAAAATTACAATCTAAGGCACAACTAACATCAGATATAAATACAACGGCAAATGCATAGCAAATTGTGATAAAGGTTAAGGTTAAATCGCTGAATGTCCACAGCACTCTCTTGCAGTAGGTGACCGATGTGAGTGGTGCCCATTTCCCTTTCCATGGCCCAGAGCCACCAGTGAGCGCAAACGCGGCTCAGTTATATGGGCGAAGGGCCAGACCTCTCCCACATACTTCCGAAAGTTACAGGTTCTAAGCTAGAAAGCAGTCATAGCCCACAGGTAACTCCGCCAAGGCAAAGCTATTCACCAGGTTAGGTCACCATCTTCAGTTTTGCAGTGGTTCCCTTATGCCCCCTTTAACGCAATGGTAACAAAAACTTCAAAGTGATCCAGAATCCAGGATTCCTTCCAGATGACCCCCATAATTGAATCTCTGGTAGCTTATGCCATGCCCGACATACCCTCAAAATTTCAGAAAGATCTGTCCATAACTTTTTGAGTTATCTTGCTAACACACAGACAGACATACAGACAAACAAACAAACTCTGGCAAAAACATAACCTCCTTGGCGGAGATAATGATAACCACGACAAAAGTGAAAACCAGCACACACACCAGCAGTATTTTGATTTCTGCCAATTCCCGTGAAGTAACTTGCTTCAGGTTTTGCTAGACTGTGTGCAGCTCATCATAACTATACAAACAAAACTTTTCACATGCTAAAACACAGCACAAAACCAGGAGGGGCGGAGGGCTTGCACTTGCAACTTTTCAATAGACGCCAGCAAATTTCCGACGAAGACTATGCACTATCAAAATCTAAATTTTGCACATAAATTTCACCACAGTGAAAAAAAATTTAACTCTTATTTTTGTATTTACGGAAGATAATCATCACATAAAAGTACAATTTTCTGACAAGCTAAAATTTAGGGGGATCCCCTGCACTCCCCTATCAAAAAGCCAGTAACCTAACCAACGACACCAGAACACAAAACTGATGATCACAAACATACAATATAAAATAGTAAAATACATAAGTTTATGCCCACTGCGACATATTTACAACAAACAAAAACCGGTGCTAGTGAAACAATTAGAATATAAATTCATTCATCAGAATGAGGTAATGGAAAACATTTTGAGTTGATAAATATATGCTACTGCAAACAATCATCTACAGTAACTAATAAGGTATGGTAGTAACGGTTCATACATTCATAAAATTACAGCCTGCTACTACAAGTTTTGGCAACAAATGCAGTTACAAATGACATTTGAAATGATGATATTCACTTGCCACCAGATGTCGCTATAGTGAACAGAAAACTTCAGTTCTCAGTGAGAAGGCAACAACAGTGGTTGCAAAAATGTCAACAGTGACCAAAAACGTTGTGATTTGAATAAATTTGTATAGTCTACATCAAATATCTGCTATATTTAAGTGCTGGCAAAAAAAGTCACACGATCTAAAAAAACTTTCTTTTTAACCCAACTGACAGACTGTATAGGCATGAGGACTGGTCCATGCAGGGTGACTAATCTCATACCATGTAAACTGTAGAATTCCCTGGGACTTTCCCAACTGTTTGCAACACTCCACCTTATGTTGCAGCAATCCATGTCATGCACAATAATAGTACAGTAACAAAATATAACAATAATCATAATATAATTAATGGAATGAAATACATTATAAATGTACTACCTTAAATATCACGTTACCACTATGTTACTGAGCACCAGTGTTGCCTCGAATGCAACATTAACAACAAACAGTTTTCCCAGATAAAATTTTTTGAGAGAAAATACAACACATATAAGCTGATGCATCGCACAGGCAAAAAGTTTCCAATGCACTGTAGTCATGAGTAAATAAAAATTAAGAAAGTAGCAATATTCTAACAAGCAGTTGCAATTCCAGATGGAGGACATATGGGAGTTCAGTTCAGTTCCAATTTTGTCTCTAAATTTTCCCAAAACGTGGGATTTCCTTCCTAGAATTTTGAATTTTTGAAAGTAAATATGCAGACAAAAACAATTTTCTGACAAGCTAATTTTTGGGGATGAGAGGAACAAGCCTTGCACACCACTTACAAGATCAAGGTTAGTAACATTAAAGCCAATGGAAACTTCTTAAATGGCATTTCTCTACAATTCTCGAACATTTCCCTGATTTCTGGTCAAATCCGCGTCAGCTGTCAAATTCCGCAGATATTTCCAGTTTTTTACCCGGACAAAACAACTTATCACATCCACAGGTCACATGCTGCATACGAGATCGGTGATGGCTCGATGATCAATCGGTGCGTTGGTGAATAAACTCCCAACGTATGCATGCGTGCCCCACAAGTGATGTGAGATGACCTTGCAGCATCCAAGGTCGCTAATCTCAAACCCAAAGTGCCGATAACGCTCGTCGGTTTCAAACAGCGTCGCGTTCGTGTATGCTCCGAAATACTGTTATACATAAACAAACAAAAGTTTGTAGTTATTCAACTAATTATCACAAAATTAGAAATAAATTAACTTACCTAGAATAAAACACGTTCAGATATATTAAATTTTCACTGTTTTATTGCAACCACATAACTTTTACTCCAGTTGCGTAAAATAAGATAGACTGAGTGCTTGGACTTTTTTTAGTTGCTTTATTATTCACTGTCTTTGTGCATAACATACCAACTCATAATCATTATGGTATATTTCTTATTACCTTTCTGCTTGAATTGCCTGCCTTTGGCTAAGAAACATGCACTTTAGCCGGCACGGGCAAACATCAAAAATAATGCTGGCCAGGTAGTACAACAGTAGGATATTGGACTTGCGATCGTGAGATCGTGGGTTCAACTCCCAATCGAACCAGTTGGCTCGCTATGAAGTAAATGAATGACTCTCTGCAGACAGGTAAAGCATCTTGATGTATAAACAACATCAAAGTCAACTACTCAGCCTTCCAACTCTATGGGGTAAGTAAACAGAGGACTGGCCTGTCTCGCATGAGTTACATCGGTGACTCTCTTCAGCTCTGAGGTGGATTTCCTATGAAGAGCTATATCATTCACAATTCTGCAAAAATAGATAACTTAAGGCACGTACAAAGCAAACAAAATAAAAAAACAACTGAAGTGAACTTGCTTTGTACATTTCATGAACTAAGCCGAACAGAATCAAAATGAGTTGCACTGCCAATTTGTTCATGTTGTAAAATGCAAGCCAACTGAACTGAACTAAACTAAACTCGCAACTCTGCAGTTCCGTTCCATTCATTTGCTTCAACAACATTTTGTACACTCCTTATGCCATGGCTACAGGCACCAATTTGTTCATCCAAGTTGTTGCTCGAGCTTTTCGGATGGGGAAATCAAACACATCGAACAACATAGATGACACGTCAAAAGACGAGTCTGATTTACTTGTCCTAGGTTCTGATGGGCATCTTCTGGCTGACAAGCGAAAAATGCTCGCCTAAGTAAATAAAAGAAATTCCTTTGGATTTCCTCGAACACGGCTTTTAAAGTTTGAAAAACTCAACGACGTTGGACAACACAAATGAGAAAATCGATGTGTGTAGCCACAGCATCAAATGCAACTGAAGCGCACTGATATTTCAGTTCAGCACATTTCATTTGCTTTAATATGCAGCTGAAAAAGACTGACCGGTCTGCCTGAGGATGGATCAATGAAGTCAGCCCAGTAACCAGCCTGCTGCAGAGCCTGACAAATCTCTGATGCACCAGCAATAAACTGTTCACATGCACACAGTAAATAAGAGAGTGAGTAAGACAGCTTAAGAGATGCAGTAAAACTGTTAACAACAATGCACTTCGTCTCAACACCTAAAACGTCCTTAGCAGCTGCTCAAGCTGTTCAAAGTCAATGTCAATTTACAGTAGCTTCGTTGGCGGTTTGCTTAGTTTGTAACATCGTCGGTTGCATCAAAGAAGTTAATCGACGCTGGGTCGGGTTGGTACTACTTGGATGGGTGACCATCGGCAGATGTGTAAACCATCTTGGTATGTTACCAACCACCCCCAGGTCAACTCAGCCTGGCCATCCTGCCATGAGCAGACGAAATGAGAACCAGTAAACGTTGGCTCGTACTCGTAAACAGGTACACTGCACAATGTATCCATGGTTTACTGTAGCTTCATTGGCAGTTCCATTACACCAACTTTGCAACTTTCACCAAAACTTTCCACGGGGAAAGTCGTGGACACACATCATGTCGTCAAATTTCGTAATTTGGGTCCACGACAAAGTCCACAGACTTTGTAGCCAACTTTCCCTGTGCATTGTAACGAACTAAATTCCATTAGAATGACACAAACGGGTCTGTTGCAGAGTTGTCACAAACTTTGTCGCAAACATCTCGACATGTTAAGATGTGTCTGCGACTTTCGTGATTTGTGTCCACAACTTTCCCGCGAGAAAGTTTCAGTGAAAGTCGGCGTAATGGAATTGGGCTTAAATGAGCATAAACTGGGCTAAAAAATGAAAGCACCGCACTACGAGCCTTGTGGCTCAGAAAAAACTTCATGTTTACTTTTTTTGCACATACACATTACACACACCTTACTAATAAACATTGAAATTCTTATATAGCAAATGTGTCAATTAGGAATTGAGAATTTATGCTTAAGACTGAAGTAATAGTGTAATATACATAACTTGATTCTATTTAAACCAAACACACCACCAGATGGCACTTTGAGCTAGCAAGAGCAAAATGCAACAAAACAAGCATATGAAATTTCATTAATACAGTGAGAAATAAAAAAACAAGAAATCTGAGCTAATGCTCATGAAATGCACCAGAGCCTATAGCAGATCCTGTTCGCAGGTAATCTTGGTCTATCTCCATCCGCAATTCACTCATTTGCAGCCAAAAATCGCAGAAAAAAATCACTAAAAACCCTTATTTCAGGGTTAAGGGCATCAATGTTGATACCATTAAAAAAAGCATGTCATTAGTGCTTGTTATGGTAAGCAACATGTCTGTGCCTATCTGCAACCGTTTTCACAATAGACAAGCCAACAGTGGATAAATAACCACTTTTGAGAGGGGTACCCCTCTTTGACACCCATGCATGCAGGCCTCCTTGAATCTAGAGTGTCCAGACTTGGACTGCTAAAATCTACATTTAATGCTGAAAATTTCATATGCAGGTTGTGCTGGTCTATCTCCGGCCATTTTGGTGCAATTCGCTCATGAAGTGCATGTCGCAGCCCGAAATCGCGAAAAATTTACTAAAATCCCCTATTTTGGGGACTCAAGGTCATTCAAGGTCATCGATGTTAACATTCTTAAGAAGCTTGTCGCCAGTGTTTGTTATGATAAGCAGCATGTCTGTGCCTATCTGCAACCACTTCCACGTTAGACGACCAAATACCGGTAAAATAACGTCACCCCTTGTTTGTGAGGACCTTCTTGACCTAAAGGCATGAAATTTTGTCCCGAAATACTAAAGACCCTAGGCTATCATACGGCGAAAACCCGAAGTTTCTATCTCACCTGGGCTTTGAATGGTACCGGAACGTGACAGACACCAAGACGAATGGACGGACGGACAGAATTACCATAGCTAATACGCGCCATACGCTAGCTCTGGCGTATTATGATTTAATTTTAGTATTTTAGTATGATGTTATAAATACATGGTAATGCCATACTGCACTCCAGACCGTCAATCAAATTTTTGTGGTCAGCAGCATTTCATAGTTTGCAATTTAATTTGGCTGACTTGAATATCAACCAAAAAATATACACAGCTAGCCAAATTAGTAAGAAAAAATTCAACTGAGGGTCCTACCAGCAACTGACTAAATGCTTTGCCTTAATTACAAATCATATTTAACTTCACAGTTTAATCGTAGTTTTACTTCACGGCACCTTTCTCATATTGCATTGAAAGCCACCCATATCATAAAATGCTGTGCTTACACTGTGTAGAAGGTCTTCACGTTCGTGTGCAACATCGTCATTCCAGAATGTCATGTCGTTGTATGTTCGTTGGCTCAGAGTCAACACAGTCAGCTGATCACTGGCACCACTCAGACATCGGTCCGGAAACAGATCTGCAAATTCTGCAATCCACACAACATAATCTCATTCACAACTTTTTAACACTCATCTTTTTATTAGGTTTATCTTGAGTCATATCAAGAGCAGAATGCCAAAACATCCTATCTGTTGACTGTTGTCGCTGTCAGATAAAATTTTTTTAAAACTTTCTACATCATGCATTCTTTTTGGATTTATCAGTGGTTTTACGCGCAAAAGCAGCTACTGCTTTCAGCACGTCTTAGCCATCGCAATTCTGTCCGTCTGTCCGTCCGTCACACTGGTGGATCAGTCAAAAACAGTGCAAGCTAGGATTACCAAATTTTCACCATCAGCTGCCCGGAAGACTTTAGTTTCAAGAACTGTAAAACTTTTCCATAAATTCGAAGGGGGTCACCCCAATCGACGGCGCTAAATGAGGGGGGTGGAAAAAATTTGTGATTTTTGGCCAATAAGTTGCTGTATCTCAATAACAGTGCGAGATAGGGCCTAGGTTACTAATAATCACTAATAGGAAGTCGTAAACTGGCTCTCGATTGCCACAAAATTCAATGACCTTGAATGCTAAAATAGGGAGTTTCATGGATTTTTTGGTGATTTTGGGCTGCAAGACACTTTTCAAGAGTGAATTGCGCTGAAACCAATTGAGATAGACATGGACAAGCTGTGTATGAAATTTTTAGCATTGAACGTAGATTTCGACAATCCAAGTCTCGATTTTCTAGGTTCAAGGAAACCTGCGCACAAGGGCATCAAAGAGTGGTACCCCCGTATTTCACCATTATTAATTTTACTGTTGTTAGCCAGTCTTTCATGAAAACAGCTGGAGATAGACTGCCAGTTTGCAAACAGAAACTGCTATAGGCGTTCGCGCGTCTCGTGAGCCAGAGCTCAAATTTCTTGTTAGTCCGCCCGGAAGCGACAGCTTGCGGAGGCGGAGTTGAGTTTTACAGCAGATGCTTTAAAAAAATTATTTCAACGCGAGATCTCTGAGATGCGCGGGCAACCAGCGTGAAATTTTGCATGGTGGTCAGTACTAGGCCCAATTTTATAATGCTGGTCCAAAATTTCGGGGGCCCACCCCCAAAAAAATTTTAGAGGCCAAAAACATGCAAAATTTGGCCCGATTTCGAACGACTTCGAAGTTCAATGGCGAACATCTCTGAAACGAATGAAGATATTCAAAATCAGTCAAATATTTTATCTACCACGACTCTTCCCACATTAGGTGAAACAAGTCCGGTAAACTTTGGTTTAGTAACCTTGGAGTTTACGATGTGAAATCGTACCCACCTAAAGCGCATTTTTCGGAAGATCATATTTCGGCCCTTAGGGGGTGCTGTGACCCCAAATTTTTACACGTGCTAGAGAATTACCAAGTCTTACTAGCGCACCCCCAGTTTCCCACCGAGGATGGGGCCCCCTTAACGCTGTTTTTCAAAGGGAGATCAAAAATTGGCTTAAAATGTAGCGTATTAGCCACGAGTACTTTGGAGCCAGGGGGAGTAGCTTCATAAAACTTTGCCATGTGACGTGCTCTAGATGGGAATGATAACGTGGGTGCAACTTTTGGGGGTCACCGCCCCCTTAAAATTTGGGAGGGCAAAAAACGTTCAAAATTTAGTACGTTTTAGGACAACTTTCGAGTTTGACTGCAAATATCTCTAGAACAAATAAAGATATTGACAAGCAGTAAAAAGCGTTACCAAGCACATTTAATACTGCATTGAATAAAAAAAATTAGGTGAACTTTGGTCCACTAACACCAGAGATTACGTGGCTAATGTTTACCCACCCTAAGTCAATAGTGCACGTTTTGCGTATGCTAATGCATTTGTGTACGGGCCACGTGACTTTGCTACCGGGAGAATTTCACCCCTCTAAATTTCCCCCAATCGGACTTAGGGCGCCGGGCGGACTCGCGTTGGGCTTTGCCCCAAATTTCTGGTTAATGTTGTTTTACAGCTTGTTAATTATAACAAGAATAAATACTGTAGCATTCTGAAGAACTTTGTAGTTAGTACCAGGGTATGCTATTCTAGAAAACTGTAGATATGATGTTTTGATATTCTACCCCAATATGCTACTACACCGTGTGTCAAAAAAGAACTAAGCAGATTTGTTTTTGTCAGAACTGCGTCAAATTTCCACCGATTTCGATAATTTTTGGCAGAAAGATGGCAAACGATCCAATTATATGCGAGGTGCATTTATTTTCCACCTCACCTAATTTGCGTCATCACCTTACCGTGTTAAACGCAAATGTTCCAAATTGCTACATAACACCGAATGTTGTTATCTGCAATAAACTTCTAAAGACTTAATTATTGCACAATAAACAAAAAACAGCGTCTGGAATGTTCTGCAGGAAAAAGTTTATCGCCCCAAAATTGCTGACATTGATGAACTCAAAACGCGTCTCGTCAACGAGTGGGCGCAGTTCAACCAGTCGATCATTGATGCCGCGATCAGCCAGTGGCGCCGCCGTCTGAGCGCTTGTGTCTGTGCACGTGGGGCACACTTCGAGCACAAGTTCTGATAATTTTGAACACAGGTGTTATAGGAACTTATAATTTTGCTAAATAAAGCACCTTTTGTTTATTGTGCGCTAATTAAGTCTTTAAAAGTTTATTGCAGATAACAACATTCGGCATTATGTAGCAATTT
>Ga0209671_1000927_pt1 | contig 22417 bp, 8 predicted proteins | sample WorMetHERISLAND2_2_FD_187401 | JGI IMG/M metagenome (GOLD analysis project Ga0209671, IMG submission 187401) | Marine gutless worms symbiont microbial communities from Max Planck institute for Marine Microbiology, Germany - Olavius geniculatus... | ecosystem: Host-associated > Annelida >... | reverse complement strand
GTTAATTAATAGACTATTCCAGAAAAAAACATAGAGCTGTTGCAGAAAATTTAATACGCTTCTCTATCTATTTTTGTAAACATTCGATCATCGAGGCTTTTTATTTGTGTGTTTGTATTTAGCTGTGATAATGAATGCTCAGTTGTCGAGATTTTATGAAATAGGAAAGAATATAGTGGGATTTTCCAGAACTTAAAGGTTTGGGGGTTCTGTCCTAAGGGGGGTTCTGTCCTACTTGTGCCAGGAGGGGTTCCGTCCTACCCCGGCGGAAGAGGAGGATTCGGTCCTACTTTCATTAACAACACGCAGTCGTACCATCAACACCGCACAATACTTCTATCAACTGAACATACTGCATCACACGAACAGTCTGTTCTGTCGCGTAAACTCTACGGTTCTGTGGTTTTGCTCTTTCTCGCTGTTTCTGCTGTTTCTTCGACGTACCGGTCAAAGTAAGCCAATTCTACGTCAACTTTTTGCATGCTAATGTGTTAGAAATAGCGCACAGATATTATTAGGCCTACACGTTGACAGTTTGTCCATTCATTCGCATTACTGTCCATAATCTTCTCCTTCAAACTAATCCAGACTTCACAGTCCCTTCCTAAATTTATAAACATTTCCGAAGGTCATCTCGTATACAGACTGCTATACATGATAGTCAAAAAATGTATTCCGTTGACAGTAGCAGGGCAGAAAACTAAATAAATGAAATTTAGCGACGTTGTCTATTATTTTGCCACCTTTTCCGCTTCGTCTGCTTTCTCCAACCCTTCAGAGATGCATTGCTGTTATGCGTTCCCCTTTGTGTTATCTGCCATCTGGGCTTTTCTTGTTTTATAATGCAACATGCGTCATTTTCTTGTACCTTTTGACGACTTTGTTTTGCTAACTATATGTGATGTTAATGAATCGATTTATTTGGTCGAAAGTACTTTACTATACAAACATTCATTAAATACGGCGAAAAAATGTAAACACTATACATTAGTGTTTTCAGTTTTGATTGAAAGTTTTTATCACAAGAATGTAGACTGGAAAATAGTCATGTTTACATTTTTATGATGAAGACTTTCGGCAAAAGTCGAAACATTAAAGTATGTAGTGTATTTGGTCATATTTAATAATTTTTTCCTATTTCAGCTTTACAATTGTTATATTCTATCTGTCTATTTAACTCATAGAATGAAAACGTTATTGGTATTATGCTTTATTATGCATTATATTATTGTGCATTATATTATGGTATTATAGTGTTATTGATAAATAAATTTTATTTATTCGTACATGAATAAGTTTATTTATTCTGCAGATGGATTCGGAGCAGCATTTGAAGGCAATAAAAGATGAGTTAACGATCATCGAGCAGAAGATGAAGTCAGAAAGGTAACGTTACAGGAGTACAAGAACCGAACTGAAATTATATTTTTACCTATGAATATTACCTATCGTTCGGGAAAGAATTGGCTAAATGTATTTCTTACATTCGCATATCTACAGGTGGCAAACGCAGGCAGTGTCGTGGCGCCGGTTTCAAAGGGACGCTATTATAGGGGTGTCAAACTATTGGTAGGCCTATACAGCAATGTTCTATTTTTGACAAACCGCGTCCAGTTATAGCTGTGTTCATAGGGATGTAATGTTTTCACTGCAATATGTTCGTTTATCTATTAATGTGTGTTCCGCTGAATTTTGTCACCGTCTCCGAATTTTGAGTCTTATACATTGTGGGGCCAAAAAAGTAGTCTCGCAAAGTTTTTCGCTGTTTTCTCAGCAATCGTGTACAATTTTGATATGAAATTTTATATCTATATTTTGCTGGAGAATGGCAAAGTTATAGACTTCTTAACATAGCCACCTACCAATTTTTCATGAGTAAAAGATGTTGAAGGTAAAAATGTTATTTAATTTTCAAAAACCGATTACAACGTTACTGCCAATGACATCACAGTGATGTTGTAGTAAGCAGTAATTTACTTTGTTTATAAATTATGATTAAATTATCATTCTTTTAAAGCAGTCGCCGGCTGCTCATCGAATTCATCGTCCAGCAGGATATGGCATGCCAGTATGGTTGGTTAGCATTTCGCCTAATCACATTTCGCCTAATCTCATTTTGCCTAATTTCATTTCACTTAATCCCATTTCGCCTAGTCTTTTTTTGATAGGCGGACCAGCAACAACGATTTGCTTTTTTTTTGCCTCTTTGACGAGCTTTGTTTTGTCGGTCATCATTTTTTCTGTACCATTTTTTTTGGCCGACTGTAAGTAAGTATACGACGGGTGTCGTCTCATTTCGCCTAATCTTATTTCGCGCTATATACTTACCCTAACTCTAACCCTAACCCTAGTTTGATTTCGGTTGGGGCTCTGCAGTATACCCAACTGGGGGAGCGATTAGGCGAAATGAGACTGCACCGCCAATATACACAGCGCACAAAAGTAGCTGCGAGCCAACTCTCTAGATTTCATTGCAAATAACTAGTGGCTTCAAAATTTGGTGAATATAAATCCAATGTACTATGAGGTTTGGAGCGCATGTTGAAGGCTTACTTGAAGCTTAAAACAAAACCGACAACAATTGGCGAATTCAAGGAAACGATAATTCAGGTTATCTGAGGCAAGCTGCCACAAGGTCCGATGGACAATGTTGTAAATAAGAAATTTGAGCTAATGCTCATGAGACGCGCGAAAGCCTGTAGCAGTTCCTGTTCAGTAGTTTAGGTGAAAAATGAGGTGTTCACACTAAGTTAATATACAAATATCAAATTCTCTATCTGGATCGCATAATGGTAGCTGCGTGGCACCGTCGTGTAAATGATATAGACTTGTGTCACAGCCCGAAGTCGCCAAAAAAAATCTATAAAACCCCTTATATTGGCGTCCAAGATCATTCAACGTCATTGAATTCGGCACCAATCGAGAGCCAGTGTATGACTTCCTACTACCTTGCACCGTTATGCGTATTGACATTCAGCGAGTTATTGGTCAAAAATCGCAAATTTTGCCCACCCCGTCTCATTTAGCACCCTCGTTTGTGGTGACCCCTTTCGAATTTATAGAAAAGCTTTACGGTTCCTGAAACTAGAGTCTCCCAAGCACCCGATGGTGAAGATTTGGTAATTCTAGCTTGCACCGTTTTTTGATTGATCCACCCGTGTGACGGACAGACGGACGGACAGAATTGTGATGGCTAAGACGTGTTGAAAGCAGTATCTGGTTTCGCACGTAAAAACTCATCAAATTAAATGATTGAAGACTTGTGTTGTAACTTGGAGCTGGCGATTCACATTGGGATTTTGTGATATGATTATTAGTTAACTGTGTTGTTTTTTGACGATATTACTAAATTGGTGTTGTAACTTGAATTTTTTTTCAGTGTTGAAAAATCGGTAGGCCGTCACGTAAAAAGTCTATAACTTCACGTTTTTCAACTAAATCGCATTTTACTTAGCAGTTAATTATCGTTCGTTTATGCAAATAAAGGTGTAAAATTTCAAATTGGAATTGGAAATGGTTGCTAAGAAAACAACGAAAACGTTTTCTCGTACTCTATATAATGGATAAAAAAGTACATTGCAACTGTACAATTAGTTATCTCCAAGTTCTCTGTTTTTAAAACAACTTTGTTAAACGTTGATATACACGTATAATGTGTGTTTGTATTGTGTAGTACTAAGCATGTGGACTAATGTTGTTGCATTTATGTGTAATCCAGGGAAAAAGTAGAGGAAGAAAAAAGCAAGCGCGAAGCTGTGATTGCAGCACTGCAAAAAGAAAAGTAAGTGATAGGAAAAAGTGCTGTAATACGTGTGTGCAAGGAATTTTCTTAGAAGCTAAATTTCTTTCGATAACTACATAGATTTCTATTGCAGTGCCATAGCTAGACGTAGTTGGGAAATATTTACTGCGTTTTAATGCAGAGAAAGTTTCCCTTTCGTTTTTTCCTTTTTTTCTGTTTTGTTGTTAGTCGTCCTTCTTTCCTGTCCTTTCGTTATTTTCGCTGTCCCTTCCTCCTTTTGTTCGTTACGTGTTTGTTATTATTTACGCTATTCTCCGAGTCCTCATAAATAAGATTCTAAATTTTAGGTAAGGTATCTGTAAGAATATTGTGAACTACCAGTTGCAAAATGCACAGTTTTGCGTCTTTTGAATGGTTGCTATGGCAACAGGGGTCGATAGGATAAAATTTAAATAACACCATTAGATTGTACGACCCCGACAATAGGGACGTAGGTAAACACAGCGCGCAATTATCTTTTATGGGGACCGAGATATACTGCTTTGAAGTCTCCATAGGCTGCAATGCAAACTTTTGTAAAATTGTGGTAAAATGGGGAAGGAGTTATCAGATGATTTTTATCCGAAACAAACTCGAATTTACTTTTTCAGTCCCGAATAACTGTGCATAAGTTCATCAAAATCGAATCCAAATTGCGGCCGTAGCAGTGTTTACAGACAGACTAACAGAATGACAGACAAACGCATGTGATTTTATAAGCTGCCCATGCTATGCTAAAGCAAATAAATAAATAAACAAATAAAAATATGCACTGCTATTTATTTATTTACATTTACCCCCTATGGAACTCTGTTGCCATAGCAATCATTCAAAACTTGGAAAATTTTTGCATTACAGTTAATGGAGATTTCAAAGCCGTATAAGTCGATCCCCATAAAAGGTAACTTGGCGCTGTTTGCACCTACCCCCCTATTTTTGGGCTTGGGCTATCCAACGGTATCATTCAAATTTTTCATTTGACGACCTTTGTTGCCATGATAACGAATTTTGAGACAAAATTGACTATAACTCGGCCTGCGTGAAAGACAATTGCGCGCTGTTTGTATCTACTCCCCAGTTTTCGGGTCCGGCCAATCCGATGATGTTATTAACATTTTTCCCCTGCTGACCCCTATTGCTAAGGCAACGAATTTTGCAATAGAATTAACTATAACTCAGCTCTCGCAGAAGATAATCGCATGCTGTTTTCATCTACCCCCTATTTTCGGGCCCGGGCTACGCAATGGTGTCATGTAATTTTTTTCCCTGAAGACCCCTATTGACATGACAACCAACCGTTTTTATTCAAAGACAAAATTGGCTGCAGGTTCACAAGAATGTCACATGCTGAAACGCAGCTGCTAGGCTTTATAGCGTGGCAATGGGACAGATACTTTCTTCTACGGAACGTATTTTTAGTAGTAGTAGTAGTAGTAGTAGTAATAATAATAATACACAAAGTAGTTAACAATCCGTCTCTGTAATGTTTGACACTTATGTAACATTCTTTTTATATTAGTCACGGCATCATATCAAAATATAACAACTTTAGATAACATATTTGTTTTAGTAACCAGTTAAAAATCTGTATTAGTTAGTCTATAGCGATGTATCTGATCAAAAATGTTCAGATCCGGCTGAATGTGGATGTGAACTGGATTTACAAATATATCAACAAATGAATGCTAAAAAAATTATTTTATGACTCAGTGTTGTGAAATTATCCGGATAGATAATTGTCGTTGAAATGTGGCATGTATTTGTCCTAGAGCGGATGTAGACTTGATTTTTTTTCATGTAGGATCTGGCTTTATGACGGTATCTGGATTTAGACCATATTGTCAAATGCAGGATTTGGGCAGATATAAGCAGGATTCAGAAAAACCTTGTGGGCACAGGTTTAGGGACTTGGTTGTCATTTTTTGCGTAAAGTGTCGGATTTATGCGTAAAATAAAGTGCTTTTGTATATCTTGAGTATGCTTATTATGTTAATGTGTACAGTTCGAAATTGAAGGAGAGTCTTCAGGACACCGAGTGTGCTTACAACACGATGGAGAACTGGCTTCGAGAAGTGACTCATAAGATTGGTGACATGAATGAATTGATGAGACAAGTGAGAAGAAAAGTTAACCAAGTGGATGAAGTGTGCTATATGTAAAATATCTATTCAAGTAACAGAAATAAAATAAAAGACTAGTGATTACTAATGAAGTATTGAAGCTAATATTTTTTAGTTTAAGATTTGTAGGCCTAAATAATTTTTCGTTGCAGACTTGTAGGGTATGTTTATTGATAGGTTGTAATGTTCTGCTATTTTTTCCGCCGTCATTTTTACACGCGAAATCAGCTACTTCTTTAGCGCGTATTAGCAACAGCAATTCTGTCCGTCTGTTTGTCTGTTATAGGTGTGGATTAGTGAAAAAGGATGGGAGCTACAATCACCAAATATTCACCTTCGGTTGGTTGCAAAACTCTAGTTTCAGGATCATTAGATTTTTTCATAAATTGAAAAAGGATTCCATGAGCGAGGACGCTGAATGAGAGAGGAGTAGGGAAAATTTGCTATTTCAAGTCAATAAGTCAATCTCAGAAACAGTGCGAGATACCGCTTAGGTTAGTAGTAATAGTATTAGAAATTCATACACGGGCTTTGTATTGGCAGCGAGAGCGTGCAATAACGTTGAATGATCTTGAATAATAAAATAGGGCAGTTTAATTGATTTTTGTGGCAATTTTCCGCTCGAGATACATTTCAACAAGGAATTGCGCTGAAATCAGTAGAGATACATTAGCACAAATGTATATATCGGCCGTCCAAGTATCGATTTTCTAGGTACAAGAAAAGCTGCGCACAAAACAATCAAAGAGCAGTACATCTGTAAAAAGTCGTTATTTCACCGCTGTTGGCCAGTTTTTCGTGAAAACGGTTGCAGATAGGCATGGGCATGCTGCTTATCACAATAATTACTAGTAACGAGCTTTTCAGTTGTATCAACGTGGATGATTTCGAAAGGTCATGAACTCTCAAAATAACGGGTTTTATTGACTTTTGCAATCTTCGGCTGTAGTGCACTGTTCAGGAGTGAATTGTGATGAAATGGCTGAAGATACAGTAACACAATTTGCGAAGAGAAAGTCCTATAAGCTTTTGCGTGTCTCGTAAGCATTACCTCGAATTTTTTCTTACTTTTACATTGTACACTTTTTACATTTATGCAACGTCTAACCTGCCAATGTTGTAATGGCACATTAGTGCCTGTGATGCTATTGCAGATGATAGGCGAACACTTTTGTCAAGAAGCAACGTGCGGTCCACAGCATAAAGACCACCATTGCATAAAATATTGTACTTTTTAGAACAGTGATACATTTTGCTTGACACTTTAAGGGGTGTTTACTAAGGCCTAAGTTTCTATAGTCTGTTTCAACACACTTTTAGTGCATAGATGTAGATTAGTCTGAATACAGGTTTAATGGTTGACAGTTAACAGGCAGGCTACCACAGGTTTACAAAAGCATTAAAATAAAAAATATCTGATGTATAGGCTTCTTATGAAGTTTTAGATCTACCTAGCCTATAACGCGTAACTGGATTTGGAAAACCCATGGCCAAACTGCCAGCATCAGCAACCTGGGATCTGTAAGCAACAATTTGTTAACATTATGTTTCAGACGTAAGACCCAGATCATTTAATGTTTAATACCTAGCATAACGCCTATTCGACTCTGATCACACTGAGTGTCAGTGAGTTATAACAAAAAGTTTTTATTAAAACAGAAATATTTACAAATGATCAGAACGTTTCAGATATATCATTACTACGAAAATCAATTAAACACTCTTGTATTAATCTGTACAAACAAATAATTACTAATTTATCTACAAATAATATTGCTAGGCCTATATATACAAATAATGCTTCACACATTCAAAATGAAATTGCAAATTGCTACTGATGAGTTTGTTTGCATTCTGTCACAAACTGTCATGAATCATGACGTTCAAGCGGCGTCCATTATTCTATAGGTCTATAATATAGGCCTACTCAGAGAATGTGGAAAAGAACGCTATATGTGTTGCGTTATTTCTTATCATTCCTTATGTGACAAATGAGCATAAAATGTGTATAAAAACATTTGACTGCAAATGAAATTTCGATGCATCTACACAGTGCACGTTTTAGCCTATTTTGCAAGCCTACTCATCATGCAGACAACAAAAACAAAGCAATACCTGAGCCAGCACAAAATTGATTGATTGATTGATTGAAAATTGAGAAGGTCGTACATTACGGTTGTTATTTTTGATAAAAAATAAATTTTAAGCGACATAACTGGCACGTGGTACAGTGGACATCAAACGCATACTGTTAAACTGTTAGACAGGAAAACACAGAATGCTACAGAGAAGCATAACACATGTGGCAGACTAGTCGAGAGGCAAAAACGCCAAAGCAAGTAAAATGCAAAAATCGCCTAAAACTTGCAAAAAAATGCGGCCTTAGCTAGACCTACTCGTATATATCTTACGCACAGCGCTGAATTAACAGGCGAGACATTGCAATGAGTGACTTAGACTGGTGAGAAAAAGTCGGCCGAGTCCTGACAGGTTATGCAGCCGTCCGACTCTGACTGTATAATTACAGCCATAACCCTGACAACTGAGACACGGAAACGTTTATACCAATTTCGCTATTTCTTATGTCTCTTGATTTCCATGTTAGGCCTGTAAGCCTGATCCCGATTCAAATTTTAATCACCTCTATGTTGGGCCAGTTTCAACTTTTACTGAAAATTTCGGCCAAATCCGCCTGCAACTTTTTGAAAACCAGCTTTGGCGAAGGAAACTGTTGACCAGAGTTTTTATACGCCAGTTCAGCATATCTCACAACTCTAGTAAGCTCCAAATATTCCGTCAAAAAGGAAATTTTTTAACAGGCTAAAATTTGGTGGGGGCAGCTGTCCCTCCCACTCCCAGCTCAGTGCTATTGAATCAACGCAATTTCTAGCTGCGGCCTTGTGAGTTAAGAAAGTAAAATGACAGAATGCCGCAATTTTCCGATTAACAGCTGATAATTTCCAACAGAGGAGATTATGGGTGTTCAAATTTTCAATTCCCCCCCTGAATTTTTCACAGTTGTTAATTTTCGGTTGCCTGTTTTGTATGTTTGGAAGAATTTTCTGACGGCCTAAAATTTAGGAGGGAGCCGGGAAGCGAGTAATTGAAGGGAATCTTTCCGCCCTTGCCACCTGAGACGTCGCGACTAGCGGCGTTCAACTGGTCGGAGAAACAGTGGACTTTTGATTGAAACCCTAATGGCATCGAGTCATCCCTCCACACTTCATCGCACCTTAGCTCCAGGGGGTTTCCTAGGTACAGTTTTGATCAGAAGTCCACTTTTATATTGCAAACCGGAAATTTTATCCGATCCGCACATTTCCCACAGGCCTACTTTCTGTTGATCAATGACGCCGGTCTGTTGTTGAACCTACCACCGCAGCGCTTCCCCAACGTCCATTCCCCACCGTCACTTTGACACCGAGTCACAGCAATCTGCGGAAACTCGGTGCGCGCATGCGTTCTGCAGGTGCGCGCTGACCTATTTCCGGTTGCGCCGGCCTCGCTGAAGAACGTCACGCTGTCGATGACGTCAGTAAGATACGATCCATTTGGACCGGAAGTTATGACGTCACTGCCGCTGGACGAGGCCGATGATTGGTCGGTTGTGGGCCGGTGGGGCGTGGTCGAGCGGACTATGCCGGCACGTGATTGATCAAGGGTGGTCGAGCGGGCAATGCCGGCGCGAAGTCTAGCCCGCCATGACACCCGCCGCCAACTGTCCGTCAGTATCCCGTCACCCACGAACCCGCAGTTTACCACCCCATCCCCACCGCTACACCAGGCACGGCCGGGCGAGCTAGTTCCGGTCACGTGACGGTGTGGGGAACTACTTCCGGTCAGGTGATAGTGTCGGGAAGGGTCGATGACGTAGATGCTGTTGAGTGCGGCAAGCGGTGACGAGCGATGCAACTGCTGCTGATGATGTTCTACCACGTCTGGACTGTAGTCACCTCTCAGACGTTTGCCACTGTCAACAGCAGGGAAACCGCTGGATGATGAAGAGGTCGAAGGCGAACTGGAACTCGACTTGTACTTGAACATCGCTGATCAAACAAACCAATCAGTCCGTACATCCATCAATCATACCATCTAGGTCTACAGGATTTTTACGCTCGCGTCTTAGCCAACGCAATTCTGTCCGTCCGTCCGACTCCGTCTGTCCGTCACATGGGCGGATCAGTCAAAAACGGTGTAAGCTAGGATCACCAAATCTTTATCGTCGGCTGCCTGAAAGACTTTAGTTTCAGGAACCGTAAAGCTTTGTCATAAATTCAAAGGGGTAACCCCGAACGAGGGCGCTAAATAAGAGCGTTAAAAAATTAGCGATTTTTAACCGTTAAGTCGCTGTATCTCAGTAACGGTGCGAGATAGAGCCCAGGTTACTATTAATCACTAATAGGAAGTCGTATTCCGATTTCCACCAAATTCAATGATCTGAGATGACCTTGAACGCCAAAATAAGGGTTTTTGAAGATTTTCGAACTTCTTCTAAATCTGCTGACTGTGCAACTTTCAGTTTCAGTCAAGTATAGAGCGTTTTTCAGAGAGAATAACTGCCAGTCGTTGCGTTCGTTGCTATTCAGTTAATCATTTTTTAGCCGACGCATACCCATATGAATTGTATTAAAGGACCGCACTATGACTTCTGCATTTTACAAATTCACAAGGTATTGTAACAGCAGTATTAAGGTGAGTTAGGCAAAGTCACAGTCATTTGTGTCAAGTTTTTTGCATATCCAAATCGGCCAGTGTTTCACGGAGCTATTTGAAAAAGAGTAACACTTCCACAGTCGAACCGTTTGTCGTCGCCGCTGACGCAGTGTTGATGTGGTTGATGCGGTGGTTTGTTGAAGACGTCGACGAAGACTCGCCCTCAGCACTGCTGGACTGCATCCAGACATCATCCTGGTCACTCGAGCTGTCGAAGTAGCCTCCCAGTACACAGCTACAAGCCTCAGAGGTACTAGAGTGGACCAAGTAGCCTCCCAGTGACATTGCAGGGACTGCAGACGTAGAGTGTTGCATGGAGGCGGCCGGCGTCAGTCGTCTGTCGTAGACACCAGTGCCGCTGGTGTGAAGATTTGACGCCCAATTCAACTTCACGGACGCTGATTTTCGCCGACGCCGCTGACGCCTAATGCACGCACACACAAAGTAGTAGTAGGCCTAATGACTAATTTTAAAATGTCTGTGCTTCCGGTTTTAGCCGACGAAAAAGTAGGGACGGCGGGCGGATTTTTCAAAGCTTTTATAGGCCTATCATAACGTTAAAAATATGTTCAAAAACAAAATGTCACGCTAGATAGTACCCCTGAGAACTGAGAACTAAAGGGAAAACAGGGGCCTACTGCAGCACCTCAAACTAAATGTAAACAATTTTTTTAGTAAAACTTTGAACATAAACTAAAAACTGCACTAATATTTTTGAAGGTCCAACAAAAATATTAGGGACGCAAGTTTTGTTCTAGTAACGGAGGAAAACCGGAAAACCAATAATTTTTGGCCTAATAGTAAAGAGTGTTCTGGACCACCCGTTATATTATACTGCGGCTATCGTCAATGAGAACTGAATACTGTTATACTGTGGCAGCGTGGCCGGAAGGGCAAAGGGGCAGTTGCACCCCTTCCTAAATTTTGGGCTGTCGGGAAGTTGTCACGAACCTGTTGTCGGAATTTTTGGGTCTAGAAGTGCAAAATCTGATGCTGAAAAACTTCGTTTTGAAAAAATTTGAGAAAAAATTAAAATTTTGAGCACTCACAATCTCCTCTGTCGAAAATCTGCTGCTGTTTGTTGAAATTATGTCTGAAATTTTCAGTGTCGTGTCAGAAAATTCCTGAGCGGCTACTTGTTAAACTCACAACGCCGCTGCTAATACACTCGTATTGTACTGTATTGTTAGAGCAGATGTCTGACCTGTATCTGAGGACGAAGACGACGATGAGCGTGACGGCAATGATGAGTATAGCTCCACCGACAGCGAAACTCACGTACACGACTGTACGCAGCAATTATATACAAAAACTCACATTACATTATCACATGGTGAAACATTTCTAGGCCTTCAACTCCACGTATGAAAAGAATTTCCTTTGCGGGCTATACGATTGATAGTACAACGCTGATCTCAGTTTCCTTAGCCCTTACTTAGCCAGACACCAGCTTACACTGCCAGACCACGAATACTGGGCTAGTGCATCGCGCGGTGTGCCTGTTTGCGTCCCAACTTTCTCTCGTACTCATTGGTACACATATTCGGTAAATATTGACTGATTATGTAAAGTATGTCACCGGCACATTCTACGGAAAATTTTCAATAACATACTCATTTTATATCCCACCACATTTTAGCTGCCTCGCTAGACTATCTCGTGAATTATAAATCTTCGCAAATCGCTATAATCAGAATAAATAAACTTAAAAACGAGAGTTATCAGGCCAAACACTAGAAGCTTAACTGACCTCAAACAGTAATGCATATGACGTTTTCAATAATTAATCGGCGTCAGTAGTATATCAAAATACACCGTGTCCGGAAAAAATCCTGGACATTTTTGATCGTAGCTTAAAGAAGAATTATCAGATATTAATAATTTTTGACAGAAATATTTCTGACACAACTGGCCATCAAATGACCATTTGATTTCCCACCGCACCCAGTGTCTGCTTCTGCACTACCTGGGGAACAGAACCAACAAAATATGGTATTTTTTCTAAGGGAGCATTATTATTTAATGAAAATATGACATAAAACACATTTTTTACATTTCTGTCACCTGGTCTGACAGTTCATCCAATTGTCCGTTTTACAACTGCCTACAGTAAGAATGATTAAAGTGTCAGCTCATTACGTGACCACAAGCACAGAGATGGTTTCTCGTTTCGTTGACAGCAGTGTCAATGATGTTCTGTTTCAGACCAATCCGGACTTCACCAGTCACTTTTTAAATTCATTAACATTCCTGAAAGTCATATGGTTGACACCGTGCTGCATGACAGTCGGACAGTGTAATTGACTAGCTGTTCGGGGCCACAGGTCCGAAGATATAAAATTTATTAGAGTTTTTGTTCATTTTAATGCACATATCGCTTGTTTCGGTTTTACCGGGTAGTGCAGAAGCAGAACTAGAACAGTCGCTTGGTAAGCAGTTGTGTCAAAAAATGTTTGCACCAGAATTAATAAAATTTATCATTTTTTCTTCAAGTCACAAACGATAATGTTTGGGACGCATATTTTGTTGGTTCACTTTCCCCAGGTAGTGCAAAAGCAGACATGGGGTGAAGTGGTAAATATTGCCGGTCATTTGATGGCCAGTTGTGCCAGAAATATTTGTACCAAAAATAGTTAAAACTGGTAGACATTTCTTTGAGTGAGAATCGATAATGTTCGGGATGTTTTTTTTCCGGACACGGTGTAGAAACGCTAACAAAAGATGTTATTCTTGTGACAGCTGGCATGCAAAATAGACAATTTAACTAGCATGGATCTACATGTACAACATGGGGCGCTTGGCAACTGCGCAGTGCAGTAAAAATTGTTTAAATCGATTACAATTATGCGCAGTTTGATTTCGCTTCCTTGGTCTACACCTACATAGAGCCTAATCAATCAATCAATCAAGTTTATTTCAAACAGAAACGTCCATAGAACACAGGTAAAATAATAAAAGCAATAAAAGCAATAAAAGTGGTAAAAAAGAAATACAAAAATACCTACAAGCAATTTGTAATAACAATTACGATTTAATATTGAACTGTGAGTAAAACGTGAATTTATAATATAGCGCATAACGTTAAAATTAGCCTCTAGTGCGCTATCTTGTAAAGGACAGACGGACAGACGAGATCCGTAATGCGGCTTTTGAGGACGACCGCACTGAAATTCTGCCATCGCATTATTGACCGGCATTATGATACAGAAGAGCCAGTGTCGCAAAAAGATGTAAAACTATACATGTCATTAATATGACCGTGGTATAATAAGCCTAAGCTGTATCCTGATGCTGATATTCAATGGCGTAGCCAATGGGGGCCCAGCCTCCCAATCCTCTAGATAAAACATAAGCATACGTATAAACTGTACAAAATTTGCTGATTTGGTCAGTTTATTTTCGGGAAAATAATTAAAATTGTTGCCACCAGATCTCATCTTTTTAAAGCTAAAATGCGCCAAATTTGATTTCGGCTGGGGCTCCGCCTCAGACCCCGCTGGGGGAGCTCACAGCGCTCCCCAAATCGCCTACCTAGATTTTATGGGGTCCTATACTTCTAAGGGAAGGAGGGAGAAAGGGGAGGGGAGAGGTAAAAGGGAGAAGGCAGGAAGTGAAGGGACAGAAGAGGAAAGGAAGGGAAAAGAAGACGGAGCCCCCAATTAAAATTTCTCTCTACGCCACTGTTGATATTAAGCAAAAATATGTCGGCTCGGTGCCGACATACTGCAGTGCGGCCGTCCGCCTAGACATACACTGCGTTGCACAACCCTAACCTTGACCTTGACCTGAAATTGAGCCGGAAATTGGCATAAGTGACCTGGAGAACGTGACCGTCAACGCAAATTTTGGTTCATTTGCACACTTTTGTTTTACGAGTTATCAGCCCGTAAAGGCAGCAGCGACCTGGGTTAAAACGTGCCTGGAAGAAAGTGATAATTTTTCGACAGAAAGCTGGACATTTTACGAGAAAAAATTATAAGTTTTCAAAATTTTAACTTCTATTTTTTAAAATACGAGATACTTAACCCAATTTTTCATTTTTCCGTAAAATAACTTCCCGACAAAAAGCAAATGTTCGTACACGCTATTTTTGCAAGAAAAAAAACAATTTAAGTGCCCCTGGTAACTGCCACGACTCCAATACGTCTACATACAGGACGGACAGACAAACGGACGGACGCCGGGACGGACGGGCAAGATCCGTAATGTGGCCTATTAGAACGGCGGCATAATGATTAATTGAGAGTTGGTTGACTTACAGACGAGACTTGGAGGCGTCATATCTGATGAACTGTCATCACTGCTAGTTGTAGTCATCTGCAGTCTGTCTGACGATGAAGTCAAGTCATTGACGCTTGACGCTGACGTCGTCACATTAACCCTACCACACAAACACATCATCGCCATACACATCACTCAACGACTGCCGATTAGTTAAAGGGTTAAAGGGTGTGAACTTCTCTTTAGGACAAACCCATCTCAAGGCTACAGAGCGTCACCTGTCATATGGGATCACACAGTGTTTGTAACCTGTCAACGGACACAGAAGAACGTGCCTGCCTTAAATCCAGCCAGACAGGCTGGTACTCGATTTACCGACCGCGGAGGGATGAAAGGTTGAGTTGACCGTAATAGGTGTTGGTTATATACCGAGATGGTTTACCTGTCCGCAGATAATTGCACACGCAAGTAATAATCACTCGATAGCAACCCGACCAAGAGTCGAACACACTCACCACCTATCGATCATAAGTCCATACAACATCCACCAGGCCAGAGATGCAGAAATTAACGATTAATCGTCAAAAAATTTACGATTAAGCGTAGCAAAAATTTTAGTCGTTAAGATTTCGATTAAAGTCACGCCAGTGAAAGCAGGCCTATGCAATTACTGACGACAAGCATCTGAAATCATCTCAATCGTATGTTTTACAGAGAATGTCAACATCGAGCTTCGTACGCATCTGCTCGTTAATTGAGACTTTCACCTTTGACATTCCGGCCAACGTTTGACGTATTGTCCCAGAATGTATCGATTCTCAGAGCTTGGTGAAGTTATGCTGAAGCCACGCAGTTGAGCCACAGTCTTGCATCGACAACAGTAAAAAATAATAATTTAACATGTAGGCCTACGCCTATCTTTTCCATAATTTGCCGTTGTGGACACTTTTTGTGTAAGCTTAGGTCTGCCTTGGTGCGAAATTCATCCACGATACCAAGATCAACTTGTCAGAGAAAATATGTCTGAGTTTTTAATGAAAAAGGCAGTGCACTGTTTCGCGACACAACATTTCAAAAATGCCGGTCGTGAATCGACAACGCAACGTACGTAGACCGTGAAACAGTCACGGCTGGCGTAGGCCTACACTGATTCGGTCTGATGAGTACAGTTTCAGCAGCTTTCAGGTCACGTCGCAATCAGGAAGCTGGCGATTGCAACGGCATTGTGTATCAGTACTGACTGCAGACAGTTCCATAATAATTGCGTCAAGCGAAAACGTTTTCATCGTTCCATGGGCTAGGTTATTCTGAAGCGTTCTTTGAAGATTAAAATGCACCGAATTTATTTTCCAGCGACTGCTGCGGCTCATGATTCTCCCCCAGATTATAAACAACTGGGGAGAGCAACCAAAAAATATATCCCCAGTAATGTAGTGGCAAACTTTTGTTCGGAAAAACGCCTCCTCGTTTTTCCTCCCCTGCCGTTAAAGATAAGCACGCTTTAATTCAGCTACGAGACATGGGGAGCGCTGTAAGCTCCCCCAGTGGGGTTCGGGGTGAAGCTCCGGTCGCATTAAGCACTTATGCACCCCGGAAACCACGGTATCTCATTCTAAACAATTTCGTTTTCTGCTTAACCCTGGGAAAAATATATTTCAGCAGCGGCTCATGAGTCTCCTTGATGGTACATGAAGGAATACCACGCATATAGGCCTACAGCATCAGAACACGTAGGCCACTGAAAGTCATAGCTTCGTGCACCACGATGCACGTCACTAAGTCAGCTGACGCTGCTTACACTATACTGACTGGCGTGTGTAACGGCGAGACGACATTACCGGTTTTTCTCTGCGTAAACCTATACTTCTCCGCGGCTGCTTCCGCGTTCTAAGATTATTACATTGCATCTAAATAGCTGCTGGGGTCGCAACTAGTAGCCAGTTATACCATTCTATACTACTGCTGCTATATATACACGCTGGCTACATAAGTTTATTGGTGGCGTGGTAGTGTAGGCTAACGGTTGGGACGTTAGACTTGCAATCGCGAGGTCGTGGGTTTGAATCTCGGATCCCGTATGGCACGTGACGCTCCGTAGCTTTGAGATGAATTTCCTTTGAAAAGCAATACCATTTCACCACAACGGTAGGCCTACACCTGTAGATCTTTATAGGGGCGTACTAAGCTTAGAGACTTATTGACTTTTTCTGAAACATTTGCTCTGATATAGCTTATGGTTTATCTAATGCATTTTGCCAGTTTTATTTAAAATGTTCCCGTGGGAACGGATATTTCCACGTGCAGACTTTGACGTACCCTCGAGTAACAGTTCGCCGCTGCGGTGCACGGATAAAATAGACTAAAGGAAACGCAATGTACGAAATCAGCATATGTAAGGTCGTTTTAACGCCTGAAGCTAGAAATGATTCAAATGAAGCGTAAATTGCGTGACGACAAACAGCTAACAACAATACTAATGATCTGTCTGTCTTCTTGCTCGCGGCAAATATACGCCGTAATTACAGCAATTACAACTGAACGTTCGTAATGTACCTGTTTCAGAGTCTGTCTGAAACTGTCGTTATCAGATGCCGTCGTTAACGTATGGTTTTTAGTTTGTGCAAATGTCTGCTACATTAGCTTCAATGCAAGCACGTGCTTTCTTATTTGATTTTAACGTTTTTAATGCGATGTAGTTTTTTTCATTCTTTGTGAGGCGGGCTTTTGATGTTTATTGTTTTGTATTCAAAGCTATGCTATTTTGTCTTAGTGTTGTTTTAGTATTTCGCAGATATTATTGCAATGCATACGCTTTCCTATTTTTTATTCTCTGCACTTCGATGCGAATCGAATTTTCAGCTCACAATAACGCAGCATGGAGCCGCAGAGGCATGCATCAGGCCACACACGTGTGCGTGGTGCAATACAGGCACAAGCACGGCAATTATTGTCTGCTATTATTCTATACCACATGACCCGTTACTGCTGTGAGCTGTTCGCAATGACAATCACACGACAATGCGTTGGGTCGCGTCTCCGTTATAGTTGACATTGGCGTGACCGATCAACTGAAGCATGCATACTCGCATGAGCTACATGCCTTGTGTGTGCACTCGAGTGGAACGACTCATTGTTTGGTTGCGAGGGGTGACCAGAGGTGAGCATGACGAATGTAAATTGATCTACGCTACAGGTGGAAGCCAAGTCACCGACAAATACCCCGTCCCCTCCGTCCCTACTTTCATAAGCTGCGCTAAAACAATTCCTTAAAACATTTTGTGCAATATTTATATCAGCTACAGCAGCACCACATTTTTGCCACCAACGGTCCTATCCGTAATGACAATAAATAACTGGTAGCCTATCGATTACGTTTATGCATGCTTAACTTCATACATATAAAAGCGACATAAAAATACCGAGATCTGGCAGGAACGGAGGAGGGGGTTTTGTTATAAGCGGTTTGTGGCAGGGGGTCATTTAGTCGTGGGGGTCTGTGCACGCAGAAGCAGTTTAGTCTGACGTCTATACAGCAGGTATGAGCAGAATAAATATATCGATCAGCAAATCAGCTGCAGTGACTCACGATTTGTCACACATCTCCACTCGTTCTTTGCACGTTTCAATCATCGATCAATGTATATTTAAAAGAGCGTATCAGGCGACAGAACTGAGCTAAACTGACATGAAACTGTGCGGCTTTTATTCAAGTCTATTTATTCAAGTTCTGTTGCTTTGAACATACCTTTAAAGGTCTTTTAATAGGCCTACATTTTTTTCTATATTAGTACTGTTAGATTAGTTTTTGAGCCGACCGCTAAGCTGAGGGCTTTGTCGTCGTTGTCGTCCGTCCGTTTGTCACGGATGTACTGTGGCTAAACGGCTGCAGGACATTCCCCCCCGGACACTTTCCCCTTGGACGTTCCCTCTAGACGTTTCCCCTCGGACGTTTCCCCCATTTTTTGCATACTCGGACATTTTCCCCTTTATGTATGGCGCTGCTGAGTGTAAATGTATTTCGTGTATGTATCAATCGCTGACATATGGTCAAATAGCAAATATCCAAATTTATTAATGTCTCACACAGAGCAATATATACAGCATATTAGAAAATGCGTAATAGTTATAAATAAATATATACAGTTATACACAGCAAGTCTTTTGATATATTAATTTAAATGTCATCGAAATAAGGCGATATTATATACAGCTAATGTCCAAAAAGAAGAAATAGTGTAACAGTCAGCAAAGTGTCACTGTCACTTTTACTCGAAACGGACTGTGTGCGCGACCGCACGCAAGGTCCAGTTTTCTAGCCATCACGTTGTGCTGCACAGATGGTGTGCAGTTGACGTACCGTCGCTGCAGAATCTGGGTGGACATCTTGAGATGCTTTGCCGGCGACTGACCATGTGCATTCTGCAGCAGTGTCGTCGACGCCGCGGCCGCATTCTGCTGCAGTGACTCGATGGCGCACCACACCGATGGGTGGTTACGACCGACCAACGCAGCACGCCTCGTCCGGTCGTCGCCGTTCAGCGTGGCGACATGCACATTCCAAGTGGACACCGGGAACAGCGGCGGCAGCGGACGCAGCGTGATGCGCGGAACAGAGGCGCCGTCGTCGTCGTCGTCGTCGTCGTCGTCGTTAGCCGCTGCAGCAGGTCGCTAGCAGCGTCTGTGGCTTGGCGGTCTCCTCCACGTCGGTAACGCAGATGTGCAGCACCTATAGCTGCATGCCGTCAACGACGTCAGACTCGGGGAGGAAAGCCACGCACGCGCTCGTCATACATAATTAAAGGGGGCATGTCCTGGTATGCAAAAAAGCAGGGGGGAAACGTCCGAGGGGAAATGTCCGTCTCCCGGCTAAACGGTGCAAGATAGGGCGTAGGCTGCTATTGATCACTAATAGAAAGTCGCATACTGGCTTTCAAATCACATATAAATCGATGACCTTAGATGACCTTCAAGGTCAGTGACAATCAGGATCGTCGGGTCTACACTGGCGACAGCTGGGCTTCTTGTCCGATTCTTTCGTAGCATTTCATTTTCTTCCGTCTGCTCTTTGCTCTGCCATAGAATGGCGCTGAGTTTAACGAGATTATTTTTTTCAGGGCGTCAGCATCAGTATAGCTATACAGATGAGGCGTCCGACTACATGTTTGTGTGTCCGTCTGTCACACTGCAGCTATACTGTATCGCAACGACAAAAGCTGCGAACACAAAGTCTTCATTGTCAGCTCCGCGATAGACTCTAGTTCATTACGCGACCGTGAGCTATTTGATAGTGAAATTATTCACAACAGGCTTACACGACAACTAGCCGTGAACCAACTACTAGGCAAATCGTCATTGACCAGGTTAAATCTTGGATGTTAAAAACATTAATTTGCAAATGAAAAACATTTAAAACATGTTTTTTTCACCTTTATAAAAAAGAAACATTTAAAAACATAAAACATAAAAAACATAAAAACATTAAATACGGTATTCATAAGTAAGAAGCACCGTAAATACGAATCAAATAAAGTCAATATTACTGCTACAAAACCCTCGTTCTCTTCAGGAAATAGACGCTAAACGCAGTTTGCCCATGTCAAATGCAAACGTTTATGTTTTAACAACAACAACACGACATTTAAAAAGCACAAGAAACATTAAACATATTTATAAAAACATTTTAAATACATGCAAAATTTAAAAAAACGTTTTTTACATCCATGCGTTAAGTGAATGTTGTCTTCAAATTGCCCGAACACCGTCGTGCCATACTGCACATCTGTGCTTTATGTCTAAACTCGCAATAGAACCAATGAAACCTTTGATAATGCGGTTTTTGTTAGGAACGCGTAAATATTTTAAAAATTTAATATTAATCACCAAGCCATTAAAATTTCACTTTAATATTTTACAACTGCGGAATTTACTATTTTTTAAATCAGTCGTTTAAAAATTTTAAATTTCAAGTCAAGTCGATCAAATCACGATAAAGTAGATAGAATAACAATATGAAACAGCATCTAAAATCATTTTATCATCTGTGTGTTTTATCAAATTGCCCGAACATCGTCGTGCCATACTGCACATCTGTGCTTTATGTCTAAACTCGCAATAGAACCAATGAACCCTTTGATAATGCGGTTTGATCATCTGTGTGTTTTACCCAGAAAGTCACCATTTCAGCACGTCAACACAACTGTGTGGGTTTAAAAATATTGAATAATAATTGTGTCTCGGTGCTTTCCTTGCCTATTACCACCGCTAGCTTATGATCGAAGTGAACAGTTATAATTCATCGTTTTTTTGTGAAGTTAACAATTAAAAAAAAATTAATCGTTTATAGCTGCAGAATATTCGAATAAATGATTCAGCATTACATTAATTTAATTCGAATTTAAATACAATTTTACAAACACGCAAAAATAATACAATACAATACGGTGCTGACCGGGCCATGCCAGTAAGACGCCTGCTAATCCATGCTGCTTGTACTCCCCGCTTCAGGCGTGCATTATTCAATCAAGGTGTGTCGCGACGGCATCGCAGGTAACTCTAACGAATGTAGTGTTTACACCTGTACGCAGCATCCACAGCATGTCGTCTGCACGCACCTGCCTCTCCGTGCACGCACGCACAACCGCCAGCGAATTATAGCCTATTCATAGCTCAGTGTGCGCCCGATTGTGTGACGGCTTCTGTACCTAATTACGCGGTTGGCGATTCATCTACACGGCGGGGAGTGGGTAGCCGCTGCTGGAGAAAACAGAACACACTGTGAATCGTGATTGGTCGACTAAACATCGTGGTAGATTTGGTCCTGGTAAAATACTGCTCGTTATAGTTAAAAACTTATTGTAGGCCCCATATCTATCAATCGCTGTATAAAAATGTTATTAAGAAGCCAGCATGCTATGCAGTGAGGCTGACACATAAGCCTATACACAGAACGTAACATTACAGACGTGAAATGAATCGTCTCAACACCTTACGGTTCCAGCGGCCTACGCCCATCATATCGATCGCGCATCCGTAACACGCACGTGAAACATGCGGCATTGTAGATGTGACTTAACTTGCTCTATCATCACCTGTATCTAACCATGTAGGCCTATTGATTACTGCACGACTGTCATGCTCAACGTATCTGCGCCTAGCATCATCGTACCTGGAATACAATAGACACGTGGGTTTGCGTTTACGACCTGATTTAACACCACAAGTAATTGGAGCAAAGTTCACGTGATGCGCGACAGCAGCGGTCCAACCAACTTCGGTAATCAGAGTACACTGCATAGATTTGATAAACGTCAAATAATATAATAAACGTGTGTCACGCCGTGACATAAGACTAGACTGGCCTCTGTTTCCTGGCTGTTGGTTGCAGCAGCTAGCAGCGACAGCGTGCCCGCTGATCCCGCCGCCATTGCTGTTTTGACTCAATCGGCCGGTTTGGAGCTATTCAGTTTAGACGTTTTCGCTGTCGTTCAGGTGACTGAACTGCGTAATATGACTCTTATTATGACTCACTTACGACTCTTCGTGTATATCGTTAGCTTACATTGCTTATGTGTGTTAAACTTTG
>Ga0209671_1000926_pt1 | contig 22420 bp, 20 predicted proteins | sample WorMetHERISLAND2_2_FD_187401 | JGI IMG/M metagenome (GOLD analysis project Ga0209671, IMG submission 187401) | Marine gutless worms symbiont microbial communities from Max Planck institute for Marine Microbiology, Germany - Olavius geniculatus... | ecosystem: Host-associated > Annelida >... | reverse complement strand
TGGCGCTTCCAACAATACCTTAGGTGTGTCGCCATTTCTATTTTATTTTTTTGGCGTTTCTACAAATATATCAATTTAATTAATGCCAACCCAAGAGACCGTTTGGTTGCGGCTCTGCCGCGCTGTGAAATCTGTGGATTAATGTTCATATTTTTATTGATACCCGACACGATTACAGGCATTATAAAGGACTTGTCTGCCGGTTGAGTTGAAACACAACCGGGCGGATTGTGTTCAAACGCTGCAAACTCAGGACACGTGATGCAAATTCAGGTCGATTGTTATTCCGGCTACCGCGGCGAAGAAACGCCCCGCCGCATCCGCATGGCCAGCCAGAACATAAGGGTGATCGAGGTTGTGGACCGCTGGCTGGCTCCGGACCACCGCTATTTCAAAATCCTGGGCGACGATGAGGCCACTTACATTATTCGGCACGATCCGGTGAGCGCCGTTTGGGAACTTGTTTTTTACAAGGTTGCGGACCCGATTGCGGGAAAAACGGAGGAAGTCGGAAATAGCTGAAAATGTTGGGCAGCAACTCATATAACCCTCCGTGGTACTTTCGAAATGGTCTTCTTCAGACCGTTCTGGCCAGCAGCCCACTGCGGGCCTGGGGCTACAATCCGATGCGGGAAGCCGCCCGGGAAAGGATCATTGAAACTCCGGAAGGCATCCGGCTGCAGGGGTATTTATCCAGCCATATAACTAATGAAGCCGCGGGACTCGTGATCCTGCTGCACGGCTGGGAAGGCAGCGCCAACTCGACCTATATCACCTGCACCGCAAGAACGCTGTTCCGGCACGGCTATGATATTTTCAGGTTGAATTTCAGGGACCACGGCGACAGTCATCATTTAAACCCGGGAATTTTCTATGCAGTACTCCTGGAAGAGGTACGCCAGGCCGTAGGGCACATTTCCCACCTGGCGCAAAAGATGCCTGTTTTTATGGTTGGTTTTTCTCTCGGCGGTAATTTCGCCCTGCGAATCGCCCGGGCACTGAGCGACGCTCCTATCGACAACCTTCGTCACGTGGTGGCCGTAAGCCCTGTTCTGGACCCCGCGAAAGCAACCGAGCGTATCGACCGGCAGCCTTTGATCCGGAGGTATTTTTTAAAGAAGTGGCTTCGTTCGCTCCGAATCAAACAGCAGCTGTTTCCCGACCAGTATGACTTTTCAGAGCTTTTCGACCTGCCTACGATTCAGGCCGTGACGGATCGGATGCTTGACAAATACAGCGATTACCAATCGTCCGCCGATTACTTCAAAGACTATTCGATTCTGAACGACGCCATTGCCGATTTGCCGGTTCCGACCACAATTTTGACGGCCTCGGATGACCCGGTGATACCGGTTGAGGACTTTTTCGGATTGAAGCTCGATCACCGTTCCCGGCTGGTGATCCACGATCATGGCGGGCACAACGGTTTTATTAATGGATTTTTATTGAAAAGCTGGTATGAAGATCAGCTGGTGAAAATGTTTGATGAAATAGTAAATAGGCTGGAAGGCCAGGAAGCTTGAAGGCTGGGAGGCTTGAGGGCTGGGAGGCTTGCAATCGCCTTGTAAATTGGTCGATAGTGCCTAAGTTAGCATAATATCATCTAACGGATCCGAGGAGGTAGACTATGAACGATGATGCAACCCTGGAGATACTAAAAAGCGCTATATTGCTGGAAAAAAGAGGCCGGGCTTTCTATCAGAAAATTGCCGAACAGGCAACCGGCAAGGCTGTCAAAGCTTTCTTTGAAATGATGGCCGATGAAGAAGTCAAGCACGTAAATATTCTTTCCGACCAGTTCAAAGCTTATCAGCAAAACCGAGCCTTTAACCCGGGCGACTATCCCGGGGACTATGGCGGAGACATCGTCTCCGGGGTGATTACGGCAGAATTGAAAGCCGAGCTCTCGGCCGCCGATTATGAGGCGGCGGCAATTTCAGCCGCTATGTCCATGGAGGAGAACGCCATAAAACTGTACAGCGATCGTGCTGCGGATGCCGACGACCCCAATGAAAAAGCGCTGTACAAATGGTTGGCAGAGTGGGAGAAGCAGCATCTGTATTTTCTGGCCGAAATCGACAAGGAACTTAAAGAGCAGATATGGAATGACAATAGTTTTTGGCCTTTCTAAATCGCAGGTTTCAGGTGTCCCTCCTTCGCCCTGCGGGCTTCGGCGGGCAGGCAGGGTTTCAAACTACAGATGACAGAAGACAGACGACGGATTACAGATAGAAGAGATTTGCATGATGTTTCCCTTTCTTTTCCCTCTGGTTTCAGTCATCTGTCTTCTGTTCTCTGTTTTCAGTTCTCTGACACCCTGCCTGCCCGCCGAAGCCCGCAGGGCGAAGGAGGGACACCTGAAACCTTGATAGCCGTGCTTCGTTGTTCAATATGCCTGTATTCGTGAAATTAATAGTTTGGATCGGGACCCTGCTCATCATCGCGGGTGCAGCCGTTGGTTCGGAAAAGCAGTGGGTCTTGATAAAAGAAGAACACGGCGTGCTGCTGCAATCGCGGAAACTGGCCGGGTACGCGGAATCCGAATTCAGGGGAACCCGGATTATCGATCAGCCGATCGAGGTTGTCGGTGCCGTTCTGGCCGACATTCCATCCTATACGGGTTGGTTTTATAATTGTATCCGGGCTTACAGGGTGCCTGACAATAGCGCAACCGATCTGAGCTTTTCCGTATATATCGGCATAGATGTGCCCTGGCCGTTTTGGAACCGAGACGTCGTCTACGCCGTCACCACGACCGTCGAACCGGCTTCCGGCAAGATACGTGTTCAGGGACATGCCCGCTCGGACACCGCCGTTCCCTATAGAGAAGATCACGTACGCATCATCGATTCAACGCTAGAATGGACGATCGAGCCCCGGGGCAGCAACCAAAGCCGGGTGACTTTTACCAAACGGCTCAATGCCGGAGGCAATTTGGGCGCCTACCTGTCGGATGCGGGCTGCCAGAAAAGCGTGTTCTACTCGCTGGTAAACATATCTGAAATGGCTGCAGATCCAAAATATGCGGAAATCGGCGCCAAGCTGAGAAGAAAATATGGAGGGTATGGGGGCGGTGACTCATCGATCTTAAATCAAAAGGATTGAAAACTTGAGTCAAGACTCAATGGCCGGATCTATGGAATTAAATCCCAAATCATAAGCACCAGATGCATTGGATTACCAAAAAATCCCAAAATTCAATAACCAATGACCCAAACATTAAAATCTCTTACTGCCTCGATTTCCGAGCATGGGACTTTACAGGTTTTGAATTTTAAATTTCGGTCATTGGAATTTGTTTGATATTTGTAATCTGTATTTTGTAATTTCCATTAGCCCGACAATCTTTAGAGAGCAATCGTATTGGAGCCGTAGAAAACAACACCTATAATTCCGGCCTTTAATCATGAAAAGGTACCAGCATTACCGGGCAGGGTGCCTTTTCTAGAATCGTCATTCCGACGTAGTCAATCCGGCCCATACCCATTTTTTCGCGTAGCTGGTGACATCCCAGAATGATGAGATCCGCTTCGATGTCCCGCGCCATTTTGCACACCTCCAGTGCGGGATCTGCCGGCAGGCATTTGAAAGACACATTTGGCATGCTGTTAACGAGCGGTTCGACTTCGTCTCGATATCGGTGCACGGTCTCACGTTTGACCTCGATCACTTTGGGATCGTTTTCGTCGAGACCCTGGAGCATGTAGTCCAGAGCATGGAAAATGTGAAGTTCGGCATCGTTCAGCCGCGCCATCTCAAGTCCCTTGTTTAAGGCATGCATGCTGGCTGGGCCAAATTTCAGGGCTACGAGAATTCGATCGAACATCTTGCATCCCTCCGATGGTAGAAAAGTTGTCTGGTTTTCAGGCGGTTTCGGCGAGCAGGTAAATAGGCCCGGTGCACACTTCGGCGTTCAGGAATTCAGAGATGAATAGTCGGCGTATGAAAATAGACCCTACGCCCGTCAATCAGAAGACCACAAGAGAAAGAGTTGTCATATCCCGCCATCTCATGTATGGTTATCCTAACATGGCATCGTCAGGGTTCTAACAGATTGTCTCGACATATACCCTTTTCGTACCGCCGCAGTCAAACGATATTTCTAATAGGATGAGGTTTCATCTTGAAGCAACCAGACCAACTGACAAAGGAACTGGAGAAGCTGAAAAGCGAAAAAGCGGCCCTTCAGGTACAAAGCCGGCTTCTTGAAAACTTCGTGACTTTTGCCAGATCGTCCGGCAAGGAGCACGTACTGTCGCAGCTTTTGCGAAAGACTCTGTCAGTATCCGCTGAACTGACGGCTGCCGATAAAGGCAGCTTGTTCCTGTTGGATACGGACGGAGCGGTTACCGAAAGTATCCTGACGCGGGACGACGCCACGGCCGAGCAGCGTTCCAGGATTATCGGCCAAGTCTTTGAAGACGGACTCGCGGGGTGGGTCAGACAAAACCGGAAAGTAGGTCTAATTCTTGACACGCGCGAGGATGATCGCTGGGTGAGCCTGCCGAATCAACCTTACAGCGTCGGATCGGCCCTGGCCGTACCCATCCTCCGCGGAAACAATCTACTGGGCATCATCACCCTGCTGCATGACAAACCGGGCCATTTCGATCAGGATACCGCCGACAGCATGTTGCTGACAGCCGGTCAAATCGGCGCTGCCCTCGAAAACGCCAGCCTCTATTCCAAGCTGAATGAATCCTACCGGTCGTTGGAACAGGCCAAGCAAGAGATTGAAACCTACTCGAAGGCTCTCCAGGCGGAGATGGAAAAGGGCCGAAAAATACAGCTGGATTTTCTGCCCAGCCGGCTGCCTCAATTGGCGGGGTGGGAAATCGCCCCCTACTTTCATCCTGCCCGTGAGGTTTCCGGCGATTTCTATGACGCTTTCCTGCTGCCAGGCAATCTGGTCGGTCTGGTAATCGCCGATGTCTGCGACAAGGGTGTCGGATCGGCGCTGTTCATGGCACTGTTCCGCAGCCTGATCCGGGTGTTTTCCGGCCAGATCAACCTCCAGGGGGTTTCCGTGCCCGGCAGCGACACCCCCCGGACGCGGATTCAACCGGCGAGCGTCTCTATCAACGCTGCACGCCGTATCGCTCACCAATGAGTATATCGCCCTGGAACACGGCGAAGAGGGACTGTTTGCCACCCTCTTCTTCGGCGTTCTCGATCCTTCGAGCGGGCGCATGGCCTATGTCAACGGTGGCCACGAGCCGCTTATCCATTTCAACAAATTCGGGATTGCAAAGCGGCTGAAGGCAACCGGACCGGTGGTCGGAATGATGACCGAGATGCAGTACAAGGTAGAACACATTCAGTTGGCTCCCGATGACTTCTTAATCGGTTATACCGATGGGGTGACCGAAGCACTTTCGCCCGACAAGCAATTGTTTTCCAAAAAGCGTTTTTTTTCTCTTCTGGAAAAACCGGCCGCCTCGGCGTCCGAACAAATCGAAAAGATCAAAGCGGATATATACGCTCATATCGGCGACGCCCCCCAGTTCGACGACATCACCATGATTGTGCTGCATCGGAAACCCAAGTATTGACCAAAGAAAATAGGAAACTATAAAATAACCAGTCCGTGGATCTGCCCCGCGTGGACTGAAGAATGAAATTTATAAAACAGCAAACCGCAGAACCGCAGAATATCGAATTTCGAATGTCGAAGGAATGTATTCTATCGATTTTATAAAATCCCCCCTTGCCCCCTCGACAAATGGGGGAATACAAAGTTGGAATTTGGAGTCGCAGGCAACAATCTTGAAAACCGGTTAGTCGCTTCTCATCTGCTAAAAATGGACTGAGCGCAGCGAAACAATCCTTCGACATTCGTTATTCGACATTCGATATTCTGCGGTTCGTTTTTCTAACGGTTCTGCGATTCGCTTATACATGTTTTCAGGAGCTTTACCATGACACAATCAATGTATCCCCACCTGCTGGCCCCTTTGGATCTGGGTTTTACCCAGTTGAAAAACAGGATTCTGATGGGTTCCATGCATACCGGACTCGAAGAGGCGCCCAATGGGTTCCAGCGCATGGCGGTCTATTTCGCCGAGCGGGCCCGGGGGGATGTCGGGCTCATCGTCACCGGAGGAGTGGCGCCCAATGAAGCAGGGTGCGTGGCCGCCGGGGCAGCCAAGCTGACCACCACGGAAGAAGCCGAACGGCACCGGGTCGTAACACGGGCCGTTCATCGGGAAGGCGGCAAAATCGCTTTGCAGATTCTGCATGCCGGGCGCTACGCTTTTCACGAAGATCTGGTGAGCGCCTCGCCCATCAAGGCGCCGATAAATTTTTTCAAACCCCGGGAATTGAACGTCAACGAAATCGAGTAGCACATCGATGACTATGCCGGTTGTGCTGCGCTGGCCCGCCGGGCGGGCTACGACGGCGTCGGAATTATGGGATCGGAAGGATACCTCATCAATCAGTTTATCGTCCCTAAGACCAACAAGCGCACCGATGATTGGGGCGGCAGTTTTGAAAACCGGATTCGGTTTCCCGTTGAAATCGTCCGGCGTGTCCGGGAAAAGGTCGGCGCTGATTTTATCATCATATACAGGCTGTCCATGATCGATCTGGTCAAAAAGGGAAGTTCCTGGGATGAGGTCGTCAAACTATCCCAAAAAATCGAACAGGCCGGTGTGACGATCCTAAACACCGGTATCGGGTGGCATGAGGCGCGGGTGCCGACCATCGCCACCGCCGTGCCGCGGGCAGCCTTTACCTGGGTAACGGCCAGACTGAAAGGAAGCGTTTCTGTGCCCCTGGTGACCAGCAACCGCATCAACACCCCCGAAGTGGCCGAAGAAGTGCTGGCGCGCGGAGACGCCGACATGGTATCCATGGCCCGGCCGTTCCTGGCGGATGCCGATTTCGTGAAAAAAGCCGCCGAAGGCAGGGCCGATGAGATCAACACCTGCATCGGCTGCAACCAGGCCTGTCTGGATCATATTTTTCTCGGTAAAATCTCTTCCTGCCTGGTCAACCCGAGGGCCTGCCATGAAACCGAACTGGAATACCTGCCGGCGGACGGCCCGAAGAAGATCGCCGTCGTCGGTGCGGGGCCGGCAGGTCTGGCATGCGCGACGATTGCCGCCCAAAGGGGTCACGCGGTGACCCTGTTCGAGGAAAAGTCCGCGATCGGCGGGCAGTTCAACATGGCCAATCAAATCCCGGGCAAAGAGGAGTTCAACGAAACACTGCGGTACTTTGAAAAGCAGCTGGCCCTGACGGGCGTCGAAACCCGTTTGAACACCAAAGCCGGGGCCGGGCATCTGCTGAGGGAGAGATTTGATGAGGTGGTTCTGGCCACTGGCGTAAGGCCGCGAAAACCGGACATCGAGGGAATCGATCACCTCAAGGTTCTAAGCTATGTGGATGTTTTGCTGCACAAGAAAGCCGTCGGCCGGCGCGTGGCCGTAGTGGGGGCCGGCGGCATCGGATTCGATGTCGCCTGCTATGTCACTCATCGAAAACCCTCGACAAGCCTCGACCGGGACGCCTTTTTGAAAGAATGGGGAGTGGACAAAGACTATCATCTTCCCGGCGGTTTGATGGCCACCCGCCCGCCGCTGCCCCACGTCGAACGCGAGGTCTATCTGCTGCAGCGCAAAACAACTAAAATGGGCGAGACCCTGGGCAAAACCACCGGATGGATTCACCGGGTAAGTCTCAAGCAGCACAATGTTGTCATGATCAATGGCGTAACCTACGAGCGCATCGACGAACGCGGTTTGCACATCCGCCTCAAGGACGAATCCAGGGTGCTGGAAGTCGATACCGTCATCATTTGTGCCGGTCAGGAGCCACTGCGGGATATCAAGGATGATTTGGAACGCGAACGCGTGCCGGTTCATCTGATCGGCGGCGCAGAGCTTGCCGTCGAGCTGGATGCCAAAAGAGCCATCGATCAGGGAGCACGGCTTGCAGCCAAACTTTAGATCGCGCAACCGTTTTGAAAAGCGAACCGCAGAACCGCAGAATGTCGAATTTCGAAGGGATGAATTCTGTCGATTTTATAAAAAGACTGATCGAGTATATCTTCCCTGACAAACTAGGACGCGAGAGAACAACATTCTCCTTCGACATTCGATATTCGACATTCTGCGGTTCTGCGGTTTTCTTTCTTACTTATTTTTCCACACCGGCTTTTTCTTCTCCATAAACGCCTTAATACCCCCCTGCGCATCCTCTGCCAGCAGGCTCATAGTCATGGTTTGCCTGGCAAAATCCATAGCATCGCTGTCCGGCTGATCGACCTGGGCGTAAAAGGCCTGTTTGCCGACAGAGAGTACAAAACGGCTGGCTTCGGCAATTTGTTTTGCCAGCGTCTCGGTTTCCGCGTCCAGTTCCTCGGCCGGTACAACCCGGTTGATCAAGCCCAGTTCTTTGGCTTCGGCGGCCGGATAATAACGTCCGGTCAGCAGCATCTCCATCGCTGCCTTGCGCCCAATAGCCCGCACCACGGCCACGCTCGGAGTCGAACAGAAAAGGCCGATCTTTACGCCGGGGGTGGCAAAGCGAGCGCCCTCTTCAGCTACGGCCAGGTCGCACCAGGCGACCAGCTGGCATCCGGCGGCCGTGGCAATTCCCTGGACCTGGGCGATGACCGGCTGGGGCAGGTCGTGGATCTTTTGCATCATCCGGTTGCATTGGTCGAATATGGACCTGTATTCACAAACATCGCCGTCGACCATTTCCGCCAGATAGTGGCCGGCACAAAAATGCTTGCCGGCAGCCCTGATCACCAGCACCTTGATGCTATCGTCGGCTGCAACTTCACCCAGGGCATGAATGATTTCGCCGATCATCAATTTGGACAGAGCATTGATTTTTCGGGGATTGTTAAGGGTTAGGTACCCGACCGCACCACTGGTCGACAGCAGGATTTCTTGGTATGCCATAGCGTCTCCTTTTGCTGGGTTCTCGATACTTGGTTCTGGATGATCGATACTCGATACCGGATGCCGGAAACAGCCGGCGTTCGGCCTTCGGCGCACGAGGCGCACCTTAATTTTTCAAGACAGATATGTCATCCCGCGTGAGCGGGGGCCTTCGGTCTAGGAATCTTGATTTATAGGAGTTCAGACAGAAAGGTGTCAAGATAAATAGGCGTGAGGGGGCCGGTATAACTGCTCGGTGTTCGGTATTCGGCCTCCGGCATCTGGAACCTGGTGTCCGGTATCGGATATCCGGGATCAGGCATCCGGAACCCGGAATCCGACAGCAAGCATCGAGAATCCAGAATCGAGTATCCAGTATCGAGTACGGCCTCATTTCTCCGGCTGATACACTTCCGTCTCTCGGTTAAATGCCTGCCATGCAAACCAATAGGCGTATGTTGCCGCAATCGCTTTGCCCTGTTCGTCCCGGACGGCGACTACTTCACCCTCAGCGCTGATCTCGATTCGGATTGGGCGGCTTCCAACCGTGTCCTGGTGAATCCCCGGGTTGGCGCTGAGCCAATCCAAGCGGTAGGCTTTGGCATGGCTGTTTAATTTGATGCCCAGGACCGGTTCTTTGGCGGACATGTCGCGGCGCACGGCCCCGACCGGGAACATGATCGAACCAAGGCGGTAATAGCCTTCATACGGGTCTATCGAATAGTCGCGGTGAAACCCGGTTTCATCTGAAAGCACCCGGGTGGATGGATTTCGCTTGCGCCAGGTTTTCCATGTTATTCTGGTGGAAGGCAGGGCTTTGAGTTTTTGCCCTGCCGCCGGACCGGCGATGGCCTGATCCATTAATTGTGACCAGAGACTGTCGGTCTGATGATCGTACAGCAGGACGTTGCTCTTGTACAGGCGTCCGGAAACGCCGAAGGTGTGTTCCGTGCTTTCGACTCGGCGGGAGTACACGACCCCCGTTTGGGTGAGCGGTCAGAATGTCACCGCCACCGGCACCCCATCGATGCTATCGTTGACGACTTCGTGCCAGTTCAGCACCTTGATTGGATAGGCCCGGGATTCAGTGCCGATTTTGACGCCGATGACCACATCCGAATCTGTGATGTAATCGGCCTCGCCGGGATTGACGAACTTGGGCTTTAAAATTGCCGGGATGCCGTCCTTGGGTGGACCGCCGGACAATATTTGCTCCTGCGGCACGATGGCGTTGTCGGTGTTGAACCCGGTTAAGAAAATGTAAAATATCAGAAGCACAAGGCTAATGAGATGTTTATTCATATTGACCCCCCGTTGAGATTGAAGATTTAAGAATGAAGATCGCTGATTGACGATTAATGAATTCCGGAAATCGCTGCGCTCCATCGATTTTATTCGTGGCCGGAGACTTTAGAAACCGAAAAGGACATTAATGATTGCGCTGCTCAAACCGACTCATCTGCAGAATTATCAGGCAGGCAACTTTTCTTAGCCGAACAGATTGAAAGTAATCAGGTCAGGCGGACTATGTTCAAGATGGATCAAGAGACATACGGGATCGGATCAGACGAGGGCCCATTTAAAATCCGCAGAAGCGGATTTTTAAATGGGCATAGGGATCACCTAGATTTGGTATAAAAGGTCAGTCATACCGGCAGCGTTTAGCTGCCGGATCTGCCGTCGTCGCAGGGTTCGCCCAGTTCATCGAACCGTGAGTGTTCGTGGCCGGGGGGAGCCTCGCATACCTGCAGAGGTTCTTGTTCCTGCATCTGTTTTCCGCAACATTCCGGTATCTGAGCGTCTTCAGCACTTGCCTGTGCTTTATTGCCGCAATCGACACATTCGTAATTCTTCTGATCTGCCATAAATTCCTCCGTTAAATAATAAAAAATAGTCAAAATTAGGCCCTACCTTAAGGAATTTAACGGCCAGTGTCAAGCATGTTCGGCAAGAACTGCAGCTGAAATCACTATTCAGGCGGACGACGCCAACGATCGCCCCAATCCAAATCATAAATCCCGTGCCGGTGTAAACGCACTCGCAGGACCATTGGAGACAACGACAAAGTGCGTCTTGTTCAAATCAAATCCGAACCCACATTTTTCATCAGGCACCTGTTAGGTATGTCGCCGAAATCTCAATTATATTACAAAATACGCACTTCGCTATAATACTTTGACATCTTTATCATTTTAGGCCATATTTGTTTGTTGAATCTCTTCTGGAAAGACATTTGCAATGAAGCTCAAGTACAAAATATTGCTTTTATACGCCGGCGTGAGCATTCTTATTTTAATTACAATTGGTACCCTGCTGTCCGCACGGCTGCAGGATAAAATTTACACGGACATTTACAATGATATTCAAAGTCAGCTGGCCCACATCGATTTTGCACTTTCGAGTGTCATCCAGGCCGTCAAGGGCGATCTGAAAGGAATCGTGGCTGCAGAGGTGGTGCAGTCTCGCAATGAGGGCGTCTTTACCAACTTCACCAACGCCGATCCACAAACTTTCCAATATCGTATTGGAAAGGTGGAACAAAATATTATAGATATATTCAACAATTACCGCATCACCCACGATTATGTAAATTCCGTCTACATGGGACGTGAAAACGGCGCTTTTGTGCGCTCCCACAAAAGAACCCGTCCGACGAAATACGATCCGCGTCTGCGCCCCTGGTATGTGCTGGGCAAGGAAAACCCTGGAAAAGTCATGATCACCGATCCCTATCGCTCCGTGACCTCACCGGATGTCAATATCGGCATTGTGACAGCCCTGCTCGATCAGCAGAATCGGGTCTACGGGGTGGCCGGCATCGATATCACCCTGGCCAATCTGACCGCCTACATCGAAAATGTAGCCGTCGGTCACAACGGTCACATGGTCCTGCTCGATCATAGCGGCACCGTGCTTGCCAGCCGCGACAAAGACACACTGTTTGAGAACATTCGCAACCTGTACGGCAACGAGTTGGAGGAAATCTTCAAAACCGAGCGGGGATTTGAGACGATTACCAGCCGATCGGTGAAAAATTACTTTATTCACTACACATCTTCGACGCTGGCCTGGAAACTGGCGATGGTTTTACCGGTCGATGAGATCGACGGCGAGGTAATGGGTGCGGTTACACCCATAATTGCGACCCTGTGCGCGGGGCTCCTGATGCTCAGCGTCCTGACGATGCTCGGGCTGCAGAAATTTGTAATCAAACCACTGAACAAACTCGGCCAGGGAACCGATTTGATTTCCCGTACAGGCAAGCTGGATCATCGTATCGATCTTCAATCCGAAGACGAACTCGGTCGCCTGGCACATTCGTTCAATGGCATGATGAATACCATCCAACAGTCCGATGCAGCCCTGAAGGCTTCGCAAAAGGAACTGAAAGAACACCGTGACAATCTGGAAGATCTGGTTGACGAGCGCACCGCCGAGCTAATCGAAGCCAAAAAAGCGGCTGATGCGGCCAATCAGGCCAAAAGCGATTTTCTGGCCAATATGAGCCATGAAATCCGGACGCCGATGAATGCCATCATCGGCATGTCTCATCTGGCGATGCAGACCAACCTGAGCCCCAAACAGGAAGACTACATTCAAAAAATACAATCCGGGGCCCATTCACTGCTCCGAATTATCAATGACATCCTGGATTTTTCAAAAATCGAGGCCGGCAAGCTGGATATCGAAACCATCGAGTTCAATCTGGAAGATGTCATGGAAAATCTGGCCAACATGGTGCCGGTCCAGGCCCGCGAAAAGAACCTGGAAATTTTGTTTGACACCTCACCTGAGGCGCCCCTGTCTCTGGTCGGTGATCCGCTGCGGCTGGGACAGATCCTGCTCAATCTCACCAACAACGCCGTCAAATTCACCAAGCGGGGCGAGATTGTCATCAGCACACGTCTGGCCGGGAAATCTGCCGACCGGGTAACCCTCGCGTTTGCGGTGCAGGATACCGGCATCGGAATGACCGCCGAGCAGGCAGCTAAACTGTTTCAGCCCTTTACCCAAGCAGACACCTCCACGACCCGCAAATTCGGCGGCACCGGTTTGGGTCTGACCATCAGCAAGCGACTGGTCGAGATGATGGACGGACGCATCGGGGTGGACAGTCAACCCGGCCGGGGCAGCAGATTTCATTTTACTGCCGAATTCGGACTGGCTTCCCGAGAGCTGGCCCAGAGGGGCCTTCTATCCAGCGAACTGAAAGGTTTGACCGTCCTGGTTGTCGATGACAGCCTCACGTCCCGGAATATTTTCAAAGAAATCCTTGAATCCTTTGCCTTCGCTGTGACCGTCGCCGATTCGGGCCTGAATGCCTTGGCGGAAATCGAGAAGGCGCTCCAGAACAAATCGCGCTACGATCTGGTGGTTATGGATTGGAAAATGCCCGGGATGGACGGCATCGAGGCCTCCCGCCGAATTATGGCCGCTACCAGAAATTCAGGACAGCCCAAGATCGTAATGGCAACCGCTTACGGCCGGCAGGAAGTGATGCGTCAAGCCGCAGACGTGGGCATCGACGCTTTTCTCATCAAACCGGTAAATCCTTCGGTAATGCTCAACACCATTATGGAAGCGTTCGGCAAAGATGTTCCGCGAATCCCGCGTGTTGAAACGGTGGAAAGCAAGGATGATCAGGCCTTGGAATCGATCAAAGGAGCGCCCATCTTACTGGTGGAAGACAATGAAATCAACCAGCAAGTCGCCAGGGAAATTCTGGAGGGTGCCGGTCTGGAAGTCACGCTGGCCGGCAACGGTCAGGAAGCAGTGGCCCTTGTGGAAAAAAATGCGTATGCGGCTGTACTGATGGACATCCAGATGCCGGTAATGGACGGGTATGCCGCAGCCCGTGCGATTCGCGAGTGGGAGTCTGGAATGCGGAAGGAGGAAGTGGGAAGTCGGAATGCGGAAGGCGGAATAAAGCCAGAGGACCACCCTTCGCCTTCCAGGCTGCGGAGGGCAGGCAGAGAGCAGATGACCGATGTCAGAGGCCAGAAATCAGAAGCCGATGGCCGACAATCAGAGGCCGGCAACCTGAGACCAGCAAACGGAAACCAGCGACCGGTGACCAGTGACCAGCAGCCAGCGTCCAGGGTCCGGGATAAAAATTCCGCATTCCGCATTCCGCATTCCGCATTCCAAAACATTCCCATAATAGCCATGACCGCCCACGCCATGAGCGGTGACCGCGAAAAAAGCCTGGCGGCCGGTATGGTTGACCATATCAACAAACCCATCGATCCCGAAAAACTGCTTGCTGCCCTGCTGAGATGGATTCACCCCTCGCATAAAGCAGATAGGCCCCCGTCACCGGAATCCGGGGCCGGAATTGCTCCTGGTGACCGGAATCCGGCCGCATCCCGCTACATGTCAATGGACCAGGGCGCCAACGGATTGCCGCCATCCATGCCGGGGTTTGACCTGGAGACCGGCCTTACAAGGCTGCGGGGCAACAGCAGACTTTACCGTAAACTGCTGCTGGATTTTGCCAGGGATTTCCGCCAGGGACCGGATGACATTCACAGCGCCCTAAAGGCCGGCGACCTCAAACAGGTCCACGCCCTGGTCCACAACATCAAAGGCCTGGCCGGCAACCTTTCGGCGACCGATTTGCAGCGGGCCGCTGCGGTCTTAGACAGTTCGGTGAAAAAAGCACTATCTGCCGGGGAGCAAAGGCCGGGAGAACTGGACGAGCACTTATCAGCCCTGAAAAAATCCCTCGATGACGCTCTGGCAGCCTGCCGAAACCTCGCCCGGCCGGATAAAGAAAATTCCGACGGTGACGCAATTAGGCCGCAGACATCCCTGCCGGCGGACCTGGCACGCCGCACGGCGCTGCGCATCCATGAAGCGGCCGACATGGGGGATTTGAACGAACTGAAATCGGCCGCCGGGGAATTGAGGCGGGAGTCTGAAGGCTACAGCGAAATCAGTGAAAAGATATTGCGGCTGGCGGAAAATTTCGACTTTGACGGGATCATAAAACTGGCCGGGGAACTTGTGCCGGGGACCAGGACAAAAAGCTGATTATTAAAAGAGAACCGCAGAACCCGTAAAAAGAGAACCGCAGAATCCTCCTGCGGCGGACAAGTCTCGAATTTCGAATGTCGAATTTCGAAGGAAGGTATTCTGTCGATTTTATATAATCCGTTTTGTGCCTATTACAAAATGAGGAATACAAGCCTGGGTTTTAAGCTCATAAATAAAGATCCAGAAAACCAATTTATTAGTTATCATATACCAAAAAATTGACAGAGCGTAGCGATACCACCCTTCGACACTTGTCCGCCTTTGGAGGATTCGTTATTCATCATTCGACATTCTGCGGTTCGTTTTTTTAAGGACCAAGCTGAGGATTTCCAACAATGCCTTCCTTGCTAAAATACATTATCTGGCCTCTGGTGCTGTATGCCGCCTACTGTGGTCTGCTTTTTCTGATGCAGCGCCAGATCATGTTTCCTCGAAATCAGATCCCGCAACCGTCGTCGGCCGGACAAACACCGCCCGGCCTGAAAAAATATTGGCTCGATACCCCTGACGGGCGGGTTGAAGCCTGGTATCTGCCACCGGCCGCGCCAACAGCGAAAACACCGGCGCCGGCAGTAATTTTCGGTCACGGCAACGGGGAATTAATCGACTTCTGGCCGCAAGAACTGCAAAAATTCACACACCTGGGTATGGCCCTGCTGCTAGTGGAATATCCCGGATACGGACGTTCGGACGGGCGCCCTTCGCAAGCATCCATCGCCCGGGCCTTTACAGCTGCCTACGACCTGCTGGCCAAACGCGAGGATGTCGATCGGTCCCGCATCGTTTTTTTCGGCCGCTCGCTGGGGGGCGGCGCGGTCTGCGCCCTGGCCGACCTCAAACCCTCGGCCGCCCTAATCCTGATGTCGACCTTTACCAGTGCGAAATCTTTTGCTAAGAATTTTCTGGCACCGGCTTTTCTAGTGCGGGACCCCTTTGACAACCTCACTGTTGTCACCGAATATCCCCATCCGGTGCTGGTCATCCACGGCAAAGCAGACACGATCATCCCCTTTTCCCATGGCAAGGCACTGTACAAGGCGGCTGAACAGGGCACCCTGATCGCCTATGATGCCGGGCACAACGATTGCCCCCCGGATTGGAAGATATTTTGGCAGGATGTTGAGAAGTTTTTGATAGAAAACAGCATTATTTGATAATGATCTTGAATACAGATTAAATGTTTTTTTTATTTACAACAAAAGACAGAGCGTAGCGACACATTCCTTCGACACTTGTCCGCTTCGGGTGGATTTGTTTTTCGACATTCGACACTTGTCCGCCGCAGGAGGATTCTGCGGTTCGCTGTTCCCGCGTTTTATTATTCCCTCTTAAAGCTTTTGCCCCACTCCCAGCATTCTCCGGTTCATAAAGCCGTAGTCCCCTTCGAAGCGATGCGGTGAAAAATCGGTGTGGATGTTGACCTGGGCGAATCCGGTTGTCGTCATCAGGTCGCTTAGTGCATGGGAATCGTACAGACGAACAGCATAAGTCCGATCGCGGATCAAGCCGTCCTGCTTGCTGATCACCATTTCTCGAGCCCTGATGATATCAGCATGGATTTCACGCTGACGGCATACCACCGTGTCTTCACCTATCTCATGCCAGGCGTTGGGCGAAAACGCCTTCCGGACTGCCGCTCCGTCCGTGACGTCCACCAGCAGGCGCCCCCCGTCCTGCAGCACCCTGTGGGCTTCCGACAAAATCTGGCGATCGGCCTCGGGCTGCTGGATATAGCCCAGCGAATTGCCCATTATCAACACATGATCGAACTGATTTGAGGCAAGATCGATCCGGCGTGCATCGCAGCGAATGACCTGCAGGGGCAGGCCGAGGCTGCGAACCTTTTCAGCGGCAATATCGATCAGCGGTTGAGAATAATCCACAAGTGTGCAGGCTCTAAAACCTCTATTGCAGAGCTCAATGCTGTGGCGCCCGTGTCCGCCGCACAGGTCCAGAATCCGGTGCTCCACCTCCAATGACAGCAATTCACAGGCGACATCGACTTCCAACTGTGTCAGGCTGTCATCGTCCACCGACCGCGCGTCCGTCAGCAGATAGACATCGTCAAACAGGGTCTTCCACCAGTCAGGATCAACTTCGATGGACATTGTCGGCTCCTTTGCAGGCAATTGCCGCTGCGGTTTATTCTGGCGACATATCGATAAAATCATATAATTGAAGAATGAAGATTGAAGATTTGATGTATTCTATCGATTGTACTTCACTGTCATTATTGCAACATGCGGTTTTTGGCCGCCAAAGCAGCGAATTGTGCCCGTTATGATTGCTTAACCGAATGAGTACCTGTCAATGGGCGTTTTAATTCCGGGCGCTGGAAAACCGAGTCGCTACAAAAATAGCATACCGAATATCGCAAACTCTTGCCGGATTAACCATCTCGAGCGGAGCGAGGCGTACTCTCCAAATCTTCAGTCTTCAATCGTCATTCTTCAATCCAGCGGTTCGGCGCCGAAACTGAACAGACCGTCGGATGCGATGATTGCCGCGGATCCCTGCCACGGGTTCATGCGCGCGATTTGGAGCTCTTCGGCGTCGATGTTGATCATGTCGTCCAGCCGCCCGCTTCGCCAGAGCTTTTCAAGCGTTAAGCAGTCGTGCCACAGAATTCGTCCGTAATTCTCGAGGGCTTCGACTTGGCGGGGGGTAATCACGCGGGGTCTCAGGGCAATTTTTACCGGGCCCAGCAAATAGGTAAAATCACAATCCATGGCCATCTTTTTTTGCTCCGCGATCACTTCGAGCAGATCGCCGACATCCATGTTGACGATAGCCTCATTAATGCGATTCACGGCCTCTCTGACGCTTATATCGGCGTTTAGGATAGCCAAGGGTTGAAATCCCCCGCCGCTGCCGACATTGGTTGGCACGCCCCCATAGCGGCCCACAAAACCGACCGGTCCGCCGGGTCCTACCAGGCAGCGGAAATCGGTCTGATATCGTTTGAGATGAATTTTATCGTCGCTCACCCGGGGAGCGTCTTCAGCCCACAGCGAAAGCGGAATTTTTTCCTGGACGATGTAATCGCCTTGATCGACAGCCAAATTCATGGCTTCCTCGATGTCGTCGTTGACGCTACCCACCCTGACACCATGGCCGGAGTAGCCTCTTTCCGGTTTGAGAACCAGATTATCCCAGTTGCGTCGGGTCCAGTCCACCAGGTCAGCGATGGTTTGACCGCGGGGTCCCTCGGTCCGGCGGTTTCGAAATTGCCGGGTCCAGGGCGTTCGCTGCACTATTTCGCTGTGAAAACGATCCCTGAAGGGGCCGGTGATCACCTCAAACATGCTTTTGACATTGAATGGTTCGGTACCGCGGGGGTTTATGACCCGCTGTTCTTTTACCGCCTGCAACACGGGTGACAGATTATGCCGACGATGAAGGGCCATGAGCACATCGGTGTTAAAATCCATAAAAATGACCGACACCGGCCGGCCCTGCCAGCAGACCCTGCCGTTCTCGATTTCGAGTTCCTGGGGGGCGCACAGGACGCCGCTGATCCCTTCGACATCGTCCAGCCGACGGGCAAGATTGATATTCTCTGTGACATCCGCCAGGGTTTCCTCTTCGGCCACCACCGCAATTAAGCCGGAGTTGCGGCCAGCCAGGCGACGGTGGGCTGCGATCAGAATTTGCACCAGCCCGTCGACGGGAGAAAAATAAGGGTGGTCGAAATCCAGGTCCAGGTCGAGGGATGCTATCCGGCTGATTCGCCACCAGACGGCCTTGCCGATACCCTGGGTCAGCCGCTGGTAATCCCAGCCCCCGGGGCTGCCCAGGTTCCATTCCGAATGATAGCCTTTAAAATTTTCCACTCTGAGTTCCTTTTTAGAAATATATGTTCTTCGCCAAGTTATTTAGAGTGAATAAAACCAATAGATGGAAATGAGATATGGCTCTATGGAGATGATCTTAAATAATATACACAAGCTCAAACGGATTATATCTCTATCCAGCTTCAATTGCATCGGCCAAGGCATCCAAGCGCTGCTCGATTAGATGAAACGGCAGTTGTCCGCCTTCCAGCAGGACGCGGTGAAATTGGTCCATGTCCATGCGGTTGCCGTAGGATGCTCTCAATTGTTTGAATTCGTGGCAGCCGAGACTGTAGCATAATTGATAACCGGGATTCAAACGAAAACGATCCACCTGCCGTCGGGCCTCGGCGGGGGAAAATCCGCAAACGACCAGGAGATTTATGGCCTGCCCCGGATTAATTTTGCCGGTCGTCAACCCGACATCGACCTGGCAGCGGGCAGACCGCCACAACCGTCTTTTATAATCCACCAGCAAATCCATCGGACTGGTGATATACCCCGATTCGATGAGCAGGTATTCAGCGTATGAGGCCCAGCCTTCATAAAAAAGCGGGGATTCGATCTGACGTCGCACCGGATTGGACAGCCGGCGGCGTACGGCATCCAAAAAATGATGCCCCGGTATTGCTTCATGGGCGGCAAGCGGCTTGAATTCACGATGAAAGCGCTTCTTTAACAGGTTGTCCGCCTTGGTCTCTTTCCGGCCGCCTTCAGCGGTGGTTATGTAAAAATAGCTTTTCTCCGCGACATCCGCGGTGAATGCCGCTGCGAATAATGCCGTTCCCCGGACGGATCTCAGGTAGTCCGGCGTTGGAGCGATTTCCAGCGGTGCATCCAACGCTTCGCCCCTGAAGATCCGATTACTGAAAAATAGCCGCAGTCGCGCGATCTCATCGCGGTACAATTTCATGGTATCTGATTGGGAGGTGCCGGCCGGAAAGTAGCCGTGATACAGTTCCTGCCACGAGGCCGAGGGGTCGATGGCGGCTTTCTGCGCCTCCAACGAGGCCAGAATGTCATGCCATTCATCGACGGCCATATCGAAAATTTCGTCCACGCTGTTTTGGCACAGAAAATGGTTCTGCAGGGTTGCAGGCAGGCTTTTTGCCGCAAATTCATGATCCGGTTGGGGGTGAAGCGATGCCAGATAACGATCCAGGGCCTCCAGGGCGGCTGCGGTTTTGTCCAGGTCCGACGTCAGCGTCGTGGCCGGCTTGAGCTGGATTCGCGCCGGCAGATCCTTGGCCAGACGTTGCAGGTACCGGCGGCAGTCCGCGATCATCGCCCGCGACGCTTGATGATAGGATTGGGGCACTGCCCTGATATTTGTTACGGCCTGTTCGAGTACCCGGTGCATATTCGACAGGCGCGCGCTCACCCGATCGGCCCGCTCTTTATCTCCGGCGGCCGGTTTGTTCAACCCGTGATCCAGGCCGATAAAGGCAATTTTCAGATAAAGCAACGGGTTCAGTTGCCAGGAGCGTTTGTGGTCGAACTCAACCAGGAAACCGGCGATATTGGCCTGTAGCATCTGCAGGTCAATGCGGGTTTCTAGCTCCAAATGGGGTTGTTCCAGGCGGGCGCAGGTTTTTTGAATGCTCTTAAGGTGCTCAATGCTCTCACCGATCACATTCGCATCGAGGTTGTCGAGACTATCATAGTGTTTGGCGGCCGCCTGGGCCCGGGGAAGAAAATGAAATTCATCACTGGCACACATAACAGGGAATCGGCGGGCCAGATCGTCGAAGTACGCTTGGGCTAACTCTATATGCGAATCCTGTGTCATGCTTGTACCCCAAACAGGGCAAACGGCAATTGCCCGTGAACTGTTATTCGTTATAGCTTAATGGATTCCTAAAAATGTAATCTATTTATATCTAGTGTCTATCATTTCCAGGACTCTTTTTTCAAGTCCCTGATTTTCCATGTATTGACCTTCTTCAGCCGAATTGGTATCAATACAGCAGTCCATGTTTGAGGCCGGTATCATGATTACGGATTTTTCTTTCGGCAGGATTGTCGTCAACGGTCAAACCTGCAACAACGACATTAAAATCGTGCGCAACGCACTAGTGGCCGACTGGTGGCGCAACAAAGGCCACGTGGTCGAAATCGAAGACGTTCAGGATGCCTTGGACAGCGACCCGGAGGTTCTCGTCATCGGTCGGGGTCAGCCCGGCTATATGCGGGTGGCAGACTCCCTGAGGCAGCATCTTGTCGCCAGGGGCATTAAGCTGGTCGAAGAGCCCACTGCTGCGGCCGTTGACACTTTCAACCGGTTGTCAGAGGAAGGACGGCGGGTGGCGGGAGGATTTCATGTTGGGTGCTGAGGTAATGAAAAGAGAACCGTAGAATATAGAATATCAAAGGAATTAACAGAATAGCGAACCGTAGAACCGCAGAATGTCGAATTTCGAATTTCGAAGGAATGAATTCTGTCGATTTCATAAAATCCCGCTTGCTCCCAATACAAATGGAGAATTACAAGCCTGGAATTTAAGCTCATACACAATGAACTTGAAATCCGATTAATCGGTTTTTATTTACTAAAAAAGATAGAGCGCAGCGATACTAACCTTCGACATTCTTTATTCGACATTCGATATTCTGCGGTTCTCTTTTCCCTGGTTTGGCTGTCAGGTTTCAGGCCGCCCGACGACAAAGCAACATAGAAAAGTATCAAAAACCTTGATCAAGAGGAGGTACTTGATTCGAATCGATAAAGTTTTAGTCGCGACCCCCGAAACTGCCTGCCCGCCGAAGCCCAAAGTAGGAACACCGAAACCAATAGTTGCTTAGGGTAGAATTGAGAAACTAGGGTTTGATAAATACTATTTCACGAATTGAAGGAGCCGACACAAAATGCTATCCCGTTTCAACAACGAAGTTCTGTCCTATGGTCCTACAGCGGTTTTACCGCAAAATTTGAACAGCGCCTGGATCAAGCGGCTGCAGAAGATCGCCGACGACTTTCTCGACAGTAATTTCTCCCTGGATGAATGCAAGGATCCCAGAGACGTCGGGGATCCGATACTGGCGGCCTGCGTTTATGAGATATTGAGCTATCAACGGGGAGACAACGCCGAGGTGTCTGCCAAAAACCTGGCTGAAAAGATGGCGATTTATTCCCTGTCGGTCTTGATGGAATCAGTCGACCGAGAGTCGCCCATCGGGCTGGAACCGCCGAACTTGGACAATGTACTGTCAATGGACAGAATCATGGGGTTTAAAGACCGGAATCCCGAATTCGTCAAAGTATTGAGACAGGCCTGCATCATTCAGAACTCAGAAAAAGGCTGGTTCCAAAATATCAAAGAAAGGCTGCTTTCATAGCAGCGCCGTTAACCATATCTTATATGAAACTTCAATATTATTTAACTCACGCCAAGGCGCAAAGACGCAAAGGAAATTACTAATATTTTAAATTATCTTGGCGTCTTTGCGTGAAAATAAACAGTTTGTTTCCCGATCAGAACGGGGCTGTCCTTTGACGGAATCCGCAGTAACATAGAGTTATGAAATCGGTTGTTGGACGAAGCCGCTACGCGGCAGAAAAAAAATTAAAATAGTGTATACTCCTTTATCTGTCCAATTTCGGGCACACGTAAAAAGGGAGTATACCATGGACCCTACAGAACAAAAACGATTTGGCAA
>Ga0209671_1000923_pt1 | contig 22438 bp, 16 predicted proteins | sample WorMetHERISLAND2_2_FD_187401 | JGI IMG/M metagenome (GOLD analysis project Ga0209671, IMG submission 187401) | Marine gutless worms symbiont microbial communities from Max Planck institute for Marine Microbiology, Germany - Olavius geniculatus... | ecosystem: Host-associated > Annelida >... | reverse complement strand
GCAGATCATGCCAGACTTCAACGAGGCGCTGCTTCAGCTCGTCGACATTACTTACACGATATTTATACACTCGTTGCTGCATAACTCCCCAGATCTTATAGTCGACGGGATTCAGATCTGGACTGTTGGGCGGCCAGAGGTCAGGACCGATGAAGTCGGGTGTCTCCCGCTGCAGCAGCTGGATGAGGCAAAATTTACCATTTGTAGGTTTTGCCATTTTCCCAAGGTAAGACAGTTGCACTAAATAGATGAGGTGGGAAATGAAACCACCATTCGATGACACATATTCTCATTAATAAGTGTGCCAAAAATTATTATAATCGGACATTCATTGTTCAAGTTATTGCAAAAAATGTAGTCACATGCTTTTTTTTGAGACACAGTGTAGTAGTAAAAATAAGTGAGATGAAAATGGGCCTATTTTTACATTGCTGTGTACAAATACTGTTTGTTGTGTTGTTTGGATGTTAGATTTTGTAACCTTTGATGATGATAATCTGAGAATTGTGCCAGAATGAAAATGTTTGTACGTATTGTTTGACAGAACAAGCTGTGGTTACACAGATGCTTTCAATGTTCAGTTTTGGTTATTTTTGACATGACTAGGGCCCCTGTGTAGCTTTCTGTCGAAGATTTTGTCTGTTGTAAGTTGGATGCTTGAAAGTACCATTGAGAGGATTTGTGTGTCTTGCATGGTTGCAGTCAGTATTGACTATTTGTGTTATAAAGAATTTATGTATTGTGTACACAATTGCAGACACCGACTTGCACAATGTGATAAAAAGAGGCAACATATTGAAGCACATCCACAAGCAGTATATCATGTATCAGTTGTTTAAAGCCATAAAATACCTTCACTCAGGAAATGTAATTCATCGAGATCTCAAGGTATGGAATATTTTAGCATACTGGCTGCATGCTTGTGATGTTTGCATCAGCTTTGCCTGTAGGTAACAAAGATGTGCAGACTGCGGACGTGTCAGTCTGCGGATCCAGATGTACAGGATTTTTTGCGGACACGGAGGGACGCGGATCTTGTTCCATGACGAAATTTGTGGACGCAGACTGATGTGGATCCTGTTTTGTGACGAGTGTATTTTTTTCTAATAAAATTTAAAAACAGAAGTGGTGTGTGTTGAGAGGTGTGTAGCACGTTAGCACTGGTACCAGTAAATTGTAATCTGCTCTAGGCCTAGGCACGTAGTGGCCTACCTTACGTATTAATGACTAGAGGCAGGCCTATTCAGTGCGGATACGGATGGACGTGGATCCAATATTTCTCTCTTGTTGCAGACGCGGACTGACAGCGGATTTTTGGTCAAAATCTGTGGACTGACGTGGACTCAAAAATTTCAGGATCTGCACATCTCTAGTAGGTAACAGATGATTAAATCTGTTACTATAGCTTATAGATTCTGCTAGTTTGAATTTTTTTGTTGCGAAGGAAATTGTGGTGACCATGAGGCATTGAAATATGATTCCTGCTTTTAGTGTGATTGGTCATTGGTTTGCTACAACAACTGTCTGCTTATGATAATGCTGTCAGCTAGATGACACACAGTTGCATCATAATTAATGTGAAAACAAGAACAATAAAGCATACATAAGAATAATGTAAATAAGAATAAGAATATGTTGGCACACAAGTTACTCCCGTCTATTTCATCCATCCAATTTTGATTTCCTGTGCCTGTATATTTTTAAGCTGGGAGTTCATGTAGAACAGAATGATGGACTGCAATGGTCAGGCAAGCTAGACCCATGTTGCAGTTTATTACGATGGCTGCACAGTAATGACAAAATGTAGTATTAATGACTTTACGTTTGATTATCATACAGTTTAGCCAGTTGTGGTTGTGTTTGTAGCCGTCGAATGTGCTTCTGGACGGAGACTGTTTTGTGAAGATGTGTGACTTTGGCTTAGCAAGGTCATTGTCCCAGATCACCCCTGACCAGCATGGTGATCCTAACTTGACCGAATACGTCGCTACACGCTGGTATCGTGCTCCTGAGATTCTGCTAGCATCTCATCGGTAAGAATTTGCCATTGGTATTTGATTATGCAGCTTAATACAATAGACTACAATACAATAAAGAATTTGCAGTTAAAAACTGACAGACAAACTGTCAGTTTAATCTAGTGCATATACTAAAAAGAACTGAAATGTTTTTTCAAATGAAATGAAAGATACTGAAAATAGAAATACAGTTATAACATGAAACTTAAAGATCTAGAAAATGACTGAAATAAGAATAAAAACTAAAAAGAGAAAGAACTAACAAGGAAACAAATAATGAAAACTGAAACCGAAAAAAAACTGAAATGAGAAAAACAAAAAATCATGAGGAGGTCCGAATAGCTGTGAAATCAGTCTGAGGGGGTGGCAGATATCTGTGGAGAGCAGGATTTAAGAAAAAAAAGCTCTGAGACTGGCATGAAAGAATGATGGGGGGTGATGCATGACAAGAGTGATGATGGTGACACTGGTGAGGTAGGATGATGACATGCAGTTTCATGAACAACCTCACTGTCCACACAAGACAGCTAGTTTATTCTACAGCATGACGACGATTTAAAAAAGTACAACATGTGAGTTTTGACTGATAAAGCATTAAATAATGCACAATACTAACAGTCTAGACACTGATAAAACCAAAATGCTGCAAGCCACTGTACATGGCTGATCGCTGGTGATAGCCTACTGACACAAAGTTTTAGGATTAAAACAGATCAATGTAAGGCCTTCCAATAAACAAACAGTAGCTTTAGAGCATCTGTTCAAAATCATAATTATAGTAACAATCATCGTGCAAAAAGATATCCGCCTCAATTATTACCCATCATGGCCCCGTCGTTGTTGTGGATAAAGGTGCAGTAGTTCAGTTTGCTTGGCGTTAGGCTTATATGCTTACCATTTAAATTGAGGCCTGCAGTAGAAAACATAGCCTACTTTCAACAGGCACACTAGGTGCGAAGAGCGTCAAGTAACGTACATGCAGTGACTATACTAAGTGCAGTATAATGATCCTATGTCCTGTAACACACCGTTATAACTGCTGCCATCATTATTAACTTGACGACTAGGCCTAAAATCACTGCAAGCCACGGCGTGCTGTAAAAATTTCGGCAGTGGCGGCGCCCCATAATTTTAGCTGGCTTGGTGGCACGCTGTCTGTTTTTCGGCTGGCAGCAACGCCAGACGATTCCGGCTGGCAGCGGCGGCGCGAGTCGGCAGCTGAGGGGTTTAGGTGAGATCTAGATAGACAGGTTAAGAAGAATTGGAGAAGGAAGCAGGTCAACTGGGACTTACATGGAAAATAGTTATCGAACTGTGTCGGTGTAGTCTATGTACTGTAACTGTGTTGCAGTTGATATGCATTCGGCTGATACCATGCATTGTTTGTAAGAGTGACTGACAGTCAGGTTGTCTTGCATGCATAGGTATACGAAGGGAGTGGATATGTGGAGTTTGGGGTGTATTCTTGGAGAGATGCTGTTAGGCAAAGCATTGTTTCCAGGCTCTTCCACACTAAACCAGCTGGAACATGTGGTCTCCGCTGTGGAACAGCCAACAAAGCAAGGTAATTGACACTACTACACACTAATTGTTTTTAGCATAATATCCGTACAATACTTGATCTATGTAAGGCATGCGTTTTCCACTTTCTTATGCACCACCCTGTACAACAGAATAGTGAAAACATCACTGTACTCACACAGTGACACACATACTAGTAAATGATCAGTGGCCATTGTGAGCATTGAGTAATTGATACCGAGAAGTTAAGTAGTAGTAGCAGCAACGCTGCAGCAGCTGTAGTATTAGCTATCCTCGATCATTGCAGCAAAGTGCAGTCATAGGAAAAGAATATTCAAGTGTTCAACACAATTGCCCTTCACTGTAATGATCGAGCCTAATTGTTTCCAACACAATATTCAGGACAGCTGTTTGTAACACTGTTTGATTTTTCAATCTACTGATCTGCATAAAGCATGTAAGTTCCAATTTTTGTGGCAACAATTCCATTTTGTGCCCTGCTTCAGATTGTCTACCTAGCATTTTAAAATCACATGATCCAGTCACTCCAGTGGTTTTTCTGAGCATAGATGAATGTAGGTCATCAACTGTTGTTTCTCATTATAATAAAGATTATAACTTCTACTTAGATTGGTTTTTCGCAAGATGTTCAGTTGCTGTTTCATATTCTCTGTGTTTGTTGATGTAGACATAGAAAGCATGCAGTCTCCATATGGATCATCAGTCTTTGAAAAAGCATCCAGCAGGTTTGTGTTCTGTTATTCACCGTGTATAGTATGTTTTCCATGCATACTGTGTAGTAATGTGAGTTTTATTATGCACGAAAGCAGCTACTGCTTTTAGCGTGTCTTAGCCATCTCAATTCTGTCTGTTTGTCCGTCACAGGGGTGGATCGATCAAAAACAGTGCAAGCCAGGATCACCAAATTTTCACCGTTGGCTGCCTGGAAGACTCTAGTTTCAGGAACCATAAAGTTTTTCCACAAATTTGAAAGGGGTCATCCCGAACAAGGGCGCTAAATGAGAGGGGTGGGCATTTGCGATTTTTGGCAAATAAGTCGCTGTATCTCAGTAACGGTGCGAGATAGGGCCTAGGTTACTATTAATCACTAATAGGAAGTCGTACACTGGCTCTCGATTGGTGCCGATTTCAATGACCTTGGATGACCTCGAATGCCAAAATAGAGGGTTTTATGGATTTTTTGGCAATTTCGGGCTGTGACACAAGTCTATATCATTCACAAGATGGCGCCACAGAACTATTGTTGTGCGATCCGGATAGAGAATTTGGTATTTGTATATAAACTTAGTGTGAACACCCCAATTTTCGGCTAAACTACTGAACTGGAACTGCTATAGGCTTTCGCACGTCTCGTGAGCATTAGCTCAAATTTTATGTTGCACATGTATTGGCTGTATCAAGTCAGGCAGTGGTGGTACTAAATATTTCCATTCTGTGACTATTGCTGTTGCAGTCATTGTTTTTCACGTGTACTTTGTAATGTGCCAAGTGTCACCAGCCAGTTGTAATCGTCTTTGTGATGATGTTGCATTTCAACTATAATTGACTTTCTGCATTCTGCTACAAAATGTGCAGTACTGGGTATGGTTTACCAGATCTGTCATATGCTGGATTTATTTGGTCCTGCTCAGCTGGGCCTGGCTCATTTACTTTGAAGCCGAACTTAATCTAGTCAATTTTGTTGGAGGCTGTTTCACGGCATGGCGCATTGATTTTTGTATGACCCAGCTATTTTAGACTGAGGTGATAAAGTGAATGGGTCCTTGCTGCGCGGAGAATTCAAGATCATGATCAGTTTGGTCTGTATTTAGCATCATTTTTTCTCGTAAGCTGATGTCATACAATGCTGATTTACAGATAATAAAATTGGCCATGTGGCATGGTTCATGTGTTTCATTAGCTGGTTTTTTTCTGTCCAGTAAAACATTTTTATTAAATCTTCCAGTTTTGGCAATCGTGTGACATTAGCTTTTAGAGAGGTTCTTCAAGGGTGTATATCATGACTGCACCATGCCAGTGACCACTGATGCAAGCTAATTGCTGAATGTGAACACTGCTACAGTATGATGTGTCAGGCCTAAAAAAAGTCTGGATGAGTTGGTGCCTGGAGTTAGTGAGGATGCTCTTCATCTGCTTACACAACTTCTTCACTTCAACCCTGACAAACGACTCTCAGCGGATCAAGCGCTTCGACATCCATTCGTTAAGAGGTTGTCAAGGCTTCCAGTCTTTCTTTTTGTTTACTTACTACTGTGTGCTGTGAGTTGGCTTCAGTGCAATATTTCTTGCTAATTTTAGGATGACCATTGCAAACAGAAAAGAGAAATGACAACAGTAAAGGACATTACAGTAAAGGACAGTAATACATGAATAGAATTGATTTGTCATCTTGAACAGTTCACTTATTTAGTTGCTATAACTAGAAAATGTCCTTTGCTATTAGTCGTACCAGTTGCTGGCACATAATGCTAGCATCTGGTGAAAATCTGAATAGTAGAAAATATTCTGGATGGATCTTGAACACCATCAAAATCAAATCGATCAGTTCACCTGTTAGAAAGTGTTACCAGTATGTTCGTAGCTTTTGTAAATATTTTGGTAACAAGCAATGGCGACTCAAGTATTAGTTGACAAAAGTGACTACTATATTATCAGTCATGTGACTGATCATAAGTTTCCACATCTTTGCACCTCTTGTGTAGTTATGAGGTTATTTCCATGACATTAGCCGCAGTCGATTAAGTTGTCATGTAATGCAGGTTTCACAATGCAGCTGAAGAGATTGTGGTTGGCCGAGATATCGTACCTCCAGTCAGTGACAGCGTCAGGCTCACTGTTGATGAATATCGCAGCAGATTATATGAGGTGCTGCCTGTTTGGGTCAAGTTTTGTTATTTGTTTTGTAACTGCTGAGAGTGTACACTGTGGTGCATAAAAGTGGAAGATAATAGTTGATGTAGGTAGAGAAATGAAGCATTTTTAAAGATGATTACCGGTAGCTTTCATCTTTTCAGCATATGGTGGTCACATTGAATGCTGTGTTCAACATGACCACCGTTTACTGCAATGGTCGAGGCCAATCAATCAATTCCAGTACTGTCCGATTGCTCAGTCTACATAAAGCATGCACATACTGCTTTCTTGTGCCATATCTGATTTGTGGATTTTGCATGTACTTTGCAGTATTACAAGCATGTCTTAAGTAAATTTGTATTGTATAAGTTATCTTAACTGCTGAACTATAACTTTACTATTACTTTTGTTCTGTTCTATTGAATGTTTTTTTTTATAAATTATCGGAAGTGCAGTGTTGTATGAATGGAGCAGTGAATGCTGATTGGAATGACATTATTGGCTGTTTATATGGTTTTTCTTTAGTGTTTACATGCCTGTTGGCAGGATGACATTTCAGAAATGCCATTCTGCCTGTAAAAAGTTTTGCTTGAACAGTTTGCAAAAGTTTATTCCTGGGGGAACTGGTCTAACCTGGAGCAACTCTTATGAAGTTGGCTGATTAAACTGTAGTAGTAGTAATGATAGTAAACTAGTAGTTGTAGTAATTGTAGTGGTTGTAGTAGTACACCGTGTCCCAAAATTAGCTTCAAACACCTTATTCAGTTTGTAGTTCATGAATTTCAGCGACATATCGTACACTGCACTATCATAACATTACTTATCATCACAGCATTTATGATGTCTACACCTTACCGTGTGTGCTCAGTGTAACGTCATTATGACGTCAGAGTTTGTTTACATTAAGGTTATGTTCAGTGCATTGTTATTGACCAAGAAATCAAGCTACAGCATACCCGCTTTAGACTAAGGGCTTACATCATGGCTATAGGTGGCCACTTTAAGCTGAAACTTTAAATACTACCTAGTTCACAATGATGTTTTCATGACTGTTTCAAATTTTGTAACAATGTGTCACGTATTAACGATTTTATGTTAACTTTTCTGTAGGGGGGGGGTGCTAATTTTGGGACACAGTGTAGTAATTGTTGTGATGGTGATATTTGTAGTTTTAATTTGTTTAGACTTGTAGTTGTAGTTGTAGTTTTGAGTTGTAGTTGTTGTAGCAGTAGTTTATTGGTGCACTCATAGATAGAACATCATTAATTCTGTCACACAGGGTTGAAATGAACACAACTTCTAAAAACCGAGTGTGTTTTATTGTGTAAACCCGCCTGAAAACCAACTAAACCCACTTCAAACTTTATCCAGTTCAAGTTTCTCATTCCACTTATAATGAAATGTTTCATTGTGATTAATTTTTAAAATTTGAAACCTATTTGCACATTTTCGGATATATGCTTAATATGGACAGTATCCAGCAGTGCTCAAAAACTGCTCATTCTAATAACTTAAAACTCATGAAAAGCTTTAAAGCCAAAACCTGTCATGTTGGGTTTTTATTTAAGAAATGTGTTCAGCCTAAAAAATTTAGAACCATCTAAAACCCACTGGTTGAGCTTCTCTTTATAAGAAGTTTTTTTCAGTCTTGCTGTTAGATCATGTGTTATTGCTGGGCATTTCAGATGATACGTGAAAAGAAGCTGGAACGACGTCGACAACGAAGAAAAGCTGCTGAGCGTCAACAGCAGTTGGAACAAGAAGTTGAGATGATGTCCACGTCTGCAGCGAATCACCAGCAGTATGGACAGGAACCTGAGATGATGTCCACATCACCCGCAAACGTCGTAGATCAGCAAGGAGAGCAGTTTGACAACAACAGCACGGTGGCTAGACAACATGCCGAGGCCGACCGCACACGCCGACGACATCGACGTCGACGACCGAAACCACCTGCCGATGACAGCCACACTGCTGCTTCAAAGTACGAGAACAGTTGGGCAGCCGCGAGGAGCGAGTCGGAACACTTACCAGCACGTGGTCAGAGCAGCTCCGTTCTGGTGGCATCTTCTCAGTCAGAGCCAAACGCTTTGTTGCTCACACCTCATCCAGCAGTATACAACAATGATATGTCGTCACCACTCGCTGCCAGCAGAGAGCTAACAGTACAGCCGGCTTTTCTGCAGAAGCCAACTAATAATGACTTAGATGTGGAGTCGAGAACTTACTACTCGCCGCATCCGAGTAAAGTCTTTGTTATTTCGTTTGCTAAAATGGTGATTTTAATGAAATACAGTGGTACAGCTGCTCGTAGTTACGTTAATTGTGACGTCATGGCACTGTTTAAAATCATCCTGTACCATCATAATAGTGAAAACTGATTTTTACAGCATCAGGATTGTTTTGTGGGGTAGTTAACAGGTTAAATTTTGAATGTATAAAAATAAGACAATATGTGGCACCATTTAAATTTTATGTTAGATGTATTAGTTAACTGCTCATTTTGTGAGGGTTCATAATGTGATGTGGTCTCTTGCATTTTCAGATTATCGCTGTGGGGCTGGTGTTGCATTTACGCCAGTTGCACCGCCAAGCCGCCAGCAGTCTCGCGTTATTGAACGCCAACGAAGTAGTGATAACGTCATTGCCAACAACACCATTAGAATGGTAACTGCTGCCTGCCTGAGTTTGTTTATAGCAGTATTTAAGTACATCATTTTGCAAGTTGGATTTTTTGTTGCATTTAAGCAGTAAGTTTAAAGTGGGTGTGTAATAAGATGTTACAGAATATAAACATGTGTTTCTTTTCCCGTTTCATCAGCATGTTATTTCACTGTGCAGTACGGTTATATCAACTTTTTTGGATTTTTGGATTTTCACTCTTAATCATCTGTGAATAATTGGTTAGTTTGGTCTGTGATAGAGTAGTGTTGTTCACTGTTCATTTTGCTGGTAACTAGTAAACAGTATCTTTGTACTGTTTTGGAGATGTTGCCACTTGTTTGCAGATAAGACTAATTAATGCAACTGTCAAATAGGACTTGACTTGTGTAGAATAAAGACTTGAATTAGACTTTGTAGCATTGTGTTTCATTGCTTGACAGTCAAACTCACTTGTAAAGTTTATGTAGACCTCAATTAGACATTTCACCTTGTTTATATAATACGATGATTTAAGCTTTATAAATGTATGAAATTAATGCCTGAATATAACGGAAAAAATGGCGTTACATTACGTTATGCTGAAAATCCTAATCTTGAAGTGGCTGGAAGTGACGTCACCGCATGTACGCAGTCAGTGTTTACCAATTAATTTTAATATTTTTATCGGCAAAAAATACTGTTACATGACAGCTGCAGCAGTACATAGGTAGACGATGTGATTTTATAATGCTTATGTTTCTGTGCGTATTTTACGTTGACTACGGGCACATGCGGTGACGTCGTCAGCCTGTCAACACGGCGTTTCGTTTTCTGCATCATTTTCATAGATCGTCGATTTCAAATGTACATTTCTTTGTGTTGACAAAATGCTGCTTGCCGATATTGCTGTCAAAATTCTTCGAAAATTGTGCTCTTTTTAGGAAAATGGTAAGTTAATTTTGGTGTTCATGGACCTTTAACTCCCTGTCAGGTTGCTATCAAGTGGTTACTATTTTGATATACTGTTTTGATGGGTAAATGATGGATAAACCATCAACCAACCACCCAGGTCAACTCAGCCTTACATCCCTTTTGTGTAGGTAAATCAAATACCAGTCTCCTAGCTGGAATAAGGCTGGGGGTATTTTCACTTGTGTTTGGTTTGGGTGTTATACTGTGGTGCTTCATACCTCTTGGGATTTTATGATTTAAGGGTATGCTCACATTTGCCTTTTTAATCTGTTCTAACGTGTTTGTATGTTTGTGAAAGGCACCTGGGATGAACCATGTTCCCACGCGGCACACGTCGTCTGCCCCAGTCGTTGGTCGAGCAGCGACGCCGAGTCAAGCAAATGTTAGTCGTCAGAATGACAGTGTTGTTACAATGCAACACAATTCCACTGCCGGCCATTACACTCGTGGCTCGTACCTCCGATATGCAGCTGACAACAGGGTATGCTTTACTAAACACAGCAGCACCCAGGCCTGTCGAAAGCCACAGCGGGGCCCGGGATAACATTCTTGTGAGGCCCCCTTTGGGGAAAAATTTTTCTTTTCAAAATGGTGCATTCTGGTGTACTTTTTCCATTTCTGAGTGACGGCGGGGCCCCCAAAACGTCACCGAGCCCGGGGTATTTTACCCCCCTACTCCACTTTTTCAACGGGCCTGGCAGCACCACATTGCAATTTTCTGAAACTTCTTGACGTCTTTTTCTGCAATATTTGTCTATTTAACTATTTATTTATGTTTAGTAGTGCTTTTTTACTGTTTTTTAAACTAAATGTTACCATCTTGTTAATAGCTGGAAGTGTATACAGAAAACAGTTGCTGGTGACTTTTTCATTTACGATGATATACACTGTATCCCCAAAAATGTCCCGCTTTTTTATTGTCCATGTCTTCGCCAAATGTTAATGGATTTTCAAAATTCTTTCACTGGCATATTCTGTGGACAATTAGCAATAAATTGATTATTGAATATTTCACCACACTTAACTGTGTTGCTACATTACTGTGTGGAATACAAATGTACGAAAAGCTAACAATAATAGGCAGCAAGTGTGTTGATAAATGAATAGACACTTCAGACCAAAAAAAATGCAGAAAATGATCTGTACAATCCTATGCTGTGTTAGATCTGTTTCTTTGGATATCTGGCTTGTTGAACGATGTTATTGTTTCTGACCTTTCTGCTTTAGTGGGTTTGCCAGTTTATCCGCAGTGGTCACATTCTCTTCAGTATGTGTACGTTTCATTCTGCCAGTCTCATGCCTTTGATCGTACTTCCTGTTTCCCAAATCTTTGTCATTAACATGCTGAGTTTATTCCTTCTGCAGTTTGACTTCAAAACTTTTGCCAGTATTCTCAGAAGACTGTTTTTTACATTGGTATACATTTTTAATCAGCACCTTCATCTCCATTGCTAAATGGCATATTGCAATACCAGTATATCGTTACTGCATTAAAAATTATTATTTGCAATGCTGTTGTCTGCTTTTGTTTACAAACATCAGAAATGTATCTGGAGCTAAGCCAAATTTGATTTCCGCACGAAAATTTAGTAAAAAATCATTTTCAGAATATATTTTTTGCATATGTTTTATGGTGATTTAAGTGATTTTTGAAAATTTATGTTTTATGTGGTAATTTAGTGACACGGTTAAAGTGTAGTGGGATGTTTAATAACCGTCTAATTGCTAATTATTCAGTGAATATGTCATTGAAAAATTTTGAAAATCGGTTAATTTTTGGCGAAGTTATGGACCATGACAAAGTGGGACATTTTTTTGTGAAACAGTGTATAACTGTTTGATAGCTTTTTGCAATAGTTTGCTGTTTGTTCATTCATTTTTAGTTGTATCTTGCTCAGTTTTTTTAAACTGTTTATTTTGATACATTAATTATTGACTTGTTGTTATCAGTGTTGAACAATGCTTTTGTTTGCTAACTTATGTCATGATTTGAATTTGTGGCAAATCTGTTCTTTGACACAGGCGCAAAAGACAAGTTCTAATCCAGTCACGGTTATGTATCCAAGGCGATGGTTGCCAAATGTAAGTATTTGCTGTTTGTTGCACAAGTATATTTTGTGTTCATGTTTCAGTAGACTTGCGAGTCGCTGTGGTTCGGAAACTTGACCCGACTTGAGGCTGAAATGACCCCAAGTCGACAGCTGTTGACTTGAGCACGTCCGACATGACTCGACTTGACTTGACAGCGGCATGTCGACTTGAGTCGACTTCAAACAACTTGAGATGTTCAGAAGAAGGGCCAGATCATGGTCCTTCCAGGCCCCGAGGCTTGAAAGAGACGGCGGACCCCATCGTACTGCAATATTTTCTTTATTTCAGTTCTGTTTGCATAAACAATAAAGGCAACCAAAGGTGGCAGAAGAATTTTCAAAATGGAGATAATAAAAATCTGTGAGCGAAACGAGCAGAAAAAAATGTTTTAACAGTTGTATGCAGAATTAGCAAAAGTTTTACTCTAGAAAACCGCAAATTTTCCCTAAAAAATTTTTGGAGAAATCTACAGATCCCCATTGAGGCCCGGGCCTTGAGCTTCAGCCTCACCAGGCTCATGGATGATCAGGCCCCTCTGTTTAGAAGTTATGATAAATTGTGTGAGCACTATACATATACTTGAAATGACTTGTAATGAAACCGATGGCGCCAGAAAATTTCGATGGTGACGCTGCTAAAGACTGACTTGACCCAACTTGGAAGGCCCAAGTCGACTTGATCGACCCGACTCACAGGTCTGTGTTTCAGATAAATCGGAGTTTATGACATTTGCGTCCTTGATTTTTGTTTTCAGTTTGTAACCTGTGCATTCTCTCAGAGTTGGCGGCGGGTGGGGTCCAGAGTTCCAGACCCCTTAGCCTCCAGCAGGACGACCCATTAGATTTGTGCAAATCTTAGCTTTTTTGGATGCACGAAGGGGGGGGGGAGTTATGGGTGGCGGTGGTAAATTAACAACCACTCGACCTGGACCCCTCTAGCTCTGAAAACCTGGCGCTGCTCCTGCATTCTCTTGGGATATACTAAAACTTTTGATGTATGGGAGACAGTGTAAAAAATCAAGAGTAGCTGATTGTGGCAACATGATGGGCATAAGGCCTGTGAATAATTTGTTGCTGAAATTCACAGATGTCTATTAACTTCAAAAATTATACAAAAACCGAACTTAGTATCATTAGTATAATATAAACATGTGGCTAGGTTTTTGCATTAATATCTAACTTATTTGGCCACAATTTTTATTCTGTGCTGTCAAATACTAGGCATTACTCGATTTTGGCCCTGGCTCTGATAGGTTCAGTCATCTTTTGAGAGATTTGCTCATTTGACACATTCTCATTTGCAGCAGCCTAACGAACTAACAAAGTGTTGTGCATTAGAAAAAGAAAGTGTTTATTTATACTTTGTCTTGTCTGTATTTATATTTAGGTTAATAAAATATTATTCAACTTAGGTTACAGATGATCATAAATGTGGTTCCAAATTCAGCCATGAGAATTAAAATCGGTGAAAATTCAGTACAGCTGCACTGAGCATTGTGACTATCTGTCTGATGTGCACAGATTAATCAGAACCAGAAGCCACCAACCGGTCGTGAGTTGCCGGCATACAGACGTCAGTCAGGTGACCCGGCAGCTGTTGGTGTCAGAAGTGCTCCACCGGAGCGAGGCTACAGAGCAGGAAGCCATGGCAGCTACCAGACATCCAGAAAACCTTATGTCATATCAGCTAATTCGCCGCCGTCGACCTACAAGAAGAAATTGTGATTTAAGTTTGTTGAACATCTGTTTTTGGCAAACCACAATATGATATTTTTTACTAATTTACATTTACATGTTGGCCAAGAATTAGCCATCTAAGAAAAAGTAGACAAAAGTATGTAGGTTAGTGCCTCCCTCCGTGCTCGGGTACTTTATGGTTCTTCGAAATGGGCACAGCTCCTCTTACCCCAAATTTGTAGAAATATATCTTTTTATGCGCGAAAGCAGCTATGCTTTCATCGCATCTTAGCCATCGCAATTCTGTCCGTCCGTCTGTCTGTCTGTCACACGGGTGGATCAGGCAAAAACGGTCCAAGCTAGGATCTCCAAATCTTCACCATCGGCTACCTGGAAGAGTCTAGTTTCAGGAACCGTAAAGCTTTTCATGAATTCGAAGGGGGTCACCCCGAACGAGGTCGCTAAATGAGAGGGGGTGGTCAAAATTTGCGATTTTTGGCCTATAACTCACTGTATCTCAGTAACGGTGCGAGATAAGGCCTAGGTTACTATTAATCACTAATAGGAAATTGTATACTGGCTTTCGATTGGCGCCGAATTCAATGACCTTGAATGCCAAACTAGGGATTTTTTAAAATGATTTTTCGGGCGGTTTCAGACTGAGACACAAAATCATTCACAAGGCGGCGCCACGATACTGTCATTGGTGGCGTGGCGTTGTTGGTAATGCGTTTTGGCTGAAACGAAGTTACTCTACGCCGGGCCCGGTTAGTACTGCGATGGGTGACTGCCTGCGGGCAGGAGCTGCTATAGGCTTTCGCGCATCCCGTGAGCATTAGCTCAAATTTCTTGTTTTTATTTTGCTACACCGGAAGTGAAGTAAAAGAAGGCTTAAGTTATTTTTGAGACATTTCGACCAATTTGGCCAGCACTGTATTTGTGTAGTTATGTACTAAAAAAGAGATGAGATTGTCTGTGAGGTGACGTCAGCGTTGTTTGTTTCCAAGCCTATAAATTCCATGGTTGCTTTATTGATTTCATTCTTGTCGACATAGATTTTATATGTGTCTGTAAATAGTGAATGATGATGCTGTAGACACTTATTTCAGAATGCTTTTCTGCTTTTTTGAAGCCAGTTGTAGTTATTTGTAAATATAAAGTGTGCAAACGAAGCTACAGAGATGGTTGTGTCATGTGGTTAAATTTCACAGTGAATCACAATTTTTAGATCACCCGTGTTACTGTAATGTACCATTTGCTTTAACTGGTAGAAGTTAATGAAAATTTTGGTGGTTTAAGCTGTATTTTGCTAGATTAATGGCATCACTGTGTGCAATGCCTGGTAGTTTTTGCTGGTTTCGTTGCAATCATTTTGATTGTGTACGCGTTCACGGTTAGCAGTGTTGCATGCAGATAGTCGTTGCTCATTGAAAACATAGCTCTGTGATTTCAAGCCATTTATCAATTAGTATTTGTGAACGTAGTGAACTTGAAGAATCCATTACTGTTTGAACTAGTAATGCAAGACTGTTTAATATAGAAAGTTTTATAGAATATGTATGGATGATTTGGAGTGAACGCGGTTGGTGTGACACATGTTTTTGTTATTGTGAAAATGTTGGCTTTGTTTTCTTGTCTGTAATGTTCACTGCTTTTTCTGTTGGCATTTGTCTTTTGAACAACTTCTACTGTGCATACCGGTAGTTTGTCGCTTTTGAGTTTTTGTGCAAATGTAAATGAGGATATTTTACTGAGTCGATGATGAGGTAGTGAAATTTGTTAATAAGTGCAATAACTACTGCTGGTTATGTTTGTGTTTGACTGTTTGCATGCACCAGTTGAGCCACAGTTCAGAGAGATTGTCTGGTGAAGATTACTTTTTGCTGGGAAAATGTTGTAACTTGCAATTCCGAGATCTCGAATCCTGGCATCCCGGCTGTTTTTGCCAAGCCCATATCCTGGGATTGGTGGAGTCCCAATCCCGGCATTTTGGGATTGCAAAAATGCATACTTTTTGAGGCTGAATGATACAAATAGCAGTACTTTAGATGTCTAATGAATAAAATATTTCATGCGTGCTATCAGCCTACTTCTTACTGTGCACTGTAAGTTGTATTTTGACAGACACAGTCACCTTCAGCAGTTTGGATATACCTTCTGTAGGGGCCTACTACATCCTAAGCATAAATATCTCTACAAGGGATACTAAAATAACGACTAATCTGTAAGCCTAATCCTGTGTATGTGCAATTTTGCCTGCAAAGGCCATCCTCAAAATGACCTATACCGTGTCGGGTGGGAAGTTAAACCCTACACACTCACACTAATCCTGCAACGGGATTACAAATTTCTCAATCCCAGATTCTGGTATTGCATTCACTAGTTGTAACTTAAACTTATGTCGTTGTCTATTACATCAAAGCTGCTAATGTTAAAAACTTAGATTAGAATTCTGCATCTGTCTGCGTGTTTAGATGCTGACTGTTGGACAAATAGGATGTGTGTCTGGCCTGCAAAAATTTCTCTAACTATCCTCACGATAGTTTATTGCGGATGGCCAGGGTTTGGTCTTACTTGGAGTTATACTTCAGTGAAATTGTCCAGTCATACATGTTATCAAATCAAATGACTTGAGTGCATAATCTAAAGGTTGTAATTATTAATGACTATGAGCTGTTGGCGGTTAATAGGAAAGCATGAAAAGGCAGAACTCTTCTTAGTCTGCTTGCTAAGAGCTCACTCTGTTGCACTGGCATGGCCGTAGGGGGCACTGAGGGTGTGTGTCCCCCTAGGAGCCTACTCACTCAAAATAGTGCCAAAAATGCACCCAAACACGTCATTTCCACACAAAAAATTAAAAAAATTTTCTGGGGAGGGGGCACAGCATCTTTCCTGGACCCCTTCCCTGTGGGGAGGGGACACCTCTCCCCTACTCTACCCCTCAAGTGCCCCCACTACAACTAGATCCTGGCTACTCCACTGCTCTGTTGTCACTGGTGTTTAGTGCCTTGTCGTTTCTGTGCTCACGACGTGTTTATAGCACCCAGTATTTGTGATTCTGCTGTAATTTGTTGCTAATGTTCTACGTCAGTTGAGAGGGCATCAATGTCTTAGCACTGGTTTCCTGTGACATCGTTTTTACTGATGTGTATATTATAGCTTGTCCGTGTAATTTCGTCTCGTGTGGTCTGTGATATGTGCCCGTTGGTGCTTTGACTGATCGGTTGGACACTAGTCGAGCATTTGGCGTATAAGAAATCCTGCTTCAACACTTTGAAACATTTAGCTCGGAATAGCCACCGCGGAAATGGCCAGTAAACCAAAGTTCAAACTAGTAATGTGATCCGCACATTGGTGTTTGTTGTTTCACTTGTCACCAGGGTCCAATGGTTGGGAATGCGCAAGGAGAGCGCTCAGTTACTTTTGTGCAGACAGAGGATGCATTGACATGTATGTTTTTTTTTGCTAAAAAGCTACTTAAAATTACCTGTTTTCCGCATCTTGCTTACTGGAACTTAGCTAATGGAGCTAACGGTGGCTATTGTTCCATTTTTGCTTCGTTCTTTTTGGTTTACATCATTGGGTTCGTTCATTGTGGCATTCCATGTACTCTGTGCTTGCTGTGTTTGTTGATGCTATTTTAACGTGAAAAGATGTCAGCTTGGCAGGTGTCACCTACATGTGGACTTTGACAGTTTAGCTGTCAGTTAATATAATTATTGTCATGTCACCATGTCACTGTATATCACATTTGTAATGCTGTGACTAATGTTTGTGCAATTTGCTGTATGGACTACATTCGACTTTTTAGTGAGAAGGGCTTATTTGCAAAAAAACTGTGTAAAAGATTCTTTGAACTTAGTGTGGCATAATGCAAAAGCGTTACAGGCAGCATCTTGATGGTGCTTCTAGGCTGGATTTTGATTCAGCACTCCCAGCCTAATGTGCATAACACACTGGCTAATGGGACTTTGTATGGGTGATACCAGTGTAAAATAGGGCATCCTTTCTAGTGGGGTTTGGGGTGGAGCAAAACACCTCCCCCCGATTTTGGGGGATGGAACTGCCACTGCTTTTGCTCTGCATTTTAATATTGTACATAAAGTCAGCCAGCCAGCTAGCAGTATGGTTTTCAGTGGCCATGCTACAGGGTGCCAGGGAACTTTTTTTCTTTTAATGCCAATTTTAGTAGTGCAGACAGAACAGAAACTTAACTTTCCACTTTAGCGTCAGTGACATGACGTGTCACATGTGTAGCATTGAGTGCGTCTGTGAGACTTTTGTGTTATTATAAAGTTTGCATTGTTTCAGTCACTACAGTATTATCGGTTGCTGTTGATTGTGCAATTAAGGTATCTTGCATGCTTTTAAGTTACACTGATGTAGTGTAACTCTACAGGGTGTTTCATAAAAAGGACCCTTTTTGTTTTTTTTCATAATTCACTCAAACATGATCAATTTATACAAAATTTGTACCAGTTGTATTTGAAGAAATACTAATTCAAAATAATGCAACAAAATATGGCATTTGATTGAATATTCTTTGCTAGTTGTGACTTTACGCTGACATCATAATGTGTCATGGGTACAAGCTTGATAGTCTCAACTGGTGCTGTCAGTTGCTACCCTGCTCTGATGGTGAAAAATCTGGTTTGCTGATGACAAAGTTTTGAAGTTTTACAGTTACAGCCACAAAAAATGTGCAAAGCGATGGCATTCACGTGTCTGTGGGGATAGCTGAACTTTCACATGTTTGAGCAAGACAGTGCACTAGCACACCAAGCTTGCAAAATGGTTGCGTTTTTGGATCGTGAGATGCCTGATTTTATGTCGCCGTGTTGCTTAGTGCTGGTACAATTAACATTCTTCATCAGCGAACCAAATTAAGTTCACTATCGAAGCAGGGTAGCAACTGACAGCACCAGTTGAGACAAGCAAGCTTGTATAACTCACGACACATTATGACGTCAGCATTACGTCACGACTAGCAAAGAATATCTAATCAACTGCCATATTTTGTTGCAATATTCTGAATTAATATTTCTTCAGCTACAAACGGTACAAATTTGGTGTAAATTGATCATCATTTGAGTGACATATGAAAAAACAAAAAGGGGTCATTTTTATGAAACACAGTGTAGTTACACAATGTCCAGAAATCCCCTTGAGCGTACAATAGAGATGTCAAATCTGAACGAACCTAACAAAATTTCATGCACTTGATCTCCAGTAAGTTGTTGAAATGACCACCAAAAATGCTGTTTTTAGTGGAGTTATTAATTACGTGTGAGAGTAGCTATAGTGCGTATTAGCTATGGTAATTCTGTCTGTCTGTCTGTCTGTCTGTCTGTCCTGGTGTCAGGACCCGGTACCGTTCTAAGACCATGTGAGATAGAGACTTTGGGTTTTCACCATATGGTAATGGTAGCCTAGAGTCTTTAGTATTTTGTGACAAAATTTCATGTTGCTGGGTGAAGGGGGTTTCCATGAACGAGGGGAGAAAGAGGGGCACCCTCTATAAAAAGGTGTTATTCTACCGTTATTGGTTCGTTTAACGTGAAAATGGTTACAGATATGCACATAACAAGCACTGGCAACGAGCTTCTTAGGAATGTTAACGTCAATGACATTGAACCCCCAAAACATGGGGTTTTAGTGATTTTTTGCAATTTCAGGCAACAATATGCATTTCAAGAGTAAATTGCGCCAAAATGGCTGGAGATAGACCAAGACAACCTCCATGCGAAATTTTCAGCATTGAATGTAAATTTTAGCAATCCAAGTTTGGACCCCCTAGGTTCAAGCAGGCCTGCACACACGGGTGTCAAAGAAGGCTACTCCTCTAAAAAGTGGTTATTCATCCGCTGTTGGCTTGTCTAGCATGAAAATGGTTGCAGATAGGCACAGACATGCTGCTTAACATAACAAGCACTAGCGACGAGCTTCTTAGGATTGTCAACATTGATGACCTTGATTGACCTTGAACTCTAAAAATAGAGGTTTCTAGTGATTATTTTTGGCTGCAAAAGAGTGAATTGCAACGAAATGGATGGAGATAGACCAAAATTACCTACGAACAGGAATTGTTATAGGTTCTTGCGCATTTCCTGAGCATTAGCTCAGAGTTTTTGTTTTTTAATATCGATGACAAAATAATCTCCCTTTCCAGACTGGCATCGTTAGCCTACTGTGGTCACTTAACAGAGATATATTGTCATAGATATTGGCGGTTACTTCACTGATTTACTGGGGATAAAGTGCATAAAAATTTTTTCTGGACTTGTTCAGATTTGAAATTCCCAATGTAAATTGTCTGGGGGGTTGCTTTTTTCTGGACACAGTGTAGAAACAGTTGTCTTGTGTGCATAAAGTGAACTCAGTTGCTATCGCTGTAGGTCATCTCTCTGTAAAAGGCAGCAAGTATATTTCTTTTTAGTTTTAGCAACAAAGGACTGTAGTAGTGCTGTCCTCTGATGTTGAATCATACAATTTATTTGTTAACTATAGATTTATTCACGTGGGCATAAGACACTTTAATCAGTAGGGCCCACGGTTTTCTGTGACAAATTTTGCAGACCATTTAGCAAAGTTCTGCGGCACACCACAGCAAAATTGTTCAAATTTCGCGGCTCGCCGCAGCTTTACATTTGTGAATGAACTGAGTTCTATCTTGTCAAGAAACTTCAGTTATTGAAGGTTGGCGTTGTGCTCAGTTATGCTAGCAAGATTCAAAGAAAATTATCAATCTTTTTTCTTTTCAAAAGTGCAGTCTGTTAAGTCAGATATTTCTGATTGTGTGCCGTATTGCAATGGCTAATTAGTAGGGCTTGCAGTTTTAAGCAGTTCAGTTTGAAATTTCATTCTTTTAATTAATCTGTTTAGACTAATTAGGCCTATAATTTGTCTATTTAGTTACATTATGGAGCCGACGATCATACTGATCATCGGTCATTTTTTAATTTTTGCAGAAGTCCGTAAAATAATTCCGCGGAAATATCAAAAATTCATGGAAAAGGGCAAATTTCGCAGCTCGGCTTGTAATTCCGTGACCCGCAGAAAACTGTTACTAACAGCTAAAATCTTGAGTGTTCTAGCTAACTAGTCGACGACGGAGCCTGCATGACCACTGAAAATAGGTCAGTGACTTTCGCAACAGATTTAATGGCTGTCAGTATCAGTCAATATATGCAATTCTAGTCCAAAAAACACAAATTTTGTTACTGTAATAATCCTTAGGTACCCTAGCTTTTTCTGTTTTATACTGACTTAAGTAAAGCAATAGAAGTCATTGACACTGATCTTGTACAAATGCTACCACCGCAACAGAAATGTGCATTTAAAAATGATTGATCACCACAAGCGAAAAAACGTTTTTAAACGTTTTTTTGACTGTTTGTTTATATTGGTGTCACAGTCTATTGTGACCTGCATTGTGTAGGAATGCTGTGTATAGTAACTATAGTTCACTTCTGCATACTTGTTTCACATCAATATGAGTAAGTTGTTAACCCTCTCTGCGTTGATTTTGTATGTTGTATTTATCTGTTTTCTGCCAGGTAAATGTCTGAGATGCATATCATAAATTGGAAAAACATCTCGGCCCAGTGCCGACACATTGTGCGGCCGTCCGTCCACTTGATTTTGGATGTTCTGAAATGAAAATTGGCAAACCGCTGGTTTTTGCAATCGTTTTCAGTTGCATAATAGCATATTATGAAAAGGATACATTTAGTTTTTATAAATTTCAATTCAATGTCATATGTCCTTGGTCGTTAATACATCATTAGTGATGCCTACAATTAATTTTTACTGTTTGCAGAAGTGATGGTAGTATTTTTTCAGCACTATCTATGAGTGTTTTCTCTGTTTCTCTGGCAACGATAACTATAGGCCTACTTGGCTTGATATCCTCCAATAAACAGCATTCTGACATTGATGCTTGTCAAGTTGTCTGGAGGATAAGAGGGAAGATTATTAGAACTCAGGGTTCCTACAGGTCAGGGAAAACTGGAAAAAGTCAGGGAATTTGTGTGGTTAGGGCAGGGAAAGGTCAGGGAAAAATATTATTTTTGAAGTCAGGGAAAATGATATTGGATCATGCAGACTGAAGATATATGCGATTTTTTGTGTCTCCAAATATTAAACAGCAGGCAAATTTGCGGCTTCCATTAAACGTTCAAAAGCTGGAATGTTTTGGCTTCAGGGGGCTTCGGACCCGCTCACGGTTTTTATGTTTGCTGTTACTCTTTTCAGTTTTTTTCTGATTTTTAGTCTTCATTATTATTCTTTATTTCTTACCTGTTTCAGTTTTTTCTCTTATTTTAGTTTTCTTTACGTCAGTCATTTTTCGAATTTTTTCAGTTTTACATTTAACAGTATATCTTTTCTCAACATCTGTCATTTCATTTTCTTTTAAACATTTCAGTTCTTTTTAGTTTATGTGCTAGATTAAACTGACGGTTTGTCTGTCAGTTTTTTGAGTGCAAATTTATGATTGTATTGTATTGTATTGTATTCACTCCTCTAGCTGACCCTCCAACAGAGCCTCTGTCATGTGCATAGGCCTATAGCTCCATTAAGACGGTTTCATTATCTTATGATATAGTGTACCATTTCTAACATTTTTTAATGTTTCGACAAGGA
>Ga0209671_1000920_pt1 | contig 22454 bp, 13 predicted proteins | sample WorMetHERISLAND2_2_FD_187401 | JGI IMG/M metagenome (GOLD analysis project Ga0209671, IMG submission 187401) | Marine gutless worms symbiont microbial communities from Max Planck institute for Marine Microbiology, Germany - Olavius geniculatus... | ecosystem: Host-associated > Annelida >... | reverse complement strand
TCTCAGTTTTACATTTAGGACTATTTCTATTCTCAGTATCTCTCATTTCATTTTTCTTTTAAACATTTCAGTTCTTTTTAGTTTATGTGCTAGATTAAACTGGCAGTGTGTTTGTCAGTTTTTGAGTGCAAATTTTTCATTGTATTGTATTGTATTGTATTGCGTGTGCTGCAACTGTTACTTATTTTATTATTTCTGTCGATATCGTCGTCCTTATCGACGCCTTCTGTATCCAGTTACAATCGGCTCTGGTTGATGTCACCGCCACTTCTCTGTGCGTATTATTGACTCTTGTCCTCAAGTTCTGGAATATCTGCAAGTTTGTTAACTAAAATTTAACATCCTCGTCAACGCCTATTTGGCTTAAGGAATGACTTGGTAGAAACTGCTGCGTGAATGTTACAGTTTGACCAGCGGTTAGCATGAAGAAGATATTGCGATTTTGTGTGTAAGTTCTTATATTTTTTCAATGCCTTAGGCTACGTACAGAAATCTGAGGTTTGAGATTGATTCTGTGATAAGTGACACACTGTGATTATAGACCGATCTTTCTTCACACAAGATCGGAATGCTGGTCTAAGCTTCACGAAGTGTTAATTATGGCATAATTAGGTCTGACAGATAGCTATAATTATACCTATCCGCTCTTCACATTGGGTCCATGTAGGCTTATAGCATCGTCCTAACAAAATATCTGTCATTTAACACACTCTAAACGTCATTTTATAAAGGTCAGCTTATACTTTAAAGGTTATTCTCTAGCTTTTCGTGCTGCATATAACGCTGTTGTTGTTGTTGGATTATGCGCTCATACATACAGCAGCAATTATTGGTAAATGCAGAATAATATGAACAGTTAGGCTTAGTTCCTACACGTAGGAATACCGGCGGACTGCGCGCAATATGGCTGCAGAAAAAGGTAGGAAAAAATCGTTGCGTGTGATGAATATCGGTAATTTAACCACCGAGTAAGTAGCCTGTGATGATGTATCGCTGATCGGCCGCAGCGGACTCATTCTTCTGCTGCATTTCGATTATCAGGAGAAAATAGTTATTCGCCAAAACTCTACATGCATTTTCACACGTGACATCGTTGTTCATTGCTACTGGTCACTGATTGTTTTAGGCATTTTCTAAAACTAATTTTCATTGGGCAATTTCTACAACAAACTGCTGACTTTACTGTGCTTTCCTAGTTTAATATCAACAACCCTATGTTGACATTAGCAAGGCAAAAGACTATATCAGAATTCACAAACAGGTAATCCGACCATCTGATGAACAGTTTAAGTCAAAAACTTAAAACAGTAGCCAAGACATTAATTACGACAACGTTGTGAATAATTTCATGCCGTCGCTGTATCTAGTTACTTTCTTGTGCACCTATGTGTAGTTTTTTTTATTGCAGAGACCGTTGTTTTGGTAGTCTTGAGTGTTGCCAAAACTTATTAATTTACGTGTTTTTGTGCAGCTTGCTTAGGGGACGCTAAAATGCAAGACTGGACTTTGCGAGACGGGAATTTGGGGCACAAACGCGGTCAAAAATGCAGGGGTGGAAAATGCAAGACTAGAAAACGAAGCGCTAAAAACTCAGGGTTGGAAAACACGAAAAAAGCAAATTCCGCGTGTGGTTAACGCAGTTAACTTCAGCCTTGAAGATGAAATAAACGTCTAAGGCTATAGCTGCGTGCAAAAAGTCACGTAAAACTGTACCATTAAAATATATAATTTCTTGACTGCAGAATATGCCAGATATCCAGTTATGCAAATAAGCCTATTATTTCGGCAATCGTTGCATGTTGTGCACTTGCACTGGACGTTCGACAAATGTCGTCAAAGATTTGACTCAGAGGCAAACTACGCATATCAAGTTATCAACCCTATCAACTGTACTCCAATTTCAGTTTTTCTCATTTTTTTTATTTCATACATTTTATTTCTTTTTAGTTTATGTAGCAGATTAAACCTACAGCCTGTCTGTCAGTTTTTCAAGTGCAAATTTAATATCATATATCATATCCTAACACCATCCAACCAAAGCGCTCATTTTCCTTGATATTCCAGTCTCGCTTTTTTTAGCCGACGTGGTCGTCACCGCTGATCGCGCGTTGTTCACCGTGTTCACACTGTTAACCGCCGACTACGCCGGTCACACGTAATGGCCAGCCGGTGTAACGCAGGGTCAAGGACAGCAGCTTGATGGTGCGGGTGTCGTCGGAAGAGACGCACAGTCGTCCAACGGCGGCCCACGGGGCAGGGGACACACATCGACGCTGTCCTCTACTGCGCTTCCCGTCCTCCCTGCCCCAAGAGGGCGAAGTATTAGGGGCACGCTACAAACCACGACAACACGTTCAACGCACGATTTGCTGCCACCAGTGTCGCAAGGACAGCTCACAGCTCACACATCGATCTGCGGCAGTGTATCCGGGTTGTACATGGAACGTTCTTACTCTGAATGTTACTGGTTACCAAACGGCATTGGTCCAGGAGCTAGAAAGGTACAACATTGCCATTGCTGGCCTCACAGAAGCCCGTTTGCAGGACAGTGACCTTAGCACAGTCGACGAACAAGATTGAATTGTGTGATTCAAAGATCTCAATGAACAGCTGCTATACCAAGCTTCTTAATTAATCTACTTGCTTAACTCATTTTGCGCGTTTTAAAACGTGGGAAATAATGGGTTAAAAGTGACGCTGCTGCGTGGACGCTGACTCGTTTAGCGTTTGATTTGCTGCTAACAATTTACGCAGTCGTCGCTGCTGCTGCTGCTGCTGTGTCGGCGCCTGCGACAGAGTGGCGTCTTCGTTTTATGGCATTATCTGCACCAGAACAGACCCGACCAGACCACGGAAGACCGACGACCACCACCAACAAGCAGCGCGGATGAGTTGATCGAATTTGCCGATAAAGACTGGACCTGGACAAGTAACTGTAGACGCAATGGAACGGTCGATGTTTTGCTTTACGACCGACTGGTGTTCTGTCGACTCAGTTCCCCGAAACTGTCACTTGTGATCTAAAAGATCGCGTTGTGCTTGTTCTACGACAGTAGTCTACGCTTTAACTTCCATCGTAGTCAAATGGTGTCCTGAGTCTATTCACTGAGTACATCTTAAAGGGTCAAAGAGGCATACAGACGTGAAACATCAATAGCAGAATTAGTCTGAATGTTGTAGTTGACGTTAGTGTGTGCTGACTGTACATGAAGAGCACAAGAACGCTCTGCTGTTGCAGCGTACAACGCGCGATGTCTTTGTACTGGCCGCGAACACATTTTGTGTATCGTTTTTTCGTTCTTATAGAAAAAGTGAGGATTTGAGCTATATTTGTTCATGCTATTATTTCTTAAGTAACATAACCATATGACCACGACACATCAGGGTTACAGACAGACGACAGACGGACGGACGGACGGACGACTTGCCGTGACAATAGGCGCGTGCGTCGCCAGCTGAAAAAAGATGGTGACAAGTAAATGAGACTCGCGTGCAGTTTACCGGCCTGGCCTTTCCGACCAGCCAGCCACATATTGAAGCTGGTCGGACAGGACATATCCTGTCTGAAAACTCGGTCCAGTTTTATCCGCGTATACAGGTCATAAAAAGCCGCCGGCAGCTGCAGCAGCTGAATCGGCTGCAGGTAATAATCGAACCGGCGCAGCAGCAGATAAAAATCTCGTCGTTATCGTCGGGACGTGCGTTGGCCGGCGACGACAGTAATGCAGTTGCAAACAGCCGGTGCGGTGACGATCAGTGGCGACAATGTGACTGACTGTATGGTCATTGTGCTTGGCGGCAAATAACGCAAAGCAGCGGTACAATGCAACGGGGCGGGAGATGTTGACCGGCCGGACCGTACTCTGTGCAGGTCAGCGGCGTAAACTCGTTTCGTGCGACGGTACGTGCAGTGTACGCCGTGGTCGTCGGCGTAACTGCCTCAGCCTCCAGTCTCTCGATCCAATCTAGCAGAATCTGTCGGCGTCATTCGATTTGCGTCGCCCGTCGCCGCGCAACGCGGTCGACCGTTACCGATGTTGTCGACCAATGTAGCTAATAACTGCAGGGAGACGAACTTACTGTTCCGTGCACCGCAGCATCCAGTCGTAACGATACCCAAGCGTGTCGTTAGCTCTGTCGCCCGTAGGAGCAGACGAATCGCATTCGACGGTCGCGCGAGGAGCGCACAGTTGTCATTGCTTTTTGTTATTGCTGTCATTCACAATGGCGATAAGCACCTCTCTCAACCAAGCGATCGATCGAAACGCGTTTATGCATAACATCAGCATATGTCGCAAGCCAACCACAGGTGCATAGAGTCAAGGCAGAGTAGTCACGTCCACAGTAGGAAATGCCAAAGGGTTTGGCTATAAAAATGAGCCTACATGTCCCAGTGGCGTAGCCAGGGGGAATGGGGGCTACCGATCGTCAAATTCAGTAATAAAACTAACGAAATTTATACCCGCTACATACATATTCAGGGTTATTTGATGCCCAAAAATACCTTTGCTGCAGTGGATCCCACTGGAAAGAGCAGTGCTTCCCGGGTCCTCTAACTTGCTGCCCTCTTTTTAAGAACCCCACTTTTGCTCTCGGCATTCGGCCTCGATGTTCGGCTTTTCAGACTTCCGGCTTTGTATGAACCGAACACCCAACTCCAATTTCTTTCTTTGCTTATGCAAAGTGCTTATATCACAGCGAGCACTAGCACAGTAATCAAAACCAAGTACAATTGCCTACATTAGTCTGTGTATTAAATAGGCACATTTTACTATACAGGGGAGGAAAATGTTAACTAAGCAAATAACTTGCAGTTGTCAAAAGAAAAGTAGACTATGGAGCAACCCAGAAACGACTGATTTCACTGGCTAATTCGTTGGTTGGTATAGCCTGCAGTGTTTACGACTGTCGGTCGCATCTGGTAGAGCAATGCATGGTTGTGGATAATTATATGCGGGTCACTGACAATTCACTTTGTCCATTACTGTAGCGTAATAAAATATTCCCAGCACGGAACGGCGTTTTTGACAACCGGCAGCGTTCGTTGCACATCTGCAGAAATTACTGAACTGCCGACCGGTGAATTCACGCGTTCCCGTGACGCTTTGTTCGTGGTTTACAGAGATGCTAAGTGCTATCGAAGCCAAAATTATGGCCTCGGCCTTGACCTCGAAACCGTGGTCTTGACCTCGGCCAGACGGTCTTGGCCTCAAACAGTTGGCCTTGGCCTTGATCTTGGTCTTCTGACTTCGGTCTCGGCCTTTCGCTTGTCAACGGTCTCTGGGTTCTGGTCTTAGTTTCACCCTTGGCCTTAAAAGTTTGGCTACGTTTAACGTCACCGGAGGTTTGTGTTTTGGCGTGGTTTAGACTGAGCGCGGGTGGTGGAGAGCAGGCTTCGGCGAGTCGCCCGGCGCATGGACCGTCAGCTAGCAGCGGCAGCAACGCGCCAACTCCGTCCAGAATGTCCTCGTCCTCGTCGTCAGCCGCTGCGCAGACAACATCCAGACTTCACGCGGCTTCGTTCGACAGCACCACGGCCGCCACCGGTCGCTCCGGTCACCAGGCCAACGGCTTTCAGTCTCAACTATCGCATCCTGGTACCACCACGTCGACCACCTCGTCCGACGCCGCGTCGTTGTCTCGACAGAGAGATGCTCGCAACAGCAGTCGAGTATGCTGCACTGTATCTTCGTAACCGCCACTGTAGATGTGCTCTAATATACTGAGACATCGAGCGCTTAACCGCATTTGCCTGCAGCGCTGAATCTTGTAGGCCTAGATCGATTCTAAATAGCAAACACGCCGTGGCCAATTATGTCTTGGTTCATATTTTTTTGTATCACCCAACATTTAAAGATTATTCATCCAGTGCTTTGCTTAAATCCATAATTTAAAGATTTTTCTTCACAAATTACGATTTTAAATAATAAACTACATAATGTCGTTATCGCATGCAATAGTTAAACGATATTGTGTGACTTTAGCATAATAAAACAATTAAAATAAAGGCATTTAGCGATTTATGCTGTCAGTTCCAGATGTATAGCAAACACATTTTTGTAAATTTGATCTGTCTACGAAAACAGTGATGTGAAAAACTTTTGCAGTGATTACTTCATGATTCTTTTTATATTTAAAATCATTTCATGATTTATAATAGTCGAGAAAGCAGTCTGGTTCAAGTCAGTCGGATTATCAGACAATCATAACCTCAACGCCATACGTAACGAACGAATCCAAAGACTGAGCCTATAGGTGTTCACGTTCACCATAGGCAGTGTCAAACAGTGCGGTTTTCTAATTACGCTAAAAGTTCTTAGGGGTGCACCTGATCCAGAATGTTTGATAGTTAGTTTTAGGCTGAATACGCACTCACTAAAGGTCATAGTGATGACACACTGACTAGTTTACTGCCGCCAGTTGCCGGTACCGGTTTCTAGCGCCAGACACCGGCACGTGATTGAACATGCCATTTCAACCGGCGCCGGCGACTGACGCCAGTAAAAAATCTGGTACTGAAAACAATGACATACTGACCGTGACAAGTGGACAATTGACGCCAGAAAACTGTCCAGTGTGTCACCACTATAAGTGTCTATGGCCGGGCGGGGGGGCGTGTCCGCAGGGCTCAAAGCGTGACTGGGAATCGTCGTCAACGATGACGTCGTCGTTCCATCAGACGTTGCTGGAGGTCGGCGCTGCCGGCGACTCACATCCCGGCGCTAACGTGCAGTCATCATCATCTCAGTCTGTCGACGTGGAGGAACCCGACTACGCGGCGCTCAGCACTGAGAAGCTCGGCCGCATCCAGTTCAGCGTTTCGTACGACTTCGACGAGCAGACGCTGACCGTCAAGATCATCAAGGCGGAAGGACTGGCCGCCAAGGACCTCAGCGGCACCTCCGACCCGTACGTCAAGATATCGTTGCTGCCCGACAAGAAGCACACGCTGTCGACCAACATAAAGCGGAAAAACCTCAACCCGCGATGGAACGAGGTCTTCGCTTTCGAAGGCAAGTTGTCTGATTACCCGTCACTGAACGAGATTGAATTACGAGCGCGTGTTATTAGGGCACACGCGTCACTTCTGCCACTGAAGCGCAGTCCTCAATTAAGCATGGGCCTACTTTCACAAAAAATGTCTAACCGTGTATAGTTAGATAAGACACTTTCTGTTTGTGCGATATGAATTCCATATTCGTCGTATACACGTACATTAGAAGATTTTTCTACGTTTGATGCTGTGAGGTTGTCTTGGTGGGTTTGATCCTAGGCTTGCAGCTAAACTTAATTTAGAGTTAACCTAGGCCTAATGCTAAAGTAACTGGACACAAAATTGAAAATAAAACGATAATGTGATTTAATAAGCAGAATGTTTACAACGTGCGAATTATCATGTAAGTGCAATGCCAATAAACGAAACTAGAACAGAATTACAAATCGACAGTCAAACAACCAAGCAGTCGCAGCTGCTAGTAAAAATATCTCAATCAAATCATCAGACTGTTTAGTTTCAATCACAGTGATATGCAGCCACACTGATAGACGAACTCCAGCAACACTAAGACGGAATTGTTATAAACAACGACAGGCGAAATAAGTTGACAAATAATCGCCACCACACTCGAACAAACAGCGAAAAAGCTCGCTATCTGAAGCGAAAATAAATCGTCGGCGACATACACACCCTGGTCGACGAGCTGACTAAAAACCAACGCGGCTCGACAGATGCAATCAAATTTCTTATTAAAATTGAACACACAGTAAAATGATTGGTTAAATTTGAGAAGGCAAAAAGCTCCAAATCCAGGAAGACCTTTTTATGTTTTTTGGGCAGAGAGGGAATTAAAAAGTTTGGCAACAAGATACGTAAAATACTTGAAAGTAGTAGAGTTGAGTTTTACTTTCCGCTTAACACTTCATAGCGCTGGCGAAAGATCACTCGTTATGACATAACATAATATAACATATTTATTTGATTCAAGTCCCAAGTACCTATAGAAAAAAAAGCAGAAAACGACAGAAACTATCGCTACGTAGGCAAATATTGCTACCAAAACTCATTAAGCAATGACTGTCTATGACAGAAGCCGTTTACATCATTGAGTCGCATTCATGTGCTATACCCCGTTTGCACGATGAAGCAAACATCAAGCAAACGTCAAGCAAACATCAAGCAAACATCGAGCAAACATCGGGCAAATATCAAGCAAAGATAAAGCAAACATCAAACAAACATAAAGCAATTGAAGCACACGTTGTGCACGTGTATATTGAATACGTTTGCGTGATGTCTGCTTGATGTTTGCTTCATCGTGTAAACGGGGTATTAATCGCCAGCAGTGCTGACTGTGCAGGATTTCCATACAACAAAGTGGTTACGAAGACGCTGTGCCTGGTCGTGCTTGACTACGACCGATTTAGTCGGGACGATCCTATTGGTGAGGTCTGTCTTCCGCTAGGAGACCTCGATCTGTCTGCTGGCCAGACCATGTGGAAGACTCTCGCGCCTTGCAAAGGATCCTTAGTAAGTGCGGTCGCTGTCAGTTGTTTGATGTAAGCTACGCCATTTCTAATCACACGAAGTCATTAGGCCTATGCGTTTTAAACACAAGGGATAGGCCTGAACCTATGGCCGTATGGCGTTTTGCAAATATGTGTATTATTACAAATGTGTGTATTGTATTTTGGCTTTTATTATGTGTGATTTGGCACTGTTTATCTAGCACGGCAGTTGCTGCAGCAATGCTCAAGAGAAGTCGGTTTAACTGGCGGTAGTTCGGGCAAAGTACTTTAAAAATTTACCACTAGACCTTCTGCCCATCTCTAGATATTGTTAGTTTTTGGGTATTTGTTTTACAAGGCAAAGTAGCGACATAATAGGTTTGGTGTGCATGCCGCTGAGTAGCAATTTTTTGGAATCTACTTGTAAAAATTATGATAATTGGCAAATATTTACCGAAGATATGGACAAAGTACAATATGCCACTTTTTTGGCCCACTCTCTATGTCTCGAATACAACTAGCCAACCGGCAAGTATATGAGTTCGTATACTCCAAAACATAATAAATAGGTCTATGACTTTTTTGTAATAAACAAGTTAAACGTAAGAGTTCAGTTATCATTTGTTTTTTTTATTTGTTGAGAATTTCTGCATGATATCAGCTGACAGTTATTTTATGTTGCTCTGCGATGCATCATACGTTCATATGACATGCTTATAGGCCTACTTCGTGCATTAGTTACAAAAATTGCTATTTTGGATAAAACCGGGTAAAAATTTCGAAACGGCAGAATGTTACTCGGTATCTATCTAAAGTAGTATCCTAATTTGTGTATACAACGCTTGGTGTAGCGAATAGGAAGAATATAAGTTAGTAATTGCTGATTGGCGTTCTTTCATTTTTTTTCTAATTTGGTTATTATATTTAGCTTGTATCTTAAGTTTCCTGCATATGTTGTATTGGTCATTTTTGTAAGTGGTTATTTTTTGCCTGATTGAATGATTGATTGTTATTTTGTGCTGCTGCAGGGAAAGCTGGGGATGCTGTTGTTATCGCTCTGCTACCAACCGGCAGACAACACAATCACGATTAACATCATCAAAGCACGCGATCTGAAGGCGAAGGATATCAACGGTCTCTCAGGTACCTGCGTAGCTCAGCTTCTGAACCCCTTCACCTGTTTGCAGTTATTATAGAACACTCGTGACTCGTCGCGAGGCTCCAGTTGGCGAGTGCCTTTATTTCTGTTTTAATGTAATTATTTTACTGAATTTTATTATAATTCTTTAATATAAAATCGTACGTGAAATACACAAGCGGACAAAAACGCAGAATCAAAATGAAATAAATAAGACGACACTGCATAAAAGAAGTGACGTCTCTATAATGTCAGTCGAACTAAGAATATTATTAGACATCATCAGCAAGCTAATAAGACTATCACTTATCGTCGTCAAGTTCATCATCCAGTTTAATTGTCGTCAGCAGTTTTAGTGCAAAACCCGCTGCCGTGTTGTGTGTTGGAAAAAAAGTCGGCGGCGCTACGATGTCTTCTGCTATCTGTTCGCCGCTGCTGCTTTGATCCCTAACTTTGTCAAGTCGTCAGCAACGTCTGAGTGCATTTATCTGCTGACATCGGTTGAGTTCTAGCTGCTGCAAATAAATGCATTTATGTCTATGTAGACCAATGCATTGTATCCACGACAACTCAGCAGTTTTACTGCATTGTTTTTTTGTAGTAGGCCTATTAACTGTCAGTAGGCTTAGATACACAGAACAATTAATAAAGTTGGTAAAGTCAATCTTTTCAAAAGAAGTTTTGAAATGGTTTAACTATTTAAAATAAGTTTAAGTTGACTTTTTTCCAAGGTAGACTAATGAGAAAAAAAGTTTAACTAAAAGTTTAACTATAGGCCTAGGCCTATTATTTTTTAGTTAGAAAATAGTTAAAGTTTAACTGAAAATAGAAGGTTTGTGCCCATCACTGGTGGACGTATGTTGCTGGGCGCAGATCCGTACGTGAAGATCTGGATGATGTACGAGGGCAAGAAGGCGGAGAAAAAGAAGACCGAAGTGAAGGAAAAGACGTTGAATCCGACGTTTAATGACGCCTTCACGTTCGACGTGCCGTACGAACGCATTCGCCAGACGTCGCTAGTCGTCAGCGTCATGGACTACGACCGCATGGGTCGCAACGAAGCCATCGGTCAGCTAGTGCTGGGCGCCAAGAGCGGACCGATTGAGATGAAGCACTGGAACGAGATGTTTGCCAAGACTCGGCAGCCTGTCACGCAATGGCACATCCTCAAGGATTTCGACTGACTGACTTCGCTAGCTAACTGGACACAGTCGTCCGGTGTATAATTCGTGTACACGGTAACTATTTGGCCCGGTCTTGTCGTACGTGCGTGAGGCGGCGCTTACGCGTGCGACATAATTGAAAAACAAAACAAAACAAAACTAGATAAACCTCGCTCAAGGCCAAGTACTGCCCGTGTGTATCATGCAGGCAAAACGCAGAAAAACCCTAAGACCTTGTCCTCTGAGTGTGACCTTGAAATTCAACAGGATTCTGGAGGTTGTCGAGATATAGGCATATGTTCGTGCAACATTTCATTCAGCTAAGTGCAGCAGTTCAGTAGTTACCATCGTAACAAAAACAGAGAGAAGACGTGGCGGGCGACGTTGCTGATAACAATATCGTCGTCGCTACTGCGGACAGTAATGAGCCTAAAACTGTTTAAGTTTCGTTATCTTGTTCTAATTTTGACACAGAATGATGTCGGCGCCGGTTTTACAGTGCAGTCGAAGGCTCGAAGCAGTTCGACGGAGATGATTTGTCTCACTAGGCTACGTTTGAACAGTTTGATTAGTCCCGTTGATGCCGGATCGCAATCCGTTGTACCTTTTACATTGGCATCACCTGTCGAATACCAACCTGCGTTTAGTGCGCACGCACAATCATTTTAAACGATGGACCACGCTGCGATCGTATTAGCGCAAGGCATCGACTTCATCTTCAGATTAATGACCGGTGGGCATTCAGGATAAGGTGCAACTGCATTTAGGTAATAAACCACATTATAACATCGTAACAGCATAACTGTAGCAAATTGGTCTCCATCGTGAGTTAGTTGGGTGGGTCGGCGGCTAGTGGGTTGGTTATATTGATTGGCTGCACGTCGTGTAGTGATATCAACTGCCCGACTTTATTAGGCCTATTAGTATGTCGGACGTGTTTAGCAGCAGGCGTGTTATGAGGGAACGTAACGATACTTGAACGTTGATGATCATTGCATGAACGAACTGTAGCTTGAGCAGCCGGATGTTCGCCCACTCGACGTTTTGTTCGTCGTTTGCTGATCCACAGCATCAGCATCTATTGGCTAAACGCCGCACGCTTTTCATTCCCAACAGTTAACAGTTTAGCGTGCAAGCAACACTAGTCTTGTACAGTCGGACAGTTGGACTGCGTATTTCTGTAGGTCTACGTAACGGTCGTAATTAGAAAAGACAGCCAGTAGCCTAAGTGCATCGTGATATATAGAAAAAATTCAGTGTAATTTCAACCGTAAGTCTGTCAAATATATTTGAATAGTTTTATGGTGTTTTAATCACGATTCTTTTCTTCCGTATACAGCTGCTTTAACTTTTTTCGCTACCTATAAAAAGTGCAAAATGAATTAAATCACAGCGAAAGATGCAGGATGCTTGGTTATATAAAGCAGTGGCTTCTACGTTTTATCCCTATACCTGGTGGGCGCAGCTTGCGCCCAGTTAATAATAGGGGGAAGTTTTGTTAATGATGTAAATCATAATTCCCCCTCCAATTTTTACTGAGCAGTCTACGTGCACTTTTAACAAAACTTTTCCCTATTTTACTGGGCAATCTACATCCTTAACACAACTTCCTCCTAGAAAGGAAAATAAACCCAGAAGGGTGTGGAGTGGGGAACTTGAGCCCAAAAGTGAAGGGAAATTTTTCCAACATTAGGGGGTCGTTGCGCCCGATGTCGATTCTAGATTTGGGGGATAGAAGCCACTGATATAAATAAACATTTATTAGTTTTGAGTACTACAGTTGCATACAAAGTTTATCAGTAACATCCGAAATAATTGGCTTCGGTGTCTTTAATCGCATCAAGCATGTCATCACTGGTCAATCGCTTCGTTGATACCATAATTTTAATGCCATTGCTACGATTGCGAAGCGTTCCGCTGTTTCAGGAGGCAAGCTGCATGCACTTAGGCTGCGGTGAAACTGCATAATTTAGAGCCTACTTCAAGTTAACGTTGCAAAGCTTAATTATTACAAGAAATTTTAGCTAATGTTCACGAGACGCGCAAAAGCCTATAGCAGTTCCGGTTCACGCTATAAGTTAATATACAAATACCAAATTCTCTATCTGGATCGCATAACGATAGTAGCGTGGCGCCACCTTGTGAATGATATAGACTTGTGTCGCAGCCCGAAATCGCCAAAAAATACATAAACCCCCTATTTTGGCGTTCAAGGTCATTCAAGGTCATTTGCTCCATTTTTGCTTTATGTTTGCTTCATCGTGTAAACGGTGTATTAGGTAACAACTCTTCATGACCGAGAGGTCGCTGGTTTGACTCCCGACCAGTCCGCTACCAAGTAGCAACTTTGGGCAAGTTGTTCACACCTACGCCTACCTGCATGTGTAGTAGGTGCAAGTGTCCAGTGGTTGGTGTCGAGTCGTAACTTTCAGGTTGCGGTTCGATTTTCACTGTTCTCATTTGGAATCAACCTTGAGCAGGTTGCAAACCTACTGTGTGCTCAGGCCAACTCAGCCACCTACCCTTCGTGGGATAGAAAATGAGTAGTAGTTTACGGGCTTCGGGATGAAGGCCTAGTGTGGACGAGTGGGGCAATTTTAACCTTTTTCTCTTCCGGTTAGCTGGAACGGTTGTAAAATTTTGTTAATTTAGGAAAGTTAAGCATTTTATGTGCATTTCACTTATTTCAATTGACGCGGAATTACAACAACGGCGAGAAATCAAAGCAAATCCGATAATTTAATTGCAAAGAAAAACTTCACAGTGTACGTAAAAACCACAAAACCTGCCAACCATATAATCATGTATCAATTCAATATCAAAATGTCCGAACTGTATATATTATGTATACGCGATACAGTGCAATTCTTTGAAATAAACGGAGTGCAAAGACGCGTACAGAACGATGTAACTGAACTGAACTGAACTGGCATGTTTTAGTTTTTGACGAACTTATCAGTGGACAAACAGTAATGCATCACAGTAGCCACGGTTTAACGACGTCGGTGACTACGTAACTACGCGCACGTAGGCTTATGCGTCAACCAATCACCATTGGTCAGTTCGTCAAAAACTAAGCCGTGTCAGTTCAGCTCAGCTGAGTTCAGTTACGTCGCTCTGTACGCGCCTTAAGGGTGTTAGTGTTTTACGGCTATACGCACTGTCAGTATGTTGACTATCGGTGAGAGTAGAAAAGCGTTGTCTTGCTTGTGTGATCCGACAGACGAAAGTTGTTTTGCATTTCGTGCGTCACGATGCAGAATACAAGTGTAGTATACTTAGAAGAAAAGCAACGGAATTAGGCTCTATTTGTGCACAGTCATGTGTCAGTTCACATCGCCATCCATGTTGTTAAAAAATAAGCTTACTATTTTGTTCTTCTTCTTCTGCTCGGATACGCTGTAGGACCAATACTGGTGTTGAACGCTTCGATGCCACGTTCATGTACTCATTAGACTTGGTCCTATATCAGGCATGCGGGGTGTTGGCGCGAACCAGGACTGGCTTGTGAAAGCTCTAACTGTTGGTACAGCTGTTCTACATTCGTCTGACGTCATCGTTGCATTGTCAAAGTTACTAAGCTTACTGCTAAAAAATGTTAGCAGTGACTGGCGCTGTCGACTAAGCAAAAAGCAAAACTAAAACAATGTTGTCTGATCCGATAGACCAGAATGTTTTTTTAGTCACGGAACACTCGATGCACGGCGCTAGTCCTACTACTACCACAGAAAATAGAAATCTGTCCACCATTCGCACTAGTGCAATTGGTTCTGCTTTAGTGTGAATAAACATTACGATTATACGTGTTGTAGTACTGTATGCGGGGGTCCGCGATTGCCACAGAGTCAGATGGCTCTTGTGCTTCCCTCGACCCTGACCACGTATAAAGTCCCTTTATGGTAGCCGTCACGACATGTGAGATGTTAGCGGGAATCCAAACCGGCTTCTCAAAGCCGACTCTGACGGGAGTTTTGCTTCCGTCTGACTTCATCGTTGTCTTCGTGCTGCAAAGAGCTTGTCCGTCTTTCAGCAGCTTGAGCGTTACATCTTGAGTTGATGCCTGTACTCCACCGAATAAACCAACGCAGGTTAGCATCGCGGCCTCCGTTGTTGCAAAGTCTATCGCATCGTACTCTCCGTTGCAAATCCACTGCGATGAATCCCTGGCTGTTAAGCGCGTATGAACGGCGTTCGCAGTCGAACGCCAGTCGCTTGAAAATGTTTGGTTGAAATTTTGCATGCCCGAGTTAAACACATGGCTAAGTATTCGTGTATAAAGTTTCCCCCTACGACCTAAAGCTTAGCCACAATGCATCCGTTACAGACAGACAGACAGACAGAAGAACGGACGGACAGACGACAGACGGACGACAACCATGCCAATAGCTCGACGGTTACTTAAGTACGGTCGGTTAGAAACTGTCGGTAACGACACTGGTGTGACAACGTTTGTATTTTATTTTTTTCACTTTTTGTGCCTGATCGTTATTATTTCTATTCGTTAGAGCACGCCTTTCATAGTTTGACAGTGTGTTCCTGTAGCTTATGACAATGCCGGGTCACGTCATATCGCCATCAGTCATCGTTAGGTCTATGATGAAGCTGACTTGTTGGCTTCATCAGCAGCCACTCGGCTATTTGTCCTTCTTGTTCAACCTTTCTGGTAAAATGAACTTATCAAGTAGCTACTACTTTTCACTCTTAAACAAAATGGCCTCACACCACATGTATAGGCCTACCGTGACACTGTGAAATAATCCTGCCTACTTTTGTTTGTTGCAACGTGTTTTATCTTTATATTGATTAAAAACGGTAATTTGATTACACGTTTGTCTGTTTTATTACATAAGCATTTCAGTTTTACCTTGATGGCATTTTTTCGAAATAAAGTTAAAGTCCTCATACCAGATGTTGCATAAAAGTGGAGCATACACTATACAGTACGAACTTCAGAACTTGAAATGTTCAGAATGTTACTGGTCATGGGCACATTGCACTCTTTACAGCCTGCGGTTGCTACGGCGGACATCAGTAACAGTAGTAAAAAGTTTGGAAAAGTGATGAACAAACAAACATCTGAAGCATTGGAGTTGTTCACGATATTATTTGCAGCCAGGTATACCTACTAGACAAATTTTACGTGCAACTCGCATTCATAGTCAGTGCAGAGTATAGCGAAACTGGTTCTGCAGCTAAAAAACGCCGTCGAATAAAATTGAAATGTTCTACTTTTTGGTGAGCCACTCTGTATTTTGAGCCGCTGAAAGTGAGTTGCAGCTACAAAGCCAAATGAATCACAAACAGAAAACGTACAAAATTCGAACAGGGCTAATACGATAGGCTACAATACTGCAAAACGAGCAGCTTTGTGTAACTCGAATAAAGAAAACAAAACAGTACCGTAAACATATAACGATAAAACTCAATTTGCGTTAAAATTGAAGTCTTTAAAGGCAGCCCAAAATTATTAACAGCGATTTTGCATATACATAATGCTAATTTAACACGATGCTGAATAAAAATCAAGCTGAGGTCCCGCCCAAGTAGCACAAGAAGTGTAAGCCTTGTTTCCATCGTCAGAAGCTACGAAACAATAATTAACAACGTTTAAAAACCACTAAATTATATACAATATGAGACGAATATAAAGGCGGCTGCTGCAGCGAACAGCGATGTGATATCATTGATTTTTGCCATTTTGTTCACTTTTCAAGACACTTATATGCAAGCAACTCTCTCTCTCTCCCTCTCTCTTTCTCGCATATTATGGGGCTCTGATTGAACTGCTCACAGGCAACGAAACATGAAACACTTTGCTTTCAAAGCAAAGCTAAATTTTTTAATTTATCAGTTAGTGGTAAATTTATTCTGAAGACGCAGTTTTGTCTGTAAATGTATTTTTGCACTATTGCTATTATTTCTTAGGTTAGAAGCCATACTTGCAGTGTCCTAATGTAGACTGCAGGGTTTGCGATAAGTTTACGTTAAGTAAATCGACACCAATACGAGCAACCATAAAAAATCCACTTTAACTAAAAAACTGGCAACAGGTTTGACAGATTTCTAACGAAGTCAATATTAGCCAAGTTGGCACGCCAGCAACGATAGGAAAACGTTCACTGTCAGCATACAGGGCAGCGTTAGTGGACTATAATTTCAGCCGTTTTATACCCCGTTTACACGATCGAGCAAACATCCAGCAAAAGTCGAGCAAATGTATTCAAAATGCTCGACGTCTGCTCTACGTGTGCTTGATGTTTGCTAGCATTCATCCAGCTAGCTCGACGAGCTATGATAATCAGCATGCTAATTAGGAGGGCGGGCAGGTTGTAATTGGAAGGCCTATAAAACACGTGATCAGCTGTGGGCTAAGCCTAGGCTCATATTTAAGCCAGGGGGCGAAGTTCAGGCCTGTTTGATGTTTGCTCGATGTTTTTTCGATCGTGTAAACGGGATATTAGCGAGGCAGATCGCGCTTAGCAACGGCAATGATTCCGAGGAAGCTATATAGGATCAATAGCAGCACCGTGCAGTGCAGCCATCTCAACGCTGCGTCTCAACTCATCGTGGACACTAGGCCTATACGACGTGCGTAGAGCGGTCTGTGGACCGTCACATCACTGTCCAGTGTCCACTCCCCGACCTACGCCGGTGTCACTCACTCGCTGTCTGAGCGTCGTGGTAATTGCATCACGTCGTCTGCCGTGCAACGTGCCTTTGATTTCTCCTCGCGGCTACCGTCCTGGGACGTTCGTTCGTCCTTCCAACGCACGCGTCGGCGGCTGTTTACCATCCGCGTTGGCACCTTCGTTGCTTCGTGACCCGGACTAGGCCGCATCGAAAGCTACCTCCTGCGGTCCCTCTCGGTTCAAACTGCCATTCCCAACAAACCGCGAAATCAACGACAAACGGCTGTCGTAGACCGGGACCCTGCAGTGCACCACCCGGCTAACGAACGACCCGAGATCGCGACCCTTTCCGCTCTAGGCCGGATTGCACGCTGCCTGCAAGCTGTGTTTCTAAATAGATTCGCTGGAGGTAGGTTGGACTGACGGAAGTAGCCGTCGTCGTGTGGTGAGTGTGGCGTGTAACAGTAATTGCGACAATGCGTCGCTGATGATTGTGACGAATGGACGGCGCTGTTGTGGTGTCGTTGACAAGCGCATCAAGGGAGTGCCGACTGCACCGGTGACGCAGCTGCAGCTGCAGCAGCAACAGCTGCAGTGCGGGCAACTACGACGACGACAGACAGACAAAGAAAGCAATTCTGAGCCAACGAAGATTTAAAACGAATGCGTGCGAACCGGCACCGCCGACTCTGCTGCTGCTGCTACTACTGCTGTTGCTGCATCTTCGCTCTTCTGTCTCCGATTACATCACTGCCTGCAGCCAGCGCAGGCGCTTTTTTCTAGACTTCGTCAAATCCTAATTTACTGACATTAGGCTTCCGGTTGCGACGTAGTCGGTAGTCGCTGTAAATGTACGTGAATAGTTCACGACCGGGCTGACGTGCGTTGTCGTTGTTTAGCCGCCGTCTTTTCTTTTCTATCCATTATTGACGTGAACCGAAGCCCGACTAATACTGATTCTGCCGCTGGCAATTTTGTCGTCCAGCGGAAAATACGGCATTGCTCCTGATCGTGACCTTCTTATTTGAGTGAGCAACAGCAGTATATTATAATACAAAATGTTGGCAACTGAAACAACCTTACATCCGTGCATGTCATGTCATCCGACTCATAAGACTCTTAGTACTATCACGAATACATGTAAGCTTATGTATTATTTTTGCCTGAATTTAACATCAAATTTAACATAAACACAAAATCGAGATGAAGACAAAAGCCTAGAAACAGACAGCGCGCCAACGTCTGCCATTTCATTACTTCCAGTTGAGCGCCCAGCGCATTATCTATTGCGAATTGTCGTTAACGGCCGATGCGGCGGTGTCCCTCTGCGGGGTACAAAATTAATGTCGTTTTTGTTCGCGTTGTACCTGCCTAAAATCAACTGCTAGTGTTACAGCAACAGGTGCGTGCGCATGCGCATTGCATGCCGCAGTTCGCTGCCATCGTGCTTCGACGACGACGATAACGACACTCACTCCACCCACATTTTATCTTCGTTTTTCGTCTGCATATTTCTCGAGTAATTTTTTTAGTTGACTGTTTTGCACTAATGTCATGCGACGTCGACGACGACGATGAATGATGAATTCAGTCTCCAGCAGAACGCGCAGGTCCATCAGCTGCCTACTAGTTCACCTGAGTGCAGAGAATACCACAGATGCGACTGATTACCGGCCATTTACGAAAAACTCAGCAAGCTGCACTGCTTGACTTCATTACGTCTCTGACTCTGCAGCACTCAATTCCAATAAAACAGTCGGGTTCAACGTCCGTCCATCTGTAGACTCCACGTGACAACGTTTATCACCGTTATCAACTTCATAGCACCAGCCTCGTACGAATTGCAGAAAGTAGAAACATATATTCGAACAGTAACGACTTTTTAGCGATAAGAAATAATTTAAATTAGCAAAGCGTATTAGAATAGGCCTAGTCTGTTGTATACACATGTTGGCGACACATGTTGCATCCCAAAACAATAAAAACTGGTTCTGTTGATACTTGCGTAGTATTGCCACGGTACATATATATGCGTGTGTGTAGCCTACTGTGGTATTGCGCAATTTCTGGGAACAAAGTTAGCGTACCAGTAGCGACGTATGATCCTGAATTGCAATTCGACACAGCTATTCGGTTAGGTTCTGTTAGCTGCTTTTTTCAGATCTGAAGAACACCTTCGGCACCTACATCAATTGTTTCACAAACTGAAACTAATGCAGTTTAATTATCAGTCAACGTTTGGTATCGCCAGTCCAACAGACGCAGGACTTTTTGTTTATTTTCAGCAGCGGGTTCTGTAATCAGAGAGAAGCGCGCATCATTTCATGGAATTAACTATTATGCTCTTGACGCAGTCGGTGAATGTGCATCACAGTGTGCAGATGCAGACACTTAATTCTCATCAAACGGGGCACACATTTAATCTCCCCCCCCCGACCGCCTGCCTGTCCGCGGAAAGTCGGCGGCGGCGACCTGTGGCTATCAGTAGCGCTGGAGTGACCGAGCGATTATGGGATGATTCGTGCAGTCCGTTTGACGGCGGTATTATTACGATTCGTGCACTGGGTGCAGGGAAGACAACACACTGAATGCCACGAATGCCGTTTTATCGGCTAATTATCTCGACCAGTAGCTGATTAAAAGTGCAAAGTAAACAAACTAGACCTGTAGACAGCGACTCTGAACTCACTGGCGACGTACATGACGAGAACCAATTCTATGCAATATATTTTCTGCCTTGTCTAATTCGCACAAAGCAACACTAGCTCGGAACAGTGCACGGATCGTTCCAATACCGACTGAGCTACGGCAGACGTCGAACGAAAGCAATTTTACGACTCTTTCGCCATCATGCATAAAGTGGTCGGTGGTCAGGCGCTTGACGGTCAACCAGGCGCTCTCAATCGTCATCTGCGCACTGTAACCCACAGCGCTGCCGGCAGCAGCATCATCAGCAGATGCATTAATTCATCTTCACGCGTACCCCCGTTGGACGTGGGCCGATCGGCGCGAAATTTTGCACGATGCTCGGCAGTGTGTTCGATTTTATAATCCCGGTCCAAAATTTCGAGGGGCCTCTTTAATAAAATTTTAGGGCGAAAACATGCAAAATTTGACCTAATTTCGGTCGACTTCAAACTTGACGGCAAATATCTCCAAAACGGATAAAAATATTCGAAATCGGTAAGTTATTCAATCGACAGCGATTCCTCCCGCGTTCGGCGAACAAAGCGCGGTGAACTTTGGTCCACTAATTGCGGAGATCTAGATGTGGAATCATACGCACCCAAATTGACTTTTTCGAAAGACCATATTTCGGCCCCTAAGGGGTGCTGCACTCCCAAATTTTTACACGCGCCATAGAATGACCAAGTCTTGCTAGCGTTTCCCCCACGGGGACCTGGGTCACCCTTACAATTTTTTTCAAAGGGGGCCAAAAATTGGCTTTGATTGTAGCGAATTAGCCACTGTAACTTTAAAGCCAAATGGCCTAATAGTAGCCTAGTGAAACTTCGTCACGTAATGTAGTGTTAAGTGGGGTTGATAACGTGCTTACAAATTTTTTTTGAGGGGGAGGGGCACTGCCTCCTTAAAATTTGGGATAGCGAAAAACGTCCAAAATTTGGCGCAATTCAGGACAACTTTCAACTTTGAGCGCGTATATCTTTGAAATAGATAGAGATATCGACAAGCGGTAAACGGCGTTATAAACTACCGTCCTTCCCGCGTTGAACGAAAAAATTTAGTGAACTTTGGTCCACTAACGACAATGGTTAGTTGGCTAATGTCTACCTACCCTAAGTCGACACTGCACGTTATGCGTATGCTAATGCGTTGGAGTTCGGGCCACGTGATTTTGCTACGAAAGGAATGTGAGCCCCCTAAACTGTCCCTTCAATCGGACTTAGGGCGCCGGGCAGACTCACGTTGAGCTTTGCCCCAAATTTCTTGTTTCTGTCAAAGTTCGTGTGACGTACGTCGTTACTCGTTTGTAGTCTCGAGTTTTGGTCGTTGTGCCTTGCATCAGATATCGTACAAGAAAGCTCAGCTGTTGATAGGAAAGACGCGCTACGGCCTATACAGTTTCTGTTGCAGTACTGACCTTCAAGGTCATCCAAGGTCAATAATTTTTATGTCATTTCAAAGCCACCATGTCACTTCCTATTAGTGCTTAATAGTAATCTTGGCCGTATGTCATTGTTTACGAGATATGGCCAGTTTTCCGTTGAAAAACACACAAGCCTACCCGTCTCCATTCAACCTCGAATTTGAAAATTTTTCCTTTGCACTAAATCGCTAAAATTTTGCATGCCTAAGTTTATGACACAAGGCTAATTATTTGTTAAAAATTTCCTTTACGACCTATTGTTTAGCCAAATACAATACCAGGCCCGTCGAGAGGGTGGGGTAGGGGGTTAGCTACCCCGAGCCCCGCGACGTTTGGGGGGCCGCCGTCAGCCAAAAATATAAAGTACGCCAGAATGTATTATTTTGAAAAAAAAATTCCAAAAAAATTTCCCCAGAGGGGCCCCATGAAAATGTTTGGGGGCCCCGCGAGAATGTTTCCCATGGGCCCCGCTGTGGCTCTCGACGGGCCTGTACAATACAATAGTCTGTTGCAGACGACAGACAAACGGACGGATGAATGACAACTGTGCCAAAGACGCCCTACAGCATAGCTGTAGCGCGTCAAAAATGGCAGAGGATTTGTTCTCCGTGCCTGTATGAAAATTCAACAAAATAATCGGCTAAGTTTTTAATCTTATTTAATTACTGTAAAAACTGAACTGAGTTGGTAAAAATATTCCACTTTTCGTACATGACTATATGACTAAAGGGTTTGAATGTTGCACGTGGTCTGTGCAACTGATTCTAGCCTACACAACTGGTCTACACTGCTGACTTAATCTGCCTTTATTGGTTGCTATTATATCCTGGGGCCTACGATCGCCGATTTAGCGGCCAGTAACTAACTGACCAGTCATCGATATTTTCGGACTGGGTGCCGGGGGGGGGGGG
>Ga0209671_1000919_pt1 | contig 22456 bp, 15 predicted proteins | sample WorMetHERISLAND2_2_FD_187401 | JGI IMG/M metagenome (GOLD analysis project Ga0209671, IMG submission 187401) | Marine gutless worms symbiont microbial communities from Max Planck institute for Marine Microbiology, Germany - Olavius geniculatus... | ecosystem: Host-associated > Annelida >... | reverse complement strand
TAAATATTCTTTGCTAAATTTAAATATTCTATGGTAGACTTTCAATGGGTACAACGAAAAAAAACAAAATGGCGTATGACCTGTCTAATAAAGAAGAACACCGGCCTTGGTGCTACCATGCTCTCCACAGGGTCAGTTGTATCCGGGGGGTGGGCTCCAACTCTTTGGCACCGGCACTACTAGAAACATAATTGAATGTATGCTGTATTTGGTGTATTTGGCAGGATTTGTCTGCTGGCAACTAAAATGGGTTTCATCATAGTTGAACACAAGATTGGCTTTTAGATTATAATACGGCAATCAGTCCTTAACATCCCACCTGATGTGATACTTCACATTACCATTGATGGTAGTTTACGTAACGGAATTGAAGTTGGGTCGTGTGTGTGAGTACTTGTTTCAGTATTCAAATAACAGATTATCAGTAAGCACAGCAGTTGAAGAGAGACCTGTATGGAATAAGAAGTATTCGTGAATGAGGCTGTAGAACATATTTTGGTAGCTGAGACATTGCATTGACTTTTCTGGATGTTGTGATATTTTATACATTGATACCGGTTATCGAGAACACATGACCGTGTATGTGTTAACTCTGCACACGTTGCTTCAAGTGTCTGCTGAATGGTGGCAGAACATGCTTAGAGCTGCTTGTACCTTTTTACCACAATCATCATTGTCAGAATCAGTTGCTTGTTTTAGTGAAAAACCTCTATTTTAGCTTACTTTCAGCAACTATAATCACTGTAAAAAGCCAGTTAGTATTAATCAGTAGCTTTTTTAGATATTCTGCTATGCACAGATGACAAAAACTGTTAATGTAATATCATAAGCATAGTATCTAAGGCTGTAAATCATAGGTCTGAAGGTCATGGTCAAGGACAAAAGGCTTAAAAATGGTAGAACCACTGGTTTTTCTGGCTAAACATACACTGCAATTGTTATAGCAGTTCAAAAAAAGTAAACTAAAGAAGTTGATGTATTTACAACATCAGTAAAGAAAAAGTCAATAAATTGCAGTCTAATTAAAAACACCATAAAATCTGTTATTTATCTGTCTGGCAAAGTTGTGATATCTAGCAAGTGAGCTGTAAATGAGAGATGCATGTTGTTGTGTGTTGAAGACATAAGCCTGCATTTGCTGTTGACGTTTTGCAAATGATGGTAATTGAATAGATCATTGTTGTGACTGTTGTGTTACTGTGAATTCTGCCAAACCACTGATTGCATTTCTTGTTGGCACAGGAAGCATTGGTTTCCTCCCCCCTATTTGCAGTTTGCAGACCTTCACAGTACTTTCAGTGGTCCCTCGGAATGACAAGAGCAGTCAGTATTAGTAAAGATTTCCATTTTATAGGTCGGTGTTTTTGTTTGCTGATAAGCACACTGTGTGGGTTAAATTTGTTCTAAGTTACTGATGTACTTAATGTTGTGCTGCTGTACTTACTGCCCCTCGTCCTCCAAAAGACAGCATCCTGACACTGATGACTGTCTGGAGGATAAGACGGAAGATTATTAGAACTGCCATTACTGTTAAGTTACATATGCACACTAAAGTTGGCAGTTCTCACAGTTTTAGGTTTAGGTTGTTTTTAGGTTTTGTGTTTCATAAAGCTTAAACTTTCTGTAAATGCTAAACTTTTTGTTCCGTTACTATGTGTACGTGCATTGCCTGGAGAGGCTGTTCCCGAAATTACTACACTGCGTCTGCAGGGACGTTAAACCATACTCACTTACTCACTCACTGTCTTTACCCTTTTATTTGATATTACAGCCACTGTTACTGAGCCAAGTACCGTATAACTGCTTCTGTTGCCGTCATTAAACTGGGTGTACGATGTTGTCAGCATAATTATGATTCATGACCTAATACAGTGGTACTGAAAATTTGGGGTTCAACACTGCCTCAGGTCATACGCAAGTAGCCCTGAGCAGTTGCTAAGCTACAGTTTGCTCGTGCCAACTGTCCTACCTTCAATGAAATGGGAAATGAGTGATGACTTATAGGGTGAAGTCAATTGGTGCTGTAGTGTGTCTGCATGCTGCACTGTGGGTCCAGGTGTTTGTTGACACAGGCAGTGGTCGACCATAGAGGTTAAAAGTAAGGAGTAACCTGGGGGCTCTGCATTCCCCCACGTCATATTCTCAGTTCATATACTTCTCCCACCTGTAATCAAGCAACTCTCAGGAAAGTCAGTAAAAGTGGTGCCACCAGCTGTTTTCAGGCTAAAACGGACAATTGATTTCCGCTAGGGCTCCACCAGACTCTGCTGGAGGATTTTGCCAGACATCCTAGGTGCATTTAAAGGGGCACATTTTTAAGGAGAGGGAGAGAAAGGAAAAGGGAAAGGGAAGGTAAAAGGGAGTGAGGAAAAGGTAGGGAGAGGGAAGACCAAGAGCAATGGAAGTAGAGTTTCCCCACCTCTTCAATCCTTCTTTGACCAGTGGTCGGCCACATGATGTGTCGTTATATGATTAGCTCATCCCAATCGACTGCCACTTCCTGAGAATGTAAAGCACTTGTGGCTACAAGCCTGATTCATGTAAGCAGCATACCTGGTCCTTGTACTTGCAGCTAGTTCACTTGTGTTAGTTAAACTTGGAGCTGATGACAGTGGCTTGTTAACTGATGCGAATGTTCTATTGTTGTTGTACAGACATAGTACTGTATTTTTCTGGTACAGTATCAGTTTTTTTGTACTCTGTTAAGTAGCAGGGCTTGTGCCAGTAGGGGAATTGTCTGCTACAGATTTAATATTTTGTGTTAAGTATTTTATTTTGTAACTGTCTAAGAATTTAAAGTGGCAGTACGCTTTGGAAGGCCCATGTACCATCTCAGTTTCAAGCTCTGTTGAATAGCGTAATTGATACAAAAAGTTGGCTTCAAAAATTGTGCCATTTCTATGCATTGCTAACCAGTATGAGGCTGCCATAGCAGCATTGTGCAGATTTAATAAACAGATAAGCCATCCTCATTCCGTTGTAAACTAAAACGTGGCATATCATCAGCATGGTCATAAAAGTGGGCAAATGTTAACTTCATCTATTCGTCATTATCATCATCAGCAAGCCAGGCTATCGTTAGGCTAAATGAAACCCAAGTGATATGTACAAAATATTGTGTATGCTAGATCATTCCGTCATTAATATATAAACATTTCTACCACAGATGCTGTCAGTGCAGATTATGATTGTAATCATTACTGTTGTTGTTGTACCTGTCAATATCTCATCTGCATGCTACAGAGCTAATTGGGTCAGTGTCACTTGTGCAACAGATGATGTGGGGGGGGACTCCGACAACTGCTGTGCAAGTTTGTAAAGTTTGCCACACACATGCTGCACTTTGCTTCTACTGTTCCATGTGGTATTGTGTCACTTGTGCTAGGTTTTGTGTCGTTTTACACTGCATTTATTTTTCTGAATTGAAGTAGCAGATGACGGCTGATGTTCTCCGAGTGTATGGAAATTTTAAGTTGCTTTTACTTCTGAACACAGTGCTGTAGTTGAACAGTCCTTGGCTTTAAGCATCTGTTCGACATCAGCAGCACAAATCATTTTCTTTCTTGCTTACTCCTTGCAGTAACACTTATTGTTGGGTTACATTAGAGTTTGTGCAAATAAAAGAATTTGTAATTGTGTAACCTCGTTGCTGTGTGGATGATGCTGTATGTTAGAAACAAACGGAAATACTGCAAAAACTTCATTAGTACAGTAGCTGCTTTGTATTGAAGTAGTATACATTGTTTCTCACATAAACAGCAAATGTTGCCATTACCCACGCCATGCAACCTAGCAGTATAATAATGTCATAAGTAAAACAGTAGAAAAGTGCAGTGCAGTGTACCACAAATGCAACATCAAAAACTGTGCTATGAAAAAATGTGCCAAATTTTATGGGCCATTTTGTAAAGTACATGTAAAAGTTCTACCATTCACCAATCACTGCAGGAGAATCATGCAAATATGACGGCTTCCATTTTACAAGAAACATGACTTGTTCTCTGTTCACGAATGTAGCTTTTGATAAGTTGCTGTTAATTAAATATAAGAATTTTTATTTTGCTTTCTGTTTTTAATTCTGCATCTCAATATTTAAACCAATCTGGTTTGTTGATTTAAATGACATTGAAACAGATTGCTGCGATGCTGGCTGGTATTGGCTGCAACATAATACTATCACAATATATACTGTTGATGTGTTCTCTTTATAAAACATCATAAATAAGTTAACATTAAAACTGAATTTAGATTTGAAACAAACGGCCAGCCATTTATTCAACAGCAACAATCAGAAAACAGCACAGTTCCAATAATGTTCAATAAATGCATATCCACATGATAGTGTGTCATATATAAATAATTTGCTAATAAAAATATTACATGAAGAAACTCAGCTGAGCTCATGCTGAAAATATCATGTGACATTTTGTATTAGAAGTTGATTTCATTAACAACTGGCAGGAAAATGATATAACTGAATTGATGCAACATAAAAATTAAGCTGTACAAGAAATATTAGATTGTGACCAATCTAATGTACTCCTTGCGCATATTATTTTCTCCTGTATTCTTCTAAGTGCTATTACGTTTCTTTCAACTTGTATTAGAGACCCGGCATCAATTTGAGACAGGACTAATATTGCACAAATAGTTGGCGTCGAAGTTGTTACTGAAAATTGTCTCCCCGTCTATCTGGCACTGTTGTAAAAATATGGCGCCTCAAAGATAATGGGGTCACGACCTTGACCTTTTGGGGTCACGTTACGTCATCGGTCACGTGACCATTCGATGCACGGTGGTCGACTTCCTATGGGTGGTCCATAGTGACCATGCGTCTATCTAGCACCGTTATGGAGATATGGCCGTTTGAAGTTCTTCCAGGAAGGCTATTCTAGGAACAGAGGTCGGTCGTTGGTCGGTCCTCAATATTACACTGATTTCATATACTCCTCTTTGCTGCCTTAGGAACGTAGCATGTGAGGAGTAAAAAAAATTAAAAGGACCAGACTCTGGAGGCTGGTTTTTGGGAGAATAAAACTCGCATTTTGCGGAACGTGAATCCCTTATAAACTAGAATGGATGTAGGCTAGCAGTAAACTGTGTTCCAAAAATATCTTGGCCACACAGTTTTGACATCGTTAGCCAAGTAAAGCTTGGCATTAGCTGAAATAGCTCTTAAAGGTACCTCATGAACAACACAAGTGGTGATATATGACAGAACATTATACACTGTGTCTCAAAAAAACATCCCAAACATTTTCAATTGTAACTCAAAGAAGGATTATCGGATTTTAATAATTTTTGGTAAGAATATTCCTGAGACAACTGGCCATCAAATCACTATGTAGTTTCTCACTTCAACCATCATATGTGTCTGCCCTACCTAGGGAAATCAGAACCAACAAAATATTGCATTTTGACACGCGAAAGCAGCCACTGCTTTCCACGCATCTTAGCCATCGCAATTCTGTCTGTCTGTCTGGGACATGGGTGGATCAGTCAAAAACGGTGCAAGCTAGGATCACCTAAATTCGAATGGATCACCCCGAACAAGGGCTCTAAATGACAGGGGATGAGAAAAATTTGCGATTTTTAGCCAATAAGTCGCTGCATCTCAATAATGGTGTGAGACAGGAAGTCGTACACTGGCTCTTGATTGCCATCAAATTCAATGATCTTGGATGACCTTGAACGGTAAAATGAGGTTTTTTTATGGATTTTTCGGTGATTTCGGGCTGCGAGACACATTTCAAGAGCGAATTGTGCTGAAACCAATTGAGATAGACATACACAGTGTCTCAAAAAAACATCCCCGACATTGTCAACTGTAACTTGAAAAACAATTATCAGATTTTGATAATTTTTGGTCGGAATACTCTTGACACAACTTGCCATCAAATGACCATTCAATTTCCCACCTCACCCAACGTTTGTTTCTGCACTACCTGGGGAAAGCACAACCAGCGAAATATCACTTTTTTATCCAATGTGACATGATTGCTTAATTAACATAATGAGTAAAAACGTCTTTTGTTCACATTTTTGACACTTTGGCTGACATTTTATCCAGCTGTCTATTTTTTAACTGCCTGTAGTAAAATTGCTTGAAGTGTTGGCCCACTATGGGAACACAGGCAAGGAGACGCTTTCTTTATTCATTGACAGCAGTATCAATAAAGTTCTGCTCCAGACCAATACAGGCTGTACCAGTCGCTTCTTGACTTCACATTCCTAAACTTCATCTGGTAGACACACTGCTGCATGACAATCAAACCTTGTAATAGACCAGCCCACAGATCAGGATAGATGGAATTTATCAACGTTTTTTTCATTCATTTTAACACACATTATGCTTAGTCTGCTTTCCCCAGGTAGTGCAAAAGCAGACGTTGGGTGAGGTGGAAACTAAAACACTTATTTAATAGCCAGTTGTGTCAAAAATATTTTTGCCAAAATTGCCAAAAATTGTTAAAATCTGCTATCATTTAGAAAAAAACACATCCTTACATTTTCTTTTATATCTCTGTGAAAAATGTTTAGATTTCCACACAATTTTCAGGGAATGTTAAGGAGGAAACTAGTGTTCAATTGGTGTCAAGTTAGATATTCTTTGTTTTTGATGATGTCATGCTGACATCATATTTTCGTGTTTGTAAATTATGGGTTTTACCGTTGAAGACAGACATTAATAAATGTTCGTGAGTCGGCAAGAGTTATGGAGCTGCAAGTTTGTGCAACGTGTTTCTGGACAATGGACAGAGAATTGAATGTTGATGGAATGAAACTTTTTAAAAAATTGATATGTCCGGCAGTATCAAGCCGTTCAACTGATGGACTGACAGCGGGCAAGTGGTTATCCAGTGTACTCCTGCCAACATCAACAAAGTTGATCGTGTACTCAGTAAAAAAGATAAACCACAGAAACAGTTCACAATGGAAAATTGCATGATGGATTAGCATATTTTTGGATTCAGTCCTCACAGTGATCAATTTATGTGTTTTAACATGTCTCCTTTAAACAATAAAACTCATAATTTACAAACACAACAATATGACGTCAGCATGATGTCACCGGTAGGAAAAAATACATAACTTTTATACTGGTGGAATACTTGTTTCCTCTTAAAGATATTGTGAAAATTTTGTGTTAATCTAAACATTTTCCAGGGAGATATAAAAGAAAACGTAAAGGTGCATTTTTTTTCTGAAAAACAGTGTAGTTGTAACATGCAATGTGTCACATGACAAAAAGCAAAATACAAACATGCTATAATACTGTTCTAGAAATGTACCCAGAAGTTATTGGAATGTTGGCATAATAAAAATGAAAACAGCCTGCTGGTATCAACACTTATCAGTCTATAGCCACATCAGTGGCAGCTGAGTGAACTTGTGACTGAAGTGTGCCTTATATTACTAGCTGACTGCCAAAATTGAAAAAAGTGCCATCAGTAATGAATTGATGTGCATTTCAGGCTACAGATGTAGTTCTTCTTGCAGAGGTCGTACGATATAAGAACAGAGATCAGGTGGTAACCACAGATCACAGTGATTAACTATATAGCACTCTATGCAACCAAGGAATGACCCTGCTGCTACATCACTAACATGATGTCTACCAAGCAGTATACGAGAAAATGCCACACTGACAGCCCAGAGCCAGACAATGCATGTCCACATAAGACTGACATGGAAATGTATAACAAGGAACACAGCAAGCATGAATGCACGTGATGTGTGGCCACTCGGGAATGAATATTTGTCAACAGAAACTGTCATCATGTCATTGGTGTTTTCAGCTGGACGTTGACGCCGCATGATCACCTTAGTCACAGCAACTACCAGCACGTCAAATATGAGCACTGCACACACACACACACACACACACAGAAACCTCATAATGACAGTTCTCTATCTACATTCCATGCTGTCATTTTTATCTCTCCCATTGCTATAGCATAGCATGGGACAGATTATAAAATCACTTGCGTCTGTCTGTCATTCTGTCAGTATGTCTGAAAACACTCCTATGGCTGCAATTTTCATTCGATTTTGATGAAATTTTGCACAGTGATTCAGGGCCCAAAAAGTAAGATCAAGTTTGTTTGGGATAAAATATCTGATAACTGCTTCCCCTATTTTAACCCATTTTTTAAAAATTTGCATTACGACCTATGGGGACTTCAAAGCGGTATAACTCGGTCCCAGTAAAAGATAATTGCGCACCGTGTTTACCTACCCCCTATTTTTGGGGTTGGGCAATCTAATGGTGTTATTTAAATTTATCCCCTATCGACCACTGTTGCCATAGCAACCATTCAAAAGTTGCAAAATTTTGCATTACAGCCAATAGAGATTTCAAAGCCGTATAACTCGGTCCCCGTAAAAGATAACTGCGCGCTGTTTGCACCTACCCCTCTATTTTCAGGCCTGGGCTATTCGCAGGTGTCATTTAAATTTCTCCCCTGCCAACCCCTGTTGCCATGGCAACGAATTTTGGGACAAAAATTGACTACAACTAAGTCCCCATGAAAGATAATTGCTCCCTGTTTGCACCTACCTCCTATTTTTGGGCCCACGCTATCCAATGGTGTCATTAAAATTTTTCCCCTGCCATTCCCCATTGCCATGGCAACGAATTTCGGGACAAAATTGATTATAACTCGGCTCCCATAAAAGCTAATTGCACACTGTTTTCACCTACCCCATATTTTTGGGCCCAGGCTATGCAATGGTGTCATGTAAATTTCTCCCTTAAAGACCCCTGTTGTCATGGCAACCAACCATTGTTATTCAAAGACAAAATTGGCTGCAGGCTCACAAGATCGTCAAACACTGAAATGCAGCTGCTAGGCTATATAGCATGGCAATGGGACAGATACCTCGTTCCACAGAACGTATTTCTAGTCTTTTATAACATAGACTTTTCATCAGTAAATATATTAGAAAATACAACATGTATACTATGAGTTATACTTTTATGTAATCTCAGACTACTGCATCAAAATCAAGTTCTTTTTCATTCAGCATGCTCTTTAACTAATTAAGCTCATCTAAGGAACAAGGTGAAGATAAGCAACAGTACATCAGATTCTCCATTACAGCCTCCTAAGTCCAAATTCTGTATGTAGCATGCACAATAAAATGAAATAACAAAACTATGGGCAAACTAAGAAGATTTCTGCATCGAACCATAAATGGCAGATTACAATTTAACAATGCCAAAACCTTAACTAATTCGCAATTTTTATTGCATAAAGAATAATTTCAGACCTGGTAATGACACTGACGATTAATGATTTTTACTAAATTTCCACTATCATGAGATCTGAAACAGCAATATTAGACGTGACTATCTTGTCACATATCCCAGCCAACATTTTATATCCTTCTATCTCATCATTCTTCTATCTAAAATTTTTGAGTTAGTCCTGCAGTTGGTAATCTTTTTTGTGGCTTATTATAGTGTAAGTAATATCGCCACAGCAAGTGTTATACTCACTGCTGAAGAGATTCAGCAATCTCTGTTGCATCTCGAACTGGTGGGACATCAACAACAGAGTTGCTACGCCCACCAACCACGGCACCCCATGGCATGAGTATTCCAAGAGGCGCATGAACGGTCTCAGATGACCCCACGGTGATTGGGCGCTACTACATAACGCAAGTCGTCTGCTGACAGCTTTATCCCAGTTAACAAGGCGGTCCAAAACAGATGTGTCTGCACTGCCACGGTCATTTCTGTTGTTGTTATCCATGCCGACGACGATTAATAATCAAACATTTCCTATGTTTACATTGTTGTCTACCATAGAAATATAATGTTGTTTACAAACCGTGCGCTGAGGGCACGATAAATAAATAAGTAAATCTATCCAATTGTAGAGACCAAAACCACGACTTGACCATGATCTATCCATGGTTGATTTAAAAATTTTCCGACAAAAAATTTTTCGAAAAGCTATTTTTAGGCGAGAAAGCAAATGTCCCCGGTTCTCTGCCACGACGCCACTGCCTGGTTGTTTTATCGCCTTTATGGGACGGTATTGCCATATGGCAGAGCAATGTCTACATGTCTGTCCATCCGTCCGGTAAGACGTGATAACATAGGCCTACGTTGAACTACCAGAAACTTTGTTGCACGATTAATTAGTCGAACGTGACAGCTTTCCAAACGAAAAATTTCAGCGTTCTAGTCGAAGACGAACATCATTATAAGCCCACGTATAGCCTAAGTCTAATTCATATTTGGGGTTGAACAGTAAAAGTACGTTTAAAAACCTCTGTGTTTCAACTGATAAGTTGCTTTATCTCAAAAACGGTACGAGCTAGAGCAAAAGCCAAAGGTTGCTATTGGTCACTAACAAGAAGTCGCATAGGCTATATGCTCTTTCAGATGACACGAAAATGATCGACCTTGGATGACCTTGAAAAAATCATTACTCTGCTATGCGAACTATGCGTCATTTAGAAGGCAATTGAGGGGTGGGGCAGGCCCCTATGGGGAAGGGTGTCTCCTCCCCACGGGGAAAGAGTCTGAAGAAGGGGTTAAAAACTTTTCTTTTGGTGGTTCAAGATCGTTCAAGGTCGTCGATGTTGATAAATCTAAAAAGCCTGTCACCAGTGCTTGTTATGATAAGCAGCCGTCTGTGCCTATCTGCAACCGTTTTCACGCTACACGAGCCAATAGCGGTAAAATAACCACTTCTTATGAGGGTAGCCGTTTTTGACGCCCGCCTGCGCCAGCCTCCTTGAATCTAAAGGATCGGGACTTGGACTGCTGAAATCAACGTTCAATGCTGAAAATTTCATACACAGGTTGTCTTGGTCTATTGTAGCCAAAAGCCATACGGATGATATCTACCGATGAAATCTACGGATCAATAATGTGCGACGGTGCACTAACATGATACGGTGCAATAGCATGACGTAGTCGTATACGTGGCAGCGAGCTACGTGGCAGGCAGGCGCAATGCGTGCGCGCTAGGCCCGGTCGGCGCATATAAAAGCACCGTCTCGTAGGTCCACCGTCACTTCTCACTCCAGCTCTCGTGTCCAACACAACTCAGACCAAAACAAGCTGGTAGAAAAGGGAAAGCACCGCCGATTGACTCGGAAGCTACGTTCGGATCACGTATCCGGAGAGCACTGATGGATCATTCGGAAGCTACGTACCTTTAAACCAGTCGAGCTCTAAGGATCGCTAGACCCGTATCTCGCATGCAATAAACACTCACGTAATTCTAAACAAATTGGCGGATCTCCCTTGGACTGACAGGACTCATTCGTAGGGCATTAATTAGCACCCGTAGCGCCGTACCGGGAAGGCCGACGGATCGCTGGTAACTGGTAGCCAGATACGGATACCCGTCAGTATGGGAAACGCAGAAAGTCATCAGGCAGGCAGTGAACCAACGGTTAAATATGACGAATCAGTTGCAGCAATAATGAATGACGGATCAGCCTCGAAACCCTCCGCTTCGCTCGGAGCTCGATATACCGTCGACGAACCTTCGAACCCAGCAGTAGTGACAGATAGCAGCCGTCAAGCTACGGATCACATAGTAGCACCGGCAGCGGTATGCCCCGGCGTAGTCACCCGTCAGTCTCAGTCGATATTCAAAGATAGTACGGATCAGAATGCAGTCCCACTACGGATCGAGAAAGCCGGTTTACGTTACACTATCTCCAGCCATTTCGTCGCAATTCAGTGCTTCATCCAAAAATTGGGAAAAATTCACTAAAAATCTCTTTGTCAGGGTTCAAGGTCGCTCAAGGTCATCGCTGTTGATAAAACTAAAAAGTCCATGACCATTGCTTGTTATGAAAAGTAACGTGTGTAGTGTGTACCTATCTGCAACCGTTTTTACACTAGAAGAGCCAATAGGGCCAAAATAACGTCTTTTAGAGGGGGTACTTCTCTTTGACGCTCTCGTTCGAGAAGAACCCCCGTGTTTGTGAGGTGGCATTAGGGGGTAAACTATCACTCGCACCCAGGAGCACGAAATTTTGTCACGACAAACTAGAAACATTAAAGCAGCCCACAGTGTAGATTTTGTGATTTTAGCTTGCACCGTTTGACACAGTGCCAGGGTGTGACGGACGGACAGTCGGACAGACAGACGGACAAACAGACGGACGCATAGACGATGGCTAAGACGCGCGAAGAATTCTGCTATCGCGCGTAAAAACTAAAATGTTAGAAGCTTGTTTTTATGAATCACCCGGTCTAATGACTGGTTTTCGAAATTCTTTTAGTGTACAGTAAGTGTTGGAAAGAAATTTCCTGCAAGTCGCCCATTAACAACCGCGACAAACCATTTACTCGTCGCTACACTGCCTTGTGAATTGCACCGACAGGTTCTGCGCTGCAATACTGATCAAGCCTTTTGTGCATTACACATGCCTGTAATAATCCACGTCGCGGCAGAGAGCCGCCATAGGCCTAGCCATACTCCGAAATCTGTTGGCAACAACATGTTTATTACCATGCAAATCGCAGCATGGATTAATTGAACTTTTAAACTTTCCTTTTAAACTGCTGGTACTTTTAGCGTACGCCTACAGCTAGACAATTGGCGGCTGAAAGCTGACTTTAAATAAATAGATAGGCCCTACAAGTAATTTGAACAATGCTTACTGCTCGCAGGTTGTTTTGATTTATCTCCAGACGAAACGTCTGCGCCGCAGCCGCAAACCGCCAAAAATCACTGAAACCCTTATAATGAGAGTTTAAGGTCGTTCAAAATCATTAACGTTGACATGTCTTCAAAGTTTTTTTCGCAGTTCTTGTTACGGTAAGCAGCAAGTTCATTAATAGTCAAAGCTAATACTAAGTTTGTCCAGACAGGCCTCATTTGATTTTGTGTAGAATATAGTTATTCATAGGCCTGCTAACGGTGATTTACACTGAGATTAGACGAACTGGGACACGTTATGATAAAGTGGGACAACTGGTATATTAAGTGGGACACTGTCCCACTTTTCCTTACTATCTTGGTTTTTATAAACTGACTTTTTATCAAAAACTAAATAATGAAATCACTGTTTCTTCAAAATATTGTGTAACTAATTTTATTAGGCTTACAAAGAAATAAAACTTTAAAAAACACCTAACAGTTTTTTGAAGAATTCAAAAAAAACTTTAAGTGCACCACTTTACCTGAAGTCACCCTATGCACTATAGCATTATATGCCGTAGCACGTAAAATGGGCAACAATGGATCTTAGCTCACATCGCACTCACTACGTCATTCCACGCAATAGCCTATATTTTAACTGAGAAATCTGATGTCATTAAAATTGTTTTATCATTCACTGGAATATTTATAGCTGTCTATACAGGTTTTAGGTTGTAGGTCCTATTACGTTTTGAGCGATTTTAACTACAGTGTGAGGCATAAAAACGCACCAAAATTTATGGATCGTAACTTGACGACGGATTATCAGATGTTAATAATTTTGGGTATGAATATTCCAGATACAACTGGCCATTAAATGATTATTTATGTTCCCGCCTCACCGAACGTCTGTTTCTGCACTACCGGGGGAAAACAGAACAAGCAAAATATTACATTTTTAATTGATGCAGTATGATTGATTCAAATAACGTACATTTAGCATATTTTGCGCAAATTTCTAGCACTTTGGCTGGCAGTTTATCCAAGTGTGCAGTTGTGCAACTGCTGACAATAAATATTCTAAATACCGGTCATTTGTGTAAATACAAAATGCATTCTCCATTCATTAACAGCAGTGTTAACAGCGTTCTGCTCCAGACTTCAACCAGTCGTTTCTTGAGTTCAGTGATATCCTTAAACAGTTTCCCATACATTTGCTGCTGCACAACACTGCAAACATTGTCGAATGGACTGTGATCAGGGCTGTTAGGGCCTACATGTCTAGAGCAATGAAATTTACTTATGTTTTTTTCTTTATTTCAACTCATGTTGCATTTGTTCCGTTTTCCCAGATAATGCGGAAACAGACGTTAAATGAGCTAGAAATTTAAATGGCCATTTGGTGGCCAGTTGTGTCAGGAATGTTCGCACCAATAACTATTAAAATCTCATTATCCTACTCCAACTTACTATAAATAATGTCATGAATGGTTTTTAGCATTTTTGGTTCATTTTAACGCCGATTTCATGCGTTTTGATTTTCCCAGGTAAGGCAAAAACACATGTTGGTTGAGGTGGAAACTTAAATCATTTAATGGCCAGTTGTATCAGGAATAGTTGTACCAAAAATTATTGAAATTCGGTAATCTACCTTCAAGTTATAATCGATAAATCACAGTGCCTCACAGTGTAGAGTCAAGCAATGAAGGAACAGTAAGCTTATAATTAACAGTCGTGCAACAAAACAAACATTTTAATCAAATGTGTTGCTAACAAACACGACCTTAGGCCCAAATACATGTAATGATAAATGAAATATATTACATGCATATAAAACAAAATGTACGGATGTACAGTGTACACTGTGAGGCATAAAAACACACCAAAATTTATCGATCATAACTTGAAGGTAGATTATCGGATTCTAATAATTTTTGGTACAACTATTTCTGACACAACTTGCCATCAAACGGTTATTTAAGTTTCCCCCTCATCGGTTTCTGCACTACCTGGGGAAATCAAAACACATGAAATCGGCGTTAAAATAAACAAAAACGCCAAAAAACATCCGTGACATTACTGATAGTAACTTGGAGAAGAATAATGCGATGTAATAGTTTTTGGTATAAACATTTCTGACATAACTGGCTATCAAATGGCCATTTAAATTCCCAGCTCACCTGTCGTCTGTTGCTGCATTACCTGGGGAAACAGAACAAATACAACATAAGATAAAAAGAAAAAAGTAAATTTAATCATTCCAGACACGTAGCCCTTAACAGCCCTGATCACAGTTCATTCGACAGTATTTGCAGTGCTATGCAGCAGCCAGCTTATGGGACTCCAGAAGCGACTGGTTGAAGTCTGAAGCAGAACATTATTAACACTGCTATCAACCAAAGTGCCTGTGCTTACACAAATGGCCGATAATTCGAATATTTACTGCCAGCATTTGTACAACTGGACAATTAAATAAACTGTCAACCAAAGTGCTAGAAATTTGGACAAAATGTGTCAAATGTGCATTATTTTAATCAAATAATGATATTGCATTGAATAAAAATTAATATTGTGCTTGTTTTGTTTTCCACAGGTAGTGAAGAAACAAACGTTTGGTGCGACGGAAACATAAATAGTCATTTGATGGCCAGTTGTGTCTGAAATATTTGTACTAAAATTATTGAAATTTGATCATCCATCTTTAAGTTACGATCGATATAATTTTAGTGTGTTTTTATGCCCCGCAGTGTACATGTGGTCCGGACCAAAAAATACAAGTCATTAACCTTTGTAACTTCGTCATAATTAAGTAGCTTGACCAATATGAACAGAATGTTTATTACCGCTATGATATTCTATTTTATCCGAAACGCATGACTCAGAGACTTGCACAATGCCGTTCGAAGGTTGGCAGTATCGCGTAGGATGTAGCGGATGAGATCATAATTTCTAGCCGTCAGTGCGTCGCGCATTTTCCAGTGAAATAATTTTGCAAATAGGTCAGTATTTGACGCAATTGTAGCAAAATCCCGACTGCTTGCTTTTTAACCACCCTGTACAATGACAATGCCAACTCATTAGATAGACTATACGTTGTCTCTGTTCTAAAACAAGGGACTGACCAGAGTAATATTAGACGCAGTGTCTCTTATAGGCCTACATAAACCTAGTATGCTTTCAGTTGATACGAAAGTTGTGTTTGTGTCACGAAGAATAGGCTACGTTAATCGACTATACACTACGTATAGCACGAACTATTAACAAAAGTATACGGTCGGTAGTCGGTGCATTCACTCGCAGTCTATGAAGTTTGAAAAATAAACAGAACGCGGCTATACAAAACGAAAGTCGCATTACTGACCACTGAAATTTAACGCTTAATGATTACAGTATATAGTAGTACGTACGTAGGCCTATAGACCATTCACAGTCGTTCACGTGTCGGCCAAACGCTGGCGATCGCGTGATTAGCCTAAAGCTTATACTTTTTTCTAGCAGTTTTCATACAAACTTTTTGTCGAACATTGTGAGCTAAATTAACGTTTGAACGCTTTTCCATTAGGTATACTGACTGACTAATGGCAGCCTACAAGAGTTAGTGCAAGAAATTAACACTTTTAAGAGTGTGTCCAGTGACCTACAGCCGTTGCCAGATGAAATATTCTACCAGCACTCCATAATATTCCAGATGAGTTTGTCCTTAGCGTCAGCGCCGTCCAATGAATACTCTCAAACGTCAACATCTGAAAAGCATCGGGACCATACCAACTACTAAACTGGGTCTTGCTTGATATGGCTGAGTGGCTGACCGGACCAGCGTGTGCGATTTTTAACGCATCGCTGCGTGAAGGACTCGTGCCTAGTCTGTGAAGAAAGCAAACGTAGGCTAATCCTAGTACTCAAAACGCGCCCGCCGACGAAAATTCAGAACGACTTGCGCCCAATATCACTGACGTCAACGCTTTGCAAACGGCTAGAAGCACTTGTTGGGCGCTAGATATTACAACACATTAGTACATTAGTCCGCACTTGGACAAGCAACAATTTGGTTCTCTGAATGGCAGATCAACGGTTCACGCATGATTAAAATGCTCCACATCTGGCATAAAGCACTTGATGAATGGCAGTCAGTGAGGATATTTTTTATTGACTACGCCAAGGCTTTTGACCACGTAGACCATGGAGTTGTAATCAAGAAAATGACGGTCCTTGGTCTACACGCAGTCCTCGTCCGCTGGTTCGATCTGCTTCTTTTTCATAAACCCCAGCAACGAGTAGTTGTTGGCAAATACATGTCCGACTGGACCACACTGACGGGAGCAATGCCACCCACAAGGATCACGGCTTGGGCCGCTCACGTTTCTTGTACTGATCAATGACTTAACTGCAGAATGTCATGCACTCGTATAGAAGTTTGTTAATAATACGACACTGAGTGAAGTGCTGGAAACTGATCAACACAGCAGAATGCAGGACAATCTTGATGACATTGTTACCCAGTCAGCTGCTAGTCTCATGAATATTAATGTCAAAAAACTAAAAAAATGCGACTTGGAAGCAGTACGAGGAAACAACCATACACGCCGTATACGCTCGTATATCAAAAGCTAATGCTTGAACGCAATGCCATCGAAAATGTAAAGTCACACAAACTGCTTGGTGTACATGTTACAGAGACGTTAAAGTGGGTAGCAATGTTGTCCAAAGCTTCCAGGCGAATTCATTTCCTAAAGCAACTACGGCGTGTCGGCGTGTCGACTGCAGATCTAGTGACATACTACAACTCTGTAATCCGTTGTAAACTGGTAAGTTTTTACATATATTTGCGTTTAAGCTCGACCCACACTTTCTTCCATTTGCTGAAAATTAGCTGTAGGCCTACGACGTGCGGTATAAGAAATAATCTACAACACATCACTATAGCCTACATAACAAGCTGTACAAGTCTGCAGTGAACAAATTGTGAAGTGGTGGAGTTTGAACTCAACGATGATAACGGCTGACGGCCGTCGTGGCCGTAGCGAACTCGTTGTTGGCATTCGTGCTACAGAGAAGTCGACGCAGTTCGCGCCGAAAGACGCGCCCGGTCACCAGGTAGATGTAGAAGTTGAACGCGTAGTGCGACAGACCCATCTCCTCGACCAGAATGCGTATGTTTGAATAGATGAAATAGCGGCGCCAGGTCGGGTCGGCGGATTTGTCGGAGACGTCTGGGTCGCCCTCGGGAAAGCTGAGTGCCAGTGAGTAGCAGATGGTGACCGGTAGAGTCGTGATGATCAGGTAGAACGACACGGCAAGTAGCATGAACGTCGTCGCCGATGGACTAGACGACTTCTGCCGTGTAAAACAATCACGAAACAACCACTTACATCAGTGATTTAGTGTGAAAACTTGGCCTTATAGAAACTGACAAGAAATGTGCCAGTATTTTTGGCCCACCCTGTACAATAAAAATAAAGTGTAGGCTTCATGTAGTGGATCGAGACAAATCTACCTGGTGACGGGACTCGGTGTCAACTTGCGGCCCGGTAGCTGCGGCCTGTGCGGACGACGTCTTGGTGCTAACAAGCCGCACGGAGTAAGTCATCTGTTTCTGCTGGGCGAGCAGACGACGGGTCTCGGCAATGACGAGAATGTTAAGTATCAGAATGAGGATAGGCACGAGACCGCAGACCAGCAGCTCGGTCACCCATGACCAGACCGACCATAGAGAAGCACTGCCCGCTGAGCTCACCTACACACATCGAGTCCCACCCACACGGTTCAGTTAATTTGCTTTTATGACGATTTACTTCAGTGCGAATTTTACATGAGGAGCCGGTGCCTAGCTAAATGTAGGCTACGATAAAACTAAGACGGAACTAAAAACAAGACCGCATGCGGCGAATGCTTTAACTTAAGGTGTGTTCAAAGCGACAAAAATGAACGGAACTGTACGCCACTTTATGCGACTATAGCCTAAGCCTAGTGGAAGCACAATTCAAACCAACACGAATTACACGAAATGTGAAACTTCAGGAAGGCACTTTAGTTCAGTAGGCCTATCGTTATGGGGCCTATATTGCGCAATTACGCAGAAAGTCACAATGGGCGCAAATAATAAAGTAAATCACTCACATAGTCCTAATGTGTCAGAAAATCGTTATTTCTCTTCTTTTACTAGCAGTAGCAGCAATCTAAACGTTTTCCCTAGAAAGCGCGTTTTAAAATTGCTTAATTTTCCCTGACGTTTATTGCATCTGTGCCATGGGGCCATTGTGGCGCACATTGTGGTACAGCTAGCTATAAGCATGCACTCACATGCGCTCATTTTCGACACTCACAGATAACCTGGGCCTATAGTAAACTCCATGATCTAGTTTAGGTTTAGCCCTGAGTTTCGCGCGTCTTTCCGTGTTTTTAAATTACGTTACAATACAACCAGTTTGGTTGTTTCTTATAATCGCCAATTCGCGGCGTCGTATGGGTGTAGACTAGCCATTATAGGCCTAATGGCTAGTTTTTTTTCTGTATTTAATGTAGGTTTTCTTTGCTAGATTTGTTTGTTACTATTAATATACGTTCATTCACTTGATTGCCTTTATAAGTTCCCAAATCCGTGCTTCGAAAGTGAACAAAGTAACCGGGCTTTAATTGTGAGCAGCAGTGGAATTTTCGTCATTTAGTGGATATTTTCGCTTACAGTTTTAGTTACGGTTAGTAACCCGACACTGTCAGAAGTTGCCGGAAAACATTAATGGCGGCGACAGAGAGCGGTACGTGGAATAATCGAGCTACAGAACAGCTATAGGCGCTACACGTAGTTGATTAGCAGGTCGATCGGCGGGCGGCCGGGTTGCGGAGGCTGCGGAGTGTATGCTGAACGACTGAGTGACCATTAAACGCATGCACGCCAGCCAGTTATCAATCATTCGATTATTGCACAGGCACAGGACCTTTTTCGGAATCACTGTGGGGACGATTTTTCCTTCAGACTTCTTCTCTTGGTCTACGGTACCCTTCTTCCCTTTCTTTCCTTCCTAATCTTCCCCTCCGCTCTTTTCTCCTCCCTTTCATTCTTTCCACCCATACGGGGTCAGAAGTTGTTCCAAGCTCTTCCGGCCCAGTGAATGCGTCATCGTGTAATACCCCGATTACACGACAATGTTAGCTGGACCAGCGCACGCCGAAATAGCTCATCAAGCCAGCTCGTCGTGCGTTCGTCGAGCCAGCGTCGTCGTGTTTACAAGTGGGATATAAATAAAAACAAAAGTGCAAGAGTACAGTCTCAAAATGTCAGCTCGACCTCCAAATGACTTCTGGTGAATTTTGAGGTTGAATCAACTGTTTCCTTACGTGCACAACGATGCAGCGCATTTGTACTGTTCTGCAGTTCTGGATGTATAAAACGGCGACTTGCATAAGGCTGATCCAGACACCGAAATGCAAAAGGTTTATTCTACGGTTAACAATAGATGCCTCCATGGCGTCGCCTCACTGTTTTTCTGATCGTGCATGGGGACAATCGTTTCCGTCGCCCCCACGGAGTCGTCGCCTATGGCAGAGGAGGCCATAACATCTGAACTTTTATCCATGCCACCAGCTGCGCCGGCCTCTTTCATTCACGCAATACATCGCCACCAGCAGCCACTTAACGGTCAATTCAGCTTCCTTCGTTTATCGTGTAGCCGTTAATGGGCCAGTTTAGGCATGGCGCAAAGACAAGTGGCTGTATTATCGACCAGGTCCATGAAGGACCAAAGAGCTGTTGAAATGCTTTATGTCGATTGTAAACTGTTTCGTTAACGTGAGCAAAACGAAAAGGAACAAGAAATCTGAGCTAATGCTTATGAAACGCGCGAGAGCCTATAGCAGTTTTTGTTCGCAGGTAATCTTAGTCTATCTCCATCCATTTCGTCACTCTTTTGCAGCCAAAAATCGCCAAAAAATTACTAAAACCCCTATTTTAAGGTGCAAGGTCAATCAACGCCATCAATGTTGACAATCCTAAGAAGCGTCTTAGGAATGTCAACATCGATGACCTTGAATGACCCTGAACCCCAAAATAGGGGGTTTTAGTGAATTTTTCGCGATTTTGGGCTGCGACACGCATTTCAAGAGTGAATTGCACCGACATGGCTGGAGATAGACCAAGACAACCTGCACATGAAATTTTCAGCATTGAATGACGTTTTTAGCAATTTAAGTCCGGACCTTGTAGGTTTAAGGAGGTCTGCGCACACGTGGTTATTTATCTGTTGTTGGCTTGTCTAGCGTGAAAATGGTTGCAGATAGGCACAGACATGCTGCTTGCCATAACAAGCACTGGCAACGAGCTTCTTAGGATTGTCAACATTGATGACCTTGACTGACCTTAGTTGGTGGCGTAGCATAGTGGTTAGAACGTCGGTCCTGGCCGGCGAACTTTTCCTATCCTGCGCTTACTATCCTGCGCTAGACTGATGGATGGCCGTGTGACCACTTTGTAAGTAAAGCGTCCGCTATCAGTCAACCAACAAGGCCAACTCAGCCTGCCATCCCTCCGGGGTCGGTTAAATGAGTAGTAGGCCTAACCCATTATATGGGTTACGGAAGGTGGGGATCTTGGTACAGCTGACTGGGGCTGCCTGGCCTAGCCGCTGCTCTAGCCTGTGTCTGCAGGCTGCACGCAGTGGTTGGGCGGCCGGCGGCTCTGGTCAGTGACGAAGGCCCATTAGAAACGTGTATATGCGACGATGCGCTATACAAATTGACGATCTTTACCTTCTTTTTACTTTTGACCTTAAACCCTAAAAATAGGGGTTTTAGTAATTTTTTGGCGATTTTTGGCTGCATAGGAGTGAATTGTTACGAAAAGTATGGAGATAGACCAAGATTACCTGGGTACCTTCGAACAGAAACTTCTATAGGCTCTCGCGCGTTTCATGAGCATTAGCTCAGATTTCTTGTCACGTTAGACGAGCCAATAACGGCAGAATAACGCCTTTTAGGGGGATGCCCTTCTTTCTCCCCCTCGTTCGTGGGGACCTCTTTCACTCAGTGGCATGAAATTTTGGCACGAAATACTACAGACACTAAGCTATCATATGGTGAAAACCCGCAGTCTATCTCACCTGGTATTGGAACGGTACCGGGACATGACAGACACCAAGACAGAATTACCGTAGCTAATACGCGCTATGCTAGCTCTCGCGCGTAAAATGTAGGCCTATAACCTAATCCTAATTGCTAATTAGTCTGTTTATGTACACGTAACTGGGCTTCAGATCTTCAGATGCGCGGTTACAGCTGCAGTGCCATCTGCCATGCACAACAACACCGGGTATAACCAACAAGAAGCCCAGCTGTTGCTAGGGTGGGCTGACAGTACCGCATACATCCAAAGACCAGCGTCCGACTTCCGGCCGCTAAAAAGAGTGTGGACCAGGTGCTTAAGAAAATTGACTTGATTGGCGTAACAAAAGGTCCGAAAGGCTCCGAGATAATGAGTTCGCACGTCGGAATTACAAAAACATCAAACTTGTGGGCGAGATCATCTGCAGTCATTAAAGTGTTCTGTGCACTTACACAAGTTTACACAAATTGAAAGCAAGACAGACATTTCACGGTTGCGTGTTCATCACGAAGCATCATCTTCGGCTAAAAACTTTCAAGCGCTTGTCGGGGTTATTGCCATTCGCTAAATGGTGCCACTTTATTTTCCAAGTTTGTTTGATATTAATTACGAATTTATGTTAACAATAACATTAAAGGTTAAAGGTTAAAGGTGCATATAGCTCTTAATGATCCCATCTCAGAGCTACGGAGCGTCACTTGTCATATGGGATCACACAGTGTTACCTGCCACCCGACAGAGG